>Ga0194060_10001409_pt1 | contig 17187 bp, 20 predicted proteins | sample SepL225m_MetaG_FD_163427 | JGI IMG/M metagenome (GOLD analysis project Ga0194060, IMG submission 163427) | Anoxic zone freshwater microbial communities from boreal shield lake in IISD Experimental Lakes Area, Ontario, Canada - Sep2016-L222-5m | ecosystem: Environmental > Aquatic > Freshwater >...
GCCCTACAGTGGCGGAGGGGGGATACTCACGGTCACGGCTCATGCGCAGCAGCACCCGATCGCCGGAACCAAAATCGAGCCGCAGAATGGAAACGCTCCGGGCGGCGATCATCGGCCCTAGCATCTCCAATGACTCCTCGCTGTCAGGATTGACGTTCCATGTCATGTTGAAGGCGCGCATGTCCGGGTGAGCCGTACGGAAAGAGATGGTGAGCGTCAGGCGAAACCCTTGATCCTCCAGCTCTATCTCCACCGTAGAATCCAGGATCGTATGCCGTACATAATATGAAAACAGTTCCTCCATGGCTAACACCAGGCCACCTGTCTCCCGATCGCCGTATCCGAAGCCGCGTCCCCCCTTCTCGACCAGTTCCATCGCCAGAGGGAGGAACGACATATCAAAGGGGATGCGCGCTGTAGCACTTTTCCTGCTGTTTACCTGTCTATGCATTGTCTTGGCCTTTCATTTCCTGATAGCCGGAGTTGTAAAAACTTTCACCCGTTTAATCTGCTTGACTTACTACCAGTTACCCGCTGCTGGTCATGCCTGATGAAGTTCAGCAGCTCTTTGGCAGTATCGGAAAAGAGGACGATCCCATCGAAATCCGGTGAGCAGAGAAGCTTCTGCATCAGCAGGCCGTCTCCGTCGAACCAGCGAGGCACCAGACCACCGAAAAAATACCCCTGTTCCCGAAGAATATCCACCGCTGCGCCAACAGAGAAATTCGTCATGTTCAGCCAGATCTGAAAAACAACAACCCTTTTTGCCAGTGCCTCAGCCTCCAGTGAAAAAATCCGATTGCTGAAATCTGCTCCGATATCTGTAACGGCAATCCTCGCAACGCGGGCGAAATCAAATACGGTCAGGTCGGCCACGGTCGCCTTGCCATCAGCAATCTCCTCCACGGAGAGGACTATCTCACGGGAATCATCGAGACGGTCGTAAATCTTCCGTAATTCCATCTCATAGATCGACGGCAGGAATATCCGGTGCGGTTTCGCTTTAAAACAGCGGGAAACACTCAGGGTCGCCACTCGTCCGGCAGCGCTTTTTTCCTGTGTGTAAGCCTCGGCAGGCATCAAGGCTACCTCTATGGCCGTCTCCACAAAATTAAATATCTGGATGGACTTCTGCATATACGGATGGTTGCAGACCGCTTCTCCGAAGACCGTCTCAATATGCTTGTGCCGTGGAACAAATTCATTAACCGAAAAATCCAGCAGACGCTTGTTGACTCCGGAATTGCGATATTCCTTCCGTACCAGTCCGGCACCGCATTCGTAGAGAAACCTGCACTGTGCCGACAGATAAAGATGCTGAACTCCGATGATTTTTCCGGACAAGGTGCGGGCGCAAATGGAGTAGTAACTTCCTTCCCGGTTTGCGTCAATGATGGCCGCCGGATCGTAGAAAAGCCGAACCGGATAATGTTCTCCATAGACGGAACGAAACAGATCGACAATTCCGTCGGCATCCTCCACTCGGAAACTGCTCATGGCAAACGGTTCCTGCACATGAGGATCCGCCGGTTCTTCACTGTTTTTCATTACTCAATCCCTCTTCATGGCGGTTTGTTGGTCAACACAAAGGAAACGTCAGAGGCTGTCCGTGTACCGGACAATACCACCAGAAATGAACTAGCGTCAACAATGTCGATCGAGTTCGAACCGCTCAAGGGTCAGCTTCCCAAAGAGTATGACAAGTTTGATGACAAGCTGCTGGAAGTTATCCTGCGAACCTTTGAGGTAGCCGGGGGATTTATCCCCCATTCAGAACATCTGCTATTGAAGGCAAAAGCAGGAGATAGTCTTCGTTCTGCCGGAGGGGTACTCACCGCAGTTGATCAACGTAGTCTGCGATATTTCTAACCAGGAAACCAGAAATCGGGAGTTGAATGGTTTGGTTGGGCGAACGGCAAAAATAAAACATCCCATTTTTGGCAACTGCTTCCGTTCGTCCTGAGCTTGTCGAAGGATGAGCTTGTCGAAGGATGAATGGAAGCAGTTATTGCCTCCATCTTCCGTTCATGGTTCGACAAGCTCACCACGAACGGAAGATATATTGAAGCATTTATTTTTGCCGTTCGCCTTGAAGGGATGCAGGGTCTTAGAGTGCAGGAGGCGCTGCTCCTTACTGCGGATGTGGAGGAAACCGTGACGACGACCGATGACAGTGTCCGTATCTTGCCGTTGTGGAAGTGGCTTGTGGGGAGTGAGTTATGATGTATCATAAATATTCCCAGTTGGATGTTGACATAATTCCGATTGGACGGTATGCGTGTCAAAATTTGATTTGGTTGGTCTCAGGTGCTTTTGGCAGGTTGCTGGTGAGTCACTGCTGTTCCGTTAGCGGTTTTGTGGGATATGAAGGGGTGAAGTATGAATTATTTTCCGGGAATTTTTTTAGTGCTAGGACGCTATATGGGGGTGGTTGTGTGGTAAATGTTGCCACGTTACAATTCAGAATGGCGCCTTGGAAACCATGCCTGACAAACATTTTCAAAAGGGAGTAAACAAAAATGCAAACCCAGGCATATTTCGATAACCTAACCTCATACGTCATTCAGGAGCTTAACGCTGCGACATATTCAATTGTGGTCTCGGTTCCACTGCTTACAGACCCCGATATCTTTGAATCGTTGTCCCGCAAGGCCAAGGAATCTGTCCGGATTGAACTGCTCCTCTCCAATGATCGGCGCAACATCAAAAGTGGCATCAATTATGACGAGCTGCGCAATCATGGCGCAAAGGTTGTTTTTGTCGGCGGCGGCTGGGATAGAGAGAAGCTTGCCAACAGGTTCTGTGTCATTGATGGCGAGATAATCATTACCGGTTCATACAGTTGGACTTCATCTGATCCGCAGCAGGATGAAAACATCACCATCGTAAAAGACGCCCCGGAGCTGGCTTCGCAGTTTATTCTCGAATTCAGAGCCATGCTTCTGCGCTGGGAACGAAACGCCAGTGAAAACAGGATTGACCACGGCAAGCTGGTGGCCCGGCTTGAAGCGTTGCGCGGGGTGATTCATGCGGATGACGATGACGATATCGCCCAGCAGCTCCTCAAACTGAAAAAACTGATTGGTGATAGTGATGAAGTCGGTGAAGTGTTGTGTATTGTCGCGCTGGTAGAGGATGACAGACTGGATGAAGCTGAATCCCGCATCATGGCTTTTCTGAACACCAATAAACAGGTCGCAGTTTATGTGGATCCGGAGCTTGGCGAGTTGAAGCTTGAACTCAAGTCTCTGGAAATACAGATCAGCGCTTTGGAAAACGAGAAGCAGGAGATCGACCGGACGCTTCACGCTTTTCAGTACCGGCATACCATGGAGCTTGGCGATCTGATGCGGCAGATTCTTTTGCTGAGTAAGGAAATATTGCGGAGAGAGGCAGAGTTGAATCCGGAGAAGGAAGCGGAGTTCGAGGAAGCGCAGCGGGAATATGAGGAGTTTGAGGCAGATTTTAAAACGTCATCAGAAAAAGAGGTTGCAACACTTTCGCCCGAAGAGCAGCAGGAGATCAAGGCGATGTTCAGAGCCTGCACCAAGCTCTGTCACCCGGATGTTGTGGCGGATGAGTACAAGGATGAGGCTGCGGTGGCTTTCCATAAACTTGCCGATGCGTACGATTGCAATGATATGGAGACGGTTAAGGAAGTTTACCGGAACCTGCAGAAAGGGATTTTTGCCGCAACCAGCGATACCTTGAACGATGTCCAGCGTATGCATCGTTCGCTTGTGACGATGCGCTCGAAGCTCTCGGATTTGGCGAAGCAGATCAGGTTGGTGAGGAATACGGAGGTATACCGGGAGGTGGCCGCCATAGCGGATTGGGATGAGTATTTTGCGACGGCGAAACAGCAGATGCAGGATGAACTTGAGCGGCTCAAGGGGTTTTTCAATGAAAACTGAAGACAACAACGTACCAGTACCAAAACAGGCCGGGGCACTTTCGATAATCGACAAACAACTGCAGTTGAAGAACAGGATACTGGATACACATCGCAATGCAACCGCTGTTGATGAATTCCATGTTCCTCGCGATGGTTCGCTTTATGAGGCAGTGGAGAGGCTCAGACCTAGCGGTACGATATGGGTTGAGTCAGGCACATACCAAATTGACAAAGTGTTGCACATCACCAAGCCGCTTTCGATTGTTGGTGTTGGAGAAGAACGGGCACTTTTAACATCAAAGCTTGAGGAGCATTATCTGAATGTGCGGCATGATGGATGTTTTGAGTTTAAAAAGATGACGATGAAGAGCGAAGATCCCTTGCATGGGAGAATACTTTCGGTTGATTGTGGTAAGTTATTGGTTGAACAGAATGTTTTTATTGGGATGTTTGAAGGTAAGACCGAGTTAGTGAACAATGAAAAACGCAATTGGGAAAGTTGTGCACTACTCATAGACGGAAAAACATCAGGCAGCATTAGAGATAACCTATTGAGCCATAATATTAATGGATTAGTTTTAAAGGGTGCAACAGAAATTGGAATTATCAACAACAACTGTGAAAACGATATGCATACTGGTGTCCGTTATGAAGGCACTGCGACCGGAGTTGCTGAAGGGAATATTTGCATGAATAATAATCTGAATGGGATATGGGTTAAAGAGAATGCTTCTCCAAGCATTTTGAGAAACACATGTGAAAGTAATGGGAACGGTATCCAATATTCAGGTGGTGCTATCGGTACAACTGAAGAAAATATCTGCAGAAAAAATATAGATTGTGGAATTTGCGTTAGTGATAATTCTGCTCCAATCCTACAAAAAAATATCTGTGAAGACAATGATATCGGTACCTTATATTCAGATTCTGCCACCGGCATCGCTGTAGGGAATGTCTATGGGAAAAATAAGCGAGTTGGGATATATGTTAGAGAGAATGCTTCTCCAAGCATTTTGAAAAACACATGTATAGGCAGTGACTACGGCATCTTATATTCAAAGTGCGCCACCGGCACCGCTGAATCAAATATTTGTAGAGAAAATAAACAAAGTGGAATTTTAGTTACAGATAATGCTTCACCAAGCCTTCTGGGTAACATCTGTGAAGCCAATGAGAAGTACGGTATCAAATACTTCGGCGACGCAGCCGGTGTCGCTGAAGGAAATGTATGCAGAGAAAATAAACGAGTTGGAATTTTTGTTACGGCAAATGCTTCACCTGAGATCGAAAATAATGTCTGTAAGCAAAACAAAGATTTTGGGATTATGGTTATAGAAAATGCTTCTCCAAAACTCTTAAATAACATTGAAGAGTAAACGGTGGCTAAATCCCCGCTCAAAGGCCGGGGTTTTATGTGTCTCAATAAATCTCTCGTTCCTTCAGAAACCGTTGTTTTTGATGGTTTCGGTGTTTCAAGGCCGTCACGAAGGCTGGTTGTTCACTGCAACGTGAAGTTGTTGGACAAGGTAACCCTCGTTCCCACGCGCTGCGTGGGAATGCAGTTAGGGCGCGCTGCGCCAAGTATCGCACTGGAGTAAAACATGGGGCGAAGTCGCTACCGTATTTATGACAACAAAGCTCCCCACTTCCTGACCTGTACAGTAATAAACTGGATGCCGCTCTTTACACGCCCGCAAACAGTCGAAATTATCCTCAATGCCCTTCGACATAGACAAGAGCATAATGACTGGAAAATATACGGATATGTCTTTTTAGAAAATCATATCCACCTGATAATTCAATCAGAAGAGCTATCAAAGTTCAAATCATTCACTGCCAGAAAATTGATCGACTATCTGGAAGAAATTAATGCAGAACGCTTACTGAAGCAAATGGCTTTTTTCCGAAAAGAGCATAAACGAGACAGGGATTATCAATGCTGGGAGGAAGGCTCACACCCACAACTTGTTGATAATGAAAACGTCTTGCGTCAAAAGCTGGAGTATATTCACCAAAACCCTGTGAAACGCGGTTATGTCGATAAAGCTGAAGATTGGCGCTATTCCAGCGCAAGGAATTATGCCGGATTACCTGGCTTGATTCCGGTATTCACAGAATGGTAGAGATTCTTGGCGCAGCGCGCCGCTACTGCGTTCCCACGCAGCGCGTGGGAACGAGAGGTAAGCACTCCGACAAAGAAATCAAGCAATACGAGTGAGCATGAGCAGGTATCTTCTGGAGTGATGTGGGGCGGGTTGGAACTGCAGACAGGAGTTTATCCATGGATCACAACAAACTGGTCGTTTTTGAAAGTAAATTTATCCGTAGAATTTGGCATGGCGATGAATGGTATTTCTCAGTGGTTGATGTTTGTGGAGTGTTGACTGAGAGTCCGGACGCCGGTGCCTACTGGAGAAAGTTGAAGCAACGACTTCATCTGGAAGGAAGTGAGGTCGTGACAAATTGTCACGGACTGAACCTACTATCTGCCAAAAGACTTGTAGGGTGGGCAAAGATTCACTTTGCCCACGCGGTACGATGTAACGGTGGGCAGATGAAACTTGCCCACCCTACGAAAAATTATCTGTGGATGTATAGAGGAGGCCACAAATGCTTCAGGTGACTGAAAAGCTACTACAGGAAATGACAAATCTCATCGTGGGAGAAGTAAAACCTCGAAAGATCATCCTGTTCGGTTCTCATGCACGAGGCACGGCTCGAGCTGATTCCGACCTTGATTTTATCGTTGTCGAGGATGGTCCATTCGACGCGCAACGGAGCCGCCGGGCGGAAATGACACGCTTGAGAAGTATTCTTTTTGACTATTTCATTCCTATGGATTTTCTGGTGTTCACTCAGGAGGAGATTGAAGAGTGGAAGGATGTCAAAAATCATGTTGTTTCTCACGCTTTGCGGGAAGGGAGAACGCTGTATGAATCACATTGATCAGGCAGAAAAGTTGTTGCTGATGGCTTCAAAGGATATGAAGGCTATGGAACTCATGATGTCACCGGCAGCCATTGATGACGAGATATACGGTTTTCACGCACAGCAGGCGGTTGAAAAATCACTAAAAGCCTGGATAAGTGTAATCGGCGGGACATATAGCTTTACCCATGACTTGTGGGTTCTCTTGATGACGCTACGGGAATTGGGTTGCGATGTCGAGAAGTTTAAACACCTGATCATGCTCAGCCCTTTTGCCGCTCAGTTGCGCTACGAACCATTGGAAACAGTTGACGAACCGCTCGACCGGCCAGTATTACGAAAGCAAATACAGGAATTGTATAACCACGTACTGTCGGCAGTTGCGTTGATTAAAACCGGGGCTGTGTAAAGAGAAGTGAAAGGCCACAACTCATGCCACTCCGTGGATTCGACAACCTGGAAATAATCGACCGTTCCATCAGCACTCTCTTTCACAGCCTGACGCCTCAATTCATAAAGAAATTCGCCCAACCGACACTGGTCGCCGAGCTTGTATCTTTCAGTCCCGCAAAATCTGGAGGCTGTAAATCGTGCTGCTGATATTCCCCCCCATTGCCAAAGCTTGTGAACCGCCGGCCGGTGTAGCACGACTGGCAGCCGCTCTTAAATCTCACGGTATCCCCTGCCGTCTGCTTGACGCCAACCTGGAAGGGCAATTGTGGCTGCTGGAACAGATGCCAACTGTCAACGACACCTGGACCAGGCGGGCGTTTACAGGGTGCGCTGCCAATCTAGCCGCTCTGCGTGATGCAGAGAGCTATCGTACGCCAGACCGCTATCGAAGGTGCGTCAGCGACCTTAACCGACTTCTTGCCGTTTCCTCTCTGCAGCATACCGCTGCTGTAAGCCTCTCCGACTATCAGCACACCACTCTCTCCCCACTCCGCAGCACCGATCTGATTGCAGCGGCAAAAGAGCCGGAACAGAACCCCTTCTACCCATACTTCAGCCGTCGGCTGCCGGAACTGCTTGATGAGAGCGGCAGAGTCGGCATCTCTCTCAACTACCTCAGCCAGGCTCTGTCGGCTTTTGCCATGATCGGTCATATCAGGAAAAAATTTCCGGATCAGGAGATCATTCTTGGTGGTGGGGTGGTGACCTCATGGATGCAGCGACCCGGCTGGAACAATCCTTTTGGCTCCCTTCTGGATCATCTGATATCTGGAGAGGGGGAACTGCCACTGCTTGCACTATCTGGCTCTGAAGCGACCGCAGATAATCACTTTACTCCCGATTATTCGGCACTGCCGCTGCGGGAATATCTCTCGCCCGGCCTGATCCTGCCGTATAGCGCTGCCGGAGGCTGCTGGTGGAACCGCTGCAGCTTCTGTCCTGAACGTGCCGAGGGGAATAGTTACAGGCCGATTGCCACAAAGCGGGCACTTGCGGAGTTGAAGCTGCTGACGGAACAGAGCGGGCCAGCCCTGATTCATCTGCTTGACAACGCCATCAGCCCGTCACTGCTGCGTGGACTGGCTGACGATCCACCAGGTGCCCCCTGGTACGGTTTTGCGCGTTTCGACGAACAGTTGGCAGACCCCGATTTCTGCCGGGCGCTGAAACATTCGGGGTGCGTTATGCTCAAGCTGGGTTTGGAGTCGGGCGATCAAGGCGTACTGGAGAGCATGTCGAAGGGGATCGAACTTGGGGTGGCTTCAAAGGTACTGCTAAACCTCCAGCGGGCCGGAATTGCCGTCTACTGTTATCTGCTGTTCGGTACTCCGGCCGAGACGGAAGTTTCGGCCCGCCGAACACTGGAGTTTGTCACCCGGCATAGCAGCACAATCAGTTTTCTAAATCTGGCAATTTTCAACATGCCTCTCTGCGGCGATGAAGCGATCGAGTACGGCACAAAACCGTTCTACGATGGCGATCTTTCGCTCTACACAGCCTTTCGTCACCCCGATGGGTGGGATCGCAAAAAGGTGCGCCGTTTTCTGGAATATGAGTTCAAACGACACCCCGCCATAGCGGCAATCATAAAGAACGATCCACCACAGTTCACCTCAAACCACGCCCCATTTTTTTGTGGTAAGGGGTTATGACAGGGGAGACGTCTGAAATTATCACCTTAACTTTTTGATGCCGGTATGTTATAAAGCTCCCCTGCAATTTCAACAGGAGATGACATGGAGATTTTTGGTGGTTTTATGGTTATGATGAGCATCATCAGCCTGTTTCTGGCTGTTGTCTGGCTTATCATGCCGTTTGTAGTTTTTGCGGTAAAGGGGAAACAGGACAGGGCGGTGGAACTGCTTGAGGGGATTGACAAACGTCTGGCGGTGCTTGAGAGCCGCATCCCGGCAATGGCACCAGTAGCCGTCAGTATGGCGGAACCGGTGCCTGCAGTGCAGCAGTCCGACGCACCTGACGTCTGTAAGAGTGTTTCGGCAGAACCCGCTTCTGAAGCTGATTGTTCGTAGTCGCAGTTGTGTTACATCTGGAAAATATCCTGAAGATGGAGGCGTTATAAATGTTACTTAAAGGCAAAAAAGCGCTGATATTCGGCGTTGCAAACGACAAAAGCATCGCCTGGGCGATCGCCCGCCATTTTCATCAGCAGGGGGCGGAACTCGCGATGACATATGCGGGGGAGGCTTTTGAAAAGAGGGTGCGCCCACTGGCTGAATCTCTGAACGCTGCCGCCATTCTCCCCTGTAACGTCGCTATTGACAACGACATTAAATCGGTTTTCTACGAACTTGGCAAGGTCTGGGACGGCGTGGACATCATCGTTCACTCTGTGGCCTTTGCCAACAAGGATGAGCTGAAAGGCTCAATCTTAAATACCACCCGGAACGGTTTCGCCATAGCGATGGACATAAGCGTCTACTCCTTTCTCGCCATCTTGAAGGAAGGGCAGCAGATGATGCAGGGGCGCAACGCGACAGCGCTCACCATGACCTACTACGGCGGCGTCAAGGTATTCCCCAGTTACAACGCGATGGGTGTGGCAAAGGCCGCTCTGGAGGCGTCAGTGCGCTATCTTGCCGAGGCGCTGGGGCCTGACGGCATTCGTGTCAACGCCATCTCGGCCGGCCCGATCCGCACATTAGCAGCCTCCGGTATCAACAGTTTCAGCCAGATACTGAACCGCGTGGAAGCGAGAGCGCCATTGCGGCGCAACATTGCACAGGAAGACGTTGCCCGTTCCGCCGTCTACCTCTGCAGCAGCCTCTCCAGCGGCGTGACCGGCGAAATCCATTATGTCGATGGCGGATATAACGTCATCGGAATTTAGGTTGCTAATGGAGAATCTGACCAGATGACCACTGAAGCAGATGCTCGAATAGTGATCGACAAGCTTCTTGATGCGGCACATTGGCAGATCACCAATAAGGCACAGGTATCCACTGAAGAACCATCAAATGATGGCCGCGCAGACTATCTGCTCAAAGACTCCCGTTCCCGCCCCCTCGCTGTCCTCGAAGCCAAACGATTTTCTGTTGATCCTTACACAGCCAAAGAACAGGCGAAGGCATATGCCCTCTCTCTTAATGCCCCGTTTGTCATCCTGAGTAATGGTCAGGAACACTATTTGTGGGATTACACCGATGGTGACGCTCGCCCTGTCATGGGTTTCCCCTGCCAAGCCGACCTTGAGCGCCGAGCCAATGTCAAGTTACACCGCAAGGGCAATATTGAACAGTGCCTGGAACTTTTGCCACTACCACACCGTTTCGCCTTCAAAGGGGAAGAACTTGAGGCACGCCCCTACCAAGTTGAATGTATCCAAACGGCTGACGCCGCACTGATTACCGGTCGCCGCCGCATGTTGTTCGAGATGGCAACAGGAACCGGTAAGACATTGACCATTGCCATGCTCATAAAGCGCTGGTTTCAGGCGGCGGTTATCTCCCGTGTCCTTTTCCTGGTTGACCGTATTGAGCTGGCCAAACAGGCCAAGGAAACATTTGATGAATACCTGCGCGACTGGCCAACGGTTATTCTTTACGGTGGCAGGCGCAGCCTTGAAGGCCAGATTGTGGTGGGTACGCTCGATACCATAGCATCTCAGCTTGGCGGTAATGGTTTTGGGCATGGTTACTTTGATCTTGTCGTCACCGATGAATGTCACCGATCGATTTACAATACCCATCGTGCGACGCTCGGGCATTTCGACGCCATCCACATAGGTCTTACCGCTACGCCAAATCCGGGAGAGTTACTGGTGATTAGCGAGCATGAGCGGCGTCTTGTTCGCAATTCTTATATCTTCTTCGACTGCTGGGACGCTGTCAGAAAAGAAGGTCGTCCCACTTTTGAATATGGAATTCAACGCGGGATCAATGAAAAATGGCTGTCCAGATACCGGGTCTATCATGCCGAAAGCGTTTTGACTTTTGAAGGCGCTGAATGGGAGGGTGAAGAGATCAAGCCCGGCGCCTGGGGACGTGAGGTTGAGTCTGAAGATCGCTTGAAGACGATTATTCAGGAATATTATTCCGCCGACGCCGACCGGGCAAAAGTGCGGGCACGGAAAACCATTGTGTTCGCTGTTTCGGAAAAACAGGCATCAATCCTGGTGCGTCTGTTCAACCGCCTGCTCAGTGATGACGATTGTCTGCGCATCGCCAGCCAGATCAACCGCTCTCCCTCGCAGGTGCGGCAGAACTTCGCCAAAAAAATTACCTGTTACACCAATAACGGCAATCCAAAACCGGTGATTGATGAATTCAAGTTCGATCCACTTCCGGTGATTGCGGTTTCGGTGGATATGCTGGATACCGGCTACGATCAGAAGGATATCGAAAACCTGATCATGCTGCGCCCCACCAAATCACCCATCAAATACGCACAGATGCGGGGTCGCGGCAGTCGACTCTGCCCTAAAATCAACAAGACAGATTTTATAATTTACGATTTCGTAGGCAACTCCAAGCGGTTTAACGACCCCGGTGAGGCGTATCAGAAACCCAAGCTGGTTGGCGCGGCACCCGGCGCAAAGATCGTGGAAACCGGAGAGGTTGCAGAGACTGACATCCAAAGTCCGCAACCTGCCGGGACATACCCGGAAAGCAGCCCACGAGGATTTCTGATTCTTGCTGAAGGCTCACTTGAAGACGAAATCCGTACTCGCGAAATAATCCTGGTTGGGCCTGAAGGACTGGCCATGGATCGTAAAACCTACCGGGAAGAGTGGGAAAAGAAAATTTTGGAGTTCAGGCGCTCCGATCCCACTGTGGAAAAGATTTTCCGGGGAGAAGAGCTTACCGAAGCTGAATGGGAGGATCTCGCTCATCGCCTGAATTCTCCAAAGCATTACTTCAACGAACAGACTCTGCGCCGAGCCTTCGAGCAACCAACCGGTTCACTGACCGACTTTATCAGGGTCAGCCTGGGAGTGGATCGTTTCCTGACTCGGGATGAGCGTATAGAAAAGGCTTTCAACGCCTGGGTGACGGTACACGCCATGAACCCGTCGCAGGCACAGATGCTCCGCCTGCTCAAGGCACGGGTGACTACCGGTGAGGAAATTACCATGCGCCTGTTCAGTCAGCCTCCCTTCTCGCTCTGGGGCGGTTTGACACGCATGGAGCAGCTTTTCGGAAAAGAACAACTCTTGCAGATGGTCGATGAACTAAACGTCCTTTTAGTGGCGTAAGCGGATAAGGAAATCAATGGATAGCGGTCAACTTCAGAACACCCTCAAGTCCCTCTGTAAGGTTATGTGGGACAACAATGTCACCAACCCGATCACCTACGTAACCCAGATTTCCTACCTGCTCTTCCTCAAGATGCTCGAAGAGATGGATCACGAGCAGAATGAAGCCCAAAACGGCAACTACCGCTCGTTGTTTGGCACGTACAAAGATGGTGAAGAAGAACTGGATTTTGATCCCCTGCGCTGGAGTCTGCTCACTTCAAACCCCGACAATGAAACCATGTTGCGGATTATGCGCGACACCCTTCCGCAACTTGCTCTGCACCCAAGCCTTTCTCAAGGCGGGAGGGCGATTTTCCGCAATGCCGCTATCGTCATCCCCAACGGTGCAACTCTGCGCCGGGCTGTGGATATTATCGCCCCCATCTCTTTTCTCGGTATGGACGCAGACATCAAGGGCGACCTTTTTGAATACCTGGCGAGCGAGTTGGGGGGGCAGAAAAAAGCGGCACAGTTCCGCACACCGCGCCACTTGATCCGTGTCCTGACGCAGATGGTTAACCCGCAGATCTGCGGTACGGTCTGCGATCCAGCCTGCGGTTCCGGTGGATTTCTGATAGCGGCCTACGAACATATCCTGCTGGCAAACACCAGTCCTGAATTCGTTCATGAAAAGGTTTCGCCTGACGGTACCATCCGCAAAATAGGTATTGGCGACAAGCTCACCCGCGCCCAATGGGATTTCATTCAGACCGGCGCATTTTACGGCTTCGACGGCGATACCGACATCCTGCGTATGGCTGCCATGAACGCCATGCTGCACGGTTTTGACCGCTGCCCCATGGTTCAGCGCGATTCCATCTGCGGCAGTGAGGATATCTGGGATGACATCCAGTTTGATTACATCCTCGAAAATCCGCCGTTTTCCGGTTCGCGTGGTGATGCCAAGCGCTCTTTGCGCCTTGAAAAAGGTGACAAATACGTCCTCTTTCTAGCCCATGCCCTGCGAAGCCTGCGGCCAGGCGGCACCGCCGGGATCATCTTCCCCAACGGCATTCTCTTTGGAGACACCGTAAGTCACATCACCGTCAAGGAACGACTGCTGCGGGAATTCGACCTTCAAGCCGTAGTGATTCTGCCTAAAGGGATGTTTGAACCATATACACCCAATCCAACCTGCTTCTTTATTTTTAAGAACAGCGGCAAACCGACCGAAAACGTCTGGTTCTTTAAGGTGGATGGCGACGGTTCATCGCTCGCTAAGTCGCGCAGGTTTGGCTCACAGTACCTCAACGACTTCCCTGATATGCTGCGTATGTGGCCAAGGCGGGAAATTGAGTCTGGTCGTGCCTGGTTGGTTCCTTCCAAGCGGATCATTGACAACGGCTACAACATGACTCTCTCCAGTCTCGGCCTGATCGAGGCGGCGACCGTCGAACATCTGGAGCCGGAAGAAATCCTCGCCTCTGTTGCCGCCAAGGAAGAACGCATTCTTCAGCTTATTCAGGAGATGCAGGAGCTGTTGGCAGGAGGAAATGGGGAATGAGTGGTCTTCCAGTGAATTGGAAGTATCAGAAAATTTGTGATGTTGCTGAAGTCGTCTCTGGCGCAACACCCAAAACCAAGATTTCTGATTTTTGGGATGGCGATATTCTTTGGGCAACACCTAAAGACATGGGACAGCTGGATACAATTGAAATCTCTGATACTGTGCGAAAACTTACGAAATCCGGTTACGAGAGTTGTTCAGCCCGGCTTCTACCGGTTGGTTCCGTTCTTATGTCCAGCAGAGCTCCAATTGGACATCTGGCTATCAACACAAGGCCAATGTGTACCAATCAGGGATTCAAAAGCCTTATACCAAATGAAAACGTCTTCAACAGATATCTTTATTGGGTTTTGAAAGGATCAATTCCACAAATACAGTGTTTGGGGCGTGGATGTACCTTTGACGAAGTTTCCAAAGGGCTCGTAGAATCTTTTGAAATCCCCATCCCGCCCTTAGACGAACAACGCCGAATTGTTGCGCGGATCGAAAAACTGACCAGTCGAGCCGAATCAACTCGGAGAACTGCGGCTGACCGCGAGTTCGAACTGAATACCCTCCTCCATGCCCTCTACAGCCGTATGATCAAAGATGCAGAATGGCAGCCTTTGGAAGAAGTTGCTTCCCTGGTGCGGCGTGCGATTAAGACCAGGCCCGAAGAAGAATATGAAGAGATGGGGATACGCAGTTTCGGAAAAGGCACGTTCAAGAAACCGGTTCTTACCGGCGAACAGGTCGGCACCAAGCGCATTTACCGCATTCATGAAGGTGATCTGGTCTTCAGCAACGTGTTTGCCTGGGAGAAAGCAATTGCTGTTACCCGAAAATCAGATCATGGCCGAGTTGGCTCCCACCGCTTTATCACCTACGCCCCATATAAAGGAAAGGCTACATCTGAATTCCTCTGCTACCACTTTCTCAGCGAGCAGGGTATTGAAGCCATTCGGGCGGCATCGCCCGGCTCCGCTGGACGAAACCGCACCCTTGGGCTGAAGAAACTGGAAAAGATCATGGTGCCTGTTCCCAGCTTTGATGAGCAAAAGCGTTTTGCCGAAATTGCCCAGCGGCGGCAACTTATTCAGCAGGAATCGGCCGGAATTGAAGGGGACGTAAAAGCATTTACAGCAGCGCTGCTCGCCAAAGCTTTTCGGGGAGAGCTGTAGGCATGCCGCAACAGGTCATTCAAATACCGCGCCTCAATGATTACCCCAGCGATTTTGAGAAGCTCTTCACTATCTGGAACCAAGTCAACGACTACAATCTGGACGTTCGCTTCGATTTTTCCCGCTGCGGTTTCTTGCGGCCAAATGCCGTGGCCTTCCTTGGAGGTCTGGCACGACTTGTTGAATCACGCATGGGAAAAGTCGTTTTTGATTGGAGTACCTTGCGCGAATCATGGGTAAAAACCACCGTTCGGCAGAACGGTTTTGCCGCTGTTTTTGGTGATCTCGCTGCACCACGGGATGGTAATTCCATACCGTATCGTGAAGACCGAAATTTGGATATGAATGGGATAATGGACTATCTGACCTATAACTGGATCGGCAAAGGTTGGGTATATGTCAGCGATCGGTTACGGGATGCCGTTGCAGGAAGGATGTGGGAGATATACAGCAATGCCTTTGAACATAGCGACACGGGCATAGGAGTATATTCCTGCGGTCAGCATTTTCCTGAACAGGACACCCTGGTGCTCTCGGTTGTTGATTTTGGGCAAGGGATACCGGCAAAAATCAGGAATTTTGTTGGTAATGACCCTCGCGCTCCGGGTCTGCCTGCTGATGCCTGCTTGCGTTGGGCTTTCAAAAGAGGTAAAAGTACCTGCACTGAAGGTGTGGCGCGGGGTCTCGGGCTTGACCTGCTCAAGGAGTTTGTTCAGCTCAATGGAGGCAAGCTTGAAGTCTACAGCAACGAAGGTTATGTTATTGTTGACAAAAACGGTGAACGATACGAAAACCGAAGAATCTCGTTTGAAGGCACGATTGTTCACATCACGCTCCGCTGTGACGAGAAACTGTACCAGTTCAGCGATGAAGCCGAATCGTCGGTTTAGGAAGGGGAATATGCTATGAAACTATCCATCAAGGACACAATCGGTCCGCGCTGCATCATCAAGGAAGACGGTCAAAAGACTTTTACCGAGATCTGCGACCCGCTGAAACAGGGAGAAACCGTCACGCTTGATTTCTATGGGGTAAGCCAATTTGCCACTCCTTTCTTTAACTTCGCTATTGGCCAACTGCTAAACTATATTCCGGAAACGGATGTGCGCAGCCTTTTGCACTACGAAAATCTGAATGAGACAGGTAAATCAGTTGTTGAACGTGTCATAGAAAACGCGGCTAAACAACATGCTGACAAACAATATCGCGATATTGTTGAAGAAATTCTTACAAAACAGGCAAAGGAGTCGGACTAATGGCAATCAACTACACCATTCAGGCAAATGTAGTTGATATTACCGCTGATGCCCCTAAATCTGCTGATGTCTTTCTGGTAGACACAAATGTCTGGTACTGGATGACGTACTCAAATGCAACAACATTTGTACCAAGCCAATTGTCCGATTATCCTGGGTATATCAACAAGGCTCTTGGGGAAAATTCCAAAATTCACCACACAGGTCTCTCACTAGCCGAACTGTCACACCTTATTGAAAAGACTGAACGTGAAATCTATGAACGGACTGTCTGTGCTATAAAAACAAAGGAATATCGCCATAATAAAAGTATTGAGCGCTCGCGTGTAGCATAAGAGATCAAATCCGTCTGGGGACAAGTAACGTGTTTGGCCGATCCGCTAACGGTATTGATTGATGCTCCGACAACGTCCGCTGCTTTGAATAGGATCCAAACCGAAAAAGTAGACGGGTATGACCTGTTTATTCTTGAATCAATGAAGAACCATGGCGTAGTTCAGGTGATCACGGACGATGGTGACTTCTCCACTGTTCCCGACATTCAAGTTTTTACGGCCAACCGGAATGTCATCCGTGCGGCACGAGACCAAGGTAAATTGGTATCCAGATAAAATTCAGTTTGTAGAATAATTATTCCGGAGCGTTCCTATCAAAGAAATCCACGGCAATTTAGCTGGTCTAAAATCAAGCCAGATTCAATCACTGGAGCGCCTCTACCGCAGACGGGTGCCCCC
>Ga0194060_10001410_pt1 | contig 17183 bp, 16 predicted proteins | sample SepL225m_MetaG_FD_163427 | JGI IMG/M metagenome (GOLD analysis project Ga0194060, IMG submission 163427) | Anoxic zone freshwater microbial communities from boreal shield lake in IISD Experimental Lakes Area, Ontario, Canada - Sep2016-L222-5m | ecosystem: Environmental > Aquatic > Freshwater >...
ATGTAGAAATGGCCCGTAATTTTGCGGAGCGTTTTAATTACAGATACGGTGAAACTTTTCCATTACCTTATGCCTTTAATTATAATAGCGAACTGGTAAAAATTTTAGGGCTTGATGGAAACGGGAAAATGAGTAAGAGCGAAAATCAGAACACCACTTTGTTTCTAGCAGATGAAGATGAGGCTATTCGTAATAAAATTAAAAAAGCCAAAACCGATCAAGGGCCCCTTACGCCGAATTCAATAAAGCCCGATTATATAGAAAACTTATTTACCTTAATGAAGTTGGTGAGTACTGCAGATACTGTACAAAAATTTGAAGACGATTTCAATAATAGCAGTGAAGGGAATTGTATTATAAGATACGGAGATATGAAAAAGCAATTGGCGGAGGATATGGTTAGGTTTATTCAACCTATTCGTAATCAGGCGCTTGATTTACAAAACAACAAAGACTTGCTTACCAAAATTATTAGACAGGGTGCAGACAAAGCCAGAGCAAGCGCTTCACAAACCTTGTCCATTGTAAGAAAGGCCGTTGGAATGGATTATTAAACAAGAAGAATTAATTATTAACAATAGATAAATAGTACTAAACTATTTTGTATTTTCACGACCATGGCAAAAGCTAAAAAACCAAAACACGTTGCAATTGCAGGAAACATTGGAGCGGGTAAAACTACCTTAACTGAAATGTTAAGCAAACATTATCGTTGGATACCTCAATTTGAGGATGTAGACCACAACCCCTACTTAATGGATTTTTATGACGACATGACGCGTTGGAGCTTCAACCTTCAAATTTATTTTTTACATGGTCGCTTGAACCAAATCCTAGAAATTCAAAGAGGAACAGAAACAGTGATTCAAGATAGAACTATTTATGAGGATGCCAATATTTTTGCTCCCAACTTACATGAGATGGGACTTATGAGCAAAAGAGATTTCGATAATTATTTTGGATTTTTTAGTACTATTAAAACAATGGTACAACCTCCCGACTTATTAATTTATTTAAAAGCCTCTGTACCTACCTTGGTTTCTCAAATACAGAAAAGAGGTAGAGAATACGAAGAAAATATTCGTTTAGATTACTTAAAAAAATTAAACGAATACTACAACAAATGGATTGAAGGCTATAAAGAAGGGCCTTTATTGATTATTGACTGCGATAAAAATAAATTCGGTGAATCAGAAGAAGATTTAGGTGAAATTATTAGCAAGGTAGATGGCATGTTGTACGGCCTTTTTTAAATGCTTGTTTTAAATTAGTTTACTGGAATGAACAATATTACCCCTTCCCTATTAGAAGAAATAAAGTCTATTGTAGGGGCAGCTTATTTTTTTACAGACGAAGAAAGTTTTACTAAATATGGCAGCGATGAAACCGAAAAATTACATTACGCACCACAAGTAGTTGTAAAACCAAGAACTGCGGAAGAAATTTCAAAACTATTAATACTTTCTAATCAACATTTAATTCCTGTAACGCCAAGAGGCGCAGGTACAGGACTTACAGGTGGCGCCCTACCTCATTTAGGTGGTTTGGTTATTTCTATGGAGCGTTTTAATTCTATTATTGAAATTGATGAAAGAAATTTACAAGTGACTACCGAGCCAGGTGTGATTACAGAAGTTTTACAAAATACAGTCAAAGAAAAAGGTTTGTTCTACCCTCCCGATCCTGCTAGTAAAGGATCTTGTTTTATTGGAGGAAATATATCCGAAAATTCTGGCGGGCCTAAGGCAGTTAAATATGGTGTAGTGAAAGACTATGTTTTAAACTTAGAAATAGTTTTGCCTACTGGTGAAATTATTTGGACAGGCTCGAATGTTTTAAAAAATGCAACAGGTTATAACTTAACGCAACTTATTGTAGGTAGCGAGGGTACCTTAGGTATTGTAACTAAAATAGTATTAAGATTAATTCCGCATCCGAAGTTTGATGTATTAATGCTAGCGCCTTTTAATAGTTTAGAAAAAGCGAGTGAAGCAGTGAGCGCCATATTTAGAGCAGGTATTACACCCAGTGCCATGGAGCTCATGGAAATTGAATCAATTAAATTAGCAAGTGAAATGTGTGAGAGCACCGCAATTGCTATTTCCGAGGACTTAGCTGCACATTTAATTATAGAAGTAGATGGTAATGATATGGATGTATTAATGAAAGAGATGGAAGCCATTGCTGAAGTATTAGGGAACTTTGAAGTAGGTGAATTGTATTTTGCCGATGATGCCCAACAAAAAAATGAACTTTGGAAAATACGCAGAAAGGCCAATGAAGCTTCGGTAGCTGCTGGTTATACCATTGAGGAAGATACCGTAGTGCCTAGAGCTGAACTACCTAAATTGATAAAAGGGGTAAAAGCATTAGCTGCTGAAAATGGATTTAAAGTTGTTTCTTATGGACATGCAGGAGATGGTAATTTGCATATAAGAATTAACCACCCTAAGTACAAAAAGAGCTACGAAAACGAAGAAATACAAAGCATTCTTATTAAAATATTTGAATTAGTAAAATCATTGGGAGGTACTATTAGTGGAGAGCATGGCATTGGTCTTATTCAAAAATCATTTATGCCAGTCATGTTTGATAAGGTAACCATGGAATTAATGAGAGGTATTAAAAAAGTATTTGATCCTAATAATATTTTAAATGCTGGTAAAATTTTTGATGTAAAAAATTAAGTCTACTATTTTACGCATTAGAATTGATAGTCCACGATTACCTTTTGCAATTATTCTCTATAATTATTTAAACTCCTTATGAAAAGATCTAATAAAATATCCCTTACCCTTCTTCTACTAAGTTTTGCTTTTACTAGCCATATAGCCCAATCTCAAAATATTATTCAAACCCAAAAAGTATTGGAAGAAGAAAAGCCCATATTATTTGGGGGAGGTTTATTACTTGGTGGTGGAAGCAACTCTTTTCAATTCGGACTTAACCCAGAAATTTTAAAAAGCTATAATCAATACCTTGATGCAGGTATTATTGCTAATATTTATTATTCTTCGTTTAATATTTCTCTTAGCTCCAATGAAAAAATTAAAAACTTTCAATTAGGCGCGGGTGTATTTGCAAGAGTTTGGCCTATTGAGCAATTCTTTATTCAAATACAACCAGAATACAATAGAACTTGGACTTCTTCCAATAATTATTCTAATGGAGTAAAGGCAGGTACTAGCTATGGTGCCACTAGTATATTAGGCGGTATTGGTTATGGTACACATAATGCAAATGGTATGTCTTATTTTTCTATAATGATAGATTTACTAGACGCCGAGCAATCTCCCTATAAAATTGGTCAAACAAGAGCACAACCTATTTTTAGAGCAGGCGTGGGTTTCCCTATTTTTAGGAAAAAGAAAAAATCAGATTAATAAAACTTCCTAACTAAGATATAAGAGACTTAAGTTAAGACAGTAGCGGCTTAAGCGCATCTACAGAAGGACAAACTATTATTCTATCTTTCCAATTATCATACATAAAACCATTTGTATCCATATTTTCTAGGAGTTGAATAAGTGCATCGTAATAACCATCTATATTTAAAATAAAAACTTTCTTATTATGTATTTTTAAATTGTTCCAAGTAAGCATTTCAAATAATTCATCTAAGGTTCCCATTCCACCAGGAAGTACTAAACCAGCCTCCCCTTTTTCATAGAGTATTTTTTTACGATCATGCATGTTTTCAGTAATAATCAATTCTGTTAACCCCGTGTGCTGCGCCTCCCATTCCAATAATAATTTGGGCATAATGCCAATTACTTTTCCGCCTTGGTCAAGACATCCATTGGCAACTGCCCCCATTAAACCTTTATTCCCTCCTCCATACACTAATTCTATATTTTCTTGGGCCAATAAATTACCTAAGGCTGCCGCCGCTGACAAAAAACTAGTATTATTGCCCGATTTTGAACCACAGAAAACAGTGAGGGCCTTGATTCTCATAAAAACTAATTTTAACTTGAATATAGAAGCAATTTAGTTAATTATTTCAAAGATTCTTATTACTTTGCCGACTCAACCCAACTCTATGAGCGCTAGTTTACTTTTTATTTTTGTAATCATCTATTTTGGCATCTTATTAGGGGTAGCTAAGATTGCTGGAAAGAATAGTAACAATATGTCTTTTTTTATTGGCAATAAAAATAGCAATTGGATGCTCGTGGCCTTTGGTATGATTGGGACTTCTTTAAGTGGTGTTACTTTTGTGAGTGTTCCTGGTGCAGTAGGAAAAGATGCCTTTCATTACTTACAAATTACCCTTGGTTATCTAATTGGCTATCTCACCATTGCCTATGTTTTATTACCAATTTATTATAAACTGAATCTTACTTCTATTTATCATTATTTAGAACAAAGACTGGGTTTTAATGCCTATAAAACGGGGGCTTCCTTTTTTGTATTGTCTAGAACCTTAGGCGCTACTGCAAGACTTTATTTAGTAGTTAAAATTTTACAAGTATTTATTTTAGATAGTTTGAGTGTGCCTTTTTGGGCAACTACCTTGGTAATATTAATAATGATATTACTATACACCTATGAAGGAGGTGTGAAGACCATTGTTTGGACAGATACCTTACAAACTTCTGGTATGTTAATGGGCCTTATTATTTGTAGTATTTATATTTTAAGCAATATGCATTTATCGGTAACAGATGCATTAGGGGCCATGCAAGTAAAAGGCATTGCAACTGTTTTTAATACAGATGTAAATAGTAAATCATTTTTCTTGAAACAAATTATTGGAGGTGCCTTTATTACACTTACCATGACTGGCCTAGATCAGGAAATGATGCAAAAAAATATTTCAGTAAAAACATTAAAAGATGCACAAAAAAATATGGTGACCATTGGTTTCACTATGTTATTTGTGATTAGTTTGTTTTTATTCTTAGGAGGTTTATTAAATTTATATGCAGCACAAAATAATATTACCGCTACAGGTGATGACTTATTTCCGAGTATTGCACTTTATCATATGCCTCCCTATATTTCTATTATTTTTATATTAGCGCTAATTTCTGCATTATTCCCTTCTGCCGATGGCGCCATTACTGCTTTAACTTCTAGTTTTTGTATTGACTTATTAGGCATGCAAAGAAATACAGACTGGGACGAGGCTAAGAAGAAAAAAATAAGACAAAGAGTGCATTTAAGTTTTGCCTTTTTATTTTTAATCATTGTACTAGTATTTAAATGGATTGATAACAAAAGCATTATTGATTTACTTTTAAAAATTGCTTCTTATACCTATGGGCCCTTATTAGGTTTATTTGCCTTTGGTATACTTACCAAAAGAAAACTGGTGGACAAATGGTCATTCATACCTTGCTTTCTAGCCCCTATTTTATGTTTGTTTTTGGATTATGCCCAACCTTTTATATTTGGCAACTTTAGAATTGGTCAAGAGCTACTCATTATCAATGGTCTACTAACCTTTATAGGTCTTTGGGTAATTTCAAGGCCAAATACAGAAAAAAATTAGACCTTTGCTGTATGGATTTTATTAACCCATTGGCGAACAATTATACTGAAGCATATTCTAATGCAACTCCTAGTTATTTAAAGAACTTATACGAGGAAACTTTGGCGACCCATGAACATGGCCATTTGCAAAGCAGTTGGACCCAGGGCGGCTTCTTATGTTTTATAAGCAAATTACTTGCACCTAATCATATATTAGAAATTGGCAGCTTTACAGGCTTTAGCGCTTTATGTTTAGCAGAAGGCCTTACTGAAAAAGGTGAACTACATACTATTGAATTAAGAAAAGAAGACGCCCAAAAAGCAAAAGCCGCTTTTGATAATGCTACAAAAGCCAAACAACTATATATGCATGTAGGAGATGCTAAACAAATTATTCCAACACTGAATAAAAAATGGGACCTCATATTCATAGACGCAGACAAAACCAGCTATATTGAATACTATAATATGGTACTACCCCTATTAAACGATAAAGGCATCATAATTGTTGACAATGTATTATTTCATGGAGAAGTATTGGAAGATACTGTAAAAGGCAAAAGTGGCAAGGCTATTCAGGCATTTAACGAACATGTGCTTTCGGATCAAAATACCGAACAAGTGATGTTAACAATAAGAGATGGCTTAACTTTGATTAGAAAAAAATAATAGCATGAGAATAAGCAAAATTGCTTTCGTCTTCTTTTTTACCCTCCCCCTAACCACCCTAGCGCAGAAAACTGCTACCTTAATATATATTGATCAGTATAAAGATATTGCCGTAAGCGAAATGAAACGCACAGGCATACCAGCCTCTATTACTTTAGCGCAAGGCATTATTGAATCTAATAGCGGCGAAAGTAATTTAGCTTTGAACTTTAAAAATCATTTTGGTATTAAATGCAAAACCGACTGGAAAGGAGAAACTACTTATCAGGACGATGATGCCAAACAAGAATGTTTCAGGGTTTACCCCAATTCAAATGCTTCCTTTATTGACCATTCCAATTTTTTAAAAGCCAGATCTAATTATGCCCCTTTATTTGAACTTGATCCAGTAGATGATTCAGCATGGGCTTATGGACTTAAGAAAGCAGGTTATGCCACAGCTTCAGATTATCCTAAGAAACTACTTAAAGTCATTAACGATTTCGAACTTTCACAATATAATTTTCCTGAACTTGCCATTTTCGATGACGATGATGATACACCTACTCAAAAAATAGATACTAGTAAAAAAATAGCCCCTATTGTACTAGCCGATTCAATTAAGATTGATTCTATAAAAATTAATACTATTAAAATCGATTCTGTTAAAAAAATAGAAGACAGGCTTATCATTAAAGATACTACTACCCTTAGTGCTGCTACTAGTATCATTGACACCATTCAACTTTCTAGCGTAAAAGGAATCATTAGTTCAGACAGTATTAATAATACCGCCCCCACTGCCCTGAAGGGAATTGGTAGCATTGCCATTGAACGCCCTAAAGACAGTGTTCTTCAAATAGATGCTGCCTCTAAAAAAGATTCAAGTAATCTAGTGATAGAAAAGCAAAGCACGGCTGCAAAATTAGTTTTCCCTAAAGGAAAATTCAAAGCCAATCAATTATTAGCTATTTATGCTACTGCTGGTAGTTCCTTTTTAGACTTAGCAAATACTTATAATATTGCTCTTTACAAATTATATAACTACAATGATTTACCCGAAACCGATTTACTTGCTAAAGACCAAATTTTATACTTGGTACCCAAAAGAAAAGAAGTAAGTAAGAAAGTGCATTTGGTAGCAGCAGGGGAAAGTTTATATGATATTAGTCAAAATGAAGGTATTCAATTAAATTACTTAGAAGCCTATAATGCTGGTATTACAGATAAAACATTAGTAGTGGGTTCTACCCTTGTTTTATTCCAAACCAATACAACACCTAAAATTACTACTAGTGCAGTGAAAGCGCCCCAAAAAGATACAGCTACCAAAAAAATAGAAGTAAAAGACAGCCTTAAAAAGAAACCTCTTGATTTTATTAAAAATATAACTGCCCCCCATTTTTTAAAGCGCAAAAAAAATAACTAATTATGAATAGCATTAAAGTATTAGATAAAGAGTTTGTTCCCTATTTAAGTGAAAAAGAAATTCAAGAAAAAATTACTGCGCTTGCTGAACAGTTGAACAAAGACTATGCAGGTAAAAGACCTATATTTTTATCGATACTCAATGGCTCCTTTTTATTTACTGCCGATTTATTTAAACAAATAACCATTGAAGCAGAAGTTTGCTTTATTAAACTAGCTTCCTATAAAGGAATGTCTTCTTCAGGCAATGTTATTACCGCCATTGGCCTAGAAGCCAATGTAAGTGGAAGAGACATTATTATTTTAGAAGATATTATTGATACAGGCAAAACCCTACACCACTATTTACCACAACTACTTTCAAGTAGCCCTGCCTCTGTTAAAGTAGCTGTACTATTAAATAAAAAAGAGGCTTTGCAATTTCCTGTACAAGTAGACTATACTTGCTTTGAGATACCCAATAAATTTGTAGTAGGCTATGGCCTTGACTATGATGGACTAGGTAGAAACTCAAAAGATATCTACCAATTAAAATAAAATTACTTGATTGGCTTTGGCTGGAAATTAGGGCTTTCTTGCATCTTCTCTAAAATAGCCTTCTCCTCTGCACTTACTTGTTGTGGTGTCCAAACATGCACATTAATTAGTTGATCTCCTTTCGCATAGCCTTGTACTTCTGGGAAACCCTTTCCTTTTAATCTGAACACTTTTCCACTTTGCGTACCTGGTGGAATTTTAATTTTTGCTCTAGCATCAATGGTAGGTACTTCTATACTTGTTCCAAATACCGCATCAGGTATGGTAATATATAAATCAAATGAAACATTTAATCCATCTCTATGTAAGCTCTCATGTGCTTCTTCTTCAATCATGATAATTAAATCTCCTGAGCTTCCACCCCTTTCACCTGCATTCCCTTTTCCAGACATACTTAATTGCATTCCATCTTGTACACCCCCTGGAATATCTATTGAAATAGTTTCTTCTCCGTATACACGGCCTTCTCCTTTACAAGGAGCACATTTAGCAGTAACTGTATTACCTTCTCCATTACAAGTAGGACAAGTATTTACTGTTTGCATTTGTCCTAAAAAAGTATTGGTGACTCTTTTTACTTGACCAGAACCATTACAAGTACCACAGGTTTGAACGCTATTTTTATCTTTTGCACCATTGCCTCCGCAAGTAGTACATAAAACATGTTTTTTTACTTTTACTTGCTTATTCGCACCATTCGCAATTTCTTCAAAGTTCATCTTAAGTTTAATTCTTAAGTTACTTCCTCTCTGACCTCTTGATCTTGAAGACCTTGAACGACTTCCTCCTCCGCCAAAAAATCCACCAAACATATCTTCTCCGAATACATCTCCAAATTGACTAAATATATCATTCATGTCCATTCCACCACCACTAAATCCTCCACCACCTCCAGCACCTGGACTAAATGCTGCATGTCCAAATCGATCATACTTTGCTTTCTTATCCGCATCACTCAATACTTCATAAGCAGAAGCTGCTTCTTTGAATTTTTCTTCCGCTGCTTTATCGCCCGGATTTCTATCTGGGTGAAATTGCATAGCTACTTTACGGTATGCTTTTTTAATTTCATCCGTTGACGCAGATTTCGTGACACCTAATACTTCGTAATAATCTCTTTTTGACATAGTCGATTTTTATTTGCCTACCACTACTTTTGCGAAGCGGATAATTTTATCATTTAAGAAATAACCTTTTGTAATTTCATCCACTACTTTACCTTTTTGTTTGTTATCGGTAACAGGTATTTCTGTAATGGCTTCATGTAACTCCACATTAAAATCTTTGTGTAAACTTTCCATAGGAGTAACTCCTTTAGATTGTAAAGTAGATCTCACTTTATTAAACACTAATTGAATACCTTCTTTTTGTAGGGAAATATCGTCTGTGCTATTCAATTGCTTTTCTGCTCTATCACAATCGTCCATTACTTCCAACATGGAAACAATCACGTCTTTTCCAGCTGTTTGTATTAAGTCTAATCTCTCCTTAGCAGTCCTTCTTCTAAAGTTCTCAAACTCTGCCATTAAACGCAAGTATTTATCCTTTTGGTCGGCTAAATCGGCCTTTAGTTGGTCTAATTCACTTAAGGGCGCCTCTTCCACTTCAGGTGTAGTTTCAGGGCTGTTTTCAGCCTCATTTTGAGCAGGAATGGTTTGATCCGTGGTTTCCATTTCTTTGTCTTCCATAGTTTTCATATTGTTACAAATATCTCCCAAAAATATTGCCAAATCAAGAAATAGAGCAAAATTGACAGAAATAGACCTAAAATAGGCACAAGTTGTCACTCATTTGGGCGCTATATTTGTGCCATGACAAAGGTGTATTTAAACAAGAAAATTAACCCCAGAATTGCCCTGGGCCACCCCTGGATTTACAATAACGAGGTTGACCGAATTGCAGGGCCTATAGAACCTGGAGATATTGTGGAAGTTTACTTCTTTGATGGCCAATTAGCAGGCAGGGGCTATATCAATCCCAATTCCCAGATTATTATTCGATTACTTACTCGAAAAAGAGAAGAAATTGATGCTCCATTTTTCTATGAGAAAATTAAAACAGCTTGGGCCTATAGACAACAATTGGGATATACGGAGAACTGCCGATTAGTATTTGGAGAGGCCGATGGATTACCTGCTTTAATTATTGATAAATTCAATGACTATTTTGTTTTGCAAACTTTATCCTTAGGTATTGATATTTGGAAACCATCCATTGTAGATGCACTACAAAAAATATTTACGCCTAAAGGAATTTACGAAAGAAATGATGTGCCTGTTAGAGAATTAGAAGGACTCACGCAAGTAAAAGATTTTTTAACAGCGCCCTTCCCTACTGAAATTATTATTAAGGAAAATGATTTGCAATTTTATGTAAATATTGAAACAGGACAGAAGACTGGCTATTTTTTAGACCAACAAGATAATAGAAGAGCCATAAAAGATATTGTAAAAGGAGCCGATGTATTAGGCGCCTTTACTTATACGGGTACTTTTGAAATACATGCTGCACATTATGGCGCAAAGTCGGTATTAGGTATTGATATTTCAGAAGGCGCCGTTGCACAGGCAAATAAAAATGCTGCTTTAAATAAACTAGATCATATAGTAAAATTTGAAGCCATGAATGCATTTGATGTATTAAAAAAATGGGGCAAAGAAGGTAGAAAATATGATGTAGTAATGTTAGACCCTCCTGCTTTCACAAAAAGCAGAAACAATATAGATAAAGCCGTTACGGGTTATAAAGAAATTAATTTAAGAGGCATGCAAATGCTACGTAATGGGGGCTTTTTGGTAACATCAAGTTGCACGAATTTAGTAAGCCCTGAATTATTTTTAGAGACCATTCAAATGGCTGCATGGGATGCTAAGAAAAGAATACGCCAAGTAACTTATCAGTCTCAGTCTAGTGACCATCCTATTATTTGGGGTATGGAAAACACACACTACTTAAAGTTTTTGATTGTAGAAGTTTGCGATCGATAGAAATTACAAGAACCAAAAAGGGTCCCGATAATTCGGGACCCTTTTTTAAAATCATAAGAGGTCATAGTTGTTTGGGCTTATATTTTATAAAGCCCTAACAATTAGCAAAAAGCCCCGCGATAAATCGCAGGGCTTTTAAAATCATCAGACAGCGTAGTGTTAATTTTATATTTTATAAAAATTAACACGAAGCAACATTTCAGTTCAATTTATTCAAAGTAGTTTGAATGGCTTCAAAATTAGGTAAGTCACCAGGGGTTGCACAAATTTCTTCGTATTGTATAATACCGTCTTTGTCTACTACAAAGGCTGCACGCTTACTTACTCCTTGCATTTCAAAAGCAGGGAATACATCGTACTTCACACCATAATCAGCAATAGCTGTTTTATTAAAATCGCTCAATAAAGAGAAATTTAATTTTTGCTCTTCTTTGAATTTACCTAAAGTAAATAAAGAGTCTACAGAAATACCTAATACCACTGCATTAGCAGTATTGTAGGTTCCGATATTATCTCTGATGCTACAAAGCTCAGCAGTACAAACGCCTGTAAAAGCTAAAGGGAAAAATAATACGACTACATTTTTACCTTTATAGTCTGCTAAGTTTACCGCTTTTTTCTCTGTATCAAAAAGTGTAAATGCTGGTGCTGGTTTACCCATTAAATTGCTCATATTTATTATATTTTATTGTTTTAATGCTAAGGACACAAAAGTAAAATTCTTTGCTGAATTATAGTTTAAAGCCTATGTTATTATATTATTTTTTTTCTCTTTTCGAAAGCTCATTGACCGAATCCATTAGTTCTTTAAATTCAATGGGATGCCTTTGTAAATAATCGATGGTATTGTAAAATTCGACCCTGTCTACCTTATTTAAATCAAATATTTGCTGGTAAAATTCAATGTTTTTTTTGTCAGCTCTCCAGGCACTATCTACTATAGAAACCCGGGTATAATACTCATCCGCTTGCATGAGTTGCCAAACCACCCTTTGCATGGTTTTCATATCAACGCGTTTATCCTTAGCTGCTGGTGTCGAACAGCCCAATAAAATGCAAGAAAGTATAATTAACTTTTTCATTCTAGTTTTTCTTTATACTTGTTAATATTAGCAATATCTAAAGAAGATAAAGTAGTGAGTAGTTGTTTTCTAGTGGCCTTATCCGATTTATTAAAAATACCTACAATTTCAGAAAACTTTGCCTGCATGATAATAGGAATAAGCATACCACTCACAGCACCCTCGTTCATCTCTTGCAAATTAATTAATGCATTTAAAATAGTTGTTTTAGCTAGTACAGGTTTATCTGCGAGTTGATCTAATCCTTCTCTATAATAACTATAGAGTACATCATGCACTCTATCATTACCACTTTTTGTTAAGTTATCTATTAAAATATATCTATTCCTTTGTCCATCATAACTTTTCCAACCACTAATGCCACTGCCTTCTGGTGCATTGAATACAATATTGAGTGCTTTATTAAAATAAGGCATGCCTGCTTTAGGCGCAAAGGAATCATAGTCTAGACCAAGTATAACATAAATATAATAAGCTAGTGTAGCGGTTAAGTTAGACTCTAAGGGATCCGCTCCTTGAATTCTATTTTCATTAAATTCAATAGGCTGAGAAAGCTGGTACTTGAAAGTAAATTTAGCATCCTGCATATTTAAAACAGAACTACTATAGCTTGCATTGTAAATAGGTCTATTGGAAACAACACTTAATTTGGCATCATACACGCCTGGGGATATAACAGATTCAATCGTAATATAAAAGCTACAATCAATTTTTTCTTCATTGGAAAAGGCGTCATTGGACCACTTTCTTTGATTGATGAAATCTTTTAATTGAGTTTGTAATTGTGGAAATATTTTGGAATCGACTTGGTTGTCTACTTTACTTGATTGAATAGTGATAGAGGCAGCTAATTCTTGCGCATACAATGATGAAGCAAAAACTATACAAACAGCAATGGTAAATAATAATTTTTTAAACATGGCCTACTCTATTTAACCCTAAAATACAAAAACGTCCCGATACCTCAATAGTTTCGGGACGTTTTAATATAGTAAATACAAATACTAGCGGAATAAATCGGTTTCTTCGTTTTTACGGTAATATATCTTGTCATCAATGAATTCAGCAGTTGCTAAAATAGCAGGATTTGGCATACGCTCATACGCCTTAGAGATTTCAATTTGCTCTTTATTCTCATGAATTTCTTCTAAGCTATCGGTATGACTAGCAAACTCTTCTAATTTACTGTGCAATTCTTCTCTTACAGAAATGCTAATTTGATTGGCTCTTTTAGAGATAATTGAGATAGACTCATACAAGTTACCTGTCTTAGCTTTTAAAGCTTTCAAACTTTTTGTTTCTACAACAGAAGGGGTGTTCGCACCCATATTTCTTCTTAGTTTACTCATTTTATTAATTTTAAAAAATTATCAGTTTGTTTCTTTATTTTTTTCGCTTCAGCCAATAATGGACTGTCGCTATAACGATCTACAAAATCATTGTACTCTACTACTACTTTTTCAAACCTTTCTTTTTGCTTATCTACAAAACTGTTTTCAGCAAATTGATAATAAGCTTTTAAAGTAAGTAATTTGTACTTATCTGCATTTTTTGAATCAGGGTAACCATCAGACAATAAACCATAAGAAATAGCCGCTGCTCTATAAAGTGCAAGGTCTGAATACAAAGTAGCTGTTTTAAAATCTTTCAATTCTAATTTGGCTCTTGAAGCATCAATTACTTCAGTAGCATCTTTCACTCTTGTACTAGCAGGATGTCCATCAATAAATTGTTGCATTAATTGAATGGTTCTATTCGTAGTGGTTTGGTCTAACTCTGCTTTAGGTGAACGCTTAAAATATGTATAAGCTCTTAAATAATCCACTTCTTCCGTTCTTGGACTATTTGGGAAATACTCGACAAAAGTTTTAAATAAATTCTCTGCGTTCTCATAGTCCTTATCGAAGTAATAAGAGTTCGCAAATTTTAAATATAATTCTTCGTATCTAGGTGTTCCTTTCACAAAAGGCATTACCGATTCAAAGAGCTGCTGTGCGTTAGAATACTTCTTTTGTAAAAAATAACTTTCGGCCATTTTTACCTTAAAATCGGTATCCTTATTCTTTAAAATTTTTTGGAATTTTGAAGTACAAGACGACAAGGCCAAAACAATACAAAAAGCTACTAATATTCTATTCATACAGGGATGCAAAATTAACTAATAATCCTCAATTTATGACTAAAATAGTCCAAATTGGAGGCTGTCGCGTTAAGATTATTATAAAAAAAGCCCCGGATAGCATCGCTAAACGGGGCTATATCAATTACTTAGACTAGATTAAGCGTCCTTACCAGCCGCTTTATCATCATCCATTTTAGCTCTAATTTCAGCCAAAGCACCTAAGTCACCTAAAGTAGATTTCTCCACCTTAGCTTGGATAGTTTTAACGGCTTTTTTAGTCTTCTCCGTTTCCACTTTCGCTTCTTTCTTAGCTACTTCTTTTTCTTCAGTGATAGCTTGCTCCCAAATTCTAGCATGGCTTACTACAATACGCTTTTCATTACGATCAAATTCGATCACCATGAATTTCGCTGTTTCTTCCGCTTGAACTTGTTTACCATCTTCTTTTGCTAGATGACGGTTAGGTGCAAAACCTTCAAGGCCATGTGGCAATTGTACAATAGCACCTTTCTCATCCTTACGGATAATAGTACCATCATGAATAGAACCTATTGCAAAAGTTTCTTCTAATGCATTCCAAGGATCTTCTTCTAATTGCTTATGTCCTAATTGTAATTTTCTATTTTCTTTATCAATGTTCAAAATTTTGATATCGATTGACTCTCCTACTTTCACATACTCAGAAGGGTGATTGAAACGCTTCAACCAGCTTAAGTCGCTGATGTGAATCATTCCACCAATGCCTGATTCTAATTCAATAAACACACCGTAAGGAGTGATATTTTTTACAAGCCCTTTGTGTTTGCTTTGTTCTGGGAATTTATTATCGATAGAGCTCCAAGGATCTTGAGACATTTGTTTAATACTCAAGCTCATCTTACGCGCATCTTTATCTAAGGTTACCACTTTCGCTTCATGCTCATCTCCTAATTTGAAGAATTCTTTTGCATTGATTGGCGTGTTGGCCCAAGTAATTTCAGATACGTGTACAAGTCCTTCAACACCTGGTTGAATTTCTAAGAAAGCACCGTAGTCTTCAATGTTAACTACTTTACCTTTTACAACACTACCTTCTAATAATACTTGTGGTAATACATCCCAAGGGTGTGGAGTTAATTGTTTTAAACCTAAGCTGATACGTTTTTTGTCATCATCAAAGTCTAATACAACCACTTGAATTTTTTGGTCTAATTTAACCACCTCACTTGGGTGAGAAATTCTACCCCAAGAGATATCCGTGATATATAATAAACCATCTAATCCACCTAAGTCCATGAATGCACCGAAGTCTGTGATGTTTTTCACCACACCTTCTAATACTTGACCTTTCTCTAATTTACTCATGATCTCTGCACGTTGCGCTTCGATATCGCTTTCAATTAATGCTTTATGTGATACAACGGCATTCTTAATAGTTTCGTTAATCTTCACTACTTTAAATTCCATTGTCTTACCTACGAATTGATCATAATCTGTAACCGGTTTCACATCAATTTGAGAACCTGGTAAGAAAGTTTCCATACCAAATACATCAACGATTAAACCACCTTTAGTTTTGCTAGTTACTAAACCAGTAACTACTTCACCAGTTTTATGTACTTCCATAATTCTTTCCCAAGCACGGTATATACGAGCAGACTTACGGCTTAAGTGAAGATTACCATCACGGTCTTCTTTTTCTACTACCATTACCTCAACTGTATCACCAGTCTTTACACCATTGGTGTCACGGAATTCATTCAATGAAACAAGACCATCACTTTTAAAACCAATGTTTACTACCACATCTGTTTTAGTTAAAGCAACTACTAATCCATTCATAATTTCTCCATCAGAAATTTGTACGAAAGTGCCATCGTACACTTTATCATACTTTACTCTTTCAGCTTCTGCATAATGACTAACGTTACGTTTGTCAACGCTCCAATCAAAATCGTCATGCGCTGTAATAATTTGTTCAGGTGCTTTTGGTGTCGCAGTTGCTTCAACAGCTGTAGCGCCGTCGAATTCCTGTGCGTCTGCGTTTAGGTTTTTAATAAATAATCTCATATAAAATCCGGTGTTTTTGAACCGGACGGCAAAGGTAGGAAAAAACCAATAAAATAGCCCTAAAAAGGGCTAAAAAATACAGAATTTAATAGTTCTAAACTATTGATATTCAATAGCATTAATGATGATAAATGAAAAAGGAACTGGAAACTTCAAAATAGGCGAAATGGCTTAAACCATCTGCCCCATATGTTGGGCTGCAATCCAGCCAGAAGTCCATGCATGTTGGAAATTAAAACCGCCCGTAATGCCATCTACATCCATCATTTCGCCGGCAAAATGTAAGCCTGGAATAAGTTTGCTTTCCATGGTACTTGCGTCTATATCGGATAAGTCTACCCCGCCGCAGGTAACAAACTCTTCTTTAAAAGTGGTTTTCCCTTTTATAGGTAAAGTAGTTCTCACTAATTGCTGTATGAGTACTTGTTGGTGCGTCGATTTTAAATCGGCCCATTTTGTATTGTTCGCAATACCTGCTTGTTCTAAAAAATATTGCCATAAACGATTGGGTAAATTGAATGGATTTTTTCCACCCATTTCTCTTTTACCGAATTCTAATCTGAAATTGATCCATTCCATTTTTAAACTTTGCTCTGTATAAGTGGGTAACCAATTAATAGCAATTTGTCCTTCGTAATTCACTGCTGCCATTTCTCTTGCACACCATGCCGATAATTTAATAGCTGCAGGACCACTCATACCCCAATGCGTAATTAATAAAGGACCTTTTTCAATATGTTTATTACCCACCCATTGAATACTTGCATTGTCCACCGCCACACCCATTAAGTTTGTAATAGATTTTTCAGTAGTATTAAATGTAAATAAAGAAGGTACAGGTTCAACAATACT
>Ga0194060_10001411_pt1 | contig 17164 bp, 16 predicted proteins | sample SepL225m_MetaG_FD_163427 | JGI IMG/M metagenome (GOLD analysis project Ga0194060, IMG submission 163427) | Anoxic zone freshwater microbial communities from boreal shield lake in IISD Experimental Lakes Area, Ontario, Canada - Sep2016-L222-5m | ecosystem: Environmental > Aquatic > Freshwater >...
AAATTTTATGAAAATCCCGGCCAATATGCATTCCCGTTAGAATTATTCTTTATGGCCGAACGCTATAAACAGCTAAAGGATCTGTTGCAAACAAAAGATATGTTTCAAACGATCACGGTCTCAGATTATCTGTTCACTAAATGTTTGCTATTTGCGAAAGTGAATCTGCCGGAAGAGGAATTTCGTTTATATCAGAAATTATTTGAGATCATCAATCCTCAAATACCCCAACCCGAGATCCTTATTTACTTACATTGCCCGGTTCAAAAATTACAGGAGAATATCAAAAAACGTAACCGCGAATACGAGCAACAAATACCCAATGATTACCTGTTCAACCTGCAGGAAACCTATACCCAGTATATTAAGCAACACCATATCAAAACATTATTTGTTGACGCATCCAATGCCGATTTCCTGGGCAATGAACTTCATCTGAAAACCATCATCGATGCCCTGGATAAAGACTATGAAGAAGGACAGCATTTTATCAATTTGCCTTAAACATGATACATGAACAAACTCCCTAAGGAATTTTTTCATTTTCTTTTTGCCCGTTTGTTCTTTGTACTCGGACTCCGCATGATCACCACCATTGTGATCTACCAGATGTTTCATCTGGCCAATACGTATATGGTGGGTATTGCCGGACTTAGTGAATTCGTGCCGGCAGTAATTGCGGCCTTGTATGCCGGACATTATATTGATCGGCACAACAAAAAAAATATCCTGGTGTGGTCTTATGTTTTTTATATGTGCTGCGGATTATCACTTGCGTTATTAAGTATGCCTTATTTTCAGGTAGCGGCTCAAGTAAAAATCCCTATGATCCTTGCGATTGTATTCTGCACAGGTGTGATCCGATCCTTTGCCGGACCCTCTGCCAATAGTATGATCGCAGCCATTGTACCCAGGATACAATTACCAAAAGCCATCTCCCTGAACTCTTCTACCTGGTTGATATCCTCCATCACCGGACATGCTACCGGCGGATTGTTGATCGCTCTGGCAGGCATTTCCAACGCCTATTTCACCACTGCCGCACTGATCTTTATAGCTGGCCTATTTGCCTTGCAACTGAAACCCAAACCACCTACCAATAAGATCAATGATGAACCCATGCTGACAGCCATTAAAAAAGGATTCAGCTTCGTGTTCAACAATAAAAATTTATTGGGTGTGATGTCGTTGGATCTTTTTGCGGTCCTGTTTGGCGGAGCCGTTGCATTCATTCCTGAAGTAGCCGAAAAAGTACTGCATACCGGGCCAATCGGATATGGATTTTTGAATGCCGCCATGGATATCGGCAGCCTCATCAGTGTAGCCATCCTGCTTTGGTTCCCGATGAAACAAAAACAAGGCATGAAAATGTTGCTGGCCGTGGCTGGATTTGGGATTTGCATCATCATATTTGGAATATCTGAAGTATATTGGTTAAGTTTTATGGCCCTCGCAGTAGCGGGTTGTTTCGATGGCATTAGCGTAGTGGTAAGAGGAACCATCGCTCAATTGAATACACCAGATGAACTGAGAGGAAGGGTTGCCTCCATCAACCTGATCTTCATCAACTCATCGAATGAATTAGGACAGTTTGAAAGCGGTATCACTTCCCGCTGGTTTGGTTCATTGCCAGCGATCGTGTTCGGAGGAGCTATGTCAATTGTAGTGGTAGCAGGCACCTGGATGAAATTCCCGAAATTGAAAAAACTCGAGTATTAAATTTTCTGGTTTTTAAAATAAATTAGACTTAAACTTTTAAACAGTTCCCCATGCAACGCAGAACATTTATTCGCAATTCAGGACTGACCATTGCGGGTTTAGCCTTACTTCAACAATCTGTACTGGCTTCACTTTTAACGGATCCGGCCTGGAAAATAAAAATGCTCACCGACGAGATCGGTGTATTCACAGAAAAAGGCGGCACCATCGCCTTTCTGCTTTCAAAAAAAGGAGTGGTGGTGATCGATGCCCAGTTCCCCGATGCTGCAAAACATCTCATTGATGAATTGAAAAACAAAACAGACAAACCATTTAGTTTACTGATCAATACCCACCATCATGGCGATCATACTGCAGGTAATATTGCTTTCAAGGGATTGGTAGAACATGTAGTGGCGCATGAAAATTCAAGATCCAATCAGGAACGAGTAGCCAAGGAACAGAAGACAGAGGAAAAACAATTGTACCCCGACATAACATTTGGTGCAGATGGCTGGGAACATAAAATGGGAAATGAAAAGATAAAGGCCCATTATTTTGGCGCCGGCCATACCAATGGCGATGCCCTCATCCATTTTCAACATGCCAATATTGTTCATATGGGCGATCTGGTCTTTAACCGCCGTCATCCATATATTGATAAATCTGCTGGAGCCAATATCGCCAACTGGATCGTTCTGCTGGACAAGGCCATTGCCAGTTTTGATGCACAAACGAAATTCGTTTGCGGACATGCAGGCGCAGATTATGATATTGTGCTGAATAGTTCCGATTTAAAAGCCTTTGGCAATTATCTCGGCAACCTGATGCATTTCACCGAAGCTGCCATAAAAGATGGCAAATCAAAAGAGGAGATCTTAAAGACCAAGGAGATCCCCGGCTCTCCTGAATGGAAAGGTGAAGGCATAGAAAGGCCATTGACGGCAGCGTATATAGAACTGGCGCCTAAATAATCCTGAAAAAAATTTGATTTATTCAGCAGTAACAGGACTGATGATGGTAACCACTTCTTCGATCCTGTTGGCCGGGAAGCCACCCAATGAAGCGTGCTCCATCACCATTTCTTTATTGGGAGCTATATACACGCAATAGATCTTATTGCCGGTTACATAACTTTCCAACCACTGGATACTTGGGCCCAGTTGATTCAGTACTCCGCATGATTTTTGTGAAATAGCTTTCAGATCAGCAATACTTGATTGACCAACACCAGGAATTTCTCTTTCAATGACATATTTTGGCATATTGTTTATTTTTAATACAATATAGAAAAAATATCATGAAATATAGTAATATTATTTTACGGGTTCCTGCATAAGCATTTCCAGTACATAATACACGATCGGGCAAAAGCTACTATTGGTAAGGGTGAGCGATTGTCTTTTTAGGATCACATCCTCATCGGTATAGGGAAAGCGCCGGCAATCGGATGGCCGGTGATCATAGATACTACAATAATTATCAGTTCCCAGAAAAGGACAGGGCTTTGATCTCAGCACATAATCCCCCTCACTGTCTACAAATAAATATTGATTGATAAAATCGCCATCCTTCATCTTTAGGTATTTGGCTATTCGTTTTATATCCGGTGTTTTGAAACGAGGAGAATAATTTTTGCAGCAATTGCCACAACTGAGGCAATCGATCTTTTCAAATGCCTGTTCATGCAGATCTGGCAAGGATTTCAACACTTTATTCTTGTTGGCCCGATGCAGGTACTGCTTATACAGTTTCTGGTGATCGGCTGATTTTTTTTGCCAGTTATCTAACAAGTTATCACTCATGGCTGCTTGGGTTTTCGGAGAATTGACTTATCCTTTTTCATTTGTCCAAAAGTAAGCAACTTATTCCTCCAAATCTTGTTGCGTTGTTGTAATTTTGCGGCGATTAGCATCCTTGCGCGGTAAATATTTGAGTGAAAGAAAGGTTGCCCTGATCAACAGCTATACTTGCTTCCAATAAGATTGTTAACTACAAACATCCATATGAATATCTTCGAACAACAACAACAGGAATTTGCGGGCCGCCATATTGGTCCAAATGCTACCGACACAGCTTCCATGTTACAAACCATCGGTGAGGCATCACTTGATGAACTGATCAGTAAAACAGTACCGGAAAGCATTCGACTTAAAAGCCCGCTAAAAATTCCCGCCGCACAAACAGAGTTTGAATATTTATATGAGCTAAAGAAAATTGCTGCTAAGAACAAGGTCTTCAAATCGTATATTGGTCAGGGTTATTACAACACGGTAACCCCCAGCGTGATCCTACGGAATGTTTTTGAAAACCCAGGATGGTATACGCAGTACACCCCTTATCAGGCAGAGATCTCTCAAGGGCGGCTAGAGAGCCTGCTGAATTATCAGACCATGATCTGTGATCTTACCGGATTTGAACTTTCAAATGCCAGTTTACTGGATGAAGCTACATCAGCATCAGAAGCGATGGCCATGTTGTTTCATCACAAAAACAAATCAGAGCTCATTGGGTCTCCTAAATTTTTTGTGGATGAAGCAGTTTTTGCACAAACCAAAGAAGTATTGGTTACCCGTGCCACACCCATTGGCATTGAATTGGTGTATGGCGATTTCAAAAATATAAAATTAGATGATAGTTATTTCGGCGCACTGGTACAATATCCTAACAGTAATGGATCAGTGGAGGATTATCGAAAATTCATCAATGAAGTTCATGCCATCAATGGTTTTGTGATCATGGCGACCGATCTGCTGGCGCTCACTTTACTCACATCACCCGGCGAATTAGGTGCCGATGTGGCTATTGGATCGGCCCAGCGTTTTGGTGTTCCGATGGGATATGGTGGTCCGCATGCAGCATTTTTTGCTACCCGCGACGAATTCAAAAGAGGCATGCCCGGAAGGATCATTGGCATCAGCATTGATGCACAAAATAACCGTGCCTTGAGGATGGCCTTACAAACCCGTGAACAACATATCAAAAGAGAAAAAGCTACTTCTAATATTTGTACAGCACAGGCTTTACTCGCTAATATGGCAGCGATGTATGCTATTTATCATGGTCCTGTTGGCTTGAAAAAAATTGCATTGCGCATCCAGTTGCTTACAGCAGCCATTGCAAAAGCATTGCAAACAGCCGGCATCAAAGTATTGAACCAAAATTTCTTTGATACCCTGAATTTTGAAGTGAATGATCTGGCCGCATTTAAAACTGCTGCCAATGCACAGCAAGCCAATTTTCATTACTACCCCAACGGTACTGTTGGTCTTTCCATTGATGAGGTAGCCACAAATTATATTGGTGAAACGGAGAAAAATCTGAACGCTATTTTCAAACAGGCTACAGGAAAAGACATCGTTCTTCAATGGGATGAGACTGAATCTCTTTTCGGTATTCCATCATCATTACAAAGATCATCAGCCTACCTCACACATCCTGTATTCAATACTTTCCACAGTGAAAGCCAGATGATGCGGTATATCAAATCATTGGAAGACAAAGACCTTAGTCTTACCCGCTCCATGATCTCTTTAGGTAGTTGCACCATGAAACTAAATGCGGCTACAGAATTGATCCCGGTAAGTTGGCCTGAATTCGGCGGTATTCATCCTTTCGCTCCAGCCACTCAAACCAAGGGCTACCAATATCTGATCGCCAAACTGGAAGATTATTTATGTAAGATCACAGGATTCACTGCCTGCTCCTTGCAACCGAATAGTGGTGCGCAGGGCGAGTATGCGGGACTGTTAACCATCAGGGCATATCATGAAGACCGGAAGGAAAGTCATAGGAATGTGGTATTGATCCCTATTTCAGCCCATGGCACTAACCCTGCCAGTGCCATCATGGCCGGGATGAAAGTAGTAGTAGTGAAATCTGATGCAGATGGTCATATCGATGTAGCCGATCTGAAATTAAGGGCTACTGAATTCAAGGATAACCTGGCCGGCTTGATGGTAACCTACCCAAGTACTCATGGCGTATTTGAAGAGAGCATTAAAAAGATATGCAGCATCATTCATGCCAATGGCGGATTAGTGTATATGGATGGTGCCAATATGAATGCACAGGTTGGATTAACCAGTCCGGGTATGATCGGTGCCGATGTATGCCATTTGAATCTGCACAAAACATTTGCCATCCCGCATGGTGGTGGCGGACCGGGCGTTGGTCCTATTTGCGTAAACAATAAACTGAAACCATATCTGCCAGGCCATTATGCTTTAGGAGAAAGTGGAAAAAATAGCACAGCAGTTTGTGCAGCACCCTATGGCAGTGCCAGTATATTACTGATCAGTTATGCCTATATAAAAATGCTGGGCGCTGATGGTTTAAAATCGGCAACAGAATATGCTATTCTGAATGCTAATTACATGAAGGCTAAGCTTGAAAAATATTACAAAATATTGTACAGCGGAACCCATGGTCATTGCGCACATGAATTCATTGCCGACCTTCGTCCGTTTAAGATCTCGGCAGGCATTGAAGCAGAGGATGTGGCCAAAAGGCTGATGGACTATGGCTTTCATGCCCCTACCTTAAGTTTTCCGGTTCCGGGTACCATAATGATTGAGCCTACAGAAAGTGAAGACAAGGGAGAACTCGACAGGTTTTGTGAAGCATTGATCAGCATCTGGCACGAGATCAAGGATATTGAAGAAGGTCGTGCTGATAAAACTGATAATGCTTTAAAAAATGCACCGCATACACAAGGCGTGGTATGTGCCACCGAATGGAATCATTCGTATACCAGAGAGTCAGCAGCATTCCCGTTGGCGTATATCAGTAAGAATAAATTCTGGCCGTCCATTGCGCGAATCAATAATACCTTCGGCGACAGGAACCTGATCTGCACTTGTGAGCCAATTGAAAGTTATATGGATACAGCTGTAAACGGATAATCACCGTTTTGCAAATAAAAAAAGGGACAATTTAATTGTCCCTTTTTTATTGAAGTATTTTTTTGACCGGCTTATTTTTCTTTGGCCACAGTTAAACGGGTAAATTCCGATCCACTGAAAATTTTAGACAACTTATTGTCGTTGGTCTTTTTCCACTCAGGAATATGGGTTTCAGACACGATACGCCAGAAATTCTTTGATTTCAGATCGTCGTAATCGGGTGATTTCACAAATATCCCAACGATCGTATTGCGCTTTTTAAATTCAATCTTAACGGCAGTCTTAGCCAAATGGGTAGGCTCTAAAAACTTTGTAATGAGTTCATTTACCATGTGATAATTTCTTGCAAATGTAGGCTAATTAAGGCTTTTCACCGAATTTATTATATGGCGGGTATAATACACTGGTTATGACGGCAGAAGATGCGCTACGCCTAATTCAGGATATTTCCCTTTTATGGGACCAAAAAACTGCAGGATTTTGTTGAAATCTTCCTTTTCATCATTCGTGGTATAGAAGGGTTCTGAAAAAATCATGCGCCTGTTTTCAAAATCCAAACCTACCATTACAATGGGGACTCCGGCTTTTTTAGCGATATGATAAAACCCCGTACGCAGGCGTTCTGCCTTTTTTCGTGTACCCTCGGGCGAGAGTGCCACAATGAATGTTTCGCGACTATTAAACAGGTTAACCACTGAGTCTACAAAATTGGTCTGGTGGAACCGATCAACCGGAATACCCCCCAGCCACCTAAAGATATATCCAAGTGGACCCTTAAAAAGTTCTTGCTTACCCAAAAATGAAAATCTTTCAAGGTGTAATATCTTACGGAAAGCCAGGCATACGAATAAGTCTTCGCTGCTGGTATGGGGGGCCACGATAACGACTGCCCTATTCAGGTCAGCGGAAAATGAGCCTAGGGCTTTCCAACCCCTTAAGTACAGGTATATTTTAGAAATTAAGTATAGCAAGTAATCGTTTTAATTATCAACAACCAGCTGCAGATCAAATCCGGTAGCATACCGCATTGATATTCATTCCGGCACCCACAGAAGCAAATAAAACCACATCGCCAGGCGCCAATTGATGTTCCGGCATGGTGCCTTTTCTAACCAGGTCGAATAAAGTAGGCACGGTTGCCACAGAACTATTTCCAAGCTTATGGATACTCATCGGCATAATATTTTCAGGCACTTCCCGAATACCATACAATTTATACATGGCCTTGATGATGCCTTCATCCATTTTTTCATTGGCCTGATGGATGAATACTTTCTTGAGTGATGCAATGTCAACTCCGCTTTTATCCAGACAGTCTTTCATCGCCTGAGGCACGTGCTTCATAGCATATTCATAAACTTTCCGGCCCTTCATTTTTATATATCTTATGCGCGGGTCTGAATCGGGGTAATTAGATTTTCCAAGATGCAGGTAATTCACTTCATCGCCGCAATGCGACTGCATGCTAATTGATAAAACTCCTTGCTGAATTTTACTTATCGGATGTGCTTCTGCAATACAGGCTCCTGCTCCATCGGAAAAGATCATGCTATCACGGTCATAAAAATCGAGTACCCTGGATAATGTTTCGGTACCGATGACCAGACATTTTTTTGCTATACCGGCTTTAAAATAAGCATCCGCTTGTATCAGGCCCTGTATCCATCCCGGACAACCGAAAAGGATATCGTAAGGAATACAATTGGGATTTTTGATACCCAAACTATGTCGCACACGCGAAGCGAGGGCAGGTAAAACATCGGTTTGAATGGTGTGCTTGATCACATTCCCGAAATTATGAGCAACAATGATCTGATCAATTGTTTCGGGGTCGCAGCCAGAATCAAGGATGGCTTTTTCAGCAGCGATGGCTGCCATATCAGAAGAATCAATATTGGCAGGGGCATAACGCCTTTCTTCAATGCCGGTGATCTCCCTAAATTTCTCCACGATCACTGCCGGACTGGTACCCACAGGTTGATGATCCTCGCCATAAAAATCATGCCCAGAAAAATCCCTGTTTGTCTTGATATCGGGTGGAATATAGCTACCCGTTCCTGTAATTACGGTTGTACAATTTTGCATACTAAATTTTTCTCATGGTCAAAACGGCAGGCAACTGTTCCATATAAAGTTAAGAAATTAGTGCTCACCGGACAATAAATATTCAAAATTGTGTATTACAAGTTTTGTACATTTATACCACTACAAATTCTATACATTTCTATGCAACGCAAATTCAAATGTATCTTGGTTGTATTTATTGCCTTTTTTTTCAGGAGCGCCCATGCCCAAATTGTGAACATAGAAACTTCCAGGATGCAATCCGACACTACCGGATGGCTGGGTAATGCAGGAGCGGCCATTTCACTTACCAAAAACACGAATGAGATCTTTGCGGCACAAGCAGATGCGCATCTACAGTACAAATCGAAAAAAAGCTTGTACCTGTTATTGGGCAGTTATGGATTTTTAAAAGCCTCCGGCGATCATCTTATTGATAATACTTTCTTCCATTTGAGGTACAATTACAAAGTTAACAAGCTGCTGCGCTGGGAAGCATTTACTCAGATGCAACAAAATCTAATTACCAATATAAAGTCCCGGTTTTTGGTGGGAACCGGTCCCCGTTTCAAACTGTTTTCCAATTCCTATTTTAAATTATATGCCGCATCACTGATGATGTATGAAAGAGAAGTGGAGCAATCAGATATCAATATACTGCACAGCGATATTCGCAACAGCAGTTATATTTCTTTTACGATCACCCCCAATAAACAGCTTGAAATTGTGAGTACTAGTTTTTTTCAGCCCTTGGTCAATAACTTGAATGATTTCAGGTTTTTAAACCAGGTGAGTGTTCGGGTAAAAGCCGGGAAAAGGCTCGTATTCAAATTGAATTGGAACTACCTCAATGACAGCAAACCGGCTCATGATATTCCCTCCGTGAACTATAGTTTGAGTACCGGCTTTGATTATGAATTTTAATTAAGCTAAGTTTGTTTTTAAAAAAACAATGAATTTTAAATTCATACTTTGCCTATCAGTTCTGACCAATATTTCTGCACTTGCACAGGCACAAACTGTAGTTTCAATTCCCGGCTATACCGCCTATGCAGTTCCTGCTGAAAATCCGGATGATGAAACAACCGGTGGCATGTTTGTAAAACCTGCCGGAATACAAAACTGGACAAACCCTGATCAACATATCCAGTTCTTCTGTAAGATCCGGCATACGGGTGCCTTACAAATTGCGCTGTTCACAAAAAATGAGCTGGCGGGAAATAGGATTACCCTTTCCATTGCAGGCAAAAAATTCAATATTGATATCCCCCGCTCAAACGAATTCAAATTGATACAAGTGGGTTCGGTGATGATCAGGGACACCGGTTTTTTTCAATTTACCCTTTCTGCAAGCGATAAAAAGGGCAAAGCCATTGCCGATATCCGATCGCTGGAACTCAGTGGTGAAGCGGCTAACCATATTCATTTTAATCCGGGGCCAAGAAGAAATGCCGCATCTGTACACCTGATGTACCAGGTACCCGATACAGCACACGCTGTTTCTTTTTATAATGAAATTCGAATTCCTAAAAATTCGGATATCCTGCACAGTTACTTTATGGCTTGTGGTTTTGCCCGGGGATATTTTGGCATACAGGTGAACAGTCCTACCGAAAGAAGGGTAATTTTTTCAGTTTGGGATGCAGGTAATGAAGCCATAGACCGAAACAAAGTAAGCCTTGATAACAAAGTACAATTGTTGGCCAAAGGGGAAAATGTATTTGCCGATGGTTTTGGAAATGAAGGAACGGGCGGACATAGTCATTGGTTGTATAACTGGAAAACAGATAGCACCTATAGATTTTTAGTAACGGCAGCCGTAGATAGTGCTTCCAACAGCACTCATTATGCAGGTTATTTCTTTGTCCCCGAAACTAAGCAATGGAAACTCATCGCCTGTTTCAGGGCCCCGAAAGACGGTAAGCCGCTGCGTAGATTATATTCTTTTGTTGAAAATTTTGAAGGCAATAACGGACAATTATTCCGTGAGGCCTATTTCACCAACCCCTGGATCAGGAGGGAAAGTGGAGAATGGAAAGAAATAACAGAAAGCAAATTCAGTTATGATGCTACGGGTAAGGCTGGTGAAAGGCTCGACTATGGCGGAGGCGTTACAGACAATGGATTTTATTTATGGAATGGAGGTTTTAAATCATCTACTACGGCTTATGGAGATCTTTATACCCGAAAGTCGGGATCTGTAAAACCCATCATTGATTTATATAAAAATGCAGATAGTGCATCAGAGGCCGAAATTGAAAAGATCCAGATCCGGGATGCTGTTCAAGCAGGGAAATTAGATACAACCGGAAGTATGGGCGGGGCCTACTATAAACTAGAAACAGCAGGAACCGGAGACCCGATTTCCATCAATGACACGCTCGTTTGTTTTTACAAGGGATCGCTGCTGAATGGTTTTGTTTTCGATAAAACAAAGGATGAGCCGGCTCATTTTCCGATTAAAAGACTGATAAAAGGGATGCAGGCATTAATGCCAGTGCTAAGAAAGGGTACAAAAATTCGCATGATCCTCCCCTCCGGACTGGCCTATTCGATTCGGAATTTTTCAGAAATACCCCCAAATAGCCTCCTGCTTTTTGATATGGAAGTGTTGGAAATCAAGCAGATGCGAACAAATTAGAACAAAACGCATATATTCTGAAAAATAAAGAGTACCTTTGCATATTATTTTACAATACAATATTAATTAAAATGGAAAGTAAACAACAAGGCACCGTTAAGTTTTTCAACTCTGAAAAAGGCTTCGGTTTTATTAAGCACGACGACTCTAACAAAGAAACTTTTGTACACGTGAGTGGTTTGATCAGTGACATCAAAGAAGGCGACAAAGTTGAGTTTGACCTGCAGGAAGGTAAAAAAGGAATGAACGCAGTTAATGTAACTGTGATAGGATAAAAACACCTTACCAAAACCTTTTAGGGCTACACAATTGTGTAGCCCTTATTTATTTCAGCTATCCAGGAAACGCTTCTCTTTTGTTAAATTGCGCCGTCAATTTCAACAACCTAACCGGTAAGTTTATACATTTGTTCCCTAACAGATCAATTATCATTCCATGAAAAAATTAAGTTTAGTCCTATCGTGCATCTTTGCTGCCTCGATCCTATTTGCGCAAACTGCCACAACCAGTAGTTCACTTTCCAAAAGAATTGTGTTGTCTGCAGGACAAAAAATTATTATGTCCAATTCGATATCTATGGAAACCAGTATGAGTGGTATGGATATCAACAATACCAGCTCAGCCGAGTACAGTGTAGAAGTAAAATCAGTTGCCGAAAATAATTACGCCATTACCAGTACACTGACCAAAATGAAAGTGAATATGGATATGATGGGTCAAACTACCAGTTACGATTCTGAAAAAAAGGAAGACCAGAATTCAGATATTGGTAAATCATTTGCCGACAGGCTGAATAAATCAACAGAACTACTGTTAGACAATAGTACAGGTAAGGCAACTTCAACCACTGCGAAAAAAGAATCCAAAAATGATGCAGCAGTAGCTGACCCCATGCAGGGCATGATGCAAATGTTTGGAAGCGGTGGTGATGATGGAGTGGTGAACAGTGCATTTGAGTTGATCCCTGTAGGCATTAAGATAGGCGACAACTGGTCTGATTCCAGCATTGATAAGGCCCTTAAAATGGTTCGTCATTTCACGTTGGTATCGATCACTGGAAATGAAGCTGCCATTAAGATGACCTCGGTGATCGATGCGGTGAATACGATGGAAGTACAGGGAATGCAGATGGACATGAATAGCACCACACAATCTAGTGCAGATATTATTACGGATATTACCACAGGATTAGTAAAAAAAAGGAGCACAGTTGCATCGATCAGTGGTAGCTTTCAAGTGATGGGCCAATCCATTCCGCTTACTGCAAAAGTGACCAGCAACTCAATCATACAATAAGATCTTATACCATTTAAAAATAGCGATATCCAAAGGGTATCGCTATTTTTTTATCCGTGCTGCTCACCTTCGCTGGAGCAATGATTTAAAACCAAAAGCAGTAATAACACATAATCCTCCGATCAGCCACCACAAAGACGAAAAGCCCCAGCTATGTACCACCTGGGTACCACTTAAGCTCCCGATCACCTGTGCCGCGCTCCATGCCATGGTATATAGTGCCGCGTACTGCCCACGATTTTCCGGAGTGGTGCGGGCTATATAGTAGCTATTCATGAAAGGCATTCCGATGATTTCACCTACGGTAATGACAAGGGTTGCTGCAAGTGCTACAATAAATCCATTGGCTAACGGTAGGTTCAGGATAAAAAATGATAATGCCAGCAGGAGTGTACCATAATACATCAACAGCAGATAAGGTCGGTTTCCCTCCAGTTTGAACACTAGAACCATTTCAAAAACAGCAATGAGGATCCCGTTCAGTGCCATCACCACACCTATCCAGAATTCGTTCAGGTGCAATCCTTCCTTAAAGAACAAAGGAACGGTGGTAAACATTTGAAAAAAGCAAATGGCAAAAAGTAACATGAACCCTATGAAGATCATAAAGGTTTTATCACGATAAGGGCTAACTGCCGTTTGAGTTTTAGGATGATTGCTTTTCTGTTGCTGAGATAGCGAAACACCAGGTAAGATCACAAGCAGCAAGAGACCGGCAGAGATATTTGTGAGCCCATCTACCCAAAACAATAAATGATAACTGATAGAAGCCAGTATGCCTGCGAGGGCACTGCCCACCCCCCATCCCATATTAATGGCCAGTCGCACCAGGGAGAAAGATTGTGTACGATTTTCCGCATTGCTATAATGCGCGATGGCTGAAGCATTGGCGGGCCGGAAGGATTCATTGATCATGCTGGTAAAAAAGATACAAATGCAAATGCTGGCATAACTATCCATTTGCCCGAGCAGAATGAACATTAGTCCGCCCCCGCATAATGAAGCCAATTGTATATTATAGAACCCATATTTATCGCTCAGTCTACCTCCAAAATAAGCACCGAATACAGCACCAACTCCATAAATGGCAACTGCAAGGCCACCTTGTGAAGCCGTATACCCTCTGTGATTACAATATAAGGTCATGAAGGGCAACACCATGGTTCCGCACCTGTTCACAAACATTACCGCAGCAAGCAGCCACATCCTGCGTGTTAGTCCGCTATAGGCATCTTTGTATAATTGTAATGTGGCATTGAGCATAAAAAAGGGAACCTGTTGAGATTCCTTACAAATGTAAATGAAAAAGCATCTCTGAAATAGAGATGCTTTTTTTCATTAGTTTTTATGCGATCAGGCGTATAATATTTCGTAGTATTCTTTGGCCATCCGATTGCTATCGAATTGCCACCGCACATCGCGCATGCCGTTCTTCGTGATTTGACGCCATACTTCCCTGTTTTCATAATACAATGGAAGGGCCTGATTCTCGAGGATCTCATATATCTTATTCAGGTCATACTCATCCTGCTCATGTACGGTCATGCTGGCATAATCAACCGGCGGAACCACAAAACCATTATTACCATGGTTGATGAATTCGCAGATCCATCCATCGTTGGTACTGCAATTCACCGATCCGTTCATGGCAGCGGTCATACCGCTGGTGCCACTGGCTTCGCGGGGTACCCTTGGGTTATTCAACCATAGATCAGAAGCTTGTTTCAGCCTTTTACTCAAAGACAATTCGTACCCAACACAAACGGCCACATTATCATATTTTTTACTCAGGTGCACCAGATTATTGAAATCGCTGATCGCAGGATAATCAACCGGATAAGGCTTGCCAGCCCATATGATCTGAACCGGGTATTTTTTATTATTGAGCAGGGCTTCAAAACGGGTAATATCACGGGTGATCAATTCACCTCTTTTATAACCAGCAAAGCGTCTGGCCCATACAATGGTGAATACATCAGGTTTGAATAGTTTACCAGTTTGATCGGCCACTACATCAAAGGCACGTTTTTTCAAAAAGCTTTTCCGGTCATCAAAACCTACATCATTCTGCGATTCCATAAAACCATACAATTGCTTGTCGGCCCAATAATGCCAGTTTTGTGCATTGGTGATGGCTTTAATATCACAGATCCCTTCATATTTTTTCCATAACTGTCGGCTCACTTCGCCATGTAACTGACTCACTCCGTTGGCCAGTTTGGCAAACCTCAATGCGGCCAGAGAATGGTTGAACTGATCATCTTCCATGCCCGTCAAAGTTCTTACATCAGCCAGGTCCATGCCACAGAAATAATTCATTTTTTCACAAAGATGAATATCATGCTTTTCATTTCCTGCCTCTTCCGGTGTATGTGTAGTGAACACCATTCTTTTTTTCACTTCTTCTAACGATCCATATTTTTTATACAGATAAAATGCCGCGCTTACTGCATGGGCTTCGTTGAGGTGATATAAACTAGGATTAAAATTGATGGCATCCATCAATTTGGCACCGCCCACACCCAACAAAATGAATTGGGCTACTTTGGTAGCCACGTTGGCATCGTACAGTCGATGGGTGATGGTTTGTGAAACATAATCATTTTCAGGAAGGTCGGTACTCAGTAAAAATAAGGGAGCACTTTTAAATGTTTCCGGATTGAGGTAATAGGCTTTTACCCAAACCGGGTGATCGTGTATATCTATCTGAAAACGGATGCCTGTATCTTCCAGAAAATTGTAAATTTTTTCATTCCATTGTACCTGTAAGGTTTGGTCCTGGTTACGGGCCTGATCATAATATCCATATTTCCACAATATTCCGATCCCCACCAGATTTTGTCTCAATTCATAGGCGCTACGCATATGTGAACCACTTAAAAACCCAAGTCCTCCACTGTAAATTTTCAAAGGCTGGTGTACCGCGAATTCCATACTGAAATAGGCAATGCGTTTACTGTACTGTTCATCAATTGGATACGGCACATTAAAATTCGAAAAACTCATATTACAACTAGTTATTTGAGGACGCAATATAAATGGAAATTTCAGGAAAAAAGCAGCCCGGGATAAATATTGTGTAAATTATACACAATGTTTGCACCTTATCCCGGTAGGATCGCAGTTACTTCTATTTCAATTAACAAATCATCCCTGATCAATTTGCTGATTTGAATAAGAGTTGCAGCGGGTTGTATATTCGAAAAAAACAAGGCATGTGCTTTTCCGGCTTCCTCCCAGTTTTTGATATCGGTTACGAACATTCGGGTGCGAACCACATCGTTCATACTGGCTCCTGCTTCACGCAGTACTGTTTCAATTTTTTTAAAAATAAAAACCGATTGTGCATAGAGGTCATCTTTGCCCACCAATTGATCTCCATCCATTGCCGTGGTACCGGCTACTTCAATGATATTGCCCACTTTAACTGCCCTACTATAACCAACCTGGGATTCCCAAATGCTCCCTGAACTGAAATTTGTTCGCATAGCGTCGATTTTTGATGATCCAATTTCTTGCCTTAAATATATTACAAAATATGAAATATATTTTTTAGATTTGTCTAAATTTATTTTTATACAGTATGAATTTTTCCAGCAGCGAAGAAAACTACATCAAAAGCATTTATCACCTGCAGCAGTCATGCGAACTGGTGAACACCAATGCAGTTGCTGCAACCATGCATACCCGTGCTGCATCGGTGACCGACATGCTGAAAAAGCTAAAGCAGAAAAAGATCCTTCAATACGAACGGTACAAGGGTTTTAAACTGAACGAACAAGGGAAAAAACATGCGCTCGGTATTATTAGAAAACACCGGTTGTGGGAATATTTTCTGGTAGAGAAACTGGGATTTGCCTGGGATAAAATTCATCCCATTGCAGAACAACTGGAACATATTTATAGTGACGAATTGATCACTAAATTGAACGATTACCTGGGCAATCCCGCTTTTGACCCACATGGAGATCCTATTCCCGATCAGCATGGCCGTATTCCAAACAGAAAACAACTCAGTTTGGACATACTCCCGTTAAAACAAACTGTTAAGGTGAGTGCGGTAGGGAACCAATCAACACAAATGTTGGAAATGCTTAAGCATTATCATATAGGCATCGGAACCCAGTTATCAGTGACCAAGCGGTTTAGTTTCGATGGTTCTCTTGAGATCAAAGTATTGAAATTTCCCAACTGCATCATCAGTGCATCGGTAGCCAAAAATATTTTTGTGCATCATGACAAATGATCCTACACATGAAACCTCGTTAAGCGAGGTACACGCAACGATTGATACCACGGGTAAAAAACCGGGATGGCGTAGCCTGTTCTCATTTCTGGGTCCTGCCTACCTCGTGAGCGTGGGCTATATGGACCCGGGTAACTGGGCCACCGATCTTGCCGGAGGTAGTAAGTTCGGGTATACTTTGATATGGGTATTATTGATGAGCAACCTGATGGCCCTCTTGCTACAAGGCCTTTCTGCCCGATTGGGCATTGTTCGTGGCCGCGACCTGGCTCAGGCTAACAGAGAAGAGTACCCGAAAATAATCAATTTCATTTT
>Ga0194060_10001412_pt1 | contig 17164 bp, 15 predicted proteins | sample SepL225m_MetaG_FD_163427 | JGI IMG/M metagenome (GOLD analysis project Ga0194060, IMG submission 163427) | Anoxic zone freshwater microbial communities from boreal shield lake in IISD Experimental Lakes Area, Ontario, Canada - Sep2016-L222-5m | ecosystem: Environmental > Aquatic > Freshwater >...
CCTCCTCGCCTCCTCGCCTCCTCGCCTCCTCGCCTCCTCGCCTCCTCACCTCCTCGCCTCCTCGCCTCCTCGCCAAACCATCATTGCTCGTCCGGCGGGCGGCGCACCCTACGGGCGGTAGTCCTCCCAGATCTCACCGAGGGCGAAGAGCGGGTCGGACGGCGGTTCAAGGCCGAGGCGTGCGCGCATCAGGCCGATCTCGGCGGTGTAGCGGGCCACCTCCACGCTACGTGCCGGTCGCAGGTCAAGCCGGGAGGATGCGCCCGGCAGGGCCATCACTCGCTCGGCCAACTGAAGCAGCGGCGTACCCTGGCCGCTGCCCACATTGATCGGCTGGCCGATGATCGCGGCGGTAGCGGCGCGCAGCAGCGCCTCGACCACCTGATCGACGTGGACGAAGTCGATCAGTTGCTGTCCGCCGTAGACAATCATCTCCTGGCCGTGGGCGGCGGCTTCCATCCAGAGCGGGATCACGCGGTCGCGGTCGCGTCGTCCGTAGACGTTTGCCAGGCGCAGCACCGCCGTCTCCACGCCGTAGGTGTTCAGAAAGACACGGGCGTACAGCTCGCCAGCGGCCTTGCTGGCCCCATAGGCGTTCTTGGCGTTAAAGGGCGTCTCTTCCGACACCGGCAGCCGATCCACCTCACCGTACACCTCACGGGACGACGAGAAGACCACCCGGCGCACGCCACCGGCGCGTGCCGCCTCAAGCACATTCACGGTGCCAGCCACATTGGTGGCGAACGAGTAGCTCAGGTCGCTCACCGCGCCCATCACATTCGACTGGGCGGCCAAATGGTAGATCACATCAGCCCCGGCGCACAGATCACGTATGCTGTCGGCGTCGCGGATGTCGGCCTCGGCCAAACGCACGGCGGGGTTGTCCGCGTGCTGGGCCAGATACGTGTGGCGCCCACGGTGCATGTTATCTACCGCCAGGATCTCAGCGGTGCCGTCGCGAGCCAACCGGTCGACGAGGTGGCTGCCGATAAAGCCAGCGCCCCCGGTGATCACGATCTTCATGGTAGAGGTTCCTTCTGGAGTGTGAGTCTGGACATCGTTCGTCTGCCATTATAGCGAATGTTCTGAACCTCTATCGCCTGCGAGGCCGCGCAACTTTTTTGCCTGCCGCACGTCCTATGCTCAGCGGAACAGACACTCAAGGAGATTTCCATGAATACCACCCCACGGCTTACTCGTAGCCGAGACGACAAGATGATCGCTGGTGTCGCCAGCGGTATTGGGCGCTACCTGGGGGTTGACCCCGTACTCGTGCGGCTGGCCTTCGCGCTGCTGGCCTTCAGCGGGGCGAGCCTGCTGTTCTACCCGCTGCTCTGGATCATTATGCCCGAGGAGACGGTCACCCCGTCCGGCTCACAGGTCTTTGTCGCCGAGGGTACGCCCACCCAGCGCCTGCGGATCGACCCGACCACCGGCGCGGCCCAGCAGCCGGGGCAGGACGTCCCGGTTCAGAATATCGGCCAATCTGCGCATGCCAACCCGGCCTGCCGCCAGCATATGCTCGGCGTGGTGTTGCTTGGCATCGGCATCTTCATCGCCGTCAAGATGCTCGTACCGGGTATCGGCGCGCTGCTTCTACCGATCCTCCTGATCGCCGGCGGCATCTGGATGCTGCAGCGCGGGTAGCAGCGAGCAACCACGTTCTGTATTGTTCTCTATGGTCAAAAAAAAATACCAGCTTAGCTGGTATTTTTTTTGACCATAGACATGACGATTATCACGGCTGCATGCCCACTCCTAGCTCCAATACTTTTCAAATAAGCTGATCTCGCGCCGACCTTGCCCCCTCACCCCCAGCCCCTCTCCCTCACGGGGAGAGGGGCTGGGGGTGAGGGCTGCGCGGCGACAGACTTCTTATTCGAAAAGTATTGCTCCTAGCTCTGCGAGAGCTCGCGCAGCCGCGAAGGGTTAAGCAGCGTGATCCCCGAGCGGTCCACATCGAGCAGGCGCGCATCGCGGAACTGGTTGATCACCTTCGTCACCGTCTCGCGGTAGGCATTGATCATCTCGGCAAGCTGCTGGTGGGTACGCCGAGGGACGCGCTGCTGCGGGGGGCCGACGCTTGGCTGCGTCTCCGACATCTCCAGGAGTACCGAGGCTAAGCGGGCCGGTACCGACTTAAAGGCCACCTCGTCGATCCTGCGGCTGACGGTGAGGCGGTGCTGGCCGAGTTGTTCGATCAGCGCCAACCCCATGGTCGGCTGGTGCTGGACCAGATCGAACAGGGCTGCACGCGGCACCGAGGTTGCCCGCACCGGGTTCAGAGCCTCAGCGTAGGTGTCGTAGGTAACCGCGCCCTCAAGCACGCTATGGCCGAAGATCTGCCCCGGCTCGATCACCCGCAGCGTCAGCACCCGCCCGCCCGCTGAGAGCATCTGGAGACTGACCTGGCCGGAGATGAGCGCGTAGAGGGCGTAGGCTGGCTGGGTAGGCGTGTGGATGTAGCTGTATCGACGAAAGTTCTGCGCGGTGCCAAGCGACTCCAGCGCAGCCCACAGCGCACCCTGCATCCCCTCGTCACTCGTCTCAGGTGCCATGTGGAGCCCCTTTCTGACCTTGTCGCACGCGGCCCATGATATATTTCTCTATTGTAGCATATGCATGGGAGCCACGGGTGAAACATGTTCGAGCGTGTCCACTGCCGATCTGACCGTCAAGATGGGATATAATGCCCCTATGAGCGTTCTACCTCTCCGCCCGATCTTCTGGGTGAGCTGCGGCCTTACCCTGCTGATCGTCGCCGCGATGGCAGGCTGTAGCCGTGCCAACGGCCCGTCGTCCGCCGACGGCACTGCTCTCCCCGACGTGCCAACCCTCACGGTCGCTCCCAGCCCCACGCTGGTGCCACCAACCGTCACACCCCTGCCACGCGGCGGGAACCTCACCATTGGCTTGGCTGCTGACGTGCCCGACCTGCGGCCCTGGCAGCCTCGCTCGCGCGGTGAGGAGCAGATCATGAGCCTGCTCTACAGCGGCCTGATCCGCCTCGACAATAAGCTTCGCCCCGTCCCCGACCTTGCGGAACGCTGGGATACCACCCCCGACGGACGCACGATCACTTTTACGTTGCGCAGCGGCCTGACGTGGCACGACGGCGTGCCGCTCGACTCCGGGGATGTTCTCTTTACTCTGGAGCAACTGCATACCTTGCCCGTTACGAATACCGCCCTCCTGGCCGACCTGCGCACGATCACTGCCGTCACTACGCCCACAAGCAGCACTATTGTGCTCCAGTTAAGCGGGCGCTACGCCCCGATCCTGGTCGCTCTGGCGGTACCCATCCTGCCACGCCACGTGCTGGCAGATCGCGCTATCGGTGATCTTAATTTTTGGGATGTACCGGTGGGCAGCGGGCCGTTCAAGCTCGATGAGCGTCAGCCCGGCAAGGCGATCATTCTCTCGCGCTTCGATAATTTCTACCGCAGTGCCCCCTTGCTCGACCGGGTGGCCTTTGTCCTGGTCGAAAGCCCTGATGTGGCCCTGAAGGCTCTCGGCGACGGCCAGTTGCTCCTGTCCGAGTTGCCCTGGAGCCTCCAGGGCAGCGCCGCCGCCACGCCTGGCATCCAGACTGGCGGCTACCCTGAGAACGGCTACTACTTCCTGGGATTCAACCTGCGCGAGGGGCACCCCTTCGCTGACCTGAGCGTGCGTCAGGCTCTCGCCAAAGCCGTCGATGTTCCGCGTCTTGTCGAGGCCGCCACCAAGGGCCAGGGCGTCCCCATCGCGTCCAGCGCCCTGCCCGGCTCCTGGGCCGACATCACTCCACCGCCCGCACCTGCAGTCGACCTTGACGGCGCACGCGCCATCCTCGACGCCGCCGGCTGGGTCTTGCCCGAACACGCAACCATCCGTCAGCGCGAGGGAATCTCCCTGACTGCCACCCTGTTTGTGCGCGGCGACGACGAGCGCCGTGTGGTCGCCGCTCGCCGTATCGCCGCCGCCGCCGCCAACGTCGGCATCCAAATCACCGTTGAGCCTGCCGACTTCGCCACGGTGATCCTCTCCAAGTACGCCACGCCCTACAGCTTCGACCTGCTTCTGGGTAGTTGGAGCAACGGCATGGGTGACCCCGACTTCGCCGACTCGGTCTACTACGACCCCGACGACTTCGCGCTGTTCCATTCTAGCCAGCTCAACCAGGGCCAGGCCGACAGTCGGGCCACGCGCAACTTTGTCGGATTCTCCGACTCGGCCTTCGATAACCAGGCCCAGGCTGCCCGCCAGCTCTACAACCAAGACGAGCGCGTCGCCGCGATCAGTCAGACCCAGGCGCGTGTCGCCCAGGTTCTGCCCTACCTCTTCCTCTGGGATGACCGCCTGCCCGTGGCTCTCAGTGCCACTGTTAGCACCCTCGATGGCCCTGTTGACATCAACTCACCGCGCTACCTCTGGAATATCGAGCGCTGGTACATAAAAAACCCGTAGGAGCGTTGCCAATGCTCCTACGGGTTTTTTATCGTCGGCGCTGCGCCGCGTTCACCAGCGCCAGCAAGATCAGCGCGCCAATCACGGCCACGACGAAGCTGTTTAGGCTAAATAGTTGGAACGAGATCGACTCGCCGGTGAAGAACTGCATCACCGCGCCGCCGATGATCGCGCCCACGATCCCGATAACCACATTCAGCAGACAACCCTGACGATGGCTTGTTCCCGCAATCAGGCTTGCAACCCAGCCCGCCAGCCCGCCAAAGACAACCCACGCAATTGGCCCCATGGTAGACACTCCTTACTTACGCCGTGCATCCCGATAATTTAAGCTACTTTTAAGCTGGGACGGCGCTGATTTAACACGGCGGACGACGCGATCCGTTATGCTGTGATCAGTACCTGTTGCACATGATACGAGGAAGATGACATATATGTCGCAGCGCAAGTCCAGCCGCCCGTCGCCCCTGCTCCGTGCCGTAAAGAAGTACTCCGTCTCAGCTTTCGTCGTCTGCTCTTTCGGTGCCTACGCTGTTCACGAGCGACTACTTGCGACGGATGTCTCCGCTGTGAATCAGGTGCCAGTCGCTGCGGTGACGCGCCAGGTGTCGGCACCCCCGGCCCTGATCGCGCAGGCACGCCAGATAGCTGGCGCTGCCCCGGTGGCATCCAAACCCATGCAGATCGCGGCATCTAAGGCCAACGTCGCAACAGCGTTGCCGCCCGCCGCTGCCGCCCTCGGGACGTACAAGGATGGTGAGTACACCGGGGCACTCGCCGACGCCTACTATGGCAACGTGCAGGTGAAGGCCGTCATCCACGGCGGACAGATCTCTGATGTCTCCTTTCTGAGCTTCCCCAACCACCGGCGCACTTCAGTGCGGATCAATACCTATGCGATGCCCTACCTCACCAGCGAGGCCATCCAGGTGCAGAGCGCCAACGTGAATGTTATCTCCGGTGCCACCCTCACGAGCGAGGCGTTCGCCCAGTCGCTCCAGTCTGCGCTTGAAGCCGCCAAGTCGTAGGGACGCATCGTGATGCGCCTCTACGGAGGGGTTGGGGAAAGATTTTTTTGGAGGGGCCAACGGCCCCTCCAAGCCTCCCCGCTATGAAATCCACCCGCATCCTCATGGGTATGCCGATTACGATTGAGATTCTCGACTCGGACGACGAGGGCGTGATCGAGTCGGTGTTTGCCTACTTCACGCATATTGACGAGACATTTAGCACCTATAAAGACACCAGCGAGATCAGTGCGATCAACGCCGGGCGGATCGCGCCAGAATCCGCCAGCGCCGAGATGCGCGCTGTCTTCGCGCTGGCGGAGCAGACCCGTCAGGAAACTGACGGCTATTTTAATATCTGGCGCGGCGACCGCTACGACCCGGCGGGGATCGTCAAGGGTCTGGCGATTGCTCATGCGGCCGACATGCTGCGCTTGGCCAACTGCGCCAACTTTTATGTGGACGCCGGTGGCGATATTGAGGCGGTCGGGCGCAACGCCGAAGGCCAGTTCTGGCGCGTCGGGATCCGCAACCCCTTCGATATCCGCCAGATCGTCAAGGTTCTCGCCATAAGCGACTGCGGCCTGGCGACCTCGGGTACCTACATTCGTGGTCAGCATGTCTACAACCCCCACGCGCCGGGGCAACCGATCACCGACATTGTCAGCCTGACCGTGATCGGCCCGGATGTCTACGAGGCGGATCGTTTCGCCACCGCCGCCTTCGCCATGGGTCGGTACGGGATCATGTTTATCGAACAGCTCGCCGACTTTGAGGGTTATATGATCGACGCTGGCGGTCAGGCTACGCCCACCAGTGGTTTCAGAAGGTATGTTATCTCATGATCGCACTCATCGATAGGATGCTCAACCGGGTTACGATGTATCGGTTGGTACTCTACGTCCTCATGTTCCTGATCGGCGTGGCGACGATCCTCTCCTTCGGCGGCGTGCTGAGCTACGACCCCTTCGCGATCCTGTTCAGCGTTGGCTTTCTGATTACTGTGTGTTGGGCAACCAACCGGCTGCTCGCCTGGTCGTTCGGGGTGGCCCCCGCCAGCGACTCGACCTACATCACCGCGTTGATCCTGGCCCTGATCATCACGCCGATTGAAGGCTACGGCGACCTGTGGTTCCTGGGTTGGGCCGGGGCGATGGCGATGGCCTCGAAGTATCTGCTGGCGATTGACCGCAAGCACCTGTTTAACCCGGCGGCGGCGGCGGTGGCAATCACCTACCTGACGGTGAATCAGTCGGCGAGTTGGTGGGTGGGCAACCCGATGCTGCTGCCCTTTGTGTTGGTCGGTGGCCTGCTGATTGTGCGCAAGATCCACCGTGGGGCGATGGTGGCGACCTTCCTGGCGGCGGCGGTGGTTTCGACGCTGCTGCTCAGCGTGGTCGTTGGCGAAAACCCGGCGACCACTCTGTGGAAGTCGCTGATCTACGCGCCGCTCTTCTTCTTCGCCTTCGTCTTTGTCACCGAGCCGCTCACCTCGCCGCCCACGCGCCGCTGGCAGATGATCTACGGCGGGCTGGTGGGGCTGCTCTCGGCCCCGCAGGTTCACCTGGGCAGCTTCTACGTCACCCCCGAACTGGCGATGCTGGTCGGGAACCTGTTGGCGTACCTGGTGAGTCCGAAGGCCCGGCTGGTGCTGCAACTCAAGGAGAAAATCCAGCTTTCGCCCGACATCTACGACTTTGTCTTTCAGCCCGTGGGGCGGCTGGCCTTTGCCCCCGGCCAGTATATGGAGTGGACGCTCGGCCACCGTGAGCCGGACAACCGTGGCAACCGGCGCTATTTTACCCTGGCCTCCGCGCCTACCGAGGACGAGATCCGTATCGGGGTGAAGTTCTACCAGCAATCGAGCAGCTACAAGCGGGCCTTGCTGTCCATGAAGGGCGGCAGCCAGATTATGGCCGGTCAGCTCGCGGGCGACTTCACCCTGCCCGCCGACCCTGAGCAGAAGTGCGTCCTGATCGCCGGTGGCGTCGGGATCACGCCCTTCCGCAGTATGATCAAACACCTGCTCGACACCGGCCAGCGTCGCCCGATCACCCTGCTCTACAGCAACCGCGCCGCACGCGATATTGTCTATCGGGATGTGTTCGACCGCGCCCACGAGGAGTTGGGCATCACGACGATCTATACCGTGACCGACAAGAGCAAGGCTCCGGCGAACTGGAAGGGCCGGGTCGGTCGGATCACCCCGCAACTCATCCAGGCCGAGATCCCCGACTATCAACATTGTACCTTCTACCTCTCTGGCCCCCCCGGCATGGTAGACTCGTTTAAGGAGACGCTGCGCGAGCTACACGTGCGTAGCTCCCATGTGCGGACGGATTTCTTCTCGGGGCTTTCGTAGGGCTGTCGCGCAGCCCTCACCCCCTGCCCCTCTCCCTCACAGGAAGAGGGGGTTGGGGGTGAGGGCTGCGCGGCGGAAGATTTGTTATGTGAAAGGTATTGGCCCCAGAACACGATGACGACAGTCCTGATCATTGACGATGATGGGCGACTGACTGGCCCCATGCGCTTCCAGTTGGAGGTGCATGGCTTCGCTGTGCTGGTGGCGGACGATGGGCCAGCGGGGTTGAGTACGGCCCACGCCGAGCGGCCTGATGTGATCGTGCTTGACGTTATGTTGCCGGGCATGGATGGCTGGCAGGTCTGTCAGGAGATCCGCCGCTTCTCGCAGGTGCCGATCATTATGCTCAGTGCCCTGGGTATGGAGGTGGATCGCATCCGTGGGCTGGAGCTTGGCGCGGACGATTATCTGACCAAACCCTTCGCCTTTCAGGAGTTGCTGGCCCATATCCGCTCGATCCTGCGCCGCGTGCAGTGGGATCATTCCCAACTCCCCAATAACGAGGTGATCATCGGGCAGATCCGCCTGAGCCTGGCGGCCCACCGAGCCTATAAGGGCGATGTTGAGCTGACCCTGCGCAACAAGGAGTACGAATTGCTGGCGATGCTGATGCAGCAGGCGGGCACGGTTCTCACCCGCGAGCAGCTCTTTATCCAGATCTGGGGCACCGACTGGCTCGGGGATACGCGCACCCTGGATGTGCATATCCGCTGGCTGCGCCAGAAGATTGAGGACGACCCCTCGCTACCACAGTATATCCAGACGGTGCGTAATGTCGGCTACCGATTTGCCAGCGCGAAGGAGGCGGTATGGTGAGTTTTTTTCGCTCCCTGCGCGGCCAGCTTTCCGCAACGATCATTAGCGTCCTGGCCCTTGGGCTGGGGCTGCTGCTGCTGATGGCGGGCACTCAGATGGCCCGCATGACCCTGGAGTCTTTCACCCACGAGCAGCAGGTCACCGCGCTGCTGCTGGCGAACACGTTTTCTGAGACGATGGAGCAGCCGCAGGCCGAGCAGATTATGGCTCTCTGGTCATCTCACCGCGACCAGTGGCGGCGTGAGCTGCCGTCCGATACGAACCTGAGCATCTTCGATATGTCCGGTAAGCTGCTGACCAGCAGCGCCGCTGGCGATGTCGTGCTGACGGTGAGCCTGCCAGTGCTGCTGGCGGGCGATGTGGTGAGCAACCGCAACGGCGAGCGGCTCACCACCGCTGTGCCGGTACACAACGAGGAGCGCGGAACCCTCGGTGTCCTCCAGATTGACTCGTCTCTTGCACCCATGCGGGCGCAGCTCTGGGATCGCTGGCTGGCCCTGATCGGTGTGACTGTGGCGACCTTGCTGCTCATCCTGGTGATCACGCTTTGGCTGGCCGCTCAGATGACCCGGCCCCTGGCCGAGTTGCGCGGGGTGGCTGAGCAGATGTCGGAGGGACGCATGGACGCACGGGTGGAAATCGACGATAGCGTGAGCGAACTGGCCTCGCTGGGGGCGATGTTCAACCATATGGCCGGGCGCGTCGAGACGATGATCCAGGAGCAGCGCGACTTTGTCGCCAACGCCTCGCATGAACTGCGGGCACCCCTGGCGGCGATGAAGCTGCGAGCGGAGATCCTGGCCTCGAACAAGGTGAGTGACGAACAGGCCAGGACGTACGCCAGCGAGATCAACGAGGAGATCAGCCAGATGGCGGGGCTGGTGAGTGACCTGCTCCAGCTCTCGCGGGCGGAGAGCGGCGTGTTCAGTCCCCCCGAGCGACCACTTTCGGTAGCCGATGAACTGGCACTCTGTGTGCGCTCGGCGCGCCTGCGAGCCACCGCACGGGGCCAGCAGATCACCGTCGAGATTGCCGCGCACATCCCCGATGCCTTTATTACCCCCAGTGACATGGCGATCATGGTCGGGAACCTGCTCGATAACGCGATCAAGTATAGCCCCGAGGGCGGCGCGATCCGCCTGTGCGCCGACTGGTGCGACGACCAGTTGGAGATCGTCGTGAGCGATAACGGCATTGGCATCCCCCCCGAGGATATTCCCCGCGTCAACGAGCGCTTCTTTCGCGTGGATCGCGCCCACACCCGCAGTGTCCCCGGCTCCGGCCTTGGCCTGGCCCTGGTGACAGCCGTGGCCCACCAGTACGGCGGCGAGCTCCAGATGAGCAGCAGCGGTGTACCCGGCGAAGGCACCCAGGCCCGACTGTCGCTGGCCGCAGGGTTGGTGCAAAGTCGTGTGATCGCCGGGTAGCCCTCACCCCCCAGCCCCCTCTCCCTGAGCGGGAGAGGGGGAGCCGGAAGCGTCCTGGTGCGGAATCTCCCCTCTCCCCGTGAGGGAGAGGGGCAGGGGGTGAGGGCCGGAGGGTGACTTTACACCAGCCCTGGGCTGACAGGCTGCATATATGTAGATCCGTCGGAATTGGCATATAATGGGCGATGATGGACAATAGATAATGGACAGTGAACGACCATCGATGTCATGGATCGTCGTTCGGCGCTGGTCGCTGGTTGAATAGAGAGAGGTAAGACCTATGCGAGCGAGTAGAGCGCGAGATCGGCAAGCAGAGGAAGAGGCGAAGCGGCGGGCTGCGGCAAACGAGCGCCAGCAGCGGCGAGCGTTTCAACAGGCTGTGCAAGAAATTGTGGCGGCTTTGGGTGAGAAGGAGCCACGATCTCAGGCCACCATCGAGCGCTCTGTGGCCGCCCTTGGCGTTGAGGCCGCCCAGGCTCTGCGCCACGAGGTCGAGGGGATTGAGGCTGGCGGCGGTATGATGACGGTCGATGGCAGCCGACGGCGCACACCCGGCGGTGTCTATCTGCTGCTGTTCAAACAGCGTATGAACGAGGCTGGCCGGAAGGACGAGCTGAAGAAGATCATCAGCGGCTGACCACGGCCCGCGACCATGCGAGGGGCGAAGCGTCGCCAGCGGATCCATGTGTGGCTTCCACACGCATCCGCTGGCGATGTTTCGCCCCTACGATTCTTCCTCGTAGACCCACTCGTCCATAAGATCCAGAGGCACGTGCGAGGTGACCAGTACGGTCACGTTGGGCGCGCACCCCAGCAGTTCGGTCAGCAGTCCGGCGTAAGACCGAAGGTGTTCGGCGTTATCCAGCAGCAGTAGCAGTTTCCTATCCGCGAGTACCATGAGCAACTGGTCGAAAATCGGCTGCGTGCTGCTGAACGTCAGGCCGATTGCTGCGCCGATCACCATGATGATGTCGTCTATGGTTGGCGCGGCAGACAGATCCACCATCCGCACGCCATCGCGGTAGCAGGGGCCAACCCTATTGGCGACCATGATCGCCACGTGCGTCTTCCTGATCCTGCTTGGCCCGCAGATCGTCACCAGACGATGCTGCATGTCGGACAGCACATCGGTGAGGGCGCATAGATCGGCGTATTGACGGACAAGCGGCGACAGCCCGTTCGGCAGGCACAGCTCGGGACGCGGGGGCGGCTGCAGCGTCCCCGTGCGGATCCGCTCGGCGAGATCATCGGTTTCAGCCGACGGGGAGACGCCGAACTCGCGATCAAGCGCGGCGACGCAGGCGTCGTACTGCTTCAGCGCACGTGCGCGCTGCCCGTTCTGCCCAAGGATGCGTATCACCTGCCAATGCGCGTCTTCATCCCAGGGGGCATCGGCTAGCACGTCGTGCAGGTACGCCAGCGCCGCGTTACTGTCGCCGTACTGCTCATGGTGTACCGCAAGGGTGTGCCGCGCATTGGAGATTTGTGCGTTCAGGTGACTGCGTTTCACCATGAGCCAGTCTTCGAAGGTTGGGCTACCGTTCAGAGTTAGCCCTTCCAAAAATTCGCCGCGCACCAGCGCCACTGCCTCGGCCAGTTGTCGGGCACAGGCCAGACAGCACACTACATCGCGGTGCCGATGCGCCGCGCAGGCGTCGAGCGCGGCGTTAAATTGCTCCACATCGACCACAATGTCGGCGAGCGGGTTACGCTGTAAGGTTTGCGGGGTAGCGATGATCGGCAGATGTGGCGCGTCTGGTCGGGCGACCATAGTGCGCAACTGGGTCAGGGCCGCGCTGAGACTGTTATGGGCTTTCGCGGGCGGGCTTTCGGGCCAGAGCATCGTCGCCAGCGCGCTCCGGCTATGTGGGCGGTTTCCCTCGATCATCACGTAGGCCAGTAGCGCCCAGGCTTTCCTGGTGGTAAAGGAGATCAGCGCACTACCATCCGTGGCATGCGGCGTGCCGAAGAGGTGTAGCGTGTGATAGGAGGTGTCGTTCCGTATGGGGATTGCTCCTTTCACCGGATCAAGGACACGCCCTGGGGAACCGATGCTAGGAGAGGAATGAGGACGGTCTAGCAAATCTCGTATGCCGTATTGTGCAGGATTAGACACATAAAAACCATATGCCATGTGGCATATATTGACCCTTCACAAATTTGTGGGCTGTGAGGCGTCCTGTCATTCTGAGCGAAACGAAGCGAAGAATCCCGACCGGGCCCCTTCGCTTCGCTCAGGGTGACAGGTTGCCCTCGATGGGACAATCAAAAAAATCCGCTTCCCCCACCGCAGGGACACCCCCTGCACACCGCAAACATTAGACGGACGTATCCCGACACTGTCAGGAAGATCCTGACAGCGTATGCGGAGTTTGCATACTACCGATCTCGGTCGTCACTCTCTATACTGAGATCGCAGATGATCGTATCACTCATACGCGGGTATTCCGCCTCTCTTTTCAGATTTTTTTCAGACCACGTCATTATACTGTGCACTAATCGCATTCGCAATTTGTATCAACTTGCTTTCATAATTAAAATATTAACGTTTTTTAAATCGGATTTAAAAAACCTGAGTTATTTCAGTTAATCTTGTACTAAAAAGGCGTGTAAAAAGGCTAGGGGAGGCATTTATGTTGGGGAACCAACCGTTCGAACTGCAACCATCGCGAAGCCATGCTCGCACAGTTCCGGTGGGGTTTGGCGCACTCGACCGTGAGTTGCGCTTCCTCAGGGTGGATTCACAGCTCGCCGCCATCCATGGCCTACCCGCCGCCGACCATCAGGGCCAGATGCTGTCCACCATCCTCCCCTCCCTGGCACCGGTGATCACACCGCTGCTGCACCACGTTCTGATGAGTGGTGCGCCCATCCTCGACGCCGACGTGCGCGGGGAGTTGCCAGATGGACGCCGTTGCCGTTGGCATGCCTGCTACTACCCGGTATGCACGCCCACCGGTTCGGTCATTGCAGTTGGATGTGCAGTTTATGCGTTCGATCAGCGCAGACCCTTCTCATGGCTCGCCACATCCCGTGCGACGTTGCACTGGGAAGCGGATTATCTGGAATTCCAATCGTCCATCCTTGCCAGCCTGCACGATTCGACAGTTGCAGTTGATGTGGCATCCGGTGCGAGATGCACAGCATCCCGACACCCATGGACGACAATCATTCCCAGGAGAAGTATCTCGATGAATACTCCCATGTTTTACGGGCAAACTGGCGGCCAATCGCCAGAAGAGCAGCAGCCTGGGCGCGAGCATGCTGAGCGTATGTTGGCGGATGAGCGCCGACAGCTTGACGCCATTGCACGGACAATGCACGAAGGGATGGTCGTATTCCATCCAGACGGCACAATTGCGACCATCAACGCGGCTGGCCTGCGTCTGGGTGGCTTGCAGAACGTCAGACCACCCGTGCCGCACGGCACGCCGAGTCGACCGATGCACCTGATGCCCTTTGATACGCAGGGTCAGGCGCTCCCGCCTGATGCGTGGCCGGCAAACCGGGTGCTGCGGGGTGAGCAGTTCGCGGGCCTTGAGTTGCGTGTACGTCCTGACGGGATGGAAACGGATCGCTGGCTCGTCTTCAGTGGCACGCCCGTGTACGATGATGACGGTAAGCTGATCATGGGGGTTGTTATCGCCCAGGACATCACCCAGCGTAAGCAGGATGAGGCGGCCCTGCGGGCGTACGTCGAGGCTCTTAGCCGCACGAACGCCGAACTGACCCGTGCGCTGCGGCTCAAGAGCGAGTTCCTGGCGATGATGAGCCACGAGTTACGCACGCCGCTCTCCGTTATTCTGGGGGGCAGCGAGATCCTGGAGTCAGAAGTCCACGGGCCGATTAACGTGCATCAGCATCGGATCCTGGACTCGATCACGCAGAGCGGGCATCATCTCCTCACCATCCTCACCGATATTCTAGACCTCGCCTATATCGAATCGGGACATGCGACGCTCGACTGCCATCCCATTGATGTGGACGACCTCTGCCACACGGCGATACAGTTTGTGTGTGCTGTCGCGCAACAAAAGGGCATCCGTGTGCAGCGCAGCATTGATCTCGGGGTCAAGGGGCTGCGCGCCGACGAGCGGCGGCTGACCCAGATCCTGGTCAACTTGCTCGACAATGCCGTGAAGTTCACTCCGATCGGCGGGGTCATCGGCCTAGAAATACACACGGATGCCGAGCAGGAGTGCATCAAGTTCGTCGTGTGGGACACGGGCATCGGCATCGCCGAGGTCGATTACGCGCAGATCTTTCAGCTCTTCACCCAAGTAGACGGGCTCATGTCGCGGCGGTACGGCGGGGTGGGGCTGGGGCTGACGCTGGTGCGTCAGCTCGTGGAACTGCACGGCGGCAGCATCAGCCTGGAGAGTACCCCTGGTCAGGGCAGCCGCTTTACCGTGAGCCTGCCCTGGGTAGAGGGAACCACCGTCGCAGCGCCGACGGTTCGGGAGAGGGTTCCTCTTCCCCAGCCGTGGACGTACCCGCTGCGGGTGGTGTTCGCGGATGACCACGAGCCATCCCTGGCGGCGTATGTTGATATGCTCACCCACCAGGGTGGTCAGATTGCCATCGCACGCACGGGGGAAGAGGCCGTGGCCCAGGTGCGGGCGACCCACCCGGACGTCGTGGTGATGGACATCCAGATGCCCAAGATGGATGGCCTGACCGCAATCCGGCACATCCGGGCTGATCCTGAACTAGCCCCGGTGCCAATCATCGCGCTGACGGCGCTGGAGATGCCGGGCGACCGCGAGCGCTGCCTGGCAACTGGGGCAAACGCCTACCTCACCAAGCCGGCGAGCTTGCGCACGCTGCTGTCGACCATCTCAACCGTGGTGTCGCCGACGATCCTAGGCAATAGAGCCACGGTGGACTGAGCGCAATACTTTGCACATGCCCTGGCAAGATTCTCTACCACATTGACGGAGCGGCATGGCCTGTGGTAATATAGCGCCTGCTGTCTTGAAGACCATGTACCTGAGGAGTGGGTTTGTGAGCGCGAAGATGAAAGTCCTGCTCACCCACGATGTCGAGCACCTCGGCAAGGCGGGTGAGCTTAAAGATGTTTCCGGTGGCTTTGGGCGCAACTACCTGCTCCCGAAGGGCTTTGCGGTGCTGGCGACCCGTGGCCAGATCCGCCAGGTCGAAGAGCGCCTGTCGGCCCAGCGTCGGCGTACCGATGCGGGCCGCAAAGACGCCCAGGCTCTGGCCGACCGGATCAACGGTGTCTCCCTACGCTTTGTCGTCAAGGTCGGTGAGCACGACCGGCTGTACGGCTCAGTGACGAATGTAGACATCGCCGAAAAGCTGAAGGCGCAGATCGGCCTTGATATCGACCGGCGGAAGATCGAACTCGAAGACCCGATCAAGCGCACCGGAACCTACGCGGTGAAGGTACGCCTGCTGAGCGACCTTGAGCCAGCGCTGAACATTATCGTCGAGGGCGAGGGCGGCGCATCTGCCGATGAGGGTCCCTCCGATGGCGACGTGCCTCAGATCTAGGTCTGTTGCCCCTCGCACGTACCCTATCTGAACAATGCACGAACCGATGTGCCACGGCATACGCCGTGGCACATCGGCGTTTATCCACAGCATGTGGACAAGATCGGGATAAGCCGGGGAATAGTGGGGAAAGCACGAGACCACGATGGAACGCTCCGTCCCCTTCGATCTTCAGGCCGAGCGCGCTACCCTCGGTTCGATCCTGCTTGAGCGCGAGGCGATTGTCGCCGTGGCCGGTTGGCTGTCGTCCGAGTACTTCTACCTTGAGAAGCACGCCATGGTCTATGATGCCATGCTGGCCTGCTACGGTCGCCGCGAACCTCCTGACATTACCACGGTGGCCACCGAGTTGCGCCGCCAAGAGCGGATCGACCTGGTCGGCGGTATGTCCTTCCTGGGTGATCTGCTCGGCGAAGTGCCTACTGCTGTCCATGTCGAGTACTATGCCCGCAGCGTCGAGCGCACCGCCGTGCTACGCAAGCTGATTGAGGTCGGCGGCAAGATCACGGCCCTCGGCTACGACGAGAGCGAGTCGCTGGAGACCACCCTCGACAAGGCCGAGTCCCAGCTCTTCACGGTCTCGCAGCGCCGTGGCACCCAAGACTTTGTCCACATCGGGAAGATCGTCAACGCCCTCTTCGCCCAGATCGAGACGCTCCAGGATCGCCGTGGTGAGGTCGTTGGTGTTCCTACCGGCTACACTGACCTCGACGAGCTTACTGGCGGCCTCCAGCCGAGCGACCTGATTATTCTGGCGGCCCGGCCGAGTGTGGGAAAAACCAGTCTCGCCCTCTCGCTGGCCTACAACGTGGCCAACAAAGCCAAACAGACGGTCGGCATCTTCAGTTTGGAGATGAGCCGCGACCAGCTCGTGCAGCGCATGCTCTCGATGCACACCGGCATTGATATGCAGCGCCTGCGCACCGGCAACCTGCGCGGCGACGAGCTGAATCTGGCCCTGGAAGGCATGGGCGTACTCTCCGAGATCCCGATCTATATTGAGGATACCCCCGGTCTCAGCATTAACGAGGTGCGCAGCAAGGCTCGCCGCCTTCACGCTGAGGCGGGCATCGATCTCCTGCTGATTGATTACCTCCAACTCATGTCTGGTCGCCGCAGCGACAACCGTGTCCAGGAGGTGAGCGAGATCAGCCGTGGCCTCAAGGCTCTGGCCCGCGAACTCAACGTGCCGGTGATCGCCCTCTCCCAGCTCTCGCGCGCCGTTGAGGGTCGCCAAAGCCACGTGCCGATGCTATCCGATCTGAGAGAGAGCGGTAGTATTGAGCAGGACGCCGATATCGTTATGTTTATTTATAGAGAAGAACTCTATGATAAAGAGACCGAGAAAAAGGGTATCGCCGAGATTCACATAGCGAAGCACCGCAACGGCCCGCTAGGCATCATCCCGCTACGCTTTGAAGCCCGCACGACACGCTTTCGGAACCTGGAGCGCTACCGAGCGCCGGAGGGGTACAGCCAGTGACAAAGCCTTTGTCAGGGCATGAGCAAAGTCAACTCCGGCCCCCTCACCCCCTGCCCCTCTCCCTCACGGGGAGAGGGGAGATTCTTCATCAGGATGCGCTCGGCTCCCC
>Ga0194060_10001413_pt1 | contig 17162 bp, 14 predicted proteins | sample SepL225m_MetaG_FD_163427 | JGI IMG/M metagenome (GOLD analysis project Ga0194060, IMG submission 163427) | Anoxic zone freshwater microbial communities from boreal shield lake in IISD Experimental Lakes Area, Ontario, Canada - Sep2016-L222-5m | ecosystem: Environmental > Aquatic > Freshwater >...
AATAAACTTTTGATAAACAAAAGAGCAGAAATGACATGAAGGGATCTTTATCATGCATCTAGATCAGGCGGAAGTCCAAAAAAATTTTGACAACCTGAGATATCGCCGCCAATTTGTGCTGGGACCTGCGTGGATTGAGCACTTACCGTCATGGCGGAGGGTACGCGTTCAAGACGACCTTTATTTATCTGTACATCCGGACTTGGAGCTACATCAAGCAAATAAACAACATAAAATGCTCATTCTTCTTGGATATATTTTAGATCCTAATGAGCCTGATGCGAATAATGATGATATTCTGAACACGCTGATAAACAAGTTTGAGCGATACGAAGAGATATTTAACCACATAAATGATTTCGGCGGGAGATGGGTCCTGCTAGTGAATGATGGAAAAGATACGATACTCTTTCACGATGCTGCGGGATTGCGGCAGATATACTACGCAGTTTCGAATGAAGTCTGGTGCGCTTCAGAAACGAGATTAATTGCTAATAAGTTAAACTTGCAAATAGATAGTGAAGCTATAGCGTTGACTAAATCTGCCGAATATAGAATTAGTGGAGTCTATTGGTGGCCAGGTGACACCTCAATGTATAGAGAAATTCGAGCGCTATTGCCGAATCATTACTTCAACGTTCGATTAGGCACGCCGCATAGATATTGGCCAAATAAAGATTTACAGGTTTTATCATTTCAAGAAGGTGTCGAAAAAAGCGCCCGGTTACTTCGTGGATTAATCAAAAGTGCTCAGGCAAGGTATGACTTGGCACTATCATGCACGGCTGGATGGGACAGTCGCTTAATGTTGGCAGCATGTAAAGATGTTATGGAAGACATGTACTGTTTCACGCTGACCTATCCAAATTATGGCAAGCACGCGCGAGACCTTGTAATTCCAACAGTACTATTGAAAAAGTTAGGATTTACCCTCAATGTCATACAATATGCAGAAAAAAAATCATCAGAATTTAACAACATCACCGAAGAATCCATTGTCTCTATAGACCCGGAAGACTCTTCAGATGTCCAGGCAATGTATGAAAAGTATCCTCAAAGTCGATTATGTATATCAGGAGATGTGGCGGAGATTACAAAGTGTTACTATGGGATGGCAGGTCAAACTAATCATACTATAGACGCACAAACATTAGCGAATGTTACGACTATGGGAACTCACCCCTTTGCAATAAAAGCATATGAAGATTGGTTGGCAAACGTGAAGCCGTCTAATCTAAAATTGCTTGACCTGTTGTGTTGGGAACAGATGGCGGGAAGGTGGCAAGCACGCATTAGAGGGAAGTACGATATTGTCCATGAATCCCTTGCACCATACAATTGTAGAAGTCTTCTTGAAACAATGCTTGCGGTTGATGAAAGGTTCAGGCAGCCGCCGAATTACGAATTCCATAAGGAATTAATCGCATCCTTATGGAGAGAAGTGCTAAGCGAACCCATCAATCCTCCGGAAAAAAAGAGTTTAAAATTTATGATACGAGACGTTCTTGTAAAAACCAATATTTATAACCTTATCCCTAGAAAAGTAATTAATTATATTAAACAGCGCAGATGATCTTATCTTGTTGCTGTTTTATGCGTGCTGGCCAGAACAATATTACTATTCTAAGGTCGCTGTTGGTCTCCATAATGGAGTAAAATAAGATGTCCATAATAAAAAAAATACAGAAACTAATATATCCTTTAACTTCTCGCTATCTGTCAAATGCGACACTTGTTGAGGGCATGCTAAAGGGTACCGACAAAATGTTTCGCTGTTTGTTCGTGGAAAACTCTAAATATGAAGAAATCGCAGTGGAAAAGTTATTTTCAGAAACTCCCCATCTTCTGAAAAAGTGGAAGATATGGATACCAAATCTAAAAAGTGAGCTTAAGAAAAATTCAGACTCTATCGATTTGTGCATTGCTGTGCTTCCAAGTAATTATAAAACGCTATTTGATGATTTATGCGCTTTCAAGGGGCAGGTTTGTGTGCGGCAGATTATTGACACATCAGCTTCGTGGGAAAAAATTTTTAATGCTTTCCATAAAAAAAAGCGACAGTATTCGAATAATGTAGAACGGAAGTTTGGGCTGAGTTATACAATATCACATGATATAGATGACTTTGATTTGTTCTATTATCGCATGCATCTACCCCATATTAGAAATCAGTTTGACGAATTGGCAGCAATCGATTCATATGATGACATGAAAAAATTTTTCCTTAAGGGGTTTTTACTCCTCGTAGTGGCGGAGGGTCAAAAAATAGCCGGCGCACTATGCTTAATTGAAAACAATAAATTAATGTTCCGACGGTCTGGGGTTCTCGATGGCAATGAAGAATTTAGAAAAAAGAATGCCCAATTTGCCCTGTATTATTTCAATATTCGCTATGCGTCGGAACGGGGAATTAAACAGGTGGACACGATGATGAGCGACTCCTTTTTGCATAATGGCGTTTATAGGACAAAGAGGGAATGGGGCGCATCGGTATACCCTGACGATGAAGATGGATCTATAGTATATTACTTTATACCTGACTTTTCACCGAAACTTGCAACGTTATTTGAACAAAATCCGGTAATAATTCGCGAAGAGGATGGTCTCTACGTGCTTGCCGGTTGGCACGGTGCAAGCGCGATGGCAGTACTTGATAAAAAAGAAATGTGCGATAAGTACTACTCTCCCGGCCTCAAAGGCATGATATTGCTGGCTCCGAATGGGGAGAAAACAAAAATGCTATTTGAAATAGGTGAAACACCTGAGCAGTAGTTTCAATTCTAGATTATCAATTGTATCCGTATAGCGGGCGACTGAAATAGTATATGACAGAATCACTCAAGAATGTAACATTTAAAAATATAAGCTATAACGCTATCGGTAAAGTTGTAGCTTTTGTAGCCCAATCGGCTGCTACTATAATAGTAAGCAGAGAGCTTATTGTCGAGGATTACGGCGTTGCTGGTTTCGCGATGATTTGCGTTACGTTTATGAGAAATTTTTCCAGCTTTGGAATTAGTGATGCCGCAGTACATGCCAGCGATTTTGATAATAAAGGGATGAACACGGCTTTTACGCTTAGATTGATACTAAGTCTCTTCGCGTTTGCTATAACAATTGCGTTATCCGGGATGGCTGAACATTTAATCCAGCATAAGGCAATCACTTCGGTTATAAGGGTTCTGGCTTTTGCTATTTTAATAGATAACGTTAGTTCTGTTTCCTCGATTATCCTTGAAAGAAATCTAAAGTATGCCATCATTTCAATCGCAGAAACTGGGTTGACCGTTACCAGTTCAATAACGGCAATTATTCTGGCGCTGAATGGGTTCAAGTATTGGAGTATTGTTTATGGTTTCATTTCGGCAAATATTGTCTTTGTGCTGATTATGTATTTGTGCAAGCCTTATAGATTCAGGTTTGCAATTGATGTTGATCAGGCGAAGCAATATTTGCGGTATGGCGCGTATATTTTTTTTAGCGGCCTCTTATATTTTGCTATTTATAATGTTGATAATTTCATCATCGGTTCAGTAGCCGGGGCATCACAACTTGGTTACTATTCCATTGCGTTCAACTGGGGTGGCATGGTCGCATCAATAATGTGGGCGGTAGCGGGCAGCGTTCTTTTCCCCACGTTTTCACGGATGCGGGACGATTCTGCGAGAGTGAAAAACGCGTATCTCAAGGTTATCCAATATATAGCCATGATAGGCCTATTATGCAACATTGGCCTATTCTGCATGGCGGACAATTTTCTATTTACAGTGCTTGGAAAAGGAACAGATAAGTGGCTTCCATCATTGGCAACGTTGAAGATTCTTTGTTTATATGGAGTGATTCGCTCACTTATTGCCACCGCTTCACCATTAATGATGGCGCAAGGAAAACCGCGCACGCAATTTCAGGCAAACTTAGTTGCGGCCCTAGTCGAATGTTCATTGGTCTATCCTGCAATAAAGTTTGGCAGTATTGAACTTGTAGGAATGGTTGTGCTGCTGTCCTATATCTGTCAGTTATTTGTCTATATCCCCGCTTTAAAACGTACTAACAATATTTCACTAAGAGAAATTGTCTCAAATATATGGCCTGCAGCAGTATCAGGTTTTGTAATGTATCTCTGCTATTTTGTTTTAAATGGTCTATTTGCACCCGGTCTCGTGAAACTGGCGGGAAGTATGTTGGTTCTGACAACGGTATACTTAGTTACTTATGGCATTCTTACTCAATGGAGCATATATATCCAATTGAAGGGACTAATATTTGCTGGCCGAGGGTGAGATATAAGATAGCTCGAAGATGTAGTGACCTCAAGAGATTGCGATATCGACGATAGTAAATTGGACCTTCATGTATAATAAAGTAAAAGCAACGCTTAAATGGCTTCCGCATTATATCTCCCGTGAAATATACAGAAGTATCCGGCGCGAACGGGTCAGGCCGCAGCATATCTATTTCTGCATTTGCGATCATTTTGAGCCATACTGGAATGGCGCGGACCGGGCGACGGCCCGCAAACGCATTCAGCGATGGTTGGATGCATATCCGAAGATTGCCGATAAATACCGCGATTCCGAAGGGAATGTTCTCAAATATAGTTTTTTTTATCCTGAGGAAGAGTATCGGGCAGAAGATCTGAATGCTTTATCTGAGCTATGCCATGCCGGCTACGGCGAGGTTGAGATTCATCTTCACCATGACAATGACACCCCTGAGAATCTGCGGCGAACGCTTATTGATTATAAGAGACGGCTGCATGAAAAACATGGATTGCTTTCGAGAAATAAAGATAACGGGGATATTATATACGGCTTTATCCATGGCAACTGGGCTTTGAATAATTCCTGTTCCGACGGGCGTTGGTGCGGGGTTAATAATGAAACGGTGATTCTTCTGGAAACCGGCTGCTATGCTGATTTTACGCTGCCTTCTGCTCCGAGCGATACGCAGACTCGGAAAGTGAACAGCATATACTATGCTGTTGATGTGCCAGGGAAGGCAAAATCGCATGATTGGGGTATTGAAGCGGAAGTAGGGAAGATTGGTGATGGCTTGCTGATGGTGCAGGGGCCATTGTGCTTGAATTGGCACAATAGGAAATATGGAATGCTACCACGTATCGAGAACAGTGGCTTGCTTGGGAATTCCCCGCCAAGTCCAGATAGAGTAAAATTGTGGATCAATGCTGGAGTTTCAGTTGTTGGAGCTCCTGAACATGTTTTCATAAAGCTATATACCCATGGAGCGCAGGAAAGTGTGATGCAAATGCTGTTTGATGGGGGGTTGGATGGTTTGTTTAATGCGCTTAAAGACTTCGAAAGTAGTGAAAAGGTAAAAGTTCATTTTGTAAGTGCGAGAAAACTGGTTGAAGCGATAGAAGCTCTTCAAGGCAAACCATGACATTTATTGTAACCTGCATATTTACTCTGCTTTATTTTATTCGGCCATTTGAAGTTATCGATAGTTTGAAGGACATCCCGATGCTTTTTGCTGTAGGTATTGTTGCCGGAATCCTGCTCTTGATTGAAGTAGCTTCCGGCAAGGTTAAGCTTTTCAGGAACGGCACCGACCAGATGATGCTCGGTTTCTATTGTGCTATCGGCCTATCCCATATTTCGCATGCCTATTTTGGCGGCGCCATCCAATCGATGAAGGATTTTTTCCCTGTTTTTATAGGTTATTTTTTGATAGCCCACTCTATAGACTCTGATAAAAAAATGAAAACTTTTATCGCTGTACTGATAATTTGCGCCGCTTTTCTGGCAGGTGAGGGTATTTTAGAGGCGAGTAACGGAGTTTCATTTTTTGGGGTTAAACCCGTGTCACAAGGCGTGGAAACCGGCATTGACGGCACCTACACAATAGTGTCGAGGATTAAGTGGGTTGGCCACTTTTCGGATCCGAATGATCTTGCCATGGTGTTCGTGGTCGTTGTCCCATTTTTGATGGATTATCTTCTGAAACGGGTCAGTATTCTTCCCCTGTGTTTACTTTCCTTAGTTATCTACGGACTCTATCTGACGAATTCACGAGGCGGCATTTTCTCACTCCTGGCGGCGATTTTTTCCTACTTTATATTGCGTTACAAGAGCGTTAAAGGGCTTCTGATTGGATTAATTTGCATTCTTCTGATTATCGGGATAGGGCCGAGTCGCATGGGAAATATCTCAGCATCAGAGGAATCGGCATATGGCCGATTGGAGTCCTGGTATAGTGGATTTCAGATGTTCAAAAGGGCCCCTCTTATGGGCGTTGGCAAAGGCATGTATACGGACTACAACGAACTTACGGCGCATAATTCACTGGTTCTCGTTTTTTCCGAGCTTGGGTTTCTGGGTGCGTTCTTCTTTGTCGGCATATTTTATTTTCCCATCATGTACACTTATAGAGCTAAATTTGGCAAAGTGTGGCGGGACCTTGACCTGAATATATCCGAAAGCTTCAATGCGATTATCGGAAGTCTGTCAGGGATTATGGTCTCTATGTTATTTCTTAGCAGGTCCTACGTGCTGTTGCCCTATATGTTGGTGGCATTACCGATGTCTCTCTTATTGCTGAACCCCGTTGTGAGTTCCTACTCTCAGATGAGCAACTATCCTCATTATAAAAAAATATTTATGATCACCGTAGCGGGGATAATTTTGGTTAATATCGCCATCAAAGTACTCTTGTAACAATGACCGGCGGCTGGAGATGCCGACTTCATTAACCATCCCGCCTCTCTACGGGAAGCATTCCGATTCGCAAATACGGTCAACCGGCGGGTAGGTCGTCTTTAATCATGATCTCCACCAGCATTGGTGAAAAGAGCGATATGAAAGGTAAACAACAGTTCCTCGCAAAAGCCTTGTATCATACCAACGTGATGCAATTGCTGAGAAGAATGTCCGGTCCAAGGCTATTAGTGATTAATTACCATAGAATATGCGACAATGCCAATTCCGGGTCAATATTTGATGACGGTGTTTTCGGGCCGACGGCGGATCAATTTAAACAGCAAATGATCTGGCTGAAGAAAAACACATATATTCTCAATGAGCATGAATTAATATCGGTTATCCATAAAGAGAAGGAATTGTCGACCTGCTGTGCAATGGTTACATTTGACGACGGGTATATCGACAATTACACCTTGGCATATCCAATCCTCAGGCAGCTCGAAATCCCCTCTATCTATTTCATACCGACTGACCATATTATTTCACGACAACTTGGCTGGTGGGACATTATCTCGTATGTTATAAAAGAATCAAGAAAAACCACTATAATGCATGATGGATTACAGGTTTCTTTGGCCGACAAGCCAGCGGCTATTAATGGATTTCTGAGAAAGATGAAGACCGAGCCTTGTGAAACGACAAAGGACCTTGTAGCAAAACTTGCCGAGGCTTGCGAGGTCGCTCCGCCCGATCGAGATGGACAAAGTGATGAATTAATGACGTGGGAGCAAATACGCGAGGTTTCGCGCAGTGGAATAACAATTGGTTCACATACACACAGCCATACCGTTCTGTCCACGCTGCCATTTGAGGCACAAAAAAACGAACTACGTCTGTCGAAATCGATACTTGAACATGAACTCGGTAAGAGCGTGAACTCAATTTCTTACCCGGTTGGAAATTACGAACATTTTTCAAGAGAAACGCAGTTGCTCGCCGAAGAGTGCGGCTACAGGATAGGGTTCTCATTTAACACAGGTGTGAATTACCAGCAGAAAATCGACCCGTTTGACATTAAGCGGGTCGAGGCTCAAGGAGAAATTGAGATGCTTGCTGCGATGACACAGCTTCCTTGGTTATTTATTTGAGACATATCATAAAGCCGCGCAGTATACAATTAAGCTATTTCCGAATATACGAATACTGCGCCGAGATGATGACAAATGAGCGAACAGAGTACTGATAGCACCAAAAAAATAATTCTGCACATTGTTATCAGTTTTGCTACAGGAGGTCTGGAAAGAGTTGTCCTTGACCTGATACAATTTTCTGGGGATCGTTTCAACCATAGAGTTGTGTGTCTGGAACGCATTGGTGATCTTGGTGAAGCCCGTCGTTTGAAAAATGTAGTATGCTTTGAAATGAAGCAGGGCCTGCATCTAAAATACGTATTAGATTTATGCGCCATCATAAAAGCAGGTAGAATAGATCTCATCCATACGCATAATGAGAAGGCTTTATTCTATGGGGCTATATCAGGATTTATGTGTGGTATCCCGGTCGTGCACACCAAGCATGGGAAAAATAGGGTTAATTTGAAAGCCAGACTCAGAAATAACCTGCTTGCTCGATTGTGCAAAAGAATTATCGCAGTGTCTCGGGATGCCGCGGCACAATGCATTCGAGAAGAAAAAATACCACCTGCGAAAGTGATGGTTGTGCTGAATGGCGTCGATATAGAAGCTTATTCAGCGCGCAAAGACGCTGCTATGAACCGTCTGTCACTGGGTATTGATGCGGGCGTGCCTATTGTCGGCATCGTTGCCCGCCTTGCGGAAGTCAAGGATCATGCAACGTTGTTTCAGGCTTGCAATATTGTCAATGAAAAACAGATAGACTTCAGATTAGTGGTGATAGGCGACGGTCCGTTAAAGGGAAGTTTGGAAAAATTGTCGGTTTCGCTCGGGCTACACAATAAAATCCTCTTCACCGGAACGCGTCATGATATCGCAGACCTTTTGAATATAATGGATATATTTGTATTATCATCGATCAGTGAAGGAATATCAATGACACTTATTGAGGCGATGTCCTGTTCTCTTCCCATTGTGGCAACGAATGTGGGCGGCAATCCGGAGGTGATTATTGATGGTAAGACCGGATTTCTGGTCCCATCACAGAATGCCGCCGCACTTGCCGATAAACTCGTACTCCTGATCCAAAATCCGGACATGCGAAAAAGAATGGGTGATGCAGGTAGGGATAGAGCGGTCAATAATTTCAGCATGCAAAATGCCGTACTGAGCTATGAAGAGTGCTACCGGCAGGTTATTGAAAATAAGTGAAAAAACGTCTTTTATTCATATCAACCATATTCCCGAGCGCAGTAGCTAATAAGCATGCTACGTATAGCGTCCAACTTCTATCCGCACTGACGGAGTATTATGATATTGATATAATAAATCCGATATCGTGGCTGCAGCGACTTGCGGACAATATTGCTAACGTTGAGATTTTGGACGGAATGGAGATTTATCACCCTACGTATTGGTATACGCCGGGTTTGCTCAGGCACCGATACGGATCGTTCTATTTTGCCTCGGTAAAAAATCGCGCGTATAGGCTGATAAAAGGTAGAAGTTATGACGTAATACTCGCTTCATGGCTTTACCCAGATGGATGGGCGGCCGCTAAGATTGCCAAAAAATGGGGTATCCCGCTCTATATAATGGCGCTTGGTACTGATGCAAATAGACTCATTCCGCAGAGTAAAGTGGCAAGGCAGACTGTCGATGCAATAACTCAGGCGGAAAAAACAATCTGCATGAGCCATGCGATGAAGGGCAAATTGATCGCCGTGGGTGCAGAGGCTGATAAATTAATTGTCATGTATAATGGTGTGCAAAGAAGTATTTTCCATACAATAGGTAAAGATAATGCACGTAAAGAGCTTGGTTTGTCCGTGATAGGCAGTCTTATCTTATTTGTTGGCAATCTACTAAAGACAAAAGGCCTTGATGAACTGTCAGATGCATTTGCAATTCTTTGCAAGAATGACCGCTTCAAGGATGCCAGGCTTCTTATAGCCGGAGCCGGCAAGTATGAAGACAAGTTTAAGAAAAGGATAGCATCGAATGGATTAACCGACAGGACTGTGTTCATGGGAAGTTGCTCCCTAAACGTAGTGGCAAAGCTGATGAATGCGACAGATGTTGTTTGCCTGCCCAGTTATAGCGAGGGTCTCCCGAATGTGGTGCTTGAAGCGCTCTGCTGTAATGCGAAGGTGGTTGCGACTGACGTTGGAGGAATACCCGAACTGCAAAATATACACAAAAACCTTTATCTTGTGCCCCCGAAAGATGCAAGGAAACTTGCAGATACACTAGTTACTGCATTAAATGCCGTGTGTTATGAGGACAAGGCGGATGATATCTATTCCTGGAAGGCGCAAGCGGAGAAAATCGCCGCGTTGATGATGAAATGACAATATTGAATGACTTTAAAGCTAAGGCACAATGGCTTTATGGTGGTTGTACTGCTCCGCTGGTTATTCGTGCGATTCTAAGCGATGCATCTTTATGTATGCTCACGTACAGGAGTATGGCCTTCTTCAACAGGCACGTGCTGACAAGGCCTGTCGCGGCAGTTTTATTGAAGGCCAATGCAATTCTTTGCGGTGCGGTCATAGGCCGTGGCGCCAGTTTTGGAAATAAATTTGTCATTCTTCACAGCGTAGGAATCGTCGTAAATAGCAAGGTGGCGGGAGGAGAAAATATTGTTCTGGAAAGTGGTGTTGTGATCGGAGAAGAAAAAAGAGGGTGTCCGGTACTAGGCAACAATATATATATCGGATCCGGCGCAAAAATATTCGGAGCGATTACTATCGGGAATAATGTCACTATCGGTGCAAATGCAGTGGTAAACAAGAGCTTGCCTGACAATGCCGTGGCAGTCGGTGTCCCCGCCGAAATTATTCGGTATAAGCTGCCATCAGAGTAATGGTCTGACAAGTAATAATTATGAAAAAAGTCCTAATAATCTCATATGCTTTTCCTCCGGTCGGGGGAGGGGGCGTCCAGAGGAGTGTTAAATTCGTTAAATATTTAAAAGGATTTAACTGGGAACCTCTTGTGCTGACGGTCGCTAATCCGTCGGTTCCGCTTGTTGATTTGAATCTTATGAAAGATGTACCGATTGGAACAAAAATATATAAAGCAAAAACATTCGAGCCCTCCTATACGAGTAAAATAAAATATTCACAGAAGGCATCTTCATTTACAATGAAGTTGTCCGGCATAATCAGAAAAGGCCTGTCGAACCTGTTGCTCCCTGATATCCAAACCCTTTGGTGGCCGGGATTAGTCCTCAGCCTTGTCAGGGTATTGCGGAAGGAAAAACCGCACTGTATTTTTGTTTCAGCCCCGCCATTTTCAACATTTATTCCGGTTGTCGTGGTAGGTAAAATATTCAGCATTCCGGTAGTACTGGATTATAGAGATGAATGGGATTATTCACGCAGTCAGCTCGAAAATCTTGGCAAGAGTGCTTTTGCAAGAAGACTGGACAGGTGTTTTGAAAAGTATTGCATCATGAACTGTTCAGCGTTTACTGCAGCAAGTGAAAGCTACATAGACGATCTCGTGAGAAAGTACAATTTACAAGAACCGGAGAAGGGAGTCTGCATCACGAACGGTTTTGATGAAGATGATTTCATTCCTGTCCATCCGAGGACCGCAAAGAACGGCGGTTTGCTCAACATTGTTTTTTCCGGTACTGTATGGAAGGGTACGTCGCTAAAAAACTTTCTTTGCGCAGTCGAACAGCTTTTAAATAAGGCCCCGAATGCAAAGAGTAAATTTAAGATCAGGATCTTCGGCAGAATAGTGGACTCAGAAATGGCCTATTTTAAATCGGAGGCGTTAAAAGATGTTGTTGAAGTAGAAGGTTATGTTGATCACGATACGATAATCAAAGCGATTTCAGATGCCGATATCCTGCTGATGTCCATTGTGGACAGCGCAGGCGCGGATCGAATCATTCTTGGAAAAACATTTGAATACATGGCAACGGGCAAGCACATTTTCGCATTACTTCCCTCGGGGGAGTCCGAGCGTTTACTGAGAAATAATTATGGAAATGCGACTATTGTGGAGCCCGGAGATATGGATAAGATATGCAACGCAATGCTGGAATTCATAGAGGATATCGACGCAGTTCGCGCATCATTTTCACAGGATATTTCCCAATTTACCCGGAGAAAACTGGCTGAAAAGTTATCAGGCGTGTTAAACTCAGCAACTTCCTCGTAATATGCAGTGATGAGATATATAACGGAGTAATATTAACAATGAAAATTGCCATAGTAGGCTGCGGACAGATTGCTGATGCGCATATTCAAGAAGTCCAGAAGATCCCGAATGCGGTGGTGGTCGGGGTTTGCGATCTAAGCATCCATCTGGCACGGCAGGCAGCTCTGCGCTATCAAGTGCAAGGTTGTTATACAGACATAAAATTGATGCTCAAAGAAGTCCAGCCGGACGTTGTGCATATTACCACCCCGCCAGCAAGTCATGCCCCGCTCGCAAAAATAGTTTTAAGTTATGGATCGCACATTTATATGGAAAAACCGTTTACAGTCAACCTGTCGGAGGCGCAAGACATAGTTGCCATGGCAACGGCAACCGGCAAATTAATTTGCGCCGGTCACAACTATATGTATGATCCCGCATATCTCAGGTTGCTGGCCGCATGTAGAGAAAAAAAACTTGGAGATATCGTTCATTTGATATCAGTAATGGGTTACAATCTTTTTGGCCCTTTTGGTTCTGTATCAATGGGAGATCCACTCCATTGGTTGCATCGATTGCCGGGAGGACTTGCGCAAAACAATATTTCCCATCCGATATCACTTATTCTTGGACTCATGCCGGGAGATACGATAGCAGTAAGTGCAAGGGGTTACCGTCTCAGAAAGGAACGTTTTCAAGATATTAGAGATAATTTCTTTGATGAAATTCGCGCCAACTTATCAACGGACTCGACTACTGCCCATTTAGTGTTTACTTCGAAGGTGCGGCCTGTTCAAACCTGCGTTACTGTATATGGTGCGCAAGGAGCCGCATGCGCCAGCCTGGATTCGAGGACGCTGCGGTATATCAAAGGATCAAATTTGCCCGGACCCTTTGCAAAAGTTCAGTGGTCATATCTGGATGCAAAAGAGGCAGTAAGGGAATTCATGGGAAATGTCGGGAACATGGCAAAGGCACGGCTGCACTATTTTTCTGGAATGCATGAGCTTTTTACGCAGTTCTACGCAGCAATCGAGGGGAGACAGAAGATGCCCATCCAAATGTCTGAGGCATTAAGAGTGACCGCTGTCATGGATGATATTGTCCGCGAGTGTAAAAAAAATGATGGGGAAAAGGGCAGGCAATGATTCTTGTTACTGGTGGCGCGGGCTTTCTTGGTAAAGAAGTTGTCAGGCTGCTTATTGCAAAATATAAGCGGCCTGTGCGGTGCGTTGTTCGTCCCGGAACCTCGGACCTTGTCTTTATGGAATTATTCCAAAATAAGTTGCCTGAGCAACTTACGCTGATGCAGGCAAATTTCAATAACTCCGAGGAACTAAAAAAAGCACTGGATGGCATCGAGATGGTAATTCATCTTGCCGCTTCATTAAAAGGGGGATATCCGGCTCAAGTTGCCAACACGGTTATCGCTTCCGAAAATCTCTTCAAGGCCTGTGTTGATAAAGGGATTAAGCGATTTGTATTATGCAGCTCATTTGGAGTTATGGGCGCATCTTCCGTTCCGAGAGGCGGCCTAATCGACGAATCAGTACCCATGGAGCATCATCCTGAGTGGCGCGATCCCTACTCGTTTGCAAAGCATATGCAGGAGCAATTGGCTTGGGATTATCACCGTAAGAATGGTTTACCACTTGTTGTGGTCCGCCCTGGTGTAATATTTGGCCCACCTTTGTCTATTTTATCAACAAGGATCGGGCTGGAAGCGTTCGGTCTTTTCTTGCATTTCGGATTATGGAACACAATTCCTCTGATTTACAAGGAGAACTGTGCAGATATGCTCATTAAGGCTGCATTGGTCCCCGGAGTTGAAGGGGAAATTTTCTGTGCTGTAGATGACGATCTCCCGACGAGTAGTTATTTGTTGAAGAGGTATAGACGAGAGGTTGCTCCAAAAAAATCCGTACTCATACCATATTCAATTTTGCGGCAACTTGCCAAGTTAAATGTTTGGTATTCAAGAAAGACCAATAATCATCTGCCGCCTGTTTTTACTCCATATAAAGTTGACGCAACCTGGAAGGGACACAGGTTTTCGAATAGAAAGGCAAAAGAGAAGCTCGGATGGTGTCCAAGTGTTTCTATGAAAGAAGCCTTAGATATTACCTTTCAGTTCTCAGCGAAGTAGAAGGATGTTTCAGTCTCCTGGGAGAGGCAAATTATGAAAAGCAACCCCACAGGTAGATAGTTACGATTCAAATTCATCTCAAAAAAACAGAAATATTGACAGTACAGCACGAAGACACAAGGAGCAACTTGAAAATTCACGATTCAATAAAACCAGGAATTCTGTCAGCTATCTATTCGTGCCGTCGTGTCATCGTGGCAAGTGTCAGTTCCGGAATGTCTGGGTTAGGCATATTTGGCTTATTGCTTATAGCTCCTGCTACTGTTTCTGCAACTGGCTATCATATTGGTCCGGGACAGACTTACACAACAATCGGTGCGGCTCCGTGGTCCTCATTGGTTCCTGGCGATACAATGTATATTCATGCAAAAGCCAATCAATTACCATATTTTGAACATATTTATGTCAGCGCAGCTTTGCAGGGCACACAACAAAATCCTATCAAGATCATCGGAGTCTCAGACGGAAGTGGGAATCAGCCGATTCTTGACGGTACAAATTCCATAACAGGTACTCATTTCAATACTTATGGTTCCTCGATGTACCATTCACAACTTGGTCTCGTAGTATTTGGACCTAGCGCAACGGGGGGGGCATATTCAGCTCCACACTGGGTGGAACTCTCAAATATTAGAATCCAAAACTATGTCAATGTTTCGACTACAGACGAAGCAGGAGCGACAGAAGCCGGAGTCAGCGGGGCATGTGTTTATCTGCAAGGTGGTCAAAATGTAACGTTAGATGGAATAACTATTACTGGATGTGCAGATGGTATATTTGCCAAAGATGGCGGGGTATCTCCTGTGCGGTACATAACAATTAAAAAGTCCCGTATTTACGGTAATGGGGTGGTCGATGATTATCTTTACCATAACCTGTATACCGAGGTTAAATACCTTACGTGCGAGTATAATTATTTTGGGCCTCCAGTAAGCGGATCGCCAGGCAATAATATTAAAGACAGGAGTGTAGGACTAGTTTTCCGATATAACTGGGTTGATGGCGGAGCGCATCTTATGGATATCGTAGAATGCCAGGATAACTGCGCTGATCATACAGCTGACCCTGCATGGAACGATAGCTTTGTATACGGCAACATTTTTTATTCTGGACCTGGCGCTGCATCTCAGGTTTTCCATTTTGGTAGCGGAGACAACGGAGCTGACACTTCTGTGTGGCGAAAAAATCTTTATTTCTACAACAACACAGTTCATCTTAAACAGGATCAAAGCGAATCATATTATGTAAACTTGTTTCAGATAAGCGGTCCTGAACAGACTGTATCTCTCGATAATAATATATTTTTTGTTGAAGATGCAGGAAGTGGATCGGCTCCCGAAGTCTATCTGCAATATGATGGGTCAACGACAGCATCGGCATACGGAAATATGATTTTTGGTTCTAATTGGATTAGTCCTGGTTGGCAAACAACGAACCCGAGCACATCTGTCACCGGCACTATTACGGGGCTATCAAACATAATTTCCCCCGTCGGGAATAGTCCATTTTTTGCTGATATCGCAGCTCAGGACTATCACCTGACGCCTTCCTCGGGTGCGAGAGGTAAGGGTCGGTCATTGCCCTCTATTGTAAGCACGGGCAATGCACTTGCCAAAGATTTTACGCCGGTGGCGCAGTATGTTAAGCATCAAACATTTGAGCAAAGAACCGGCGTGTCGGACCTTGGAGCATTGGAGTTCGGTTTCAGTGATACTATCCCGCCAACAGTGACTGCTTTCACCATACCGGCTACCTCTTCATCGCTGGTAGTTGCCGTGAGCGTTTTCACCGCTACCGACGATACCGCTGTGTCGGCCTACATGATCACTGAAAACGCCACCAAGCCATTGACCAGCAACGCTGGATGGTCTGCGACAGCGCCAACTGTCTACACGTTTGGAGGGTCTGGGGTACGCATTGCTTATGCCTGGGCCAAGGATGCGGCCGGGAATATATCAAATAGCCTTACTGATACCGTAACCATCACGCAATTGGACAGTACGGCGCCAATAATCTCAACATTCACCATGCCATCTACTGCCGCGTCGATGACGGTCGCAGTGAATGAGTTCTCCGCTACTGACAATGTGGCTGTGACCGGCTACATGATTACTGAGAGTTCCTCTGCTCCCTTGGCCGGTGCAGAAGGATGGTCGGCAACGCCTAACAGCAACTTCAATTTTTCCACTGCAGGCTCGCGAACAGCTTATGCGTGGGCAAAAGACGCGGCCGGCAACGTATCGATCAGCCTAAGCCAGTCCGTATCCATCGCGATACCCCTTACACAACCAACAATTAGTGATGCGCTGAAGGTTCTTCGGGCAGTTGCTGGTATATTCCCGCTGACCGACTTGGAACAGATTCGCTATGATGTCGCGCCACTCGGAAGCAATGGTTTGCCTTTCGGGAATGGAATAATCGATGTCGCAGATGTCATTTTAATACTGCGTAGAAGCATCGGCATAGGGAGCTGGTAATGACAACAAGCAAGGGAAGATCCAACATGAAGAATATACTTGTCTATCTTGCGGTATCTTTTACGCTGCTGAATTTTGTCGCTTGCAGCGGGGATACTGAAAATAATCTACCAACGAAAACGTCCGCAATCATTGTAATAAACCTGACGGGTATACTTCCGATTGGTATCTCTATCGCGGGGGCAGATTTTACAATAACTCTTCCCGTCGATGTTACGCCTGCCACTACCAGTGGTATCGTGGACAGTGGCGTTGTTTCTCCTTCTGGTACCTTTGCCGGCGGAACACAGCTGCCGCCTATATACACCCCTGCAACGGCAACCACTCCCGGTTCTCTGAGGGTGACACTCGCCAGCTCAGTGCTGACTGGCGTCTCGCAGGTGGGTGAGGTAGCAACGATTGCTGTGCAGCTTGCAAACGGTGCAACTCCAACCGCAGCAAGTTTTGTGGTGAGTGCGGTCTGCGTGATTGATGCCGCACTATATAACCCGATTAGCGGCGTGGGTGCGAATGTTGCGAATGTGACGCTCCAGTAGTGCGAATTTACAATCGATATACCATTACTCAGGGGTATTAACAATGCGGGTTATGC
>Ga0194060_10001414_pt1 | contig 17161 bp, 15 predicted proteins | sample SepL225m_MetaG_FD_163427 | JGI IMG/M metagenome (GOLD analysis project Ga0194060, IMG submission 163427) | Anoxic zone freshwater microbial communities from boreal shield lake in IISD Experimental Lakes Area, Ontario, Canada - Sep2016-L222-5m | ecosystem: Environmental > Aquatic > Freshwater >...
ACATAAAACAGTAGACTCCGCGACCCCTATTCGACTCTCCACGTAAGTGACGCAGGTCACTTACTGTGGGATCACAGAACAAAAATGGCTCAAGCAATTTTGCTTGAGCTCATTTTTGTACCTGTGACCCATTAGCGTGGCTTTCAGAACAGGTAAAGAATAGAAATCATATACTTTCTGCTATCCAAAACCTTGAAGCAATCTTGGTATAAAGATGATAGAATATACTATATTTATGGAAGAAAACAAGTTTGAAAAAGCCATCACTAAAGCAAGACAGGTGTATCCACTGCAAGGAATAATCAATTGCCCTTACCTCGGTCCAGTTACTCTGACATCAGAAGGTTTCAATCACTTGCAAAACAAGAGGAACAAAGAGCCAAGAAATATCAGTGAGCAAATCTTAAAGTTGAACCTTTTACCGAAAGCGCTTGAGGTCATCAAGAAGTCAGGCACGTTACAAGAATACAGAGTTCAGCTTGAGAAGTTTGGCGGTAAAGGTAAGGATGGACTATCAAAAACAAAGAGAGTTGAGTACTGGGGCTTCCATTCTATTTTTGGAGAAGCAAAAGATAAGAAAATAGTAGTTGTAGCTAGACGTGTAGGAGATGGGAAAATAACTTTTTGGAGTGTGCTACCTCATAGGAAGTTCAATAATCAAAAACTCTATGACGATGGAATAGACGAGGACTAGAAACAAAAATACCAACCGTAATAGGTTGGTAACTTTGTTATGCCTGCCTTCAGTTTAGGTAAACCTTATCCGAGAAAGGGCTTTCGCCCACAGGCATATGTATACACTACACTATACCCAATTTATACGCAAGTTGATAACCAAATAAGCCTTATATATCAATACTTTTGAAATATAATTACTGCGAAATAAACTACTGACGCTTACTGGTTAAAACTGGAAATTGTTTCTGCGTTTAGGACTTGATTAAAAATCCTAAAGTCGTCTATTGATATTTGGTTTCTGACACCTGTGTCTGTTTGACCAAAGGTCCAATCACCAGCCATTGTCGCACCAGTATTAGCACCTGTTGCATATCCTTTAACCACTCCATCAACATATAAAGTAACATTTTTTCCATCATATGTGATGGTGTAATTATGCCAGTTCTGGTCTACAGGGACCAATTTTTCAAGACCTCCTGATGGAATACCAGAACTTATTACTCCATTTTTATATTGAACTGTAAAGTTCCAATTATTAACAAGTATAGATAAACCTGTAGCATTAGTTAAACCATCTGTTTTCATTCTAAACATTACAGACATTTGAGATAGTGCTGGCACATTTCCAACCTTGAAACCATTTCCCGAAGAATAATTACTTAAGTTAAGACCTCCACCATCATAGCCATCAGAAGTCCATAGTGCATTTATATTTTGTGCATTATAACTTCCTACTTTATCTGCAATCAAACCAGAAGTAACATCATTTTGACTATTAAAGTCCCATAACACCATAGGCGATGGTTTAATCACTGGAGGAACTATTGATGTTGTGGTTTGTCCATCAGTTTCTAATGTAACACTATTAGTAGTGCCTTCACCATTTAACACAACAGAGAAGTGTGGGGTTATAGTTCCTACTGCATCACCTATATTTGCATATAAGTCTAGAACAGTTCCTGCATCACTTACTGGGACTGTTATATTACTACTTGTAAAAGGTTCCCCGTTTGTAATACTACTATTTCCAATGGTCAAAGATAATTGATTTACAGGGAAAGTTCCACTCAGATTAACTTTTATACTACTAACCGTAACAGGTTTAACTGGATATTCCCCTAAATAACCTTTAGGTTTGTTATAAATCACTACCGAGCCTATTTTAACGCGCTGTGTATTTTTATTAACAGTAGCAGAAAGACCTGTAGAAGAAATTGAGAGTTCATTTGGGTAGATACAATCACCACTTGTTCCTTTTGTCATTCCATCAGGAACACTACTTTGAGCACCATTTATATTCGGACAAGTATCTATCACTGTAACGGTAGTATTTGTTACAGTACAAGATTGTGTTACTGTTGGCTTGTTTGTGAGGGTGTTACAGCTATTCAAGTCGGTACAAGTTCTCGTCTGTTGTGAGTTAGTACAAGTATTCCAATTATTACATTGCCAATTTGGGACACATACTGGATTTTGTGTAGGGTTATTATTTGTATTTGTCTGTTGGTTTTGATTATTATTAGATGTATTTGTGTTGGTAAGACAATTACCATTATAGTCAACGGTCATCCCTGACGGGATAGATGTTTGCTTTCCTTCAATGTTTTTACAAACATCAATTGATGACGTATTTACCGTATTAGACGTAAAACAATTACCGCTAGCATCTAGGTACATACCTTCAGGAACTTTTGTTTGTAAACCTTCTATATTTTTACAATAATCAACTACTGATGTAGTAGACGAAGTTGTTGCTTTTGGAGTTTCTTTATTTATATTCTGAACTGGTGTCGTAGTTCCAGTCTCTTGTATTTCTGCTTGAGTTGAACTTGCTAAATCAGATGCTATCGTATCATTTATTTTTTGACGAGTTAGAGCACCAACATAACCAGTTGGAGAAATACTTACACTTTTTTGATATGTTTTAACTGCCTTTAGTGTAAGTAATCCAAAAAATGTTGTAGGGGTACCACTCAAATAACCTCCATCAATTAAAAACTCCTGTAGTTCTGTAACTTCTTTATCTCTTTGCCCATACTTAAGGTTTTTATCTATTGAAGCATAAGACACTGAGGTTGCTCCTAATATAAGAAGCAAAGCGAAACTTATAGTTTTTTTCATATTCATAGTAATTTTATTATTAAAAATACAGAGCCCTCTTCTGTACTTTATTATAGCAAAATAGGCATCCCAGTGGTGCCGACAAGCTAACAGCCTAAGCCATCAATCCTGTTTACCACATAGGACGCCTATGCTGAACACGATTGACGGCTCAAACCTTGAAATGACTGTATTAACTTGTCGGCTTTTTCATTATAACAGAAAACAGAAATAAGACCACGAGAATGTTATAATGTACACAACATTCACCACATTCACACAAATGTAGTAAATAAATATGAATATGTAATATGAAAAGTTATTTTCCTAAAGGAAACTCAGAGGGTTTTGACCTTTGGAGTAAGGTGAACTTCGCTTTATGGTCCAACATTAGATATGATTTTGAACTGATAGCAGAACTCTTAAGATACAACAAAAGTGTAAAATCTTGCTTATATTTACTTGATACAGTAAACCAAAGTTTGGAGAACCATCCCAAAGAAGTTTTTTTTGATGGAACAATAAAATGTCTTAAATACCTAGTTAAAAATAAGTACTTCACAATTTCCAATTTACCAAGCTTTACTGATGATGAGAAATATCTTATAGAGTTACTAGAAAAGTATTCAAAAAGATTAGACATAATGGATGTTATGTCAGATATAGAAGAACCGACACTTCGTTCTATGTTACTTGAGTATCCAAATCTATTAGGAGAAGTAACTAAGGGACCATCACCTTCACCTGCTGGTTATTATATAGGTAGAGCAATGATGAAAAATGGGATTACTGATGTAGAAAGTTTAATTGCTAAAGTAGATAACGGACTTACTTCTATTGAGGTTGATATTGATAAAAACTCAAAAGAAGCAATGAAGTGTAAGATTATTTATCTAAACTTATTTCTTCTTAATAGACAGATTTCAATTACCCCCGAAATTGCTGAAGAGTTCGTAAAGTTATCTGATAACATTATTGAAAATGAACAGTATACAAAAGGTATTTTTAACTCAATATATGTGGCTTATTACGGTTCTCATTTATGGAATGAAGATAATAAAAGTCGTTTAACTGGATGTGAAGAACTATATTTAGATTTTCAGCTCTTGTCACTACCAGAAAATCATATGTCTACGATATACGAACTTTTCTTAAAGGAAGATACTGACCGAGTTGGAAAAAAGTACTTTGGAGACAATTACGAATACGAAGGGTGTGTAGTTTCTTTAGCGGTAAAGATGATTATTGTTATTATTCTTTTTCGCACCGAGAGTTTTGTTCCTGAAGGAGAACAAGAAGATGTATCGTTTTTTAGTAAGGCGTCACTTATTTCCTCACTAAATTACGCAATTAGAGAAACGGAAGATAAAGAAAACCCATTACAACTAAAAAGTTGGTTTTTAGAATACTACTCTAATGAACTTGAAAAAAGGGTCGCTTTTCTAAAGTTACAATTAGAACACAACATTGGTGTATATAGGATGATGGACCAGTATAGGGTTATTTATTTACCTGTCTTTGAAAGTTTCAGGTTCTTTTGTTCTGCTAAAGATACTGAGGTTTTGAAAGAAGTAATAGTCTTACTAAAAAACCAAAAAATTGCAACTGATATTAAAAATGATGTATATATCAACTTTGTAATTAACATTCAAAAGATTATTAACATTGAAAAACCTACTATTGAAGAAACCTTTTACAAAGATACTTTTATTTTACTTATCACCCAAGCATTTGAAGGTTTAGCTAAAAAACTTGCTTTACAGATAAAACCTTATTCAAAGCATTACTATGAATTAGATGACCTCATCGGGGATGCGTCTTTATCTGTTATTGAGTTAATTCTTTCTTTTGACCTTTCAAAAAATAATAGTTTTGTTGCTTACTTGGTTCATAGTCTATACCTAAAGATTGTTACTCGTTCACGAATGAATAGAACAGAGAAGGAAACTATCTCTGAAAATGCTCTTGAGGAAGGTTTTATGGACAATATCCCAGATAGTAAAGATTTTATTGATACCCTAAATGATGAAACAAACCTAAGAAGAATAAAGAAGCATTTGGAAAACTTGCCTGAAAAACAAAGAGAGGCTCTTAAAAAGTCTCTAGAAAACAATGAGAAACTTACTGCTTCTGAGAGAAAAAACAAAGATAGAGGGCTTGAAAAAATACGTGAAATTATGAAAGTTTCTATTTGATGTCTCGTTTCTTAATCTCAATGCATTTATGTAGTAGAGGGTAAACCTCTACTTTTCTTTTGGCAGAAAAACCTTATAACTAAAGCCAACTAAAATGATTATGAATAACAATAACGACATTGAGATTATTCCCCTCAATGACCACAAGAATTACTTTTATACAAATGACTTTCCTCTATCAGTAGCACTCATATGTAAGTCCTACGAACTAGCAACGATAGATAAAGAAGGTTCAGGGAAATATGTCTTTGTCTTTCGCTTAACACGAGGTATTGGTGCTGTAATAGATGGCTATTGGCTTCATAGGGTGTCAGTAGACCCACTTGAGTATGAGAACCATAGAAAGAACTTGAAGTCACGAATGTTTTCTCTTTTTAAGAAGTAAGGTTAGCCAACATATATGTATATGAAAAAAGAGCAAACCAAAAAAGAGAAGCCAAACTACAAGAGCACAGTACTCACTGAAGACGCACTCTATGAGATGATTTATGACCGTCTTACTAACACGACTTCCTACATCAAGATGGATACACGAGGGCAGATGGAGTTCTTCCTTGAAGAAGCAACTATTGGAAAGGAGAAGTACAAACCATACCCACCAACATATAACTTGATTGATAAGAACGTCATATTGTTTCCCTCTATGGCTTTCCCATATGAAAATGAGGAAGAGATACTTACGGAGATACGAGCATTCATACACAAGTACCTAGACATTACAGAAACCTACGAACAAATAGCTACCTATTACGTTCTCTTTACTTGGCTTTACGACAAGTTCAATGAAGTGCCATATCTTCGTGCCATAGGAGACTTTGGAAGTGGAAAATCTCGTTTCCTTCAGACAATTGGGGCTCTCTGCTATAAACCAACGTTTACTGGAGGAGCGACCACTACAGCACCGATATTTCGCATTTTAGATGAAGCAAGAGGCACGTTGATACTTGATGAAGCTGACCTTAAGTTCAGCGATATGACGACCGATATTATAAAGATATTAAATGGTGGTTATCAAAAAGGAGGAAATGTTTTGCGAATGGGAGGTAAGACTATGGAGGACTTAAAAGCATTTGATGTTTTTGGTCCAAAAGTTGTTGCTACTAGAGAGACATTTTCAGACAAGGCTCTTGAGAGCAGGTTTCTTGTAGAAGAAATGGGTATAGGAAAATTACGAACTGATATTCCAAGAACTTTGAAGAACGACTTCTACAAAGATGCTGAAATGATACGCAATAAGCTACTTATGTGGAGACTAAAGAACTACTTCAGTCCTGTTGTCTATCGTGAGGAACTTATAGAGGGTATTCACCCACGACTTAATCAGATTGTCATACCACTGCTCTCAATTATTCAAAAAGAAGAAACTCGTGAGCAATTGAAAAACTTCATTATTGAGTACAATGGAGAACTTACATCAGACAGAGGTTTTTCTTGGGAGAGTGACATTGTATTCGCTATTCTCAAAATTGAGTATGAACAAATGGGTTACGAAGTGACTGTAAAGGAAATTGCAAAGAGCGTGAATGACCAGATTGACGAAGATGGAGAGACACTTACAGCTAGAAAGGTTGGCTGGTATCTACGAAAACGACTACAACTCAAACCATACAGAAGAAACCGAGGGTATGTACTATCGTTCAAAACAAATAGACAGAAACTTGATTTTTGGAAGGAAAGATACGGCATAACCGATGCCGATATTCGTGGTGAACAAGTGAATGATGTGAACGATGTGAACGTTACCGATGAGATTATTAAGCAACAAGAGATTTTCTAATTTACACATATGGAAACACAAACAAAAGGCGGTCCAAAGACCGAAGAAGGTAAAGCTGTAACACGTTATAACGCTGTTAAACACGGACTACTAACTAAAGAGGTGTATATAGACGAGGAAGAAAAAAGTGCACTTGAAGGGCTTACAAACTCACTCTATGAGACATTAGAACCTGAAGGAAAGTTAGAAGAAATACTTGTAGATAGAGTAGTGTCTAACTTATGGAGACTTAGACGTGCCGTGATTGTAGAACGAAGCACAATGGAATGGCATCAAAATGATTTTGACCTATTCCCTATGGGTCAATCTGAAACGCAACAAGAAAGAAAGAGTGTGAGGGATATGCTTACTAATGACAACATTGAAAAGGTTCTTCGTTATGAAACAACAATTGAAAGAAGTACTTTTAGAGCACTTCACGAACTTGAACGTTTACAAGCAAAAAGGACTGGTAAAGATGTACCAATCCCTGCTGTGGTTGATGTAAATGTAGATGGCGGAAATGGGTTCGTTTCGCAAAAGTAACTCCAGATAACAGGAGAAACTCTATTGATTTCGGTGAAAAATAAAATCTATGAGCAAAACAGAAGTTGAATGGTGTAAGAAAATAGAAATATGGTGGTTACTTCGTGATATGGGTGTAAACAAAAAGACCTACAAATACACAACCATTTCTTGGGGAGATGATGGCTCACGTGGAAGCATCTCTGCTCAAGTATCTATTTTAGATGAGAAGTATGTCCGTTTTATCTACACTCAGACAGATAATATGTCTGGTGAAAAGAAGGAGTTTAACTACAAGGTATCACTTATAGAAACACCTTGTAATTTTGGAGGTACTCGTCTTTGGTTTCAGTGCCCACTTGTAGTTGGAGATAATCCTTGTACTAGGCGTGTCGGGGTTCTCTACAAAGGTGGAAGTTACTTTGGATGTAGACACTGTTATGAACTTACCTACTCTTCAAGAAATGTAAACAAAGACCGTATGTTTTACCCTCTGTTTAGGGTTTTGGACCTTGAAAAAAAGATTGAAAGTCTTCATAAGAAGACAGTGAAGTTCACTCACGCTGGAAAGCCAACGAAGAAGCGAATGAAGATTGCGAAGCTCTATGAAGAAAGTTATAAGGCTCTTTCGCAATGCAAACTATAAAGATAGAAAGAGAGCAAATACCACTATGGATGTACTACATAACGACCAACACAATACGCCACAGCTTAATCCTCACAAGGGTCAGGCTAGGCTTTTGCGTGGTGAGAAAGTAGTATCACAGTATCCACTCTCAAAAGACACACTTTTAGCTTTAGAAGAGCTCGGTGACGTGTTAAAATCAATACATAGAAGGATGGTGTCCGAAGGGTATGAACTTGTGGATGGTGTTATTCGTAAGAAGTCATCTCAAATGTAAATGTATATGAAAAAAACTAGTGTCAAAACTGAAAAAGATTTGATAGCTGACATTTTAAGCGGTAAGTATCGTGACCACTATTTGATATATAATCGCAAGAGCACAGATGAAACTGACAATCAAAAGAACTCTATCTCATATCAAAAGTCAGAGAATACACGCTTCGCATTTCGTGAACGACTTCCAATTGCACCCATTACTATCAAGGGATTTTGTGCTGATGGTATCATCTCAGAAAAGCACTCAGGTTTCAAAGAAGATAACGACATACTTATAAGTGATGATGGTTTGGTCCAATATCGTATTGATAGACCGAAGTTTCAGAAGATGCTTCAGTTTGTTAGTCAGGGTTATTTCAAAGGGCTTGTATGTCTTTGTTGGGACCGTATAAGTAGAAATAAAGGTGACGACACTCTTGTAAGAAAGTTGATGCGTAAGGGTGTTGATTTTCGCTTTGTATACGCACACTATGACAAGACAAGTGCTGGTGCACTTCATATGGACATTGATGGAATGTTCTCTCAACATCACTCACGTGTTACCAGTGAGAAAGTCACCATCTCAACAAGAAACTCACGAGAAAAAGGAGTATGTACTTATCGTGCACCAATTGGGTATCTCAACGAAGGTAATATGGACCATAAGCCATTTGACCCTCTACGTGCACCCATCATCAGACAAATGTATGAATACTACGCTACAGGCGATTGGAGTTTGTCTGACCTTGCCCGTTATGCAAAAGAACAAGGGTTAGTGACTGTACCAATGAGACGAAGAAGAACCAAAGAGGAAATACTTTCTGAAGAAGGTGAGTTTGAAGAAATAGAAAAAACATCACGACCTGTAGGCATAAGTCTTATCAGTAGGATACTCTCAAATCGTTTTAATACAGGAAGGATACTTAACTCAGAAGGTAAATATATTCCAAGTAATAGTCACGAAGCACTTGTACCTGATGACCTATTTGACGATGTTCAAAAGATGCTTGAAAAGAAGAAGGTTAGTATTCACTATGTAGAAAAAGTTGATTGCCCTCTTCGTGGCATTGTACGTTGTGAACATTGTGCACGTGTGTACACACCATATATAAAGAAAGGAATACAATACTATAACTCACGATGTGTGAGCGGATGTGAGAATACCTTCAAAAACTTCAACTTTGATTTTATTAGTGGTAAGGTTGGTGAGTTGATAAGTGGTCTTCACTTCGCTGATGATGAAATTGAACAAATGAATGCTTGTGCTGGCACTGACATTGCCTTACTTGAAGAAAGGAGACATAAGGAACTGGACCAGTTGGAGAGAAAGAAGAAAAAGATACGAGAGGATATTGCATATATAAACTCAAACAAACTCACACTCTTAAAAACAGGAGTGTATACGCCTGAACAGTTACTTGATGAAGAGACAAAACTCAATGACGAACTAACAAGTCTTAAGACGAAAGAAGATATTTCTGATATTGCTATGCACGAAACAATGAAGGATGTTCATAAACTTTCAGAACTCGTAAAAAATGTTATTCCGTATTATGATTTCGCAAAACCACACGAAAAAGAAAGAATTATCCGTGTAATCTTTTCAGAACTTTATGTTTCTCAAAACACATTGAAATATAAGTGCAAAAAAGGGTTTGAATGCTTCAATGACCGCTTTGTTGCTATTTGTGATCCCACGGAGAGTCGAACTCCGCTTACCGGCATGAAAAGCCGATGTCCTAACCGATAGACGATGGGACCTATTATTTTTACTCACTGAGCTAACTCTTGGTTTACCTAATAACAACTTATCGGCTTTTAAAAACGACGACTAGGAGATAGAGCTGGGACCTATTTAAATATAGGAACCAAGTAAAAAATATATTAACACAAAAAGTGATTTCTTTCAACCTCCCTGTCACCTCGTCGCAGATCGAGAAGCTTGGCTTCGAAGATGTCCGGAGTTAGCAAGCGAATGGCCAAAACGCAAACTTTAGCAGACCAACGCAGACATTTTCCATATGTAGTAAAAAATTTAACTTGAATTTTCATAAAATTATTTTCCTAACAAGTACAGCTGATTTATTTCGCTTGTAGAAAGAGTTCGATTATATATACGAACTTCATCAATATTACCTTTCCAATATTCAGCATTAAGAGTTCCTTGTCGACCTATAACAATAGGACCAACTCCCGAATAAGTAAGAGCACTTCCCTTTGTTGCTTTCAAAACATTATCTAAATAAATATAAGCGTTATTTGTTGTAGAGACAGCAACTAAATGATGCCATTTACCAGTTGTCCATGTCCCTATATCTACATCGTTCCAATTATCACTAAATCTTATATGAGTATTAAGTGTTGTTCCAAGAAAAAATGAATTGCCACTATTGGCATTCGTCCACTGTGCGACAAGTTCTCTATATGCAGATATTTGATCAGTCGCCAAAAACCAAACAGAGACTGTGTAGTTTTGCCCACCCACAGGAATTGATGCGGAACTTGTTTGTATGTATTGTGTACTTCCATCAAACTTCAATGCTTGCCCAATTTTACCAATAGCAATTGTAGGTCCATTCGTAAGTGTTCCATTATTCCCACTAGTTGATCTATCATACGCAGTAGTGCCTGAAATATCTGGCCCATTAAACGGCCAATATCCGACAAGACCAGTAGAAAGAGAGCTGCTTGGAGTACTATTTTGTGCAGAGTTCACTTGAGTCCCTACACCAGTGTTATATAGTTGTTTTATTTCCGTAGTAGAAAGGGCTTTATTATAAATACGATAATCATCAATATTTCCTTTAAAATATTCACCTCCTGCTATGATTATAGTACCAATATAAGTCTGAGTTCCAAACCCACTAGGTATAAATGCTGACGAACCAACCTGAGAACTATTTATATACAGTTTAGAAATAATTCCATCACTAGTAAAAACAACATGGTACCACTTATTGGCAACCATATTTGTACTACTGATGATAGCTGGGGTTGCATACCAACTACTACCGTTTCCTATATATACATAAGTTTCTCCACCACCTAATCTATTTAGGGAAATTACCAACGTAGTATGTGTGCTGGTATTGATTAAAGTATTTAATGATTTTGAAAGATTTGGAAGTTTCACCCAAGCTGAGACCGTTAACGGTACTGATAAAGTTTTTGTTATGTTTACATATTGATTTACTCCATTAAATAATAAAGACTGTCCAATCTTACCAAGTGCTACCGTTGGGCCATTAGTTAAAGCCCCATTATTCCCACTACCTGATTTATCAGTTGCAGTTGTTGTGGTCGTATCCGCTCCATCAAAAGTCCAATAACCCACAAGTCCACTAGTATTTTTATTTGTAGTTGAAGTATTTGCCTTTGTTGTTTTAATTGTATATAAATTTTTTATCTCATCAGTTGAAAGTATTCGTTTATATAAACGTATCTCATCTATTTTTCCAGTGAAATGATAACCACTATCATCGTAGACGGCATATCTTCCAACTGTTTGAGAAGTTGGTGTATAAAATGTCTGGGAAGTACTTGAAGCAATTTCAACTGTATTGCTATAAATTTTAACCCCACCCGCACTATTCTTTGTTAAAACAAGTTGCCTCCAACCAGACGAGCTTCCTCCACCAGAACCTGTAGCAATATTTACCCAAGACCCTGTATATTTATCCAAAAATGCACCACCAGCATTTGCTTGAAACCAAAAAATAGGAGCACCAGACCAAAGAATACCGGTACCTTTAACCCAGGCCACAAAAGTAAACTCACTCGCACTATTTAAAATATCCCCAATAGATAAATATCCTAATTTTTGTACTCCACCCCCACAAGTAGCCCAGTTTGTAATAGATATACCTCCACTTACAGAATCACTAGAGGTAGATAAACATGTTCCATTAACAGTAAAATTATTTACAAGGCCACTATAGTCTCTATTATAATCTTCATTCATAGTCCAATATCCAACAAGACCAAGATTGCTTGGTGGAAGTTTTAGTGTCGCCGCCAAAGTAAAATAAGTATTAGTCCCCACCAACACCAAAATCGTAGCCATTACAACTTTCCATTTCCCGTATTTCCTTATCAGGTTTACCTTCCCCGAGGTCAGACCTAAGGAAAACAAGGTTTTAATTTTATTTGAAGTCTCCCCCGAGGTCAGACCTCGGGTTATGGTTCCCCCGAGGTCAGACCTCGGGGGAACCATCTTACTTTTTAAGTTTGTTATAACACTACAAAAATTCATATAATTTAAGTATAACATTTGAATATACAAACAAAGAGTTACTATGAATATTCATTCCCCGAGGTCTGACCTCGGGGAATTATAGATTAAAGATTAAAAAGTAAGATATCCCCTAGGTCTGACCTAGGGAAGTTATATAATATATACAAATGACTACAAGAAAAACACAATTCATTGAAGAAGAGTTTTATCATATTTATAACAGAGGAAATAGTAAACAAATTATCTTCCACGACGAAGCGGATCATGCTAGATTTCTTCAACTATTATGTATTTCTAATAAAGCAAAGCGTTTTGCTTTAAAGGAGGTAACCGACAGTGTATATATACAAGAAAGAGAGTCACCTCTTGTCGCAATCGGGTCTTATTGTTTAATGCCAAATCATTTTCATTTACTTTTAACACCAGTAATAGAAAATGGAGTGAGTTTATTTATGCAAAAACTTTCTACTGGGTATGCAATGTATTACAACAAAAAATATAAACATACTGGTGGATTATTTGAAGGGAAATTTAAATCAAGCTATATAGATAACGATAATTATCTTAAATATATTTTTTCGTATATTCATCTTAATCCTGTAAAACTTATTGATCCCACATGGAAGACACTTGGATTAAAAGATAAAAATAAATCATTAGACTATCTTAGGAGATATAAATACTCTAGCTATTATGATTTTTTAAATAAAGGAAATAAGAATACTGAAAGAGACGAGTCAGTAATCCTTAACACAGAACCATTTCCTAAATATTTTCCAAATAATAGATCATTCGAGAGAGAAATTATTAGTTGGCTGTCTTTAAAACCATATAAGTTAAACTAACCCGGAGGTCTGACCTCCGGGGAACACCAAAAGAGGAGTCGGTCACCAAACATATCTTTTTCTTTTCGTGCTTTGCACTCAATAAAAAGATTGTTTCGCGACCCCGGCTTCGATGCTACCATTTTTGATTACAAAAATGGACTTCGTTAGCATCTCAGTTCGACTCCTCTATCGCCTCACAAAATTAAAAATCCCAAAGCTTCGCTTTGAGGATTTTATTTTGTGGGCGATAGAGGAGTCGAACCTCTGACATCCACAACGTCAATGTGGCGCTCTACCAACTGAGCTAACCGCCCATATTATATTTTACCTACCTACATAACTAATGTTTACATTTTAACGTTCTACCAACTGGGTCAAAAGTTTGCTAACTTTCGACATCTTCGAAGCCAAGCTTCTTGAGCTAACCGCCCGTAAACACTCCTAGTATACAATAATTATTAATCTTTTATAAATAATCTGTATTCCCCGGAGGTCAGACCTAAGGGTATTCCCGAGGTCAGACCTCGGGAAAACAAACTCCTCTATTTTGTAAACTATAAATAACTATCGAAAAATATTGCATGGCAGGTATACCCATTAGTATTCTTCTGTAAATAATCTTGATGATAATCTTCTGCTAAATAAAATTTTCCAAGTGGTTCTAGTTTTGTAACCACAGGATCTTTCCACCTTTTAGAATTATCTACAATATCAATAAATTCTTCACCTTCTTTTTTCTCTTCATCGTTACCATAAAAAATAGCGGAACGATAAGAAGTCCCTATATCATTCCCCTGTTGATTTAGAGTCGTTGGGTTATGTATTTGAAAGAAAAAATCTAATAATTTTTTATAAGAAGTCTTTTGATCATCATAATCTATTTCGACAGCTTCAGCGTGACCTTCATGATTACTATAAGTTGGATTTTCCACATCACCACCAGTATAACCAACATGAGAATCTATCACACCTTCTTGCTCTCTAATCAATTCTTGTAAACCCCAAAAACATCCACCCGCTAATACTATTTTTTTAATCATAATTTTTAAATTATTTACCTGGTATAAATTTCATTGAAATTGAGTTAACACAATGACGTATATTTTTATCAGTCAGCCCCTCACCTGTAAATAAATGACCTAAATGCCCGCCACATTTAGCACAGGTTATTTCTGTCCTTATTCCATCTTTATCTAAAGTTTTATTTATTGCTCCAATTATTTCGTCGTCAAAAGAAGGCCAGCCACAAGTAGATTCAAATTTATCTCTAGAATCATAAAGTGGGGAATTACATTGTTTACAAACGTAAACCCCTGTTTCTTTATTATTAACATATTCACCAATAAAAGGCATTTCTGTACCTTTATCAATAATCACTCTCTTTTCTTCTTCATTTAATTCATTCATATTTATTTTACTCATGATGATACTTCTCCCCTTTAACAATTGTAAGCGCGCGATAAATCTGTTCTACTAAAATAATTCTCACTAACATATGTGGAAAAACAAGAGAGGATAATTTCCAAGTGTAATTCGCCCTTTCCATCACAGCGTCAGAAGCTCCATAAGCCCCACCAATAATAAAAACCATTCTTCTCACCGAATCCACCATTCTATTTTCAATTAATTCTGCCAATGCTTCACTTTTTATATCTTTACCTTTTTCATCAAGCAAAACTACATAGTCCTCTTTTTTTAAAAGCGACATAATTTTCTCCCCTTCTTTTACAGATGTACTATCGTGTGGAATATAAATCCATTCAATTGGTAAATATCGCAAAATACGCATTTCAAAATGCTTTACAGGTTCATTTGTTAAATCATCTTTTTCCTTGCCAACACTTAAAATAACGAGTTTCATATAAATAGTATACAGGAAAGAGGAAAGAGTTGAGAGTAATACAAATACATGGCGACCGCGAAGCGGCCGCTCTGTATTTTCTCTTTCCTCTTAACTTTATTTCCTATCCCATTTACTGCTACACTATTATTAATGTCTAAACATATCACATTTTCTATGGCTTGGTATGTCCTGATAATCTGGATGATTGTTATAGTTTTCTTATTGTCTTCTATGGGTTTTATTTCTTATAAACTCTATCAAAAAGTTTCAACTACAGAAAAAATACAAAAAGAAATATTAGATAAACAAAATTCTGATCGTATAGTACAGGAACAAAAAACAAAAGAGCAAGAACAAAAATCAATGATATTAATAGATCTGCAACAAAAGGCATTGGACGATGCTAAATTAGAACTTACAAAATCTAAAACCGAAGCAGATATAACAAATGCTAAAATAAAAAGCCTATCAAAAGCCATAGAAGATCAATCTCTTATACCCCAAGAAATTATTATTTCTTCAAAAGATTTATCACAATACACAACGGGTGTCGTTCAGGTAATTTGCTCTAATACTACTGGAGTATCAAGTGGAAGTGGAACGCTTTGGAATTTTAAAGAAACACCATACTCTATTGTCACAAATTATCATGTGGTCAAGGACGCAACTAAATGTGTAATTTCATTAACAAATAGAGCCAATGAAACTATCGGGGTATTTAGTTTAAAAGATGCTATTTACACTTTTAATAAAAATACAGATGAGGCAATTCTTTCAGTGGGAGAATCTTTATATTCTAAAAATATTCCTGTTGCTAATTATAATTATTCTCTATCCAAAGTTCGTCAATGTCCAAACGAAATGGCCGTCGGTTCCCCTGTTGTTATTATTGGCTATCCTGCTTATGCAAAAAGAAATTCGAATTTAGAAATACCAACAATTGGTACTGTAAATGTTATTTATAGAACTGTGACAAATGGCATAATATCAGGATATGATTCTTCACAGCCCGGAAATGCAAATTATTTCGTCTCAGCAAAAATAGATAACGGTAATTCTGGTGGTATGGCATTAAGTAAAGATGCAAATGGACTTTGTACTCTTGGACTTCCAACTTGGTTAACTGTTGGTAATTACGAAACTCAAGGATTGATACAAAATATAACAAATGTATTACCAGGACAATAACAGACATTAGACCTTAGATTTTAGATTTTAGATCGACGAGCGAAGGCGAGGAAGATACTGAGCACAGTAGTGCGAATGTACAATATTGTAAAGAAAGGTTATAATCAAAGGAATATAAAGAAGCACTAAGAGTGCTTCTTGTCCTAAAAGCTACAACCTAAAACCTATCCCTATGATTATCTTATCCATCGAAACCAGTTGCGACGAAACAGCAGTATCAATTATAAAACGTGCAAGAGGAAAAAATATTCGCTTTGAGGTTTTATCAAATAAAATACTTTCCCAGATAGATTTACATACAAAATATGGTGGGGTTTTTCCAATGTTAGCAAAACGTGAACATGCAAAAGCTCTCACTCAATTAATAGCAGAAGCATTAAATGAAGCTGACCTTTTAGTTGAACGTACAAATCTCTATCATTTACCGATGGCTGAGAAAAATAAATTGAAAAAGATATTAGAAAGAGAAGATGATATGTTTGAGGCCATGCTTGTAATGTTCGAAGGTATACAAAAGCCAGCAATTGATGCAATTGCCATAACAACAGGCCCTGGGCTTGAACCAGCTCTTTGGGTGGGGGTAACTGCCGCTATGGCCTTAAATACTGTCTGGGGTACCCCTCTTTACCCTATAAATCACATGGAAGGGCACATAATTGCCAGTATGCTTCACAAAACAGAGGGTCTGTACGAAATGACACCTATAGACTACCCAGCTTGTGCTCTACTCATTTCTGGAGGACATACGGAAATAGTTAGAATTCCAAAACTTCGTTCATATCATGTGATAGGAAATACTCGTGATGATGCTGTAGGTGAAGCCTTTGACAAGGTGGCACGTATGCTGTCCCTTCCATACCCAGGTGGACCACAGATTTCTAAGCTCGCCGAAAAAGCAAGAAACGAAAGTATAACTGTCTCACAAGATTTGCGAT
>Ga0194060_10001415_pt1 | contig 17159 bp, 17 predicted proteins | sample SepL225m_MetaG_FD_163427 | JGI IMG/M metagenome (GOLD analysis project Ga0194060, IMG submission 163427) | Anoxic zone freshwater microbial communities from boreal shield lake in IISD Experimental Lakes Area, Ontario, Canada - Sep2016-L222-5m | ecosystem: Environmental > Aquatic > Freshwater >...
AAACATGTCATGATTTCCCGGAGGTACGATTCGCTATTACTCAAGGCAGGAGCCGTATGCGGTAGTCCCGCACGTACGGATCTGCGCGGGGGGTGTCAGGTAACTGGCATTCCTACCGCGACTTATAAAGGCAATAGGTCGCGGAGTCTTGCGGTCGGGCATGAGGGTGTGTTGTCTGCGGGCCCCTCTCAGCCCCAGAATGCACGCCTTGAGGTTGAGTATGTGGATGGGAGTATCGATCGCAAGGGTATTGATGTTCCAGGATCCCGTATTGTTCTTGATGATACGGTAAATTTCAGAGTGCTTTTTCTTAACGGAATGCTGGGGCTTTGGGATACAACGCATACACGGTGGTGGCTTGGAGCGGGCGTGGGATACGGGCAAACCAAATTCCCCGATGCCATGAGCGCAACATCGTGCGGTTGCCTGAAACCATTAACGCACGACGATCTTGCGTTTCGGGTAAAGCTTCAGGGTGAGCGAAAGATTTCGGCCAATGCTGCGCTCTTTGCAGAGGCGGGTTCTATCAAGTTGAACGGTGGTGATACGAACACCATTCCAGGCGTTGCTTATGGATCTCTGCATCTGACCAATCTCTCTTTTGGCATCCGCAGCTATTTCTGAGATGAAGATATGCTGCAATCATGGAGAGACTTGATTTCAAGAAGGATTTGAACCATTTGTATCCTATCGGGGTATGGTGAGATTCGTTTTAGTCATTTTTTAAGTTGTGCTTTCTACTTTTTTAAGGTTCTGTCTGATATATTTCACCTTCAAAAGAGATAAAGAGTTGAATCTTATTAGTCATAACCCATCAAGGAAATCATCATGAAATGTCCAGCTTGCAATGTTGATCTGCTTCTTTCTGAACGGCAGGGTATTGAAATTGACTATTGCCCATCATGCAGGGGGGTCTGGCTTGACCGGGGAGAGCTGGATAAAATTATTGAGCGATCGGCACCGCAGTCGCATACCGCTGATTATGGTCGGGAATCTCGTCAGGGGGAGTCACATCATGAGGAATCACATCATGAGCGGCATGATGATGATCACGATTATTACATTGATCCTAAAACCGGCAGGAGAAAGAGAAAAGGGGGGCCGCTGGGTTTTCTTGGTGAACTGTTTGATTAACGATTCGAAATTCTTTTTGCATCCCTAATGTGGCCCTATGATGACAAAAGCAAAACAAAACTATGATTTTCAGAAGATTGTTGCTGTTACCGGTGTTTTGCTTTTTGTCATCAAATTGGCGGCGTGGTACCTTACCCATTCCGTAGCGATTCTGACCGATGCACTGGAGAGTACTGTCAATGTCACCAGTGCCTTTATTGGCTTGTACAGCCTCTATATCTCTGCAAAGCCAAAAGATAGCCACCACCCTTACGGACACGGAAAGGTTGAGTTTGTTTCAGCCGCTATCGAAGGTACCCTGATTGCCTGCGCAGGTTTGCTCATTATCTCTGAGGCGATCAAAAACCTGCTTGGTACTCCTGAACCGATCGGTCAGCTTGATTATGGCATACTCCTGATAACAGCAACCGCTGTCGTGAACTATCTCGTCGGTGCGATTGCCGTTAAAAAAGGGCGGCAGAACAATTCACTTGCCCTTGTTGCCAGCGGAAAACATCTTCAATCAGACACCTACTCTACGATTGGCATCATTATCGGTCTGATTCTGCTGTTTTTTACAAAGATGGTCTGGCTGGACAGTGTTGTGGCTCTGCTGTTTGCCTTGCTCATCGTGTATACAGGCTACAAGATTATTCGTGACTCTCTCAGGGGAATTATGGATGAGGCTGATGAAGAGTTACTGAAGAAAATGGTCAGTTTATTGGAGGCTCATCGTTCTCCTGAGTGGATTGATCTGCACAATATGCGTATTATCAAGTATGGTAGTACCTTGCATCTCGACTGCCATCTGACGGTGCCCTGGTATCTCAATGTGCACGAAGCTCATCAGGAAATTGATAAACTCAGCCGACTGGTCAACGAAAATTTTGGTGAAAACATTGAGTTGTCGGTCCACACGGATGGCTGCCTTGACTTTTCGTGTGAAATATGTGAAAAGGAGGGGTGTGCTGTGCGGAAGGCCGAATTCAGGCAAAGAGTTCGGTGGACAGTTGAAAATGTATCAAATAATAACAGGCACAACGCTTCATAAACTAAAAAAATAGAGGTTGTCAGTGAAAAACGAATTACGAACACTCTCTTTTTCGGTGATCGCTCTTTTGTGTATCACTCTTTCAGCTTGTGATAACTCCGCAGAGGAATCAAAGAACGGGGTATTGAGTACTGGCGCAAAAATTGGCAGTGGCGCTGTCGCGGGATCCATTGATGAATTTTCAAAAGCAATACAACTTGATTCAACCTCAGCGAAGGTCTATGCTGGTCGGGCGGCTGTAAAATATGCCACAGGAGATAACAAGGGGGCTATGACCGACCTTACGAAGGCGATTGAGCTGGATCCAAAATCAGCGACGGCATACTCTGCAAGAGCGGCTGCCAAATTCTCTGAAGGCGATATTCCCGGAGCGAGTGCCGACTTTATCAGTGCCGCTCGGATTGTTGTTTTCTCTTCGTTCAGCAAGGAGCCAGGTAACTGATAAGCCCAAACGACCAAGGGTAAGCCGTAGCTACCAATTCGTGCGCTTTTTGTGCTTATCATGCGCAAGGAGCACGCAACGCCGTCATCGTAATGAAAAAATCAAGCACTTCTCTGAAGGTGATACCGATACCTGCGCATTTAAAGGCACCTGCTCCTGAAGAGGTGACTGATTCTCTGGTTCAGGAATTACGGTGTGGCATGGTGGCTGGCTAACAATTCTGTTATCGCTAACGCCAGATCTATCAGTTTAACCGGCTTTTTCAGAAACTGTCTGATGCCATAACAACTGAAAAGCATTGTTGGTTCAATATCCGTCCCATAGCCAGTCATAAGGATAATCGGTATCCGGGAATTGGTTTTGTGCAGTTCTTCAGCAAGCTCGATTCCAGTCATTTCCGGCATAATCAGGTCGGTAATGAGAAGATCAAATTTTTCAGGATTTTGCCTGAACAGCTCCACTGCCTGCAGTGGACAGTTAACCGCCAGCACTGTAAAACCGATTTCGGTGATCATTTTCGTCACCATCCTGAGCAATACCGGATCGTCGTCAACCAGGAGTACGCGACCTTGTCCCTTTCCAGGAATCTCTTTGATTGTGGTTGTTATTATCTGATCATGAACTACCGGAAGATATACCCGGAATGTAGTTCCTTTGCCCTGCCGGGTTTCAACAGCAATCTCTCCTTTAAGATTTGTAATAATACCGTGAACAACGGAAAGTCCGAGCCCTGTACTTTTATTGACAGATTTTGTAGTAAAAAATGGCTCAAATATACGTTCCAGGGTGGCATTATCCATACCTGTGCCGGTATCGGATATGCTGAGCTGTAAACAGGTTTCAGCCTGAAGAGCCTGATGCTGTGTTTGGAGGTTATAGTCTGGCGTAATCTCTTCGAGTTCAATGGTCAGTGATCCCCCAAATTCTTCCATTGCCTGAAATGCATTGGTGCAAAGATTGACAATCACTTGATGGATTTGTGACGAATCGGCAAGAATGTTTCTGCAACTCTTGTCGATATGCTGTTCAATCGTTATCGTGGCAGGTATTGATGGACGAAGAAGTTTCAGCGCTTCAGCAAGAATAGCTTGAATACTCACAAGAGTTGGAGTGCCTTCCTGTGCCGTGCTGAAGAGGAGGATTTGCGAGACAAGGTCTTTCGCACGTATGACAGCCTGGCTGATTTTCCTGAAATATTCAGGCAGCGGATTCGGTGCTGTCAGCTCTAACATCCCAAGTTCAGCATAACCGAGGATAGGGGTAAGGATGTTGTTAAGATCATGCGCAATACCGCCTGCAAGGGTACCAATGGTTTCAAGACGCAGGGATTTACGGAGATGCAACTCTAATTGCCGTTCTTTCTCTTCTACCCTTTTTCGCTCAGTGATATCAAGAACTATTCCAGAATAGAGCAATATTTTGCCATCGGAATCTTTAACCGGATTTCCTTTGGACATCATCCAACGGACATTTCCGTCAACATCACGAGTTCGCCATATACTGTTGAATTCGCTACCTGTTTGAACTGAGTCTATAACTGATTGTTCAACCGCCCCCCTGTCTTCAGGTATTATGGTGTTCAGCCAGTTTTCCAGCGAAGGCTCACAGTTATGCAGTTCAAGTCCGTAAAGTCCCCATAATTCATCGGACCAAATATGAATGTTTCTGCTCAGCTCACTCTCCCAAATACCTGTATTGGTAGCAGCCATAATGAGACGCATCCGTTCATTGCCCATAAGAAGCTCTTTCTGGAGCTCCTTGCGCTCAGTAATATCATTAATGATGGAATAGAGCAGAGTGCTCCCTGCAAGTGTAATGGGAGCGCTGAAAACTTCGACATCGCGGACTGAGCCGTCAGCCCGACAATGGCGGAAAGTAAAAAAATTTCGTTTTTCGTGGTTGGCCAGCTCCATTTCTGAGAGTACCTCCTGCTCTGTCAACAGGTTGATCTGAGTGATTTTCATCTGGCAGAGTTCAGCCTGCTCCCAGCCATAGAATATTTCTGCCGCTGGATTGGCGTCAACAATCCTGCCATCCTTCGGATCGATGATCAGCATCACGGTTTGTTTGTTCTGAAACAGGCTCCTGTATCGGGTCTCACTTTGACGCAGTTCATCTTCAGCAAGTTTTCGTGCTTTAAGATTTCGCAACATCGTAATTCCATACGCCAGATTGCCAGCCAGAGACGAAAGAAGCTTCGTCTCCTCAGCATTAAAAGCATCCAGGAAAGGGGAATAAATAGATAATGCTCCAAACACCTCGTCGTTGGCTTTCAGCGGTAAACTCAGCATGGAAGTATAACCGCGCTTTATTGCCTCCTGACGCCACAGCGTGAATTCCGTGTCTAATAAGATGTTCTTGGTAGAACACGGCTCGCCAGTACGAATTGCACTTCCTGTCGGTCCTCGTCCACGTTCGACATCTGCCCAGGAGATCATAAGCGTTTCGAGATAACCATCCTCGAAACCGTCTTGAGCAACCGGGCGTACACTTTTTTTGGTATCATTTTCTGCATAACCGACCCACGCCATACGATATCCACCGACCTCAACGACGATGCGACAGATATCATGCAACAACTCCATTTCATTTTCAGCACGAAGAAGCACCTGACTGCAATTGCTGATTGCCAGAAGTGCACGGTTCAGCTTGTAAAGTTCATCCTCCACCTGCTTATGCCCGGTAATATCAACAACGATGCTAACCATGTAAGTGGAGTTTAATTATAAAAACCAGATGTGTGCGATTTATTGAAAAATAAATAAAACCACGGCATGCTTCTTGCTTTGAAAATGGTGTCTGTAAAATATACTTGCAGCTCTTGTGTAATTTATTTCATGAGGTCGATACGGCCCACAAGAATCCAGGTAGAAGATATTATTTTATTCGGGAAACCGTGCTTTTTAGCTAATTTTCCCTTCAGCTCACCTTATACCCCGGCCCTCCACCACCTTCGGGCACCGTCCAGGTAATTACGCCATAAGGGTCAGCAACTTCACAGGTTTTGCAGTGCAGGCAGTTCGACGGGTTGAGCCTGAGCGCAGGCACTGGATCAGTAATGATTTCGTACACCGCTGCGGGGCAGAAGTGCTGGCAGGGGTTGCCGAATTCAGTGGCGCATTTTTTCAGGCAGATCTCGGCAACATCTTCAGTCTTGATGCGCAGATGGCAGGGCTGATTCTCTTCGTGCATGACCCCTGAATTAAAGAGACTTCTCTCTTTGCTGAACGTCCTGATGCCATCTGATCGGAACTCTGGTATTGAGGCGGCAGCCCCTTTGTTTTTTTTCAGTCCACGGTTCGGGAGAGGTGAAAAGCCCGGAAGGCTTCTCTGAGTTTTTTTCGTGGAGAGGCCAGGAAAGCTGAGCTGGAGGCCTGCCTGAATCAATCCGGGATAGAGCCCGTTGTCAAACGCTTTGCGGTAGTTTCGGGCGGCGTACAGTTCGTCGTAAGCCCATGAATTTCTGAACCGTTCTTCGCAGCTTTTCAGCCGTTCAGTTGAAAAATCGTTGTGCAGCAGTGCTTCAAAGAGGGTTTCAGCGGCAATGATGCCCGACTTCATGGCGAGGTGTATTCCCTTGTGACGTTGCATGTTCACCACTCCTGCCGATTCGCCGGTGAGGAGATAGCCCGGCCCGAAAAGTGGAAGCATGGTGTCAAGGCCGCCGGAGGTTATGGTTCTTGCTCCTGCTTCAACCATCTGTCCAAATTTGAGGGTGTTGGCCATCAGCGGGTGAAGTTTGAAGCGCTGGAGGTTCAGATGGGGGTCGCACAGGGGCGCATCGGGCCCCAATGAGGAGATACATCCGATGGAGACGAGTGTCGGGGAGAGGGCATAGAACCAGCCGCCGCCGTACACATCCGCCTCAAAAGGGAAGCCGAAGGTGTGGTGAACCTCTCCGGCAATGACCCGCCCTTCGGGTATTTGCCATGTCTCTTTTACCCCGGATTCGTACCGCTGGGCGGGAGCATGGGTTGGAAAATGTTTACCAAGCTGTCGGGTGAGCGATCCGTCTGACCCTTCGCCGATCACCGTCACCTTGCTTTTCAGAAGCAGTCCCGGTTCATAGCCGCCCTTTTTGTAGCCGTTTTTGTCGAGCCCTTTGTCATCGGTTATGATGCCGGAGAGTCTGCCGTTTTCGATAAATGGCACTGCGGCTGCGGTGTTGTCGAAAAGCTGGATGCCCTCCTCTTCAGCCTTTTCAGCCATCCACGTACCGAGGCGGCTGAGCGAGACAATCAGTGAGTTTTTATTGCTGAATTTTTCAGGAATAAATGGGAGAGGAAATTTTCTCTTGCTCTGCAGGAACCAGAGAGATTCATTGGTGACAGTGGCTTCAATCGGGCAACCCTGCTCACGATAGTCGGGGAAAAATTCATCCAAAGCTTTAGGGTCAAGCAGGGCTCCCGAGAGCAGGTGGGCACCCGCGTATCTCCCTTTATCAATGACGGCAATTGTCGGTTCGAGCAGATTTGCTGACTGGGCGTTGTGACGTTTGATCAGGTGCTGTAGATGGATGGCCGAAGTGAGGTTGGCCGGCCCGGCTCCGACAAAGATAATATCAAACTCCAGTGATTCGCGCTCTTGTTCCATACTTAATCCAATAGTTGTTCAGAGAAGAATACCGCCCAACAGGAGCGATGCTACGCTGAAATAGATAACAATTCCTGTGACATCCACCAAAGTTGCCACAAAGGGTGCTGAAGAGACTGCCGGGTCGAGTCCGAGCCGCTTCAGTAGCAGGGGGAGCATTGAGCCGGTCAGGGTGCCGAAGAGCACAATACCGACGAGTGAGAGCCCTATGGTAAAGCTGATATAGAGCCATTGTGTGTTTAAATGGCCGAAGACCATTGCCCAGATGATGACCCTGAAGACTCCGATCAGACCGAGGATACAGCCGAGCGCGAGCCCTGATGCAAGTTCGCGGCGCATCACTTTCCACCAGTCACCGATGGTTATCTCTCCAAGTGAGAGTGAGCGGATGATGAGCGAGGCCGCCTGTGAGCCGGAGTTGCCTCCGCTCGACATGATGAGCGGGATGAACGTCGCCAGAACAATAGCTTTTGCCATCTCATCCTGGAAAAATGCCATTGCCGAGGCGGTCAGCATCTCCCCGACAAAAAGGATCACCAGCCAGACCGCCCGTTTTTTGATAAGCTGGGGTATCGGCAGGTCAATGTAGGGCTCTTCGAGCGCTTCAATACCGCCGAATTTCTGAATGTCTTCAGTCTCCTCCTCTTCGGCAACATCAAGCATGTCATCAACCGTCACAACGCCGATCAGGTAGCCGTTGGAATCGACAACCGGCAGGGCAACGCTGTCGTAGCGCTTGAAGTCATCGAGTGCATCAGCCTGATCCTGTGCGGCGGTCAGGGTAATCATCTTGTCTTCGTCGATAATCTCGCTCACCTTTTTTTCAGGCGCGGAGAGCAGGAGTGTTCTTGCCATTAATTCACCCTTGAGCTTGCCGATGTCGTCCACGACATAGATGACGTTCAGGGTTTCGCTCTCATGGCCGTAGGTGCGGATGTAGTCGAGCACCTGGTTGATATCCCAATCTGTTTTTACGCTGAGATAGTCGGGAGACATGAGTCGTCCCACACTCCCTTCAGCGTAGGCCAGCAGCGTTTTGGCGATCTTGAACTCCTTGTAGGAGAGCAGTTTCAGCAGCTCCTGCACCACAGCACCCGGCAGCTCTTCAAGCAGGGCGGTACGGTCATCAGCCGACATGCTGTTGAGAATGTGGGTGACATCCTTTTTGGTGAGAGCAGTCAGCAGGTTTTGCTGCGAGTCAAAATCGAGATATTCAAAGGTTTCGGTTGCAATATCTTTTTGAAGCAGCCGAAAGAGGATCCCCTGTTCGCTTTCGGGCAGATCGGAGATAAGTTCAGCGAGGTCAACCGGCAGCCAGTCGTTGAAAATTCTCTGGAGAGCACTGAAGTTGCGCTGTTCGATCAGCTCCCTGATTTCTGGCAAGAGTGGGTTTCCGATCATGACGGGTAGCTTTTACTGGGTGTTATCAGGGGGTTTATCAACCGATTGCTTCAGCTTAATAAAAGATTTTTTTTCATTCCGGCAACCGCACTTTTAAGAGATATGGATGATCAAGAGTATACTTTCGGGATGGAAGGTCATATCTTCCTGAAATCCCCCTGTAGCTGATAATTCTTCCTTTCAGTTGAATATTACCGGGCAACATGCCTGCAAAGATCTTTCCCTGCACTGTTTCAGCAAGTCCAAATGTTGGTATTTCAAAGAATTGCTTTTCCAGTCTGCGCATGAAACAATATTATAATTTGTAATCATTGCCGTAAGTAGTATAATGGAGGGAGATATATAAATTTATGATGAAACTTCAACTGCTGTAAATTTCCCTGGTTGGTACATGGGCAGAGTTATTGCGATTGCAAACCAGAAGGGGGGGGTCGGAAAAACCACCACTTCCGTCAATATAGCCGCTTCAATTGCTATTTCTGAGTTCAGGACATTACTGATTGATATTGATCCCCAGGCGAATGCCACCTCGGGTTTTGGTCTCGAAATTGGTGATGAGATAGATAATACCTTTTATCAGGTGATGGTCAAGGGGGGCGACATACAGGATGCCATAAAATCATCCAGTCTGGAGTATCTGGATGTGCTCCCTTCCAATGTCAACCTTGTCGGGATGGAGGTTGAGCTGGTGAACATGAAGGAGCGCGAGTATGTGATGCAGAAGGCACTCAAGAGTATTCGCGACCGTTACGACTATATTATTATCGATTGTCCGCCCTCTCTTGGGTTGATTACCCTGAATTCGCTTACGGCGGCAGATTCTGTGCTGATTCCGGTCCAGGCGGAATATTATGCGCTGGAGGGGTTGGGCAAACTGCTCAATACCATCAGTATTGTTCGCAAGCATCTCAATCCGAAGCTGGAGATCGAGGGAGTTCTGGTAACCATGTTTGACGCGCGGCTTCGTCTTGCGTCGCAGGTTTCTGAAGAGGTAAAGAAGTTTTTCAAGGACAAGGTGTATAAAACCCACATCCGCAGAAATGTCAAGCTTTCCGAGGCTCCCAGCCATGGCAAGCCAGCGTTGCTCTATGATGCGCAGTGTATAGGGTCGAAAGACTATCTTGATCTGGCACAGGAGATTTTTGAACGGGATGGTAATATTAAAAAATTTAAAGTTCGTCAGTCGTAGCTGACCGGTATGCCGATGGGTGATATGCCTAAAAATGCGTTGGGAAGAGGTCTGAAAGCGCTCATTTCGGATGAGGGGTTTGTCTCGGTTCCACAGGTTGAAGAGCAGGAGCTTCCCCGTGATGGAGGGGTAGGCACTTTGCCGATTGAGAAAATACGGGCAAATCCGTTTCAGCCTCGCAAGGAGTTTGATGAGGCTGCCCTCGAAGAGCTGAAGAACTCGATTATTGAAAACGGCGTTATCCAGCCGGTGACGGTGTGCCGCGACGGCGAGAGCTTTCAGCTTATCAGTGGAGAGCGGCGGCTCAGGGCGGTGACGCTGGCTGGTTTCAAATTTATTCCCGCCTATATTATTGACGCGGCTGATGATTCGAGCAAACTGGAGCTTGCTCTTATTGAAAATATTCAGCGCGAAGATCTGAATGCCATCGAGGTGGCGCTTGCCCTCAAAAGCCTGACGACGAAGTGCAATCTTTCGCAGGAGGAGATTGCCCAGAAGGTGGGCAAAAACCGCTCGACGGTGAGTAATTTTCTCCGCCTGCTCAAATTGCCGCTGCAGATTCAGGACAGTATCAGGAACCGCGAGATTTCGTCAGGTCATGCTCGAGCGCTCATTAATCTCCCAAGTGAACAGCAGCAGGTGAAGGTGTGGAAGCAGGTTCTCGCCAATCAGCTCTCAGTGCGTCAGACAGAGGCGCTGGTCAACCGTATGTTCAAGGATCAGGCAGCAAAACCGGCGCCGCCATCGTCGTCGGAGCGTTCATCCCATCTGTCGGAGCTTGAGTCTCTCTTGCGGAACAACCTTGCCACGAAGGTGCGTATTGTTGAAAAGAAAGAGGGGAAAGGTGAGATTCATATCCAATACTTCTCGCACGATGACCTCGAACGGCTGCTCGAAATCATGCGCCACGATTGAGTTGTTGATGTGTTCAATGAAATATAATAACGGAAGATGAAGTTTACCCTTGTCGGGAATGGAAGAATGGGTCAGCAGGTTGCCCAGGTCATTCAGCATTCTGGCTGCCATCAGGTGGCTGCTGTGCTTGATATTGATGTGGCAATTACCCCTGAAGTTTTTCAGGGAAGTGACGCGATCATAGATTTTACGGTGAGGGGGGCGTTTCTTGCCAATCTTCCGGCCATGATTGCCTCCGGTGTTCCGGTTGTCGTCGGCACCACGGGATGGGATGATGTGCTGGGAGAGGTGAAACAGCAGATCACTGCGGCTGGTGCCTCTCTGCTCTCCTCGGCCAATTTTTCGCTTGGGGTCAACATTTTTTTGCGCACGGTGCGTGAAGCTGCCAGGCTTATCTCTCCATTTGCCCAGTTCGATATTGCCTTTGAAGAGCAGCATCACACCGGCAAGGCCGATTTTCCCAGTGGCACTGCGTTGCGGGCGGCTGATATGATTCTCTCAGCCAACAGCCGCAAGAAAACGGTTGTTCGTCAGCTTTCAGATGACAAAAAGCTCGCGCCAGACGAACTGCAGGTTGCCTCTTTGCGGCTTGGCAGCGTTTTTGGCAAGCACTCTGCCTTTATTGATTCGGAGGCGGATGAAATTGTGGTCTCCCATACTGCAAAAAACCGTTCAGGTTTTGCCTCTGGCGCGGTTGAAGCTGCGGCTTGGCTTGCCTTGCGCCACAAAACCGTTCCGGGCTTTTATACGATGGAGGATTTTCTGAATGAGAAGTTCACTTGAAGTATATGACTGCTGAAAAACCGGTTCAACCTCTTTTGCCCGTTGAGGGTATACTCTATGCTGTTCTGCTTGGTACAGCAATCATTCTTTTGACAACGACGGTCCCTTACCTGACCTTGCTGAATGTCTTTCTGTTTGCTGGCATTTTTCTTGCGGGGGTGGTGGCGCTGCATCAGACCATCATGCGCTTTCAGGTGACGCTGACCTTCAGGCAGGCTTTTGTGCTGGGCTGCTTGGCTGGTTTTGCCGGAGGCGTTGTTTCTGAGGTGGTAACCTTTTTTCTTATGACCTCCTTGCACTACAGGCCGGGTACCGAAAGCCTTGCACTGATTGTCAATTGGGCGTTGGAGATGGCCAGGAAGCAGCCTGAGCTTCAGGAACAGGTGCAGGCACTGGTTGCTGCGGAAAAAATGGCTCTTGCTCCGGTGACGTTAACCTTTACTGAGCTTCTGATGAATATGGCCTTTTCCGGTATTTTTTATGCACCAATCGCTGGGCTTGGCGGGGCCTATGCTGTGCGCAGGCTCAAGCGTCAGGCGGCAAGAGGTTGAGTGGTGAACAGCCTTTGAGCGCCAGTTTTTTGTACCATTTTCGGTCGATTTTCTGTGATCCTGGTAATGTTGCCCATTCATCTACCCGACAGTAACATGTCGGGCTTTTCAGTTTTCCTGCAATGGAGTGCATGGCTGTGGTGAGAGTGATATCGTCGGGTTTATTCTCCTCAAGGGTTTTGATGAATGCCACGGGACGCTGGCCATATTCATCATCATCCACCGGGACGACAAGCGCTTCAAGAATCCCGTCAATCGTCATCAGTACCTTTTCAATCTCTTCGGGATGGATATTTTCTCCCCCAGCAATGAACATGTTGTCTTTTCGGCCTGTGACCGTGACGGTACCGTCATCGGTAACAGTTCCGATATCCGAGGTATGGAACCAGCCATTGTTATCGGTTTGAGGCTCAATTTTTCCCTCTCGAAGGTAGCCTTGAAACAGGCAGGCTCCCTTTACCAGCAGTTCTCCATCTCTTGAAGCCATAATCTCGCGCCAGGGAAGCAGCTTGCCGCTGTTCTCCTGAACGCCTTGTATCGGTGACGGGGAGGTCGCAATCTGTGAGCTCATCTCGGTTGAGCCGTAGCTCAGGTAGAGCGGGATATGCTGCAGGACAGCCTCCTCAATCAGCGATTTTGGCGCTGAACTGCCTCCAAGCAGCACAGCTTTCATTGTTCGCAGCAAGGCAGTGCTCCCTTTGTCAGCAAGCAGACGGTAGAGTTGTGTTGGCACAACGGAGAGATGGGTCAGCGGAAAGTTGTGCAGAGACTGCCCGAAAGATTCATCAGGGTTGTCGATAGCAAGGGCACCGCCGGAGATGAGTGATCGGAAGAGGAGTGAGTAGCCGCCAATGTGGTAGAGCGGCAGCGAAAGAAGCCAGCAATCGCCGGCACCGAAAGGAATATTGTCATTGGAACCGAGTGCGCTGTACCAGTGGTTGGCCAAGCTGTGCACGGCAGCTTTTGCCTCTCCTGAGCTTGCAGAGGTGTGGATAATGGTGACGGGCCGGTGCACTGCCTCCATGCTCTCTGCCATGTCGGTCTTGTTGTTGTTCGGCACTGTTGTGGCGGCATGGAGCACTGAATCGGAAGAATCGTCGTGAAGTAATTCATCAATACTGATGTTGCCTTTGAGCGATGTATGAGTGTCGGAGGTTACAATCAGGCTTGGTTGGAGTTTATTAATGGTGTTGCCAAGCAGGTGTTCAGGAAAACGATAGTTCAATGGCGCGGCAATGATGCCCGCTTTCAGGAGTCCGAGAAGCAGCATGACCATCTCCGGCGTATTTGGCGACACTATCGCGACAATCTCGCCTGTACCGATGCCTCTGCGGCTAAGGCGGCTGGCAATGGCACCGGCTATGGAATTGCATTCGCTGAACGACAGAGTTCTGTCGCTCATTCGCAGAGCTGGCGTGTTGCCGAAAAGCTTGGCAGCGCGGGCTACAATGTCCATAACGAGGTTCTCTGAAGGCTTCTCTCTATCACGAGCCCCCCACCCCTGTAGAGCTTGTGCGGATCAAGCATCGCATTTTCAGCTTCAAACGGAGTTTCAAGCAGGTCATGCTGCAGGTAGCGGTAAGTATCAAGGCCACAAGCGGCTGGTTTTGTGGCGGTTGAGGCAGCCAGCCACGTGTAAAAGCTGAGGCTGATGCCGCTTTCAAACGCTGAGCTGAACACGGCAAGCAGATTTTTTTTTCTTGCGTATCGTACAAAGTGCAGTGTAGCTGAAATCCCCCCTAACCGGTTTGGTTTCAGTATCAGGGCGGCAAGTGCTGCCTCTGGAATTATGGCCAGCAGTTCAGGATTTTGCCAGAGGGTTTCGTCGAGGGCGGAGTGTATTCCGGTGGCTTCATAAAAATCACCGATGAATTCTGCTTGTTGCAGTGGCTCTTCGATATAGGCAACACTTCCGGGAGGAATCTGTTCAGCAAATGCAACTGCTTCATCAAGCGAGAGCGACTGGTTGGCGTCAAGCCGCAGTTCGACACTACTGCCAAAGGTACGGTGCAGCTCCTTGATGCTGTTGATGGAGCTTGTTGTGGTTTTGGCGTTGACTTTGAGCTTGAAGGTTCGGTACCCAAGCATGAAGTAGCTCTCTGCCCGTTGCATAACCTGTGGTGTGTCGCCAAAGAGCAGGGCATTGACTGGAACTTGGGTGGCAATCTTTTTTTCGTCTGAAAAAGAGGGAAGTGCCCCGGATATGGCCGTGTCAAGGTTGATTATGGCCATCTCCAGTCCGGTGCGAACCGAGGGATAGAGTCCATCCAGTTCAATGGGAGAAGCTGCCAGTTTGCGTTGAGTCAACAGTTCAACAATCTGTGCTTCGGCTAATTGCAGTGTCTCCCTGTGCAGCCCTGGGAGAGGCGCTATTTCGCCGTAGGCAACATGTTCTCCCTCCACACTTCTCAGTGCAATGATGATGCCCTCCCTCTGTACAAGCCGTTGCCCTTTGACGGTTATTGGCTCGGTGAAAGGGATAGCATATCGGTAGAGAATAACATGCGAAGCGTTCAAGGTCGTTTTGGAAATTTGTTGAAATCGGGTTTCCGTTTTTCGACAAAGGCATTTCTTCCCTCCTGCCCTTCCTCACTCATATAATAGAGCATTGTGGCATTTCCTGCAAGCTCCTGCAGGCCGGACTGCCCATCACAATCGGCATTGAGGGCCGATTTCAGACAGCGAATGGCAAGCGGAGAGTTGGCCAGAATTTCGCGGCACCACTGCACGGTCTCCTCTTCGAGGCGCTCAAGCGGCACAACGGTGTTCACCAGTCCCATGGCAAGCGCCTCGGCGGCATTGTACTGGCGGCAGAGAAACCATATTTCGCGAGCCTTTTTCTGGCCCACAAGGCGCGCCATGTAGCTTGCGCCCCATCCTCCATCAAAAGAGCCAACCTTGGGGCCGGTCTGGCCGAAGATGGCGTTTTCTGCTGCAATGGTGAGGTCGCAGAGCATGTGCAGTACGTGGCCGCCGCCGATGGAGTAACCGGCAACCATGGCAATGACCGGTTTCGGGCAGGTACGGATATCACGCTGGAAGTCGAGAACATTCAAGCGGTTAACCCCTTTGCCGTCGGCATAACCGGCGTTCCCCCTGATTTTCTGGTCGCCTCCCGAGCAGAATGCCTTCTCTCCCTGACCGGTGAGAATGACAACACCAATTCTCTCGTCATTTCGTGCATCCGACAGGGCGGCAATCATTTCATCGACAGTCTGGGGACGGAATGCGTTTCTCACCTCCGGCCGGTTGATGGTGATTTTTGCAATACCTTCCGCTTTATGGTAAAGGATGTCCGTAAAATCACCTGCAGGTATCCAGTTCACTGTACTCATTGGTTCTTCTTCTCTTGCTGGTTGAAAAAATTCTTCAAACGATCCAGAAACAAATCCCTGTTTTCAAGCTGCAGGGTATGGCCGCAATGCGGAAAAATTTCCAGATCGGATAGAGGTGTTAACTTAACCATTTGGTGACCAATCTCAACGTAGCGTTCATCTTTTTCTCCTGCGAAAAAGCTTACCGGTACGTTGTTTTTCTTTAACGCTTCCCAAAATGAGGACTGCCGTCCTGTTCCCAAAAGCCTCAGTGCCAGAGCGAGATTTTGAGGGTCGTTGATTTTTCTTTCGCTCTCAACTTCCTTGAAGATCGGGTGGCTTTTCAGTGTGGCAAAGAGCGGCTGCTCATACCAAGCCTCAATAAAACTGTCAAAGCTCCTTTCAATTTTCCGTGCCACTTTTTCGTCATGCTCCTGCCTGTCGATTCGCTCTTTTTCTGTTATGAGCCCTGGTGAAGCAGAGATGATTACTGCCTTGCTGAAGAGTGCTGGATGACGAAGCAGCAGTGCCAGTGCTATGCGGCCACCCATCGAATAGCCCACCAGAGAGCAGGGGGTTGCGGCTGATTGGCGCAGGAGAGCCGCAAGTGCTTCAACGGTCTGGATAAAAAAATCATTCGGGGGTTGCGTTTGCATGAGGTTGGAGCTCCCGTGACCTGGAAGATCAACCATCATGCAGCAGTAGTCGTTCTGAAGCTCCCTCGTCACGGGAAGCCAGTCGCTGCCCGAGCCGAGAAAGCCGTGCAGAAAGACGATGCGTGGCAGGGATGGATTGCCGATGGTGACGGTGTGGAGGGGGATGCCGTTTATGGTTGTTGGCATGATGGTGGGGTTGATGTCATTGTGCATGTTAATTTGCTATTACTTGTTGTATTATTGTCAAATTTACTATTATTTCCTCATAGGTTTTTGCGGTCTTGAACCATGGTTTAAGGATGATTTGATTTTATGACAAGAGATTACAAAGTACTTGACTCACCGGCAAGCTGTATGTATGGAAAAGGTCGCTGAATTCATAAATGCCAAAAGTTTCAGGCATGCTCTTGCTCGTCTGTGCCGACTCGCGGGCTCTTCAACTTCTGATGGCCGCCGAGTTCTTGATGATTGGGAAAACCAGTATAAAGAGGGCGACATGATGCTCATGGATGCCATAGATCGCATCGAAAGCATCGACAACAGGGAGTCACTGATCACCTCCGAAGAGGTTGAAACCGATCCGCTGCTTTGGCTTCAGGCTCTTGACAATTTTTGCGTTCGTATTAACCCGAAATCTTATGGCTATTTACGGAATCCGCGTATTGATGATGGTGAGGGTCAAGTCTGGATGCTACCGATTTATCAACAAGCGGAATCGTGCGGGGGTGGAAAACGCCGGCAATTTGGCAATATTGCTTACTGGCTGAAGCATTGCCGAGTGGTCCCGCAGAATAACCCTCAGGGGATTCTTGTCAATGTAGCTGGAATACCGAGGGGTTACCATGATTGGCTTGCTGGACGTTTTTCTGCAAGAACGATCAGAATCGCAGTCGTTCATTTTGATGACGGAGTGAGGACAAATCTTTCTGACTCTGACAAGAAGCCATCAAATTTTATCTGCAAGGATATCAGTGACACTGAAACACGTTTAGCATCAGCTTTGCACCATATCAGTGAAGCAAAAAAGCAGCAATTCCCGATTTGGCTCGCACCCCTTGAATTCATTGGTGTTTAAAATTTGACTTTCGTAACATTTTGAGTATCAAAATATATTTTTTTGTATATTTCTGAAAACTGTCCTCTTCAAAGAT
>Ga0194060_10001416_pt1 | contig 17152 bp, 13 predicted proteins | sample SepL225m_MetaG_FD_163427 | JGI IMG/M metagenome (GOLD analysis project Ga0194060, IMG submission 163427) | Anoxic zone freshwater microbial communities from boreal shield lake in IISD Experimental Lakes Area, Ontario, Canada - Sep2016-L222-5m | ecosystem: Environmental > Aquatic > Freshwater >...
CGCGTCAAGCTGCATTTCGAAGTCCGTCGGCAAGGCAAACCGGTGGACCCAGCGCGTTATCTGCCTGCCAGATGATGGCGCCACGCCGTGAAAAAATGTCCTGCCAGCAGCCCGAATCTGCCCGTCGCACGTGCGCCGGGGGATACGCACGACACGCAGGCACTTTCAGATATTCTGAACAGCGCTGAGGCGAACGGCGAGTCGGCTGACGCGCTGACCGTTTACCTGCGCAACGTGCGACGCACGGACCTGTTCACCGCGCAGCAGGAGTTCGAATTCGCCAGCCGGGCGCGTGCCGGGGACTTCGAGGCGCGCCAGAGCATGATTGAACACAATCTGCGCCTGGTGGTCAGCATTGCCAAAGCCTATTTGGGGCGTGGTGTGCCGCTGTCGGATCTGATCGAGGAAGGCAACCTGGGTTTGATGCATGCGATCGACAAGTTTGAACCCGAGCGTGGCTTTCGTTTTTCGACCTATGCCACCTGGTGGATACGGCAATCGGTCGAGCGCGCGCTGATAGGCCAGGGGCGGGCGGTTCGTCTGCCGGTCAACGTGGTGCGGGAGTTGCAACAGGTGTTGCGGGCACGGCGGACGCTTGAAAATGACGATACTTTTGTCGCCACCCGGCCCGAGGGCATTCGTGCCGAGGATATTGCTGCCCTGTTGGGTCGCGATTCCGGCCACGTCGCTGATTTGCTGGCCCTGGCCGAAGTGCCGCGTTCGCTGGATGCCACGAATGAGCGGCTGGGGGATAACCAGTCCCTGGGGGATTCGCTGGTGGACGAAGTGACGCCCGATCCGTCCGGCGTGACGCAGTTGCACGAAGTCGAGCGCCTGTTGCAGGACTGGACCAGCACCCTGAGTCCGAGGGAGCAGGAAATCCTGGAAGGTCGCTATGGCTTGCATGAGCGCGAGTCCGAGACCCTGGAGGTGCTTAGCGTGCGTTTGGGCATGACGCGTGAGCGGGTGCGCCAAATTCAGAATGAGGTTTTGGCCAAGCTCAAACGCCACCTGCTACAGCGTGGCATCACACAACAAGCCTTGCTGTGAGCAGGGTTCAATTGAAGAAGTGCCGGGCGTTTGGGCTCCGGTCTCGCCGACAATAAGACCATGACTGATGAAATGAATGACGGGGTGCTGCTGCACCCGGATTGGCTGCAGGTTGAATCGCTGGATCTGGAGGCTCAGGGCGTGGCGCATCGGGCTGACGGCAAGGTGGTGTTTATCGAAGGCGCATTGCCGTTCGAGCAGGTCAGTGCCAATGTGCACCGCAGCAAGAACAATTGGGAGCAGGGCACGGTGACGGCGATTCACCGCGAGTCTTCACAGCGTGTCACCCCGGGCTGCCCGCATTTTGGTTTGCACACTGGCGCCTGTGGTGGCTGCAAGATGCAGCATCTGCACGTGGCAGCTCAGGTGGCTGTCAAGCAGCGGGTGCTGGAAGACAATCTGTGGCATTTGGGCAAGGTCCGCGCTGACACGATCTTGCGTCCCATCGAGGGCCCGGCCTGGGGCTATCGCTACCGGGCGCGGCTGTCGGTTCGCTACGTGCGCAAGAAGGGTGAGGTGCTGGTTGGTTTCCATGAGCGCAAGAGTCGCTATGTGGCCGACATGAAGGTCTGCCCGGTGCTGCCGGCCCAAGTCAGCGCGCTGTTGCTGCCGCTGCGCGCTCTGATTGGGTCCATGGACGCAGTCGAAACCTGTCCGCAGATTGAACTGGCTTGCGGTGATACCGTGATTGCGCTGGTGTTGCGCCATCTGCAGCCATTGAGTTCGGTTGATCTTGAGCGTCTGCGTGCCTTTGCGTGGACTCACGCCGGTGTCCAATGGTGGTTGCAGCCCGGCGGTCCGCAGACCGTGCAATTGCTTGATGCGGGTGGCGCAGACCTGAGTTATGACTTGCCGGAGTTCGGCATCCAGATGCGTTTTCAGCCGACCGACTTTACCCAGGTCAATCCGCACATCAACCGGGTTTTGGTGTCACGTGCCTTGCGCCTGCTGCATGCGCAGCGGCAGGAACGTGTGATCGATTGGTTTTGCGGCCTGGGCAACTTCACACTGCCGATTGCACGGCAGGCGCGCGACGTGTTGGGCATCGAAGGCAGCGAGGAATTGATTGCACGCTCGCGTGAGAACGAACAGTTCAATCGGAAGCGCTCGGTGTCGAGTCCGGCGCTGGCGCCGACTGAGTTTGTTGCGAGAAACCTGTTTGAGATGACGCCGGCGCTGTTGATACAGGATGGCGTTGCCGACAAATGGCTGGTTGATCCGCCGCGTGAAGGTGCTTTTTCACTGGTCCAGGCGCTGGCCGATTTGCATCAACAGAAGGTTGATAGCGCGAACAACCCGGCCACACCGGGAGCGCAGCACTGGACGCCGCCGCAGCGCATCGTTTATGTGAGCTGCAATCCGTCCACGCTGGCGCGTGACGCCGGCCTGCTGGTGAACCGCGCCGGTTATCGTTGCAGCGCTGCTGGTGTCGTGAACATGTTCCCGCATACGGCGCATGTTGAGAGCATGGCGGTGTTTGACTTGATGACGTGATTAAGTTTTTACTGACACCGCAGGATGTTCATCAGACACTGTGTTCGTTGAGCGGCAGCAATGGCAACCGAATTGTGAAGGTGCTTCCCTCGCCGATCACGCTCTCAACACGGATACTACCGCCGTGGCGCTGCACGATCAGACGACAGATTGGTAATCCCAGGCCATTGCCCTGGCCCTCTGGACGGGTTGTGAAGACAGGATCAAACAGGCGGCTCACGTTTTCCGACGCAATCCCTTCGCCCGTATCGCGCACCCACAACACAGCCTCGCTTGCACTTTGACGCACGGCGGTTCTGATTTCACCACCTGCCGGCATCGCCTGGCAGGCATTGAGGAACAAATTCATCAGAACCTGTTGCAGCAGGATGGCATTACCCAGGATCGGCACGTTGGCTTCCTGGTAATCTTCAAGCAACCTTATTCGCTGCAGCCGCGCCTGTGCCGTGACACTCATTACGGCCTCATGGAGCACGCTGACCAGATTCGTCGGCTTCATTTCATCGTCCAGCGGCGGGCGTGCAAAGCGCAGCAGGTTGTCGATGATGGCCGACGATTTTTCAATCCCCTCAATGATTTTCTGCGTGCACTGCTGTTGTTCTGCCAGGTCGCCCGGCTGGTCGCGCAAAAATTGCGCTGCAGAAAAGCAGACCGAGAGCGGGTTGCGCAGCTCATGGGCAATGCCGCCGGCCATCACACCCAGCGCCACCAGACGTTCGTTTTGATAGAGCTTGCTGTAGTTGACCAGCTTTTCCAGTTCAACATGGGTCTCGTGCAAGGCCAACTCCGTTTTCTTGCGGGCGTTGATGTCGCTGATCACGACGCGAAATACCGGTGCATCCGGACTGTCTTTTTCAACTTCGGACATCAGATGTGCCCAGAACGGCGTGCCGTCGCCCAGCATCAACCGCAACTCGCATTCCTGCACCAGGCGCGACGCAAGCAGGTCCCTGGCGTAGTGGTAATAAAGCGGCCGGTCTTCTTTGTAGACCAGCCGATACAGGGCCGTTTGGATCAGCCGGCTGTGCGGCAGACCGAGCATCGCGCAGCAGGCCAGATTGGCTTGCAGGATGAGCCCTTTGGCATCGACCGTCAGATAACCCACGGGCGCCAGGTCATAGAGATCGAAATAGCGCCCGCGTTCGCCTTCAAGATCCTTTTGTGCCCGACGCAGTTCCTCTTCGCGATGGGCGAGGGTTGTTAACAGCCGGTCAAAGCCCCCAATCAACGTGCCGATTTCGTCGCTGCCGGCGGCAGGCAATGTCGGCATCAAGGGTTTGGCGGGATCCCATTGCGCCAGTGCAGCCACTGCCTGCGTGACGGGTGTTAATTGGTGACGCAACATCCACCAGGTCAGCAGCATCACGAGCAGACTCATGCACGCTGCCGCAAGCAGCCTGCGTTCCTGCAGGGCGCGAATCGGCGCAAACACCTCGGCTGTCGGTACCCGGGCTACCAGGTACCAGTTGGCAGCCGCAATGGCTTTGACCGACGACAGCACTTGGGTGCCGTTGGACGCCATGTAAACAGCAGAACCCTCATAACCGCCGACACTACGGTCAACCCAGGGGATGGCGCCAGGCGCCGGAAGCGCACCCATGTTGCTGCTCGGGTCGGAGCCAGTGATGATCAAGCGCCACTTCGGCGCGACCAAAAAATAGCTGCCGGTCTTGCCGTAGCGGTGCTTGGAAACCTTGTCGAGGAAATTGGGTCGGCCCAGATTGAACAAACCGGCCATGGCGCCGATGACCTGTCCTTTTGCATCCCGAATTGGCACAGTCATCGTGATCACGGCAAACTGCGATAACGGGTCCTTGATGGGGCGGCCCACTTGCGATTTTCCGCCGGCAAGCACGGCCCGCAGGCTGTCGATGTCAGTGCCCTTGCGGTCCGCCTGCACTGTCTCCAGCGGTAGCCCCGCGCGGGCGCTCCCCTCAAGCCCGTAGATCGTGATGCCGGCGTCGAAGACGCGCACAAGCTGCGGACAGTTGCGCAGGAATTCCTGCAAGTCCGCCGCATTGCGCATCAGGTCCGGGTTCACTCGGGCGGCTTCGGCCTCCAGTGCGCCGAGGTAATCGGTCACATGGTCATTGATGTCGGTGGCAATAAAGGCAACCGTCGAAAACTGTTGTTCTTCCAGCACGCGCTGCATGTCGGCGCGCAAGGCGTACGTGACGTAGCCGGCGAAGATGCCGATACCCAGTAGAAAGATGGCCAAGGTCAGCAAGGTGACCCGGACTTTGAGTGATCTCCAGGGAACGATGTCGAGTTTCACGCGAAACGATTGCCGAGTTAAGTGGAGTCAAGCTCCATTGCCCCCTTTTCCGCCTGTCAATCGTTATTTCTTCCTCAATGACTCAAATTTGCTATGCAGTGCGAGGGTATACCCATTGCAGGGAATAGCAATGGTTTTATTTATTGCCTGGATCAGGCAAAAAGAAAGGCCCCGCAGGGCCTCCACTTTTGCAGCGGCATTGCCGCGCAGTTCAGTCGCGTTCGCCGCCGAAGATGCCCAGCAGGGCCAGCAGGCTCTGGAATACGTTGATGATGTCCAGGTACAGGGCCAGCGTGGCGCTGATGTAATTGGTTTCACCGCCGTCGATGATCTGTTTAAGGTCATACAGCATGTAGGCGCTGAAGATGCCAATGGCCATGACCGAGATCACCGCCATGCCCGCTGTGGAGCCGACGAAGATATTGATGATGCCGCCGATCATGATGGCGATGGCGCCGACAAACAACCACTTGCTCATGCCGGAGAGGTCGCGTTTGATCACGCTCGACAGCGTGGCCATGACGAAGAAGACACCGGCGGTGCCGCCAAAGGCGGTCATGATCAGTTCGGGGCCGTTCTTGAAGCCCAGCACCATGGCGATCATGCGCGAGAGCATCAGGCCCATGAAGAAGGTAAAGCCCAGCAGCACTGGCACGCCGGTGGCTGAATTCTTGGTCTTCTCGATGGCGTACATGAAGCCGAACGCACCACCCAGAAACACAATCAGGCCCAGGCCGCCACCCACCGAACGCGTGATGCCGGTGGCCACGCCAAGCCAGGCGCCCAAGACCGTTGGCACCAGGCTCAAGGCCAGTAACCAGTAGGTATTGCGCAGCACACGGTTGCGCTGTTCGCTCAGCGCGTTCATGCCAAAGCTGCGGTCAATCGATTGCACGTTGTCATTCATGGTCAGAAACTCCTTCAATGTCTGCCAGCAGCAGATAGGGCGCATTCTAGGGGAATCAAGCCTGGCGCAAGAATTTATCGACTGTGATTCCCTCAACGTGTGGGGTTATGAACAGTCCGGGGGCTAACCAGGGTTTGTTTTTGGAAGCGTTATGCTTGATTCTTCGTCAAATCGAGGTTTAGCCCATGAAAAATACATATGCCCTGGAAATCGCCGATGTCAAAAAGATCGCGGCGGCTGCCGAAGCTGAGGCGCTGAAGAACAACTGGGCGGTGACCATCGCCATTGTGGATGAAGGAGGCCATCTGCTTTGGCTGCAGCGCCTGGACGGTGCGCCGGCCATCTCGGCCCATATTGCACCGGCCAAGGCGCATACGGCGGCGCTGGGCCGGCGGGAGAGCAAGGTCTATGAAGATGTCATCAACGGCGGGCGCACGTCTTTTTTGAGTGTGCCCGTGATTGCCGGCATGCTCGAAGGGGGTGTGCCGGTGCTAAAGGACGGCCAGTGCCTGGGCGCTGTTGGCGTTAGCGGTGTGAAATCAAGTGAGGACGCGCAGGTTGCACGCGCCGGTATCGCTGCTTTAGGCCTGTAAATGCGGCAAGCCCGACGCCTCAATAGTCGAGCCGCTCGGGCTTGAGTTCCTGCAGGATGGTGGTGGCAATTTCTTCGATCGACTTGGTCGTTGTTGACAGCCAGCGGATGCTGGAGCGGCGCATCATGGCCTCGGCTTCGCGCACCTCCATGCGGCAGTTTTCCAGCGAGGCGTAGCGCGAGTTGGGGCGGCGCTCGTTGCGGATTTCGCTCAGACGCTCGGGCTGGATCGTCAGACCGAACAGCTTGCCGAGGTAGGGCTTGAGCGCCGGTGGCAAATGGCCGCGTTCGAAGTCTTCCGGAATCAGCGGGTAGTTGGAGGCCTTCAGCCCGTATTGCATGGCCAGATAGAGCGAGGTTGGCGTCTTGCCGCTGCGGCTGACGCCGACCAGAATCACGTCGGACTGCACCAGATCGGTGTTGGACTGCCCGTCGTCATGCGCCAGTGAGAAGTTGATGGCTTCGATGCGTGACTGGTATTCCTTGTTTTTGCTGACATCGCTGAAGCGCCCAACGCGGTGGTTCGACTTGATGTTGAGTTCGGCTTCCAGTGGTTGCACGAAGGTCTGGAACATGTCGAGCAGCATGCCCTGGCAACCGGCGGTGATGACATCGAGCACGGCGGTATTGACGACGGTTGTGAAAACGATCGGCTTGTTGCCGTCAACGACACCGGCGTGGTTGATCTGGCGCACCGCCTGCAGCGCCTTGTCGACACTGTCGATGAAGGGCAAACGGATGTGGCGGGATGGGACTTCAAATTGGGCCAGGATGGCGTTGCCAAAGGTTTCGGCGGTGATGCCGGTGCCGTCAGAAATGAAAAATACGGTGCGATTGGACATGGTGGGCGGTTGTGAAGGGCTTGTCGGATAATGACGCCAATTGACCCGATCTTCTCATGCGCTGCTTTGACCTGCCCCAATCACGACGCCGTCACATGGCCCGCATGAGCGCGCCGCGCACCAGCCTGTTGCTGTTTGCGCGCGCCGAACCGCTTTTAACTTCTGGAGCTTTCCCATGTCTGCATTATTCAACCCGACCGCCCTGGTCGTACCGTTTGAAAACCTGAGGATGACCGACGTCGAGTCGGTTGGTGGCAAAAATGCCAGCCTCGGCGAGATGATTTCAAACCTGCCGACTGGCGTCAAAGTGCCTACCGGCTTTGCCACGACGGCACATGCGTTTCGCGATTTTCTGGCCTACCAGGATCTGGCTGGTCGCATCAACGCCCGTCTGAGCGCGCTCGATACCGAAGACGTGCGGGCTCTGGCCCTGGTTGGCGCCGAAATCCGTGCCCTGGTCGAGGCGCAACCATTTCCGGCTGATCTGGAGCAGGCCATACGTGAATCGTTTGCGACGCTGAGCGCTGGCAACGCGCAAGCGTCGTTTGCCGTCCGGTCCTCCGCCACGGCCGAAGATTTGCCGGATGCTTCGTTTGCCGGGCAGCAGGAGACCTTTCTGAATGTGATTGGCATCGAGGAGGTGCTGCATAAAATCCGCGAAGTTTTCGCTTCGCTGTACAACGACCGCGCCATCAGCTACCGCGTGCACAAGGGCTTTGCGCACGAGCATGTGGCGCTCAGTGCTGGCATCCAGCGCATGGTGCGCTCGGACCTCGGCGCGGCGGGTGTCATGTTCACGATCGACACCGAGTCCGGTTTTTCGGATGTGGTTTTTATCACGTCAAGCTATGGGCTGGGCGAAACGGTGGTGCAGGGTGCCGTCAATCCGGACGAGTTCTACGTGCACAAGCCCATGCTCAAGGCCGGCAAGCGTGCCCTGATTCGGCGCAGTCTGGGCTCCAAGCTGATCCAGATGCAGTTCACAACGGCGGCAGAAAAGGCGGCCAGCGGCAAACTGGTAAAAACCACGGATGTGCCGACCGAATTGCGCAACCGCTATTCGCTGACCGATGCCGACGTTGAAAAACTGGCGGCCTATGCGCTGGTGATCGAGCAGCATTACGGCCGTCCAATGGACATCGAGTGGGGCAAGGACGGACTGGACGGCGAACTGTATATCCTGCAGGCGCGCCCGGAAACGGTCAAGAGCCAGGCCGGCAGCGCTGTTCAGTACCGATACAAACTCAAAGGCAAGGGCGCCGTCCTTGTCGAAGGCCGCGCCATTGGGCAAAAAATTGGCACCGGCCCGGTGCGCATCGTGCACAACATCAGCGAGATGGACCAGGTGCAAGCCGGTGATGTGCTGGTGACCGACATGACCGATCCAAACTGGGAGCCGGTGATGAAGCGCGCCTCGGCCATTGTCACGAATCGGGGCGGGCGCACCTGCCACGCCGCCATCATTGCGCGTGAACTCGGTATCCCGGCCGTGGTCGGCTGCGGTAATGCAACGGAGTTGCTCAAGGATGGCACGCTGGTGACGGTTAGTTGTGCTGAGGGCGATACCGGGTTTATTTACGATGGTCTGCTGGAGACCGAGATCAGTGAAGTCCGGCGCGGCGAAATGCCGGCAGTACCGGTCAAGATCATGATGAACGTGGGCAACCCACAACTGGCATTTGATTTCTGCCAGTTGCCCAATGAAGGTGTTGGTCTGGCGCGGCTTGAGTTCATTATCAACAACAACATCGGCGTGCATCCGAAAGCAATCCTGGACTATCCAAACATTGCGGTGGACCTGAAGAAGGCGGTGGAGTCGGTGGCGCGCGGTCATGCTTCGCCAAGGGCCTTTTATGTAGACCGGGTTGCGGAGGGCGTGGCCACAATCGGCGCCGCGTTCTGGCCGAAACCGGTGATCGTGCGCTTGTCGGATTTCAAGAGCAATGAATACCGCAAACTCATCGGCGGCAGCCGTTATGAGCCGGAAGAAGAGAACCCGATGCTCGGCTTTCGGGGCGCGGCGCGTTACGTCAGCGCGGATTTTGGCGAGGCCTTCGCCATGGAGTGCGAGGCACTCAAGCGTGTGCGCGAAGACATGGGGCTGAGCAATGTCCAGGTCATGGTGCCTTTTGTGCGCACGGTGGGTCAGGCACGCAAGGTGACCGAACTGATGGCGACGCACGGCCTCAAGCGTGGCGAAAACGGCTTGAAGATCATCATGATGTGCGAGATTCCGAGCAACGCCATTCTGGCCAAGGATTTTCTGCAGTACTTTGACGGTTTTTCGATCGGCTCCAATGACTTGACGCAGTTGACGCTGGGCCTGGATCGCGATTCCGGGATGGAATTGCTGGCCGCTGATTTTGATGAGCGGGACCCGGCGGTGACAACCCTGATCAGCATGGCAATAGCCGCTTGCAAGGCAGAAGGCAAGTACATTGGCATTTGCGGTCAGGGCCCCAGCGATCACCCGGACTTTGCCGAGTGGTTGATGCGCGAAGGGATTTCATCAATTTCCCTGAACCCTGATACCGTCGTTGCCACCTGGCAAGGGTTGGCAGGGCACTGAGCATGGTCAGCGGCTTGCGTTTGCAGGGCTGGCTGCTGGCAATCTGGTTTGCGGCGTCTTTTGGCGTCGTGTTTTTTGCCCACGACCTGAGCGCCATTGTCAATGGCTGGCCAGTCGGTTACTGGTTCGCGGCGCAGGGCAGCGTGTTTGTGTTCATTGCCATCGTCGCCGTATTCGCCTGGCTCGCGAACCGGCGCGAAGGCAAAGCAGCAGTGGAAGACCCGGTTTATGGTGCTTACAAACGGCGCTTGCATTGGCGTTTTGGCGCCTATGTGCTGTGCTTGCTGTTGTTTGTGCTGGCGCTTGGGATGGCTGAGCGTTGGGGTCTGAAGAAGGGCTGGGTGGGCGGAATATTTTTGTTTGCCACGGTCTGCCTGTATGCGGTGATTGGCATTTATGGTCGGACCTCCGACGTTGCTGAATACTATGTTGCCGGCCGCAATATTCCGGCGGTGTACAACGGCATGGCGACGGCGGCTGACTGGATGAGCGCAGCTTCCTTCATCAGCATGGCTGGCGGACTCTATTTGCAGGGCTTTTCTGGTACACCGGGGCAACCCGGCGGCCTGGTCTATGTGCTGGGTTGGACGGGGGGGTTCTGCTTGGTTGCCCTGCTGGTGGCACCCTATCTGCGAAAGCTGGACCTGTATACGGTGCCGGACTATTTTCAGCATCGGTTTGGCGGGCGTTGGCCGCGGGTCATAGCCGCCTTCTCCGCCGTGCTGTGTTCCTTCACCTATGTGGTCGCGCAGATTTATGGCGTGGGTCTGATCACTTCGCGTCTGACCGGTGTCCAGTTCGAGATTGGCATTTTGCTCGGTCTGGGTGGCGTGCTGGTTTGTTCCTTTCTCGGTGGCATGCGGGCCGTGACCTGGACTCAGGTGGCCCAGTACGTGGTTTTGATTCTGGCTTTCCTGATACCGGTTTCGTGGCTTGCCTACAAGCAGTTGGGTAATCCGCTGGCGCCATTTGTTTACGGGCAGCAGTTGCAGAAGATCGCTGACCTGGAGCAGAAACTCCTGACCTCGCCGGCTGAGGCCGAGGTCACCGATGAATATGCGCGGCGGGCGCGGCAATACGAGTTGAAGTTGCAGAATGTTGACATCGCACTCGAAAAGGACCGCAAGGAACTCAAGGCTCGAATTCAGCGCCTGAACGAACAACATGCCGAGGAAGCACTGATTGTCGCGGCACGTCGCGAATTGGCGGCACTGCCGCGGGATGGCGATGCCGCCCGTGTCCATTGGAGTCGTGCCATGCAGGACAACCTCGAGCGCGCCAGACCGCTCGGTGGCATGCCGACGCATACCAAACCTTTTACCGGCGATCCGCAAGGCAGTCCCGATGAACGTCAGGCGTTTGAACTCTCACGACTCAATTTTCTGGCGTTAATGTTTTGTCTGATGGTGGGCACGGCTGGTTTGCCGCACCTGCTGACTCGTTCTTATACGACCCGCTCTGTGGCCGAGACCCGTACATCGGTGGTCTGGTCGCTGTTCTTCATCGCCTTGCTGTATCTTGCCGCGCCAGCTTTGGCGGTGCTGGTGAAGTACGAAATCATGAGCCATCTGGTGGGTCAGAGTTTTGATTCCTTGCCGGTCTGGATTGCGCAGTGGGCGAAAGTCGATCCGTCCCTGATAGCGGTCAGCGATGTCAATGGAGACCACATTCTGCAGTTCGCTGAACTCAGGTTGGGCGCCGATATTGTGATGCTGGCCACACCTGAACTCGGTGGTCTGCCCTATGTCGTGTCAGCCTTGGTGGCGGCTGGCGGATTGGCGGCGGCGCTGTCGACGGCAGACGGTTTGCTGTTGACCATTGGCAATGCGCTGGCGCACGATCTGGTTTTTCACGGCGCCAGCGACCTGGGCCAGACCAGTGCGGTGCGCAGAGTGATGCTGTCGAAATTCGTGCTGTTGGTGGCCGCTTTGGTGGCGGCCTATGTGGCGGCGCAGCGCCCGGCTGACATTCTGTATCTGGTTTCGGCCTCGTTTTCCTTGGCTGGCGCGGCCTTTGTCCCGGTCATGGTGTTGGGGATTGCCTGGGCCGGCACAACGACCAAGGCTGCAGTGTGTGGCATGTTGACGGGGCTGGGACTGACAATTTATTACATGGCTGTCAATTCCGCCTCGATCCGTTCAACGCTGGGCTTGGCGGGCAGCGGCCTGTGGTTTGGCATCCAGCCGGTCTCGGCCGGCGTTTTCGGCATTCTGGCGGGTCTGCTGGTGACGGTTGCCGTCAGTCTCTTGTGGCCTGGCGCGCCCGCCACGTCGGGACGTAACGGCGCAGTCCCTCCTCATGGCATATAATCTGCGGCTCACCTTGCCACACCCCACACGACGCTGAGGGTGGCTATTTCGGCCCAATGCGGGCTATCCACAAGGAGTATCAATGCGTCATTATGAAATCATTCTCATGATCCATCCGGATCAGAGCGAGCAAGTTCCTGCCATGCTGGAACGTTACAAGGGCATGATCCTTGCCGGCGGCGGCAAAGTGCACCGCGTCGAAGACTGGGGCCGTCGCCAACTGGTGTACATGATCAACAAGCTCGCCAAGGCGCATTACCTGTGCGTCAACATTGAAGCGGATCTGGCTGTGATGGCGGAACTTGAGCATGCGTTCAAATTCAACGATGCCGTTCTGCGTCATCTGACAGTTTCGAAGAAGAAGGCCGACACGGGTCCTTCTTCCATGATGAAGACAGTCGAGCGTGAAGACGCCCGCAAAACACAACAGGCCGAATACCAAGCCTGACCCAATTTTTGTCAGCGAGGAGCGTGAACCACGTTGCCAACCACCTTGTCCTGACCGCCTGTATTGCCGAGCTTGATGGCTTGCGCTACACACCGGCCGGATTGCCTGCTCTGAACTTGCGACTTGAACATGAGTCGGAAATTCAAGAGACAGGGCAGACCAGACAAGTCAAGGCAGCTTTGAAAGCAGTGGCGTTTGGGGCATTGGCTGAGCGGCTTGTTAAACAGGCGATTGGCAGTACCTGGCGCTTCAACGGTTTTTTGGGAACACCTCGCAACGGCAGGAACATTGTGTTTCATATCCAAGAATTTCAGCAAGATTAACGAATTCGCATTCATTTAAGGAGTCCATCATGGCCGGACCAAAACGTTTCAATAACAAAGACAAGCGCCCGAAGCGCCCAGCACAAAACCTGCTGTTCAAGCGCAAGCGCTTTTGCCGCTTTACCGTGACCGGTGTTGAAGAGATTGACTACAAGGACATTGATACCTTGCGCGATTTCATCGCTGAGAACGGAAAAATCATTCCAGCACGCCTGACGGGTACCCGTGCCATTTTTCAGCGTCAGCTCAACACCGCCATCAAGCGCGCGCGTTTCCTCGCGATGCTGCCGTATAGCGATCAGCACAAGATCTAAGGAAAACGACTATGCAAGTTATTCTGCTCGACAAGGTTGTGAACCTTGGCAATCTCGGTGAAATCGTGCGCGTCAAGGACGGTTATGCACGCAACTTCCTGATTCCTGCTGGCCGCGCCCGCCGCGCCACGGAAGCGGCAAAAGAACAGTTCGAAGCCAAGCGCGCTGAACTGGAAAAGGCCGCTGCGGCCAAACTGGCCGAATCACAGTCGGTTGGCGAAAAGCTGGCCGGTTTGACGGTCAAGCTGACGCAGAAGGCCGGCGTTGATGGTCGTTTGTTCGGCTCGGTGACCAATGCCGACATCGCCGAAGACTTGACCAAGAACGGTTTTCCGGTGGTCAAAGCTCAGATTCGCATGCCAAACGGCCCGATCAAAATCGTCGGCGACAGCAAGGTCAGTGTTGCTTTGCATACTGACGTCGTGGTTGAGATTGCGGTATCGGTGTACGGCGAAACTGCTTAAACCTTAGCCTTTTCCCTGAAAGCCGCCGGGGTGTCAAGCCCTGGCGGCTTTTCTCTTATGGGGCTTGGGCTTATCCCCGAAACTTCACAGTTTGTACACAGCTTTTAAGAGGCTTGTACCCAGCATTCCACTCGACGTCAAACCGTCACTGGCGTACTATTCGAGTGCAAAGGAACCCTTCATGTCTGCTGTACTTTCTGCCGTACCTGATGACTACGGTCATGACCGCCAAGTGGCGCAATTGCGGATCCCGCCGCACTCGGTGGAGGCGGAATCGAGTGTGCTCGGCGGCCTGCTGCTGGACAACGGCGCATGGGACCGGGTAGGCGATCTGCTGCATGAGGGCGACTTTTACCGCTTCGAACACCGCATGGTTTTTTCTGCCATCGGCGCCTTGATCAATGCTTCCAAACCGGCGGACGTGATTACGGTGTTCGAGCAGTTGCTTGGGCAGGGCAAGGCTGAAGAAATTGGTGGTTTGGCCTATCTCAATGCTCTGGCCCAGTATGTACCCAGCGCCGGCAATATCCGGCGCTACGCAGAGATCGTGCGGGAACGCTCCATTCTGCGCAAGCTGGTCAGTGCCAGCGATGAAATTTCAACCGCCGCTTTCAATCCGATGGGTCGTCCGGTGGCGACGATTCTGGATGAGTCCGAGCAGCGGATTTTTAATATTGGTGAGGAGGGCGCGCGCAACCGCCAAGGTTTTCAGGCCATGGACACGCTGGTGGTGGCGCTGCTGGACCGGGTTCAGGAGATGGCCGACAACCCGAATGACGTGACGGGCGTGCCGACCGGCTTTTACGATCTGGACCGCATGACGGCCGGTTTCCAGGCTGGTGATTTGATCGTGCTGGCGGCGCGGCCTTCAATGGGAAAAACGGCGCTGGCCATCAATATTGCCGAGCATGTGGCGCTCAACGAAGGACTGCCGGTTGCTGTGTTCTCAATGGAAATGGGCGCGGCACAACTCGCGGTGCGTATCGTTGGTTCGATCGGTCGCATTGACCAGACCCATTTGCGCACGGGAAAACTCACTGACGAAGAGTGGCCACGCCTGACCGAAGCGATCGAGAAACTGCGCACCATTTCTCTGCACATCGATGAGTCGGCCGGCTTGACGTCCAGCGAATTGCGCGCCAATGCCAGGCGTCTGTCGCGTCAGTGCGGCAAACTCGGCCTGATCGTGGTGGACTATTTGCAGCTTATGAGCGGCTCCAGTAGCAGCGAAGGTGAAAACCGTGCCACTGAACTGGGCGAGATTTCACGCGGTCTCAAGATGCTGGCCAAGGAATTGCAGTGCCCTGTGATGGCCCTGTCTCAGTTGAACCGTAGCGTGGAAAGCCGACCCGACAAGCGGCCCATGATGAGTGATCTGCGCGAGTCGGGTGCTATCGAACAGGATGCCGACATCATCATGTTCATTTACCGCGACGAGTATTACACCAAGGACGCCTGCAAGGAGCCGGGTGTGGCCGAAATCATCATCGCCAAGCAGCGTAACGGTCCAACTGGCGTCGTCAAGCTTGCCTTCCTGAAGCCGATCACCAAGTTTGAGTCGCTGGCCTCAGGCGGCAGCGGAGATTTTTAGAGCACCTCGCTGGCAAAGTCTGCCAGCCGCGAGCGTTCGCCACGCGCCAGGGTGATGTGGCCACCGTGCTGCCAGCCCTTGAATTTATCGACCGCAAAGGTCAAGCCAGAGGACCCTTCCGTCAAGTAGGGCGTGTCGATCTGGGCAATGTTGCCCATACAAATGATTTTGGTGCCGGGGCCGGCACGCGTGATCAGCGTTTTCATCTGCTTGGGTGTCAGGTTCTGTGCTTCGTCGATGATCACATACTTGTTCAGGAAGGTGCGACCGCGCATGAAGTTCATGCTCTTGATCTTGATCCGGCTGCGGATGAGTTCATTGGTCGCTGCACGACCCCATTCGCCAGCACTGGTGTCGGTCTTGCCCAGCACTTCGAGGTTGTCATCGAGCGCGCCCATCCAGGGGCCCATCTTTTCTTCTTCGGTGCCCGGCAGGAAACCGATGTCTTCCCCGACACTGACAGTGGCGCGCGTCACGATGATTTCAGTGTAGCGCCGGTCATCCAGCACCTGGGTCAGGCCGGCGGCGAGTGCCATCAGGGTTTTGCCGGTGCCGGCTGTCCCGGTCAGGGTGACGAAATCAATCTCAGGGTCCATCAGCAAGTTCATTGCGAAGTTCTGTTCGCGGTTGCGGGTGGTAACGCCCCAGACCGCGTTCTTGAGATGGGTGTAGTCCTTGAGAGTTTTGAAGACCGCTGTCTTTCCGCGAATTTCGGTGACCCGCGCATACAGACTGGGTTCGCCGGGTGACTCAAAGTAGATAAACTGGTTGATCAGGAGGCTCGGTACAACCGGTCCCGTGATGCGGTAGAAAGTGTGCGCGCCTTGCTGCCAGCTTTCCACCGTTTCGCCGTGATTGGTCCAGAAATTAGCGGGCAGGGCGTAGGAGCCGGCGTACAGCAAGTCACCGTCTTCCAGTGTTTTGTCGTTCTGGTAGTCATCAGTCGCCAGGCCCAGCGCACGCGCTTTGACGCGCATGTTGATGTCTTTCGACACCAGTACCACGTCCCGCACTGAAGCACCGGCTGTCTTGGACTGCGCGGCGAACTGCTGGCGCAGCGCCTCCACCACCCCCAGAATCTGATTGTCCGCCTTGCCTTGGGGCAAACTGCTGGGCAGACTGTAGTTCAGAAGTTGCGTCTGGAAGAACAGTTTGCCGCCGGCTCCGCGGTGGCCGGTGCTGGCCAATGACAAGCCAGCCGTGATGTCAGAGTCCTTGTGGCCGGCAAGTGCATCGAGCGTGCGGCTGGTTTGGCGCGCATTGCGGGCGACTTCGGTCAATCCCTTTTTATGGGAATCGAGCTCTTCGAGCACGATCATGGGAAGAAAAATGTCATGCTCTTCAAAACGGAACAGACACATTGGGTCGTGCAGCAGCACATTGGTGTCGAGTACAAACAGTTTTGGCGGGCCACTGTGCCGGACTTTTTTCGTTTTGCGCTGGACTGACATTGGGATTGCTTCGTGCACTGTGTCTGCCGGTGCATCGCTGTCGGGCCGGCGGGTACGGGTCCGGGCAGCGGGCGCCGGAGTCTTTTCCGGGCGCGGTGTTAGCGGCGTCGCCAGTTCGACCGCCTGAGCCCCTTGCACTGGCGCACTTTTCTGACCGCTGTTCGCTGGGGTGAGCGCCGCCGAATCCAACTTGCGCTCCCTGGACGGGGTGCGGGCTGGCGCTTCGTAGTCACGTTCAGACAGCAAGGCGGCACGTTTGGAGGGTGCAGTGGGCAGTGGCATGTGAGGCTTGGTTCGCAACGAGGGGATGGATCGGGTGGCGTGATGTTAAAAAGCCGCCATGGAAGCAGGGCGGCTTTTTATACAGACTCTCGCCAGAAAAAACGTCGGTGGTCAGACGAGCGCTGCAGTCTTCTTCAAGTCCTTGACAGCTTTGAGGACGTCATCGACATGACCTGGCACCTTGAGGCCGCGCCATTCTTCCTTGAGCAGACCGTCCGGGCCGATCAGGAAAGTGCTGCGC
>Ga0194060_10001417_pt1 | contig 17145 bp, 11 predicted proteins | sample SepL225m_MetaG_FD_163427 | JGI IMG/M metagenome (GOLD analysis project Ga0194060, IMG submission 163427) | Anoxic zone freshwater microbial communities from boreal shield lake in IISD Experimental Lakes Area, Ontario, Canada - Sep2016-L222-5m | ecosystem: Environmental > Aquatic > Freshwater >...
GCCTTGAGCAGAGCCTGGCCATCACCGACGTGGGGCAGGTACTCGGCGGGCACCGGCTGCACGTAGCCCACCTCGCGCTCCTGGCGCTGTCCCTCCTGTTGGAGAACCACCGAGACGATGTAGGCTCCCGAGGCGGGCAGGCTGAGATCCTGCGTGTAGCGACCGGGCGCGGTTTGGCGCACGCTGAAGCTGCGCTGCGTGCCGTCGGGCAGGGTGATGTTAGCGTTCACCGTGGCGAGGTTGAGCGGTTCGCCGCCGGACAGGAGCGCATCCACCGTCAGACGGGCGCCACCGGGTTGCTGGTCAACCCGCGCCTGGATCGGCCCGCTGCCGGGGTCGGGCAGGGTGTAGCGCACCATCTGCGCCCAGAACCGGTCGTTGTTAGGCCATGACGACCACTGGCTGGCCCAGGGGGCACCGACGCCGGGAAGCCAGGCCACCGAACGTCCAAGACCGTACTGCCAGGCGGCGAGGAGCGGATCGCCTTCGGGTGAGCGCAGCACCACGTCGGCGCTGTCGCGTTCGGAGACGGCCACATAGCCGTCGATCACGGGCAGATCCGCCGGGGCAAAATCGCGCATCATCGGGTGGGGCTCAGCGAGGCTGGCCCGCAGAGGACGCTCGACCACCGGGTCGGCGCGGGCGATCTCACTCTCCAGCAGCGTAAGCCGGGGAATATCCTCGGGTTTGTCGGCGTAGTAGTAGCGCCCGCCGCCCCACTGGGCCAACTGGTCGAGGAGGACGGTGTCGGAATCCTGGCCAATGGCGATAGTCGAGAGAGTGATCTTGTGGGCGCGGGCCGTCTCGACGAGTTGCTGGTAGGCGTTGAGGTTATTGGTAAACGAGCGCCCATCGGTGAGCAACACGGCGTGGCGGACGTCGATGGGTTGCTGCGCCAGAGTGGGCAGGCCCACAGCGAGAACCCGCTCAATGTCGGTGCCGCCGCCACTGGGCAGGTTCGCGACCTGCGCCTGGATCTGGGCCACGCTCAGCCCACTGCCGACCTGCTGGAAGGGCACGACCCAGAGGGGATTGGTGTCAAAGGCCAGAATACCGATGCGGTCATCGGCCTGGAGGCTATCAGTGGCGAGTTGGGCAGCCTCTTTGGCCATCGCAAACTTACTTACGCCGAGGGCTGCGGTCATACTGGCCGAGCGGTCGATGATCAGCAGCAGGGCAATGTTGCTACGCTGCGAGCGTGGCGGCGGCTCCATCTTCACCGGCAGCACATCCTCCAGGGGGGTACCCTTGTAGGCACCGAGCGTGAAGGAGTTCCTGCCCCCGAGCGCCACCAGTCCACGGCCCTCGCTGCGCACAAACTCACGCACGCTGGCCATTTGGTCGAGAGAAAGCGCGGCGGCTGGCACATCAATCAGCACCATCCCGTCGTAGGGTGCTAGGTTGGAGATGAGCGAGGGCAGGCGCGACGCCTCGATCTGGCTCGTATGCACGCCCTGACGCTCCAGGGCCGCTGCCAGATCGACGCCGGTGCCGGGGCGACCGGTCACCAGGAGTATATGCGGCGGCGGGATGACCGTGGCGGTTGCCCCACCGACGTTGTTAGCGGCGAAGGTGTCGCCCTGCGGGATCTCCAACTCGGCCCGCAGCCGGATCATGCCGGGCTGGTCGGCGCGATGGCGAAACGTAAAGCTGTTCTCTCCGGCGCTGAGGGCGACCTGCTGGTCGCCGAGGATCTGGTCGCCGTCCCACAGGCGCAGGCGTGCAGGCAGATCCGCCTTACTGTCGGGGCCGGGGCGGTAGGACACAGCGATGGTAATCGGGAACTCCTCGCCGACGCGCAGGGTACGTGGTGCGCTTACCGCGACAATTGCGGCGTCGGGGAGATCAACCGGGGCAACGCGGGCCACGTCGATCACAATTCCCGCGCTGGACAGGCGATGGGCCTCGGCCAGTGCATCGCCGCTGGTCTGGAGTCCGTCGGAAAGCAGCTTCACCCGTCCGCCGCCGGGCAACAGGTTACGGGCAGCCCGCATCGCCCCGGCCAGGTCGCTCCCCGCCGGGTCGGCCCCCCGATCCGGTGTGCCCGCCGGGTCGGCGGCGACCACATCGGCCCCAAAGAGCAAAATGCGGGCGTGGCCGTCAGCTTGAGCCGCGAGGCGATCCGCCTCGGCGCGCAAGGATGCTCGCCCGGCAGGGGGGATGCTGTCCGACTGATCGACGAGCAGCACCAGCGGGCCGACGGGCGGCGGCTCAGCGCCGAGCGAGGGATCGGCCAGGGCCAGCACCAGGGCTGCCACAGCGCCCATGCGCAGCAGCAAGGCCAACAGCACGACGCGCACCCCGCGCCAACGCCAGAGCATGGCGAAGGCGGGGAGCATTAGCAGGAGCCAGAGCATCTGTGGGTTGCGCAGGATCATTGTTGGTAGGAGTGGGTCAGGGAAGGCGAAGTCTTCTCTGAAACCCGCGCTCTAATCGGCTGCTGTCACGGCGTTGCGGCGGGTGTGGACATACGCCCACTCGCCAAGCATCACGGCCAGGGCGGCGGCAGCAAGCCATGGCCAAAGGGGGCGACTATCGCGTGTGGGGTCGCTGATGATGACGGCGGGGGAAGCCTCGGTGGCGGCGGGCAGATGACGTGGCGTGAGATCGGACTCGCGGGCCGACCCGACGTTCACCGGCAACTGTCCAGCGAAGATTTCGTTGGCACCCGACATCTCGCGTAGAGCGTAGACCCCCGGATCAGCCAGGCTAACCTGAGCGGCCTCGCCGGGGGATATCGGTGTGCGGCTGACCGTCCCATCCGGGGCGGTCAGTTCGAGTGTGTCGGCGCGTGGGTCAGGACGGAGAGAGACCAGTTGACCAGTGAGCACCGCTAATGGCAGTGGCTCGGCTGCCAGATCGCGTACCGTGCGGGCGAGCAGCAACGGGAAGGCGAGACGAGTCGTTAGGTTGCTCTTTGCCAGGTTAAAATTCCAGATCGCCACCTCACTCTGATCGACGCGGCCGCGCAGGATAAGCGGCTGCTCACCGCGCGAGAGCAGCGCATGCGCCCAGTCGGGCGGAGTGATGGTGGGGACTGAACCAAATTTCACACTCCCCAGACTCACTCCCTCGAAAAGGGCGGCATCGGGGCCAGTGTGTAGGTCGTCCGCACCGGATGGAGGATTGTCGGTACTTCCGCTCACGCGAAGCAACCGGCCATCGCTCGGAGGGTTAATCGCCAGCACCGCGCCGGGCGGCCAGTTCTCGGGCAACGTCCCGTCGAGGACAGTCAGGTCAATGCCGGGCGTGGACGCGCCCACATAGTCGGCTGGAGCGATTGTTTGCAGGTTGACCCCCGGGATCGAGCGCAGGGCGCGCTCAACCAGCGCAGGGCTACTGCTCACCAGGAGCGTGCGCAGGGGGCGGGCCGCGTTCAGGCTGAGGGATGCTGTGTCATCGGCGGGCAGGCTGTCAGTTCCATCAAGCTCGGCGCGCAGCAGGGTCACGCCAGTCGGGGCAACCCACGTCAGTTCGACATCGCCCTGGGGCGAGAAGAACACCGTACGGGTGTCGAGGAGGTGTCCATCGCCATAGAGCCGGACAACGCTGCTGACCTGAGCTTCGCTGTAGTTTGCGGCCCTGGCATAGACCTGCACCGGCCCACGGTCGCTGCGGGTGCGAGCGGCGAAGGTAATCAGGGCGCGGTTGGGCAACTCCGAGCCAACCTGCTCCCAGTCTACGGCGAGACCCTGCGGAGCGCGACGCATATCAGACTCGAGGGTAGGCAAAGCGGCGTCGGTGATCACAAGGGCGCGCCCTGCAGGCTGGCCCTGCATATCGGCGGCAGCCAGATCAAGGGCACCAACAATGTCGCTGCCCACCCCTCCGGGCCTCAAGCCATTGAGCGCGGCCTGGAGGCGATCCGCACCGGCGGGGCCAGCACTATCGAGGAGGCGGGCCTGTGGCCCGGCGACGATCAGCGTCACGGTACCGCGACCGGCGAGTTCGGCGACGCGGGCGCGGGCGCGGGCGCGGGCGACATCGAGCCGGTTGTTCACGCTCAACCGACCGGCCGGGGCGGCCATGCTCGCCGAGGTATCGATAATAAGTGCCAGGTGCTGCTCGCGACCGAGCAGGGCTGTGAGCCACTGCGGGCGCGCCAGCGCCAGGGCCAGCAGGGCAGCGGCCAGCAGGTGCAGCAGGAGCAGCACGGTCAGGGACAGACGGCGGCGACGCTGGGCCTGTTGGCGGCGCGGCATCAGTTGCCAGATCAGTAATGAGGGTACCACCACACGCCGTCGCCGCTCACGCATCATGTGCAACAAGACGATCAGCGGGAGGGTGAGCAGGGCTAACATGCCCAGGGGCGCCAGGAGGGTCATCAATATCCGCTTCCCGGTGGGGAGTGTGGACGGCTTCGCCGTCCCTATGATTTCTTAAAGGCTCCCACGATTATATCCGATCACACATCAGGATGCACTCAGCCCTCACCCCCCAGCCCCCTCTCCCGTTCAGGGAGAGGGGGCTGGGGGGTGAGGGCTGAGCGGCCATCTCGCAACTAGGTTACTGTAGCTCGTAGGTAATCTGTACCTGAGCCGTGTAGCTCTGCGTGCCGGCCTGGACGGGCACCGCCGCGCCGCCCGTGACGACTGCGCGATCCATCATCGGCATGGGTACCACCGGGCCAGAGCCGACGTTCTCGGTGATCACGAGTACCTGGCCAACCGTGGCGCCAGTACCCTTGGCCAACTGGTCGGCGCGGGCCTTGGCCTCAAGCACGGCCTTGTCGCGGGCCAGGGACAGGACGGCGGCGGGGTCGGCCACCGTGAAGTTCACGCCATAGATGCGGTTCGCACCGGCCTGCACCACTTGGTCGAGCAGCGGACCAGCCTGGGCCAGATTACGGATTGTGACATTCACCTGGTTGCCCACCGTATAGCCCGTCACTTGGCGACCATCGCTGCTATAGGTCGGGTAGATGTTGAACCCGCTAGTCTGGATATCTTTCTCATCCACACCGATCTGCTTGATCTTCTCGATGATCGCGGTAGCCTGAGCGGTGTTCTGCGCCAGAGCCTCTTGCGTCGTGGGCGCTGATGTATCCACACCGATCTGGACGTTGGCGGTATCGGGCGTCACCTTCATCTCGCCGGTGCCAACGACGGTAATTTGGCGCATGCCGGGCACCCCGCTCGTCTGGGCCTGGGCAGTGATGGGACGACTGCTGATCAGGGCGGCACCAATGGCCCCGATGGCCAGGACGGCGATCAACAAAGCACCCGCAAGGGCACCGATCAGAGTCGAGTTGCGCTTCTCCATGGGTCTCTCTCCTGCTAGGGCGGGCCGTTGGCCCGCAGGTCGTATGTGTTACGCTCTGATAACGCTGCGCCTTGTAGGATCGTTCCACGAAAAACGCCGATGGAGTTTGCCAGCAACGCCAGCAAACTCCATCAGCGCCAGGAAAGGGTTGGAGGGCAACGACACGCTCACGCGACCGTGCCATGGGCAGGACGACTCGACAGTGGTTCGGAGGTATGCAGGGCGTAGGTTTCCTCAGCGCTACCGGGGAGGACGATCCAGCATGCGACCAGGGAGATGAACAAAACCATAGCGATGATCAGTTCCATTGTAGTGCTCCTCATTGATGGGTAGAGGCGGCTCGCGAGCTGCCCCTACGGCTAGATCTGGTAGGCGGTTTCGCCGTGCTGCGAGACATCCAGGCCACGGGCCTCTTCCTCTGGCGAGACGCGGATACCCACCGTCGCGTTTACGAACATCAGCAGCCCCCAGGTGATCAGGGCCGAGTAGATCACCACCACGGCCACGGCGATCAATTGGATGAGGAACTGGTTGGGATTGCCATAGAGCAGGCCATCGGCCCCCGCCGAGTTGATGGTTTTGGTGGCGAAGACGCCCGTGGCCAGGGCACCGATGATCCCGCCAACGCCGTGGACACCGAACACATCCAGAGCATCATCGACGCGACCGCGCACAAACATCTCGACGGCGAAGAAGCAGGCTAGGCCGACAATAAAGCCGATAATGATCGATGCCATCGGGGTGACGAAGCCAGCGGCAGGGGTAATACCGACCAGACCGGCCACCGCGCCCGCAGAGGCACCGAGTACGCTTGGTCGGCGGTGGCGCACCCAGCTCGCCGTCATCCAGGTAATGGCACCCATTGCCGCCGCTAGGTGTGTGTTGACAAAGGCCGAAACCGCCAGGGTGCTGCTGCCCAGGGCGCTGCCGGCGTTAAAACCGAACCAGCCGAACCAGAGCAAGCCGGTGCCGAGCACCGTCAGGGTGGCGTTATGTGGCTCCATCGGCTCGCTGCCGTAGCCGACGCGCTTGCCGAGTACCAGGGCGCAGACCAGGGCCGACACGCCCGAGGTGATGTGAACCACCGTGCCACCGGCAAAATCCAGCGCACCAAGCACACGGATCCAGCCGCCCACGCCCCAGACCCAGTGCGCCACCGGCACATAGACGAGGAGCAACCAGAGCAGCGAGAAGATCACAAACGCCTTAAAGCGCTTACGCTCGGCAAAGGCACCCGAGATCAGGGCGGGTGTGATCACCGCAAACATCATCTGGTAGATCATGAAAGCCTGATGCGGAATGGTGGGTGCATAATCCGCGTTCGGCTCCAGACCCACACCGTTCAGGCCAACCCAGCTCAAGCCACCGATCAAGCCATTGACACTTGGGCTAAACGCCAGGCTGTAGCCCACCAGCGCCCAGATCACGCTCACAAACCCGAGCATGAAAAAGCTATGCATAATTGTCGAAAGGGCGTTCTTCTGGCGAACAAGGCCGCCGTAGAAGAGCCCGAGGGCTGGTGTCATCAGCATCACCAACGCGCTCGACACCAGAATCCATGCGGTGTCAGCTCCATTAATCGCATCCAAGGATTAGCTCCTTCATCACACGCTACAATGCACAAAAAAACCTGACGATCTTCTTCATCGCCAGGGCATCGCCGCCAGAGCACGCCAAAATTGTAGATCCCGACCCTTTGGTTACGAGTGGCCCCATTACCACGCGCCCCCTGATGCCCTGCGCCGACCTTGCACTCCTGGTGACAAACCCCACTTTCACGTGCAACTTATATTGAACATTATATAAAAAAAGTAAAAGACGAACATCGGGCAAAACTCACAAGGTTGTGTGCCTGCTTTATGGATATATGATCCAAAGAGGGCTATAGGATTTAGGAAAGGAGGTTGTAAGTTTCGCTGACAACCTCCTTTCCTATTGGTATTCTTCGGGAACCGGCGTTGCCGTCCCGAGTTGTCGCCTGACGGGAGTAGTGTAGCACCGAGCGGGTCTATTTTTCCAGTTCTATCTGCCTGTTGCTGATGCGCGAGACCCTGATGGAACCCACGCCACGACGTTTGACCTAAAATTAATACTATGGTATCTTCGCGCCACCGCTGACCTAGATTGTCACGGTGTCGATCCACGCTGATCGGCTCCTTTACGACACGAGGAGGTACGTATTGACGAGTCTCCGTACGACTCGCCAGAGCAAAGCCCCCGCCTTTAGGCGGGTGGTGGTTTACCATCGCACTCACACCCTAACGCTCTGCTGGTTGATGGTGTTGGTCGCCATCTGTTCCACGTTTGTCACACCTGCTCCTGTCTCTGCAGCTCCCCAGCTCGTTCTGCCCACTCCCCCTGGCGAGCAGTGGGTGGTGATCCAGGGCTACGCCTGCGGCACCCACAACTCGTGGGATCGCTACTCCCTCGATCTGGCCCAGGTAGGCGAACCAACCTACGGCGCACCAGTCCGTGCGGCTGTGGCTGGGAAGGTATGGTACTGGGGCGCGCCCACCGGCACGTTGATCCTCGGCCACGGCGGCAACTTCTTCACGATGTATACCCACATGAGCCGCGCCGTCAGCACCGATCTCGGTCGGTATTTTGAGACCGGCGAGGTGCTTGGCTACGTGGGCGACCGGGGAGCGCCGGGGGTGCCGCACCTGCATTTTACGGCCTTTACCGCCAATAGCGATGGCTGGAGCGGTAAGCACTCAGTTCCCCTGCACTTCGCTGAGGGCTACGACCTGCCAGAAGTCGGCGGGTGCAGCCAGCACCAGGGTACGGCCCTCACCGCGATGGCGATCCAGCCTCCCCAGATCACCTTCAGCAGCCCGGCCCAGCCTAACATGTGGTACAACAGCGATCAGCGGATCGAGTTTACGACCCTCTGGGGCGGCGGCGGGATGAGCCAGGCATGGGATCAGGCACCACCCGGCGATACGCCGATGTTCCCGCAGAATACCGACGGCTACGCTACCCTGAGCGACATTGGCGAGGGCGTGCATACGCTGACGGTGCGGGCCTGGGGGCCGGACGGCAAACAGGCGACGGCTACCTACGGCCCGGTTGGCTACGATGTCACCGCGCCGAGCAACCCGCCGCCCATTGCTGAACTGCACGCCCGCCCCGGCATCCCCCTGGGCGTTGTCTGGTCGCCGGGAAGCGATCATCTCTCGGGCGTGGCTGGCTACCGCGTCTACATTGGGCCTGATGCCAACGGCGAGGACGCATGGTTCATCACAGAACCGCAGATCACGACGCCCCCGCTGGTCGGCGGGCGCTACCTCGTGCGCGTGCAGACTCTTGATCATGCCGGGAATGCGAGCGCGTGGACGACCCTTGGACTGATTGTGATCGCATAGACAAGGTTTCAGTGTGACAGTTTGGCGATGAGGCGAGGATGCGACGAGGCGATGCTATCGCATCTTCGCGTCCTCACGTCCTCGCGTCCCCGCCAAACAGTTTGGCGATGAGGCGAGGATGCGACGAGGCGATGCTATCGCATCTTCGCGTCCTCACGTCCTCGCGTCCCCGCCAAACGGCATGTCATAGACGAAGATGCGTTGCCCTACGCCTTCTGGCACGGTATAATGCCGTCCAGGAGGTTTTTCGATGGCAGAGACAACAACAGATGGCGATACTCTCGCGCTGGTGCAGGATGGCCGTATTGCCCTGATGGCGGGCGATACCTACATCGCACGCCAGTATTTTCGGCGCGCCCTTGAACTCGACCCTGAGCATGTGGGTGCGCTGATTGGCCTGGCTGGGACGATGCGAGCCTACCGCGAGAAGCGTGAGCATCTGCTGCGTGCGCTCAGTATTGATCCGGCCAGTGTCGAGGCTCGCGCCATCCTCGCGCAGGTTGAGTCGCATCTGGCGGCGGGCGAAATCCTGGCCCCCGGCGGCGTCCAGGTGCGTGAGCCAGTGCGGGATTTCTCTGTCGATGTGCTGCCCCTGGTTCAGATCGCTGATGCGCCAGCGCAGACGGGAACCCTGTATTGCTATAACCACCCGAAGCGGGAGACGGGGCTGTGCTGTACGAACTGCGACCGGCCAATCTGCGCGGATTGTATGCGCCAGGCGGCGGTGGGCCAACTCTGCCCCACATGCGCCCGCGCACGTCGCCCGGTGAACTATCAGGTTTCGGTGGGCAGCCTGGCCGTGAGCGCCGTGATCGCCCTTGGCTATGGTGTGCTTTCCAGCGTTGTGGCCGGATTCGCGCTCGGGATGGTCGGCTTTTTTGGTCTGTACCTGGCGATTATCGTTGGCCCGATGGCGGGCGAACTGCTGGTACGGCTGCTGGAGCGCGTCACCCGTAAGCGCGGGCGAGCCGTTCAGATTGTGGTTGGCCTCGGCTATGGGCTGGCGGCTGCGCCCGTGGTTCTGCTCTTCTTCAGCCTTAGCCTGATTATCTTTACAGTTGCGGCCCTCGTAACGGCGATCACGCGCCTGCGGTAGCCGATGCTTGCGCATAGTGTGCCCCCCCGGCTGATAGAAGTTTCCACGACGCGACGTCAGTCACCAGCAGCTTTACACCAGCCCTGGTGATGGTGATACGCATGAATATGGCGGTACAGCGTTCGTATATACTCTAGGGAAGCGTGGCCTTACGAAAGTAGCAGTACTGTGGCTCGGGCGTAGCGACATGGGGCAGGCCAGTGTTCGCGCCAAAGCCGGAAGGGGCAGGTATGACCTCCAATATGCGCGGGATGTTGCTTGCACAGCGTGGTGATAAAAACCCGCTCGATCTGGTTGAGTATAAACTCCGCGAGCAGATCTTTGGTCAAGAGCGTGCGATTGAGAGCGTGATCCGGGTGCTGAATCGCGCACGCTTTGGCTTCTCGGCTGGGAACCCGCGTCGCCCACGGGCTACTCTGCTCTTCCTCGGCCCTACCGGCGTTGGTAAGACGGCCACTGCACGCGCCCTCGCCCAACTGGTGCGCCCTGATGGCGAGGCGTTCCTGAAGATCGACTGTTCGCTGTTTAGCCAGGGCCACGAGGTGAGCGCCCTTGTCGGCGCGCCGCCATCCTACGTTGGCCGCGATCAGAAGCCCCTGCTCAACCCTGATATTATCGAGCAGGAGAACAGCGTGGTGCTGTTCGATGAGATCGAGAAGGGCCAACCCGAGCTGTGGAACCTGTTGCTTCAGGTGATGGAGGACGGCGAGATCCTGCTGCTCAACGGCGGTCGGCGGGTGAGTTTCCAGAATAGTATTGTGGTCTTTACGACCAATGTTGGCGCCAAGGAGATGGTGGACTACCTCGCCCGACGCACAATCGGTTTTCGCACCCCGCACCAGGATGTCGAGGCCACCGGCCAGCAGATCTATCAGATTGGATTCGAGGCGCTTCAGAAGGTTTTTCAGCCTGAGTGGATCAACCGGCTCGATGAGATCGTCGCCTTCCGACCGCTCTCTAGCGATGTGCTGCGCGAGGTACTCGATCATATGTTGCTGGAGAGCAATGAGCAATATCTGCGCCACGGTATTCGGGTTGAGGTGAGTATCGAGGCGAAGGAGTATCTGCTCGATAAGGGCTTTGACCCACGGTTCGGCGCACGCCCCCTGCGCCAGCGCTTGCTGAAGGATCTGGACGCGCCCCTGGCCGACCTGCTCTCGTCGGGCGGGGTGCCAGCGGGCAGTAAGGTGCTCGTGGTCTACTCCGGGGTGGACAAACACGGCCAGGCGCTACAGTTCTATTACGAGGCGGCACCCGAGGTGCTGCGCCAGGCCGAGGAACTGCGGCAAGCGGAGGTGGGCCGGGTTGGTGTGGGCGCGGGCGATGGCCCACAGCCGCCGAGCGTGAGCTTGAGTAGCGAGCGCGGGAACGCCGCCGAGAGTTCGGCCTCAGCGACTGGGCCGTTTGGCGCACGCGGGCCACGGATTCTGCCGCCGAAACGGCCAGATGGACGGTAAGAGATCTGATAAGACAAGGTTCGTGGCAGCTTTACAGTTTGTCGCCGGACAGCCCTCACCCCCTGCCCCTCTCCCTCACGGGGAGAGGGGGCTGGGGGGTGAGGGCTGTCCGGCGATCACACGACTTTGCATCAGCCCTGCATCACCCCGCGCCCCCCGATCTTCCCGCCCGGCAAGCATGTGCTATACTGAGGCGCTCTGTTTGATCGCCCACATGGCCTGTCCGTCCTTCGGATCGGCGTGGCTATGAAAGGGATCGTTGGTTAGGAAGATCGATGTCACCTGCGACGACTGATACGACCGTGATAGATGATAACCGGCCCGCCGCCCTGGTTCGGTTAAGCGCGCTGCGCTGTGTCGCCTATGAGATCGCCCTGAACGGCTGGCGGATCCTCCACGAGACGGTCAATGATTTTAGCCTCTGGCGAATCATTGAGTACCCGTGGTCTACCAAGGCTCTCGGGCTTCGCCGTGGCGACCTTGTCCTCGATATTGGCTCCGGCACGTCCTCCTACCCACATATGCTGGCGAAGGAGGGTGTCGATGTGGTGGTGCTTGAACTCGACGCCGACCGGGTGCGCTGGCAGCTTAATAAGCGTCGTGCGACGGCCCGCCCCGGTGATGGCCGCTTCTTCCCACTGGTGGCAAGCGCTACGGCGATGCCTGTCCGCAGCGAGAGTATTGAGCGCCTCGCCGCTGTCTCCTCATTGGAGCATATCCCCGACGATGAGTCCGTTGGTCGGGAGATCGGTCGCGTCCTCGCTCGTGGCGGCCTCGCCGCGATCACGATCCCCTACACGAGTACCGAGCGCACGAGTTTTTTTCAGGGGATCAGGACGTTTGTCCAGGTTCAGCGCAACGCTTTTGTGCAAGAGGGGAAGGTTGGCTCCTTCTTCCGCTTCTACACGGACGCCGATATTGAGCGCGTCTATGTGCGCCCTGCGGACGCCCGCGTCGGTGAGTGGCGCGGATTTGGCCGCTCGTGGCTGAATGGGCGCTATCACGAGACGAAGCTTACGAAGTACTGGCGGCGCTATGTGTTGAAAGATCTGTTCCTTGCGCTGATCGTTCACCCGATTGAGGAGCGCTTTGACCGCAGCGACCCGCTCTATGTCATGTTTACACTCCGTAAGTCTTGACTAAGGATGTGCCGCTCGGATCGCGGCCTGACCATGCGAGTTCTTTACTTCATCCCGCGCTACGATAGTGCCGCAATGGGAAATCGGATCCATACCGAGGTGATCGCCGAGTGGCGTGCCCAGGGTGTCACCGCTGAGGTGATCACCCTCGCCACAGGGGGAAATCACCTCACTATGCGTGTTGAGGAGGGTATCACGGTTCACCGGCTCCCGGTGAGCGCTGGATACCTGGCGAAACTGGCGAATCGCGCTGTTGCGGCGATCTGGCCCTACCCCTATCTGGCGGGGGCGATCACCCACTACCGGCGTTTCATCCAGAACGCCCGCTATGACCTGGTTCATATCGAGACGGCCTTCCCCCTCGGGCTCGTGGCCGCCCTTGCCCCGCGCCGTGGCTCGCCACCGCTGGCGGTGACGTTGCCCGGTGCCGATATTATGGCCGAGCCGGAGTACGACTATGGCTATGGTCGCTTCCGCGCCGTGCGCGCGGTACTCCCACAGGTCTTTCGGCGCGCCCTGGTGCTGCGCGCCGACTCGCCCCAGATCCACGATCTGGCGGTGCGGCTCGGGGCTGACGCACAAAAAGTTGTTACTATCCCTTACAACATCACCGCCGATAGCTTTCCCTCGCCCGGTGTCGAGCTTGCTGAGCTGCGCCGCCGCAGCCGGGCGATGCTGGTCGAGCGTCATTCACTCGACCCCGCCCGCCCCATCGTTGTGAGCTTGAATCGGCTGCACCCGTTCAAGGGCATCGCCTATCTGATCGATGCGCTACCGCCAATGCGCGCCCGTGGTCTGCGGCCCCAGGTGCTTATCGTCGGCCCTAGCCGTCGCACACCGCAATTCGGCGACTACGGCGATTATCTGTCGCGGCGCGCCGCTGATCTCGGTGTTGGCGACGCTGTGACGATGGTTGGCGGCATCCCCCATCACGAGGCTCTGGCGTACCTCGCCGCCGCCGATGCAGCGGTGGTGCCATCGGTCGCCGAGTCGTTTAGCCGCGTGGTGATCGAGGCCGCCGCCGTCGGTACCCCGCCGGTGGTGACGCGCACGACCGGGGCGAGTGCGTATGTGGCCGCGCAGCACGCGGGGTTGCTGGTCGAACCACGGTCAGGTGAGTCGATTGCCCAGGCTCTGGCGACCCTCCTCGCTGATGCGGGTACGTGGGAGGGCTACAGTCAACGTGCCGTCGCAATGGCCCCGGCCTTCAGTTCGGCCCAGATCGCCGCCGATCTGCTGCGGCTCTACCGCAGTGTCCTGGCGTCGGATTCGTAGGGGCGAGGCATCGCCACCTGAGAAATTGTCTGAATTTGAACCTGCCTCTGGAGATAATGAACGTATGCGACGACTTCCCCTCATACTCAGTGTAATCTGCGTGATCATACTGTCGGCATCTGTTGTTCCGGTCAGCGTCCATGCCGTAACAACCCCACAATTGCTTAAAGAGATAAATCTTGATGACTCGCAGAATGATAAGTACCCGAATGTTACCGTCTCGGGCCAGACGGTCTATATCGGTGGCGGTGTGAGCCTGGATGGCACCGATAAAAACACCGATGTGTTCATATGGTCGTTTGCTGAGCAAGCCACGAGTATCGGTCCGGGTACGAGTCTTGGGACGATTGGAGGGAAACGCGACTACTCCTCGGCGGCGGTGACCACCGCCCCCGATGGGACGATATACGCGGTCTGGAGTAATATTGATAATCGCACGCTCTCGATACGTCACCGTGATAGCAGCGGCGCGTGGGGGGCGCGACATATTGTTGCATCGGGGACGAGTTCGTTCTTTTTCTATCCGAAGGTGGCAGTCGATAGCTTCGGCCAAGTCTTCGTAATCTGGCAAGACAATGCGAGCCCGCTGTTCCTCAAGGTTTCCAACAACCAGGGGGCGTCGTGGTCGTCAAAATATACGACCACGATCAACACCTATACGTTGAATCCGACGATTGCCACCGGGCCGAACGGCCAAGTCGTGGTAGGGTACACGACCGTCAATCTGGCTCCCGCCGTTGCCATCTGGACGGGATCGGGGCTAAGTACGGAAGTACTCATGGGTACGAAGTCCGGGGCTTCCACAGGCACCTCGATTGGGCCAGATGGCAAGATCTACGCGGCCTGGCGTGGCCTTGTGAGCTCTGGCTCGTCCTCAGGAGCCTTCTACGCAGAGCGTCAGAGCGAAAATAGCTGGAACCGGTCGCACATGATCAGTGGCGATGTAAAGAATACGGTCAATGTACTGGTTGACAGCAGTGGCTCAATACACTTGGGCTGGAATACAATTACCTCTGGGACGCCCCGGTTCTTTTATTCAATCCGACAGGCGGGCCAGCCGGATTTCAGCGCGCTGGTTCCCGCAAGTATACCGAAGGTCTATAACTCGCATTTTGCGGTCAGTTCAGGCGGTGCATTTGTCCATGTGGCACTGGAAAACTTCACGGGATTGCGGCCATTCATCACCTACGCCCGGTTCTCTGGCTCGGTTGTCGGCATTTCAGCGACGCCGCAGATCGATGGGGGCGCGGCGGCGGTTGGTGGGAGCAGGACGAGGGTTGATGTCACGTTCACACATGCGGTCGGTCTGACGGATAAATCCCAGGTGCGCTGGCATTGGAATTCGGCACCGACTGATGGCAATGGCAACGACGGACTCGGATCACAAGGCTGGCAGACGTACGCGAACCCGCTCTCGGTGCCAATCCCGGCATCTCTCCTTAGTAGTACCACGTGTGCGGCTTCAACGCTGTACACGCAACTGCGTAATCCGGCGACTGGCGTGCTGGAGGAGACTGCAAAGCAGGACGCAATCTTGGTTGATGAGGTTCTCCAAGGCACAGTGGATGTCCATAACCCTTACATCAACATCGTCAGTGGGCTCGCGAGTACGGCACGCAGCGCTGCGCCGCCACCTGAACTCGCTCTGAGTAAGGGCGAAGTCGGCAGCGGTGATCCGAACTACACCCGTGTGCCACTGATCTATCTGAGCGCGCTGAGTGCGAACGACTGCACCGGGATCACGAGTATCGCGGTTGGCAGGAGCGCATCTGCCCTTGAAACCACCTATAAAAGCGATGGCAGCGGATTCAGCGGCATGATCCCGCTGCCCGACCTGGCAAATCTCACCAGTGGCCCTCGCCCAATCGTGGTGCAGTTGCAGGACGGAGTTGGTAATACACGTACCTTCCCCTTCAATATCATTTACGATGACACGAAGCCCACCATCGATCTGGTGAACTCTGGGCTACCTTTCGCCGTGCCGCCCGTGCCGCCCGTGACAGCTACCGCTGTCTTACGCAACGACATCCTCCAGAACCTCACCTTCACGAATATTATCGCGAATGACGACTATTACCCCGGTCGAAAGTTCAGGGGCGTCTGGATCGCCAATAGCCGCACTGCTATTGGTGACCCGCTGACGAACGCGACCCTGAAATGGAAGACAGTAATTGCCCCCGGCTCACGTACGAGTTTCACGCTTGCCAACTGGAGTCTAGCCACCGGCCTGGCCGCAAGTGAGGTGACACCCGGCACCTACTACATCTACATCCGACTGCTCGACGGCGCTGGTAACGCCTCAAGTGAGGTATTCACACTTCAACTGACGAGCAATGTCACTTTGGCTACGATGGATCTGCCGCTCGTGGTTCGCTAGGGTGCAGGAGAGACGCCCCGGCGGGGCCAATACTTTTCACATAAGGTATCTGCCGCCGCTCAGCCCTCACCCCCCTCTCCCTGAGCGGGAGAGGGGGAGTCGGATGCGTCCTGGTGCGGAATATCCCCTCTCCCCGTGAGGGAGAGGGGCAGGGGGTGAGGGCTGAGCGGCGATCTCACGATTTTGCATCAGCCCTGTCAAACGAACTTCCGCACGTAGTTCGTGTATGTAGTAGAATAAGGTTCCATAGAGATTTTTTCTATCGACCACAGCCATAGGAGCATAAAAATGAAGCGATCACGGAGTAAGACGTTGACGGTGAGCCTGCTGGTGGGGGCGCTGGTGCTGGCGGGGATGGGGTTCGCGCTCGTCCAGGCACCCCAAGGCGCAGCCCAGGGCCAGGGGGTGCTGCTGAAGTACCCGGACTTCCCGCCCACGCCGACGATTGGACCAAACCCCACCCCGCCAGCCCAGGTGGCTGGGGCGAACACGATCCTGGCGCAGAGCGATTTCGCCGATGTGAGCGCCCTGCGTAGCTGGGAGTTTGTCGATCAGTCCTTTGTCATCGCGGGTGCCGAAGGGCAGTGGACCGTGGCGGACGGACGACTGGCGCAAGACTACGCCGGGCCGGTACGCGACCCCTCGATCCAGGAGGTGGCTGCGCTCACTGGCGATCCGGCATGGCGTGACTACACAGCGCAGGTGAGTTTCTACGATGAGTTTAATGGCACGGCGGGCCTGATCGCACACTACACCGGGGCCGACCCGACGACGGCGAGCTACTACCGCATTCGGGCGCTGACCAGCACGTTCTCGGCGACCCCGAAGCTGGTGCTGGAGCGCGTGGATCAGGGGGTGGCCCGTGCGCTGGTGGAGATCAACGGGCCAGGCTTTACGTCGCGGATCTGGCATACGCTGGGGTTGACGGTGCGCGGGGGGAGCCTACAGGCAACCCTGGACGGTCAGGTGGTGGCGGAGGCCACTGATAACGCGCCGCTGCCAGCAGGGCGGGCCGGTATCTACACCCGTGCAACTGGCGGTATCCTCTTCGATGACTTTGTCGTAACTGCCCCGTGAGGTGATGTGTCAGAAGTTGTCTGAAAAGTCACCGCCCCCCTCCCAACCTCCCCCCGATGGGGGGAGGAGTCGACTCCCTCCCCCATCGGGGGAGGGC
>Ga0194060_10001418_pt1 | contig 17145 bp, 14 predicted proteins | sample SepL225m_MetaG_FD_163427 | JGI IMG/M metagenome (GOLD analysis project Ga0194060, IMG submission 163427) | Anoxic zone freshwater microbial communities from boreal shield lake in IISD Experimental Lakes Area, Ontario, Canada - Sep2016-L222-5m | ecosystem: Environmental > Aquatic > Freshwater >...
AGCGGCGACTGACCACAAATAACGCCACAGACGACTCGCCAACCTGGTCGGCTGATGGCACAAAGCTGGCCTTCTCCAGCGACCGCGACGGCGACTTCGAGATCTACACAATGGATCTGAGCGGGAATAACGTGAGCCAGATCACGAACAACGCGGCCCAGGATCGCTGGCCGCTCTGGGCACAATAGAATCGCACAGAAAGGGGGCCGACGCTTCGCGTCGGCCCCCTTTCTGTGCAGAGAACAGCTAGAACTTCACCTGGAAGGCGGCCTTACCGGCGTACTTGGCAGCACCGCCGAGTTCCTCCTCAATGCGCAGGAGTTGGTTGTACTTGGCAATCCGGTCGGTGCGGGCCGGGGCGCCGGTCTTGATCTGGCCAGCGTTGGTAGCTACCACCAGATCAGCGATGGTGACATCCTCGCTCTCGCCGGAGCGATGCGAAACCACGGCAGTCCAGCCGTGGCGTTGGGCCAACTGGATGGCCGATAGGGTCTCGGTCAAGCTGCCGATCTGGTTGAGCTTGATCAGGATGGAGTTCGCGGCATTGGCATCAATCGCCTTCTGGAGGCGGGTGACATTGGTGACCAGGAAATCGTCACCGACCAACTGAACCTTATGACCGAGCTTCTCGCGCAGAAGCTTCCAGCCCTCCCAGTCGTCCTCGGCCAGGCCGTCCTCCAGCGAAATCAACGGGTAGCGGTTGGCAATATCAACCCAATAGTCAACCATCTCGGCGCTGCTGAGGATCTGGTTGTCGCGGGTAAGGTGGTACTTGCCGTCCTTGTAGATCTCGGTGGTGGCCGGATCCATGGCCAGCATCACCTGCTCACCCGGCTTATAGCCCGCCTTCTCAATCGCCTCCATGATCACCTGGAGCGGAGCCTCGTTGCTGGGCAGGCTCGGGGCGAAGCCGCCCTCATCGCCGACGGTGGTAGCCAGACCACGAGCGTGGAGTACCTTCTTGAGACTCTGGTAGATCTCAGAACCCCAGCGCAGACCCTCGCGGAAAGACTCGGCGCCCACCGGCATCACCATAAACTCCTGGAAGTCGGTGGAGTTGGTGGCGTGCTGACCGCCGTTCATAATGTTCAGCATGGGTACGGGCAGCGTATGAGCGAAGACCCCGCCCAGGTAGCGGTAGAGCGGCAGGCCGAAGGCAGCGGCGGCGGCCTTTGAGGTAGCCAGCGAGACGCCAAGAATAGCGTTAGCGCCGAGCCTGCCCTTATTGGGCGTTCCGTCGAGCGTAATCAGTTCCTGATCAATGCCAATCTGGTCGGCGGCGTCCAGACCCTCTAGCGCCTCCGCAATATCGTTGTTGACAAACTCGACCGCCTTGAGTGTGCCCTTGCCACCGTAGCGAGCCTTATCGCCGTCGCGCAGTTCCAGTGCCTCATGGGCACCGGTGGAGGCACCGCTGGGCACAATTGCCCGGCCAATATCCCCGCTCTCCAGCCGTACATCCACCTCAACCGTCGGGTTTCCACGCGAGTCAAGCACCTCGCGGGCGATAATTTCTTCGATCAGCGTCGACATATTTCCTCCGATATGGCAGCCTTCATGTGGGCGATACGGCATCCGCGCCGCCGCCGTCGGCTGTTGGCGCCCGCCAGTATAGCATGGAACCCGGTTGAAAGCCGTTCCACATGACGGTCACCCTGGGATGTCCATCGCTTTTGCGGCCCTGGAAACCACCCAGTTTGGCGATCCCGCGCACCGCCGGGTCACGCGCCCAGACCTGCTGCGGGAGCACGCCCAGCGGAACGCGGTCGGGACTGATTGCCAACGTGGTGTGGGCCAGCAGCCCTTGGTGGCGCGACGACGATGTGGCGACCGGCCCCCTCCCGTGGTCGCCGGATGCGTGGTCCAATCGAGGACGCTGGTGTCCTGTACGGCCTGCATACGCCGCTGGGTGGACGCGACGTGACTGACCAGCATCGCCTCGGCACGAATGTAGTCGTTATCGAAGAAGCGATAAGCGGCTTTCACGGGGGCGGGATCGTCAGCCGCTTGCGGCAAGGAGGCGTGCGGCAGCGCACCCAACACACTGGCCAACTGCTCGTCGTCGTCTTGGCAGGATTTTGCATCAGCCTTGGCAGATGGAGTTTTCGAGGTGACAAGACACCTTAGCCATGTCATAATGAAGGCACTTCCGTCCCACCTCCTCTGCACCAGATGAGACCGGCATCTAAGTCTTCCCTAACATCCAGCATCTGAAACATGAAACCCTGTTTACGGAGTACACCATGCAACGGCTAGAATTTCGCGCAATGGGCTGCCAGATGCTCGCGGTGATTGATGGCGAGGGCGATGATATTGTCGCCGCGCTACAGCAGGTGCCGGGCTGGTTCGCCGAGTGGGAGCAGTGCCTCAGCCGCTTCCGAACGGACAGCGAACTCTCGCAACTGAATGCCGACGCAGGTTTTTGGATGCCGCTGAGCGAGGTGCTGTGGGCCGTACTCATTGCGGCTATTGATGCGGCTCAGCAGAGCGGTGGCATTGTTACGCCCACGCTGCTCGACGCGGTAAAGGCGGCTGGCTACACCCAGGATTTCGCCGCAGGGCCGAGGGATGCCGCGTCCACACATATCCCAAGTGCTACGGCATGGACGACGATTGAGCTTGATCCGCGCATGCGTGCCATACGTATGCCCAAGGGTTTGCACCTCGATCTGGGCGGGATTGCCAAAGGCTGGGCCGCCGATGTGGCGGTGCGCCATCTACTCGCCTACGGCCCCGCCCTGATTGACGCCGGCGGGGACATCGCCGTGAATGGCCCTATGGCTGATGGCACGCCCTGGCCGGTGGAAGTGGACAATCCCCTGCTTCCCGATTCTTCCCTTGGCTTGCTGATGCTGGCCAGCGGCGGAGTTGCCACCTCTGGCCGCGACTACCGACGCTGGAAAATGGGCGATGTCTGGCGTCACCATATCATTGACCCGCGCAGCGGCCAGCCCGCACAGACAGACGCGCTGATCGCAACGGCGGTCGCGCCCTCGGCCCGCGAGGCGGAGATGGCGGCAAAACTGCTCTTTATCCTCGGCAACGAGGGGATGGACTGGATTGAGCAACGACCGGGCTGCGCCGGGATGGTGCTCTGCGAAGATGGTACGCAGCGCACGAGCAGCCGATGGGCCGTGAGCCTCACGTGAAATTAGCCGATAGCCGATAGCCGATAGCCGATAGCCGATAGCCGATAGCCGATAGGGGTGGCAGATTTTTTTAAGTATCCCAGCGTCATGTCGCGCAGAGCGCAGCGAAGCGTCCCGGCATCCGTGTCACCCGCCGGGACGCTTTGCTGCGCTCTGTGTGACAGATCACTCGTCATGGGATAATTAAATATTTCTGCGTCCCTTACAGTTTCGGCATACACAAGGTATCCTGATGCGCTACGCCTGAAACCTAAAACCTGGCACCTGAAATCTTGTCTATATACGGAAAATGTTTATACTGAGCGCATGAAAGCTATCTGGAACATGCTCAGCGCCCGACTAACCCTTGCCTTTCTGGTGATTGCGACCGCTGCCGTAGCTACCGTCAGCGTGATCCAATCTCAGCAGGTGAGTAACGCACTCCTCACCGATAGCGGCATGCTGCTCCGCGCCCGCGCCGAGGCCGAGGCCCGCATCGTTGGCTCGACGATTGACTCTCAGATCTCGCGGCTGCGCTCAGTTGCGGTGGGCTTTGCCCTGAACGCAGCCTCCGACCGTCAGGTGGCCAGCTATGGCACAACCGACAAGGCCGAGATCGCACGTCAGATCAACGAGCGCGATGCACGTTGGAGTGCTGCCGGCGCAGGCGCACCGCTCATTACCGGTGTGCTGAATACCTCATTGGCCGACGACCTACGCGCCCAGACCAAGATTGACCAAAATCTTGCTGAGTTGATGTTTACCGACCAGTATGGTGCCCTGGTGGCGGCCAGCAACCGCACCACCGACTATAATCAGGGCGATGAGGAATGGTGGCAGTATGCCTCTGTCGCGGGGGTTTTTGTCGGGACGCCCGCCTTTGACAGCAGCAGCGGGACATTTGGCATCACCATTGCTATCGCCATCCGTGCAAAGGACAAAGGCGATTTTATCGGTGTCCTGCGCTCCACCTACCGCGCTGACGCGATCACTCTGCCGATGATGGAGAACCGTTTCGGTGTGGGGACCAAGGCTGATCTGCTTATCGGCGATCAGATCTTGGAGCCCGGTGGTAGTGTTATCCAGAAGCCGTCCGACAGCGATGCCAACGTGATTGCCCAGGCCCGTGACACTTCCTATAGCCTCGCCCAGTTTGCGGGTTTCCCGCGCCTCGTCGTTCTGGCCCCGATAACAAATGCTTTCCAGATCCCCAGCCTAAACTGGGGTGTGATCCTCTACCAAAACAGTAAAGATGCGCTGGCTCCCGTGAGCGCCGCCCAGTCTAGCACCGTCTTCACTGCACTGCTTGTCCTCCTGTTCACTGCCGGTGCCGCCGTGCTAATTGCCGAACTGATCAGCGCGCCGATCCGGCGGATGACCATCGCCACTGAGCGCATTGCCGCCGGCGACCTTGAGCAGCACGTCGGTATGAGTGGCGGCACGGAGATCAACCAACTCGCCCGTGGCTTCGATCAGATGGCCGCCGCGCTCAAAGCGCGCATCGCCGCCGAGCAGTCTGCCCAGACCGAGCGACTGCATATTCAGCAGGAGATGATCGAGGCCCAGGATCGCCGCATTGAGGAACTGGCGACGCCAAGTATCCCGATTGGGCGTGATACATTGCTACTGCCGCTGATCGGCTCGATAGACAAACGCCGTGCGGAACGTGTGCTTCAGACCGTTCTGGCCGATGTCTACGCCCGCCGCGCCCGCACGCTGATCCTCGACCTCAGCGGCGTGCGCGATGTGGATGCCGAGGTGCTTGCGGTGCTGATGAGCGCCGCTGCGGGGGTGCGCCTCCTCGGCGCTCATGTGATCCTTGTCGGTATCCGTGCGCAGACCGCCCACACCATTGTTGATCTCGATATTGATCTTGTCGGGATCCCCACCTACGCCAGCCTCCAGGAAGCTCTCAACCATGTGTCATGAGTTCTGCCTAACCTGAGAATAGCCGATAGCCGAAGCCGAAAGCCGATAGCCGGGTATCGGCGACTATTTTCATCGGTTGGCCGCGACTCTCTGAACACAAGGAACCAGCCATGCCACATGAGCACGTCAATGAAGTCCACAGTGCGCTCCAACAAGCGGTAGATCTCATCCGGCAGCGTATTGTTCAATTGAAGGCTGATCTGGAAGACGTGAAACAGCTTGAAAAGATCAAGACGCTGGTTGAAAAGCTGACCGAGCAATTCAGCCTCCGCGAGTTCCCCGCTGGTACGGAGATCAATCGCCTGTACGATGGGTTGATTAAAGAACTAGATAAGCAACTCAGTCTAGCGAAACAGAACACGACGACTGTCGAGAGTCGCTACGAGGCTCCGCTGGTTTTTATCGGCACCGATGTCAGCGCGGAGTCCGATGAACTTTCCGCCAATGGCATTGACGGCGTCACCGGCAACCTTCTGCTAAAGATTGACGCCGATGCGGCAGCGCGGATGGCCCAGGGTCTCGGGCCAGAGTCGCAGGAAATGCAGGGGATCTACAATGCGAAGAAGGACACTCCCCATTTAGGCACTACCACCGATTTCAATCAGAACAAGATTGAGGAGGCGCGCTGGGCAGTGGTGGTGCGCGGTCAAGATGATGTCAGAGTGATCTCGTCACTCTGGCCGCTCATTCAGCACCGCATGCGGCAGATGGGCTTCAGCCAGATTGATTTCGATTTCCAGAGCGGCGACACGACCTGCGGGGCGTGGCTCAGCCGCCATACCGACGGCGGCACAAAGACCCTCAAAAGCCACTGGGGCAAAATACCGCCGGTGCTGCTGGTGCGCGCCAATGAGCGGGTGGGTGCGTGGCTCTCACGCCACGGCACAGCCCAAGGGCCAGTGAACCCCACGTTCGGCGTACCCTTCTACCTGCTGCTCGCCTCTCGTCCTGGCTCGCCTGACCCTACCGACGATACCTGCATCCCGCTGAATTTCCAGTACGAACTGGACATGTTCTGGGGTGTTGGCCGGGTCGCCTTCACTGACGAAAACGGACGCCACCGCTTCGATGATTACCGAACCTATGCCGAACGTGTCGTGCAGGCCGAGACTCGCGCCGACGCGGCGGCGCGGTTGCGCAAAGAGATCGCCTTCTTCGGCACGCGCCACGAGGACGATAATTCTACCCAGCGTAGCGCCAACGAGTTAATCACTCCCCTCTTTGAGTGGAGCAAAACCGGGAAGGTTCCGTGTGAGCAGGGCTTTACGCAAACGATCTGCCTGGGCGACGATGCCACCCGCAATAGTCTGGAGAAGTTGCTGAGCGCCAGCATCCCGCCCGCCCTGCTTTTTACGGCCAGCCACGGCATTGGCCTACCGCTGAACGATTCCACCCTTCTCATACACCATCAGGGTGCCCTGGTCACTGCCGACTTCGAGTTTGGGAAGATCAAGCGCGAACACTGGATGTCTGGCCAGGATCTGGATGGGATGTCCAACGCAAACCTGGAGGGAATGATCGCCCTCTTGTTCGCCTGCTACGGGGCCGGTTGCCCTCAGTATGACGAGTTCATCTTCGATAAGGCCAAGCCGCGCCGACAGATCGCACCCTTCCCGTTTATCGCCCAACTGCCGCAACGCATGCTGACCAAAGGTGCTCTAGCGGTACTGGGCCATGTTGAGCGAGCCTGGACCTACTCCTTCGGCAACGAGAGTACGAAAGCTCAGACTCAGCCCTTCGAGGATGTGATCGGGCGACTGCTGGAAGGCAAGCCTGCAGGCAGCGCCACCGACCAGTTCAATATGATCCAAGGTGCACGCTCGCTCACCCTGACCGAAGAGCTTGTATTGATTGACAGGGGCGTCACACCCGATCCACTGCGGCTGGCCCAACTCTGGATGGCTCGCAACGATGCCCGCAACTACGCATTGCTCGGCGACCCGGCGGTGAAGTTGGCGATCTAAGTTTCAGGTATGTTTCAAACCAGCGTGACAGTTTGGGTACATATACCGCGTCCTGTTGCGGCAAATCTGCAATCTAAAATCTGCAATCTGAAATATGCATTAGGTGGATATACGACGGCGCAGCACCGCATAGAGGATGATCGTCTCTCCGATGGAACTGGCGGCGAAGGCTAGGGGCACCATCAGCGGGCCAACCTGGCCGATAAAGGAGAGCAGCAGCACGACACGTACCGCTAGTTGAAGGCAGTTCGTGATCAGCGGGGTGCGTGTATCAAGGCGACTGAGCAACGCCCGCGAGAGAACCTCGGTGGCCACGTAGGCGGGCAGGCCAACGCTGAAGGCCACGATCATCTGGTAGGTCAAGTCACCGGCGGTGGAGTCAAAGGCACCGCGCTCTAAAATAATGCGGATTCCCAGACGGCCCAGCACCACAATGGCCAAAGCCGCCAGCACCGCAAGGCCACAGGCGACCAAGAGTGTGCGATGGAGTTCCCGCCGAATTGCTACGAGGTCGTTGGTAATGCTCAGGGTGGTCATATGCGGCAGAGCGGCCTGCCCAATCGAGATCCCCAGCAGACGAACGGGCAGTCCGATTAGCAGGTTCGCATTCTGGATGGCTCCAAGTGCCGCCGCCTGACCACAGAGCGTGATCAGGGCAGTATCAACAATCGCCCCGCTGTAGTTTACCCCGCTAGAGAGAGCATTTGGCACCAGCAGACGCAGCATCGTGCGCAGGTCACGGTTGTGCGGTGCCCAGGCCAGACGAAATCGGTAGCCACGGCCACGCAACCCCGGCACGAGCAAGGCCAGTTTAAATAGCGCATCAAGAATGGCCCCACACGTCGGCCCGTAAATACCTACCTGCGGGAAGATCATGGCCGCACCGATTCCGCTGATCAGTGCCAGATTGTGGATAGCGGTGGATAATGCGGGGAGGAGCAACTGATTACGGCTGACCAGCAGGGCCACCAGACAACTCTCGGCCACCACCAGCATCACCTCCAGGAGCATGATCCGAGTCAGTTCCACCGTAAGAGACTGAGTGGCGGGATCGAGGCCGGGGGCCAGCAGGTAGCGCACAAAAGCGGGGGCAAAGATACCGCAGATCAGGCTGAGCAGCCCGGCGACAGCGAGCAGCACCGTCAGCGCGAGATTGAGGATCTGCTGGGAGGCCGCATCACCCTCACGTGCGTAGACCGCCAGCAGCACCGGAACCAGGGCGTTCGTGAGTGCCCCACCGCTTACCAGAGTATTGAGGGTGTCGGGGAGGCGAAAGGCCACATAGTAGGCACTGGCCACATCGCTCAGGCCAAACTGGGCATTAAAGAGCATCTGCCGAAGGATGCCAAGGGCGGCAGATCCCAAGAACGACAGCATATAGATCGCCGCCGCCTCAGGGACAGCAAACTCGATCAAGGGCCAGTCGGCGAGGGGTGTGTGGCGAAGACGCGCAAGCAGCGCCTTCAGAGACTGAAGGCGCTGCTGGACAAATGAGGTCGTACTGCGGGTACCCTTCACGAACTGATGCACTATCCTGGGGGTACGCCCTAGATCTTTGGTACTATGTGGCGGCTTTGCCGCCACATAGTACCAAAGATCCTTTGGGACTAGAACATCAGGCCGCCGTCCACCGAGATCACCGTGCCGGTGATAAAGCTGGCCTCATCGGAGGCAAGGAAGAGGTAGGCGTTGGCAATATCCTCAGCATAGCCAATGCGGCGCATGGGCGTGCGCTCCTTCATCGACTCGATCACCTTGTCGGGCACCGAGGCGATCATATCGGTCTGGATAAAGCCCGGGGCTATCGCGTTTACCCGAATGCCGCTCGGCCCAAGTTCGCGCGCCCACGTCTTGGTCAAACCGATCACGCCAGCCTTCGCTGCTACATAGTTACTCTGGCCAAAGTTGCCGTAGAGAGCGACAACCGATGCGGCGTTAAGGATCGCGCCGCCGCCGTGGGCGATCATGTACGGTGCCACATACTTGCTACAGAGCCACACACCCTTGAGGTTAACGTTGATCACCGAGTCCCACTGATCCTCGGTCATCTTCTGCATGCGTGCATCGCGGGTAATACCGGCGTTATTTACCAGAATATCAATGCGACCGCCCCACTCGTTGGCGCTGCGCATGGCCACTTCAATCGACTCGGTACGGCCCGCGTCGAGGAAAACAGCCCGAGCCTGACCATCCGACTGCTCGATCTCGGCTGCTACGGCCTGAGCCGCACCCATGTTAATATCAGCGACCACGACCCGCGCACCCTCACGGGCAAAGGTAAGGGCGGTCTGCCGACCAATTCCCTGTCCCCCACCAGTGATAATCGCAACTTTGTTCACGAGACGCATAACAGGTTGCTCCTCTATGAGTATGAAATTAAATAATGAGGGGACAATGGCGAACCCCTCGGAGCGAGTCTCGCTCGCTCCAAAGGATCAGAATCTTCGCATGGCCCATGCGGTGCGGCGCATAGCCGTCACACACTGCGCTTCTTCAGCCAGCCATCAATCTGCGGCCACACCCGCTTATTCGCGCCGCTGCCGACCATCATACCGATATGGCCGCCGCGCATATGCAGGAGCAGCTTATCGCGGGTGCCGACCTTGTCCATAATCGTAACGGACTGGCAGGTAGGCACAATGTGATCCTTATCGGCGATCACATTCAGGAAGTTACAGCGGAGATTACGCAGGTCAACCTTCTCGCCACGCAGCTTGAGGGTACCCTCCATCAGCCGGTTTTCGCGGTAGAACTCAACCACCCACTGGCGGAAAGCGCCACCGGGAAAATCAACGAGGTCGGTGACCCACTTGTTCATCGCCATGTACGACTCGACCACCGCCGGATTATCGAGATTATCCCAGAGCTTGAAATAGCTACTAATGAAATTCTCGACTGGCTTGAGCATTTTGCTGCCGTAGTCAATCATCGAACCCGGCACATTGCCATGCTGACGGATTAGTTCGTCAACATTGTAGAACTCGGTGGTGAGCCAGCGGTTGAACGGGCCAGCGTTCTTGTCGGCAAAATCAAGGGGCGCGGTAAGCAATACCAGATTGCGAATGCCATCGTCCGGGCGCATTGTCGCGTAGAGAGTGGTGATCATCGCGCCGATACACCAACCAACGAGGCTGAAGTCACGCTTACCGCTGTGTCGTTGTGCTGCCCGGACGACGCGGGGCATATACTCAAGCACGTAATCGTCGAAGTTATAATGCGCGTCCTCAAGTCCGGGGCGGCCCCAGTCGAGCATATAGACATCGTAGCCCTGGCTGAGCAGATACTCAACAAAGCTATTGCCGGGACGCAGATCAAAAATGTCAGGACGATTAATTAGCGCAAAAATGAGCAAAATCGGCACCGGGTGACGCTGCTCAGGCGGAACGACCGGCGTAAAGTGGTAGAGCTTCGCCTTATTCAGTGACCAGATCACGGTCTTCGGAGTCAGTCCGATCTGAATATCGAGGCGATTCGCGGCGAGCTTCGAGAACGTGTCGCTGCTTTTCGTGAGGCGATCAAACTCCTCAAAAAAGCGTTTCGTCAACACCTCGGGGTCGAGGGCCGAGTTTGGTGCAGTAGTCATGAGTTGCTCCGTACATTTACGAGTTCGATATGCGCGGGCGGGTAACTTGCCAGGGGCGAGAACTCACGACTACTCACCGGCTGCCTTACGGCCACGGCGCGGGGCCGACTTTTCTTCTGATTCGGGCGTGGCGTCAGGCTCGGGTGTGGCGTCGCCTGCAGGTGGTGCATCAACAACCGATGTAGGTGACTGAACCGTCGCCAGAGCACGCACGGCGAAGAGAATATCGTCGAGTCGAGCATCCATATCGTCCAAGCGCATCTCGATGTTTGTCATGCGCTGGGCCAGGCTGATAACCTCGGCACGCGAGGGCATACTGGCCTGAGCGAGGTAGGATTCCATGTACTGAGAGACCATTTTCTGCATCGGAGCAGAAGCGGCAAGCATCGTGTCGAGCTGAATACCGAGAGCCTTCGAGAACGACTCGGTATTGACCATGGTGGCCATACCTTTGGCCCAGGCATCAAGGTTTGCGTCACGCATAGTGCGCCACGCGCCGACGGGATCAGTCGGGTCGAGCGCATCATTTCGGGTATTGGTCATAGCGTGTCTCCTTTGACAGCGCGCAATGTGCGCGCGATAGATGCGCGGTGAGAATCACGGCTCAGGGCTACTGTATCACTGGTAGTTACACGAAAGTTACGTAAGCAATCAACGGCTATGAGGATGATTCAAAGTCGGCGGCGACTGAAGTCGCGTCGTGAGGGCCTGCGGCCAACCGACCGCCTACGCGGGCAGTTCCGGCGTCGGCCAACGCTCGGCGGAACGCCCCGCAGGCGCGACTTTAGTCGCCAGCCGAAGGTGGTATAGTACAATGCATCATTGGCTTCTCCCCCGCACGCAACGATGCCGAACACGCGGGTTTGTGCGCTAGCGTTTTCCTTATCCTCACGACACTACGAGAAAAGGTTCCCCATGCTGCTCCGCGTCGGCTTCACTTTTGTGATCGAGTCAGGCTCGCCGACGCCGGTGACTGCGGTGGTGCGCCCACGCGAGTTTGATCTTCACCGTCTGGTTCAAGAGCGCCGCGTGACCTCTCCCGACCTGCGCATCCATTACTACCGCGACGGCTTTGATAACTATGTGTGGCGCTGGATAACACCGCAGGGTACGATGGAGATGTCCTACGATGCCGTCGTTGAAGTACCTACAACACCCGACCCAGTTCTCCAAGGCTTGCCTGGCACCTTTGTGGATCAACTGCCCGACGAGGTGTTGACCTACACGCTGCCAAGCCGCTACTGCCCCTCGGATTTGGTGCTGAACGACGCCTGGGCGATGTTCGGTGACACTCCCGACGGCTGGGATCGTGTGCAGGCGATTTGCAACTGGGCGCATACCAACGTTGCCTATGGCTCTGGTTATAGCACCGCCGCAACGTCGGGTTATGATGCGTACCAGAATCGCATGGGTGTCTGTCGCGATTTTGCTCACGTTGGGGTAATGTTCTGCCGGGCCATGAATATTCCGGCCCGCTATGTCTGTGGCTACCTGCCCGATATCGGTGTCCCGATCAATCCTGCGCCGATGGACTTTCACGCCTGGTTCGAGGCGTATATCGCCGGGGCGTGGCGCAGCTTCGATGCTCGCCACAACATCCCGCGCATTGGTCGGGTGGTCATCGCCCGGGGCCGTGATGCCGTTGATACGGCTATTCTCACCAGCTACGGTGACAGCCAACTCACTGGCCTTGCCGTCTGGGCCGATGAACTTCACGATATAAGACACTTCGATGTCCCCTCCTGGGTACGCGAGGCGAAGGAGTGAACAACGATGCACGACCTGATGACCGGCGCGGCGAGCCAGATTAACCTGCTCGATCACCATACGGTGGAGTGGAGCCAAGTGCGCGAGACCCGTTACTGGATGTATCAGCGCTTTGAGTACCATTACCCCGGCGCGATCCGTGAGTTGCGCCAGCGGCTGATGGTTATCCCGCCAGAACACTACGGCGACCAGCGGGTATGCGCCTACGACCTGCGTGTCTCGGCTCCCGATGCGGTGACACACGCAGATACAGATCTATTCGGCAATCGGGTTTTTACCATCGCTATCCCCCAACTCGATGGTAACGTCGCCTTTGAGATGCGGCTTGTGGTTGAGCGGGATATGGTGAACCGGGTGTGGCCGCAGGTGCATGCCGCTGATCTCGTGCGTTGTCTGGCCCCCACGCCGCTGACGAGGGCGGACGGCCGGATTGCCGATACGGCCCGGCAGCTCGCGCACCGCCACACCGACCCCGAGGATCTGGCCGATGCGATCAGCACATGGGTTCATGGCGCGATGCGCTACGCCCACGGTGCGACGATGGTGGATACTTCCGCCGCCGAGGCTCTGGCGATTGGGTGGGGACTCTGTCAGGACTACGCGCACATTATGCTGGCGATCTGTCGTTCGGCGGGGCTGTCGGCGCGCTACGTCTCAGGGCATATGCTAGGCGAGGGCGGATCACACGCCTGGGTTGAGGCTTTGGTCGCTGGCCCCGGCGGCTATCGTGCGCTGGCCTTTGATCCGACCAATCACCGCCGAATCACGCCGGCCTACATCACCGTAGCAACTGGTCGCGATTACCGCGATGTCGCGCCCACCTCGGGTACCTACCGCGCCCCCTACCAGGGCCACTTCAGCGCCAGCAAGCGCGCCGGCCTGACACACCTCGCGTACCGCTAATCAGACTCCGCACGTTCGTGGCGGTTTCCTGGGAGCACGGGCGTCCTACCTGCCGAACACGAATGCGGGCGGGACGCCCGCGCTCCCATCGGGAATCTGTATAGTTGTGTTACGATACATGCGTGTCATTAGGATAGCGGCAGCAGAGGAAGATAGCATGTCTCGCATGCACAATACCGTCGTGGTGCTGGTGGGGATTGCGGCGGCCTGGTGGCTCTTCCGCGAGATCGTGGGCGTGCTTGGCACCTTCGCCGATGTCCTCACGATCTTCGGCTTTGCCTGGCTCCTCAATCTGCTGCTAGAGCCAATGGTTGATTATCTGAGCCGCTGGCTTAAACGCTCGGTGGCCTGGGGCATCGGCTACTTCAGCCTGATCCTCGTTCTCGCCACCCTCAGCGCACCTTTGGCATCGCAGGCCAGTTCGCTTCCCGCCGCATTGCCCAACGCCATCGAGCAGGGCACTTTGCGCATTGACACCTTCCTCAACTGGCTGCGCCTGCACCGGATCGCTGTGCCGCTCAGTATCGGTCAGGCCATCGAGAGCGGACAGATCGCTCAGCAGATTGGGCCAACGGTGCTGGAGTGGTCGCTCACACTGCTGAGTATCGGCGGTCAGACTCTCCTGATAATCGGCGTGGCGGCGGCGATGTCAGCCGGGGACGATTCACTGAGGGCGATTATTGGCGCGGTCATGCCCAGCAGTTGGGCTGAAAATGTTCGTGTCCTCTACGACGATGTGCGGCGCACCTACTCGGCGGGAATCCGGGGACAACTGGCGATTTGGGCGATGGGCATGGCCCTCAGCATGGGCGTGCTGGCGATCTTTCAGACGCCGGGAATGTTGCTATGGGTTGGCCCGCTGGCCCTGCTACGCCTGCTACCCTACCTCGGCGGCATTTTCGGCGGCATGCTGACCGCCGTTGTCCTGCTGATCAGTCTGCCATGGCCGCAGTCGCTGCTGCCCGTGCTGCTCATCCTGGTGGGCGAGAATATCAAGGGTTACGTCATCGAGCCGCGACTCTTCGGGCGCGCCCTTAGCCTCTCGCCGGGGCTGGTGCTCTTTGTGGTTCTGGTAGGGTGGAAGATCGGCGGTATCACCGGGATCGCCTTCGGTGTACCGGCAATGGCGGTGGTGCAAGCCCTCGCCGAGCGCATCATCAGTCGGCGCGAGGCGACGCAATCCCCGCAGCCTACCGAGAAGCCCGAACCAAGCCCCGTCCGCAAGGTCACTGGCCCGCTATCGGCGAAACGCTGAGATACCTCTGGTATAATCCGGCACATGTACGCCGTCCACCCGATCACGATACATCTGCCCCTGGGGCTACTCCTGGCGAGCAGCCTGTTCAGCCTGATCTCCTTGCGCCGGGGCGAGCGGGCCTGGGAGACAAGCGCCTATCACTGCCTGATCGTCGGCTGGATCATCGGGGTGATCGCCCTGGTTAGCGGCACGATTGACGCCCTACGCCAACTGGTCGGCCCCGATGTGCCGCGCAACAACGCCATGATTGGGTGGGTGAACGCCCACGCCTTCCTGAATCTGGCCGTGATCGCGATCTACGGGCAGGCTCTGCTGCTGCGCCGTCGTCACCCTGGCATCCTCGATGACGCCGCAGTGCGGGGTGGCTATCTGGCCCGCCACGCCGTGGGAGCCCTGCTGCTCATCATTGGCGGATGGACGGGCGGACATTTGGTGTACACCCTTGGATTAGGCAGATAGCGGAGCAAAACGATGGCCGGAGTCCTCATGTACGGATTCCTCCACCTCATGATCAACTTCTTTCGGATGATCGGCTGGTGGCGCTGGAAAATTGAGGGGCGAGAGAACCTGCCGCCACGCCAGTTGGGCGGCATGGTCGTGGTGATCAACCACGTCAACTGGATTGATATTCCGGCGGTCGGTGCCCTGCTGCCCTTCGCCTACCGGCTCTCATGGCTGGGCAAGGCCGAACTGTTCGACCGCCCGATTCCTCGCTGGTTCTATCGCAATATGCAGGTCATCCCGATCAATCGTGGGCGACGCGATATGGCCGCGTTGGATGCCTCGGTAGGGGCGCTGCGCTCCGGGGCCGCACTCTTGATCTTCCCCGAAGGTCATCGCAGTCGCACCGGCGTCCTCCAGGTTGGTCGCGGTGGTGCCGTGCGGCTGGCCATGCAATCCGGCGTACCGATTATCCCTATGGCGATCAGCGGCAGCGAGCATGGGCTCAAGGGGGCGTGGCTGCGTAAGCCGTTAACGGTGCGAATCGGCCAGCCCTACATTATCCCGCCCACCCAGAGCGGCAAAATCCCAGCCGACCTCATGAATCGCTGTACCAACGATTTGATGCAGCGCATCGCCGCGCTGCTCCCCGAGGATCGTCGCGGCCCCTACGCGCAACTGCCTGTGAGCTAACGGCAATACTTTACGAATAAACCAATCCTGTACCGACCATTCCCCCTCACCCCCTACCCCTCTCCCACAAGGGGAGAGGGGAGATTTCTGCAATAGAAAGCTTCCGATTCCCCCTCTCCCGTTCTGGGAGAGGGGGCTAGGGGGTGAGGGCTGCGCGGCGGTAGATTCGTTATTCAGTAAAAATCCGTAAACCCGTCCTGGTCAAGGCGTTCCAGCATACGGCGCAGTTTTGAGGCGCTCTCGGGGTAGGGCGCAGCGGCTAGTTGCTCGGCGCTGATGCTGCTCGCTTTGGCCCACACACGCTGCTCAACCCCCAGCGTCAGGCTGAGCAGGGCCGACAGCGCCCGCCGCAGACGTGGGGCGTCCTCACCGCGCAGGCGCGGTAGTATTTTCTGCTTGATCTGAAGATCCAGGGCCGCGCACGTCCCCAGCGTTCCCCGCGCCTGCTCTACAAAGCGCAGCATCTCGCCGATGGCCCGATAGCCGAAGGGATGCCCAGCCTCAGCAGCAACCGGCTGCACCGCCACGATCATCGCCCACGCATCTTCGTCCACCGGGCCACCGTAACTGGCCCGGTAGGCAGCCAGATCTACATCCGTTAGCTCGATCAGGTTCGCCCGATCAAGGATCTTGTCGCTCAGGGCGAAGGTACTCTCGTCCACATTTACCGTGCCAGTGATGCGCAGGTTCACCGGCAGGCGCAGCGGGCTGCGGATGCTGCCGCCGCCCGCCAGTGGAGATTCGGCGGTCGGCAGGCCCAGATCCATGCTGCCCTCCAGGGTCTCCATCGCCGAAAGAATGGGGGCCAGATAATACTCGGGGCGGGCGAGGTTTAGCTCATCCAGACAGACATAGTGGGCCTGCTGCGGATCGGCAGCGGCCTGGAGCAGAAAACGGGTGAAGGCGCTGGCGTGGTACGCTCCTGTGAGCGCGTTGTAGTAGCCCAGCAGATCGCGGGCGCTGTGCCAGTCGGGCTGAACCGCTACCAGCAAATAGTAGGGGTTATCGCGTCCAGGTGCGATTCCGTGAGCCGCATCGGCATACAGACGGGTCAGGCGGGTCTTGCCTGTGCCACTAATTCCCGGCAGAATCACTAGTGGGCGGGTCTGGAGCGCGATATGGTAGCTGCGCAGGAGCAGATCTGAGATCGTAAAACCACGGGCGTGTACCCGCTCGGCGATCACCTCAATCGGGGGCGGGTCGGCGCTACGGTAGATTGCGTGGCCCTCGCGCAGTATAGCGGGGCCAGACGGATCATCCACCTCAGCCTGCTCCATCAGCGCCTCGTTCAACGGGAGCAGGGTACGTACATCAGCCACCAGCCGCGTAGTAAGGTCAGCGGAGATCGACTCCCAGGGGTAGACGAAACCGGCCCACAGATAACCCGCACCTTTGGTGGTCAGGTAGCGATCAATCCATAATGTACTACCCGCCTCCTGCCTCCTGCCTCCCGCCTCCTGCCCCCGGCCTCCCGCCTCC
>Ga0194060_10001419_pt1 | contig 17134 bp, 15 predicted proteins | sample SepL225m_MetaG_FD_163427 | JGI IMG/M metagenome (GOLD analysis project Ga0194060, IMG submission 163427) | Anoxic zone freshwater microbial communities from boreal shield lake in IISD Experimental Lakes Area, Ontario, Canada - Sep2016-L222-5m | ecosystem: Environmental > Aquatic > Freshwater >...
GCCCATGGTGGGTGTGCCACTCTTGCTCAGGTGCGAGGCCATGCCGTAGCCGCGAATGGGCTGGCCGATCTTGAGTTCGGTCAGACGGCGAATCACCCAGGGCCCGGCGACAAGGCCCATCAGCAGCGCGGTCATGGCCGCCATGACGGCACGCAGGGTCAGGTACTGGAAGACCCGCAGGAAACCCAGTTCGGGCACATGGGCTTGCAGCCACTGGGCCAGACTCATCAGCATCGCCTTCTCCCAGCGTGGATTTCAGATGGCATGACTTTTTTCCTTGTCTTGCGAGGCGTAATCGGTGATGGCAGCGACCACGCGCTCCATCTTCATGAAGCGCGAGCCCTTCACCAGCACACTGCCGGTCTGAGGCAAAACCGAGCGCACGGCGGCCTGCATCGAATCGATGTCGGCAAAGTGTTGTCCCTTGCCAAAGCTGATGGCCGCAGCGTCCGAGGCCTGGCCCAGCGTGAACAGCGTCTCGATGCCCAGGCTGTGCGCGAGTTGCCCGGCTTCGGCGTGGAACTGCGGTCCCTGGTCGCCCACCTCGCCCATATCGCCCAGCACCAGCAGGCGCGGCGCGGGCAGCGTGGCCAACACTTCGATGGCGGCACGCACTGAATCCGGATTGGCGTTGTAGCTGTCGTCGATCAGGGTGAGCGCGCGCCCGTCAAGTTGCAAGGCCAGCGCACGCGAGCGCCCCTTGACCGGTTCGAACGCCGCCAGCCCGGCGGCAATCGCATCCAGCGGCACGCCAGCAGCGAGCGCACAGGCAAGCGCGGCCAGCGAATTCTTGACGTTGTGGCGCCCCGCAATGTGCAAGGCGTAGCGCAGCGGCCCCACCGGCGTCTGTGCCGCCACCTGCCAGGCCGCATCCGACCAACGTGCATCGCTGCAGCGCACATCAGCGTCAATCCCGTCGGCAAGGCAGAACTGCAGTTGCGCGCGCGCGCTGGCCGCTTCTGCCCAGATAGCGCTGTAGGCATCGTCAGCCGGAAATACCGCCACACCGTTGGCCGGCAACGCAGCGATGACATTGCCATTCTCCAGCGCCACCGCTTCAACCGTGGCCATGAACTCAAGGTGCTCGCGCTGCGCGTTGTTGACCAGCGCCACCGTCGGCTGCGTCATCGCGGCCAGCGCTGCGATTTCACCCGGATGGTTCATGCCAAGCTCGATCACCGCGATCTCGTGTTCGCTGCGCAGGCGCAGCAGTGTCAGGGGCACGCCAATGTCGTTGTTGAGATTGCCCTGTGTGGCCAGGAAGGCCTGTGGCTTGTAGGCGCGCAGGATCGCCGCGATCATCTGCGTCACCGTGGTCTTGCCGTTGCTGCCGGTCACTGCAATCACGGGCAGTTTGAATTGCGCGCGCCACTGCTGCGCCAGCGCTCCCAGGGCCAACTTGCTATCGGCCACCAGCAAGCCGGGCAGGCCTGCAGTTTGCAACTGGGCCCGGGCATCGCCCTGGCACAGCGCGGCGACAGCGCCCCGGGCCTTGGCTTCGGGCAAAAAGTCATTCGCGTCAAAACGCTCGCCGCGCAGCGCCACAAACAGATCACCGGGCTCGATGCTGCGGGTGTCGCTGTGAACACGCTTGAATGACACGCCGGCATCGCCAACGAGTTGCGCGTGGTCCAGCCATTGGCCGGCCTGTTGCAGCGTCATCATGTCATTCATGGACGGCCCCCGCGCTGGGCAAAGGCTCGGCCCATGCGTCCAGTGCCCGACGCGCATGCGCCAGATCGGAAAACGCAATGCGCCCTCCGGCTGTTTCCTGATAGTCTTCGTGTCCTTTGCCGGCGATCAGCACGACGTCTTTGGCCGTGGCCAAGCTCAGCGCTTCGCGAATCGCCAAGGCCCGGTCCGGCTGCACCATCGGCGGCGCATGACCCGCCATGCCGAGCAGAATCTGGCTGATGATGGCCTCCGGCTTTTCGCTGCGCGGGTTGTCGCTGGTCAGCAAAACGCGATCCGCATGGTTGGCCGCCACTGCGCCCATCAGCGGACGCTTGGCCGCGTCGCGGTCACCGCCGCAACCAAAGACACACCAGAGCTTGCCACCCCGCTGATCAGCCAACGAACGCAATGCGGTCAGTGCCTGGCCCAGGGCATCTGGCGTATGCGCATAATCCACCGCCACCAAGGGTTGCCCCTGTGCACCGATGCATTCCATGCGGCCGGGCACCGGTGTGAGTTCGGCACAAACCTGCACTGCGGCTTTCAGTGGCACACCGATTGAGCGCATGGCCGCAATGACGCCGAGCAGATTGGAGACGTTGTAGCGGCCGATAAGCCGGGTTTGCAGGCGATGGCTTTGCGCGCCCTCACACACGCTGAAACTCAGGCCCTGGGCTTCGTAGCGGATGTCGCGTGCCTGCAGGCGTGCCGCCGCGCTGCAGGAAACGGTCCACAGGTCCAACGCGCCAGCAGCCAGTTCATCGGCCAGCACGCGGCCTTGCGCATCGTCGATATTGATGACGGCGGCCTGCAGACCGGGCCATGAAAACAGCCGCGCCTTGCTCTGCCAGTAGGCCGCCATGCTGCCGTGATAGTCCAGGTGGTCCTGCGTCAGATTGGTGAAGATGGCGCAGCGGATCTGGCAGCCATCGAGCCGGTGTTCCTCGATGCCGATCGAGGAGGCTTCAATGGCACAGGCCTTGAAGCCTTCGCCCACCAGACGCCGGAGGGTCTGTTGCAGCAAGACCGGGTCCGGCGTCGTCAGTCCGGTACTGACAACATGCGGCACGCGCCCGATGCCCAGCGTTCCGACCATCGCACAGGCCATGGGTGCGCCTTGTTTCAGATTCGACAGGGCCTGCGCCAGCCACCAGACGGTGGAAGTCTTGCCATTGGTGCCGGTCACGGCCAGCAAATCAAGCTCTCGCGAAGGCTGCTCAAAATACGCAGCGGCAATCGGACCGCTCGCAGCCTTGAGACCAGCATAGGCGGCGATGCGCTCGTCGCCAAAAACGAAACCTTCGACACCAGCGCGCTCGACCAGACAGGCCCGAGCGCCCTGCGTCAGGGCGCTGGCCACGTAACGGCGCGCGTCACTGGCTGCGCCGGGCCATGCGATGAAACCATCACCCGGCTGCAGTTTGCGGCTGTCGCAATGAATCGTACCGCTGACGCGGCCTTGCAACCAGTTGGCGGCTTGGCTTGGGGTGTCGAATTCAAGCATCACAGGCTCTCCTCCTCCGCCTTGGCCACGATCTGCGGCTTGACCGCCATATCGGGACTGACCCCCATCATGCGCAGCGTCTGTTGCACCACTTCGCTGAACACCGGCGCTGCCACGGCACCGCCGTAATACTGACCGGAACTGGGCTCGTCGATCATGACGCCAACAATGATGCGCGGTTGCTCGATCGGCGCCATGCCGACGAACCAGCCACGGTACTTGCGGTTACCGGCACTGCCGTAACCCTTGCCGACCTGTTTGTAAGCCGTGCCGGACTTGCCGCCCACCGAGTAGCCAATGGTCTGCGCCTTCTGCCCGGTGCCGCCTGGGCCGGCCGCAAGTTGCAGCATCTTGCGTACCTGGTCGGCCGTCGCCGCCGACAGCACGGGAACGCCGACCGCGGGCTCGCTGTTCTTGAGCATGGTCACCGGAATGATCTTGCCCTCGTTGGAAAAAACGGTGTAGGAACGCGCCATCTGAAACAGCGAAGCCGACAGACCGTAACCGTAGGACATGGTGGCCTGCTCGATCGGGCGCCATGTCTTGTAAGGACGCAGCCGGCCCGAGACCGCGCCGGGGAAACTGATCTGCGGCTTCTGGCCAAAACCGGCGCTGGAAAACAGCTCCCACATTTCGCGCGGCTGCATGCGCAATGCGATCTTGGCGGTGCCGATGTTGCTCGACTTCTGGATCACACCCTCGACCGTGAGCACGCCGTTCGGATGCGAATCGGAGATCGTGACCCCGGTGATGTTGAACTTGCCGGGACCGGTGTCAATGATTGTCTGCGGCGTGACGCGCCCGGTTTCCAGTGCCAGGCCGATGGTGAAGGGCTTCATCACGGAACCGGGCTCAAAGGTGTCGGTCAACGCGCGGTTGCGCAATTGCTCGCCCGTGAGATTGCGGCGCTTGGCCGGCACATAGCTCGGGTAATTGGCCAGCGCCAGCACTTCGCCGGTGACGACGTCGAGCACCACCACACTGCCGGCCTTGGCCTTGAATTGCTGTACGGCGTCATGCAGCTTTTGATAAGCGAAGAACTGCACCTTGCTGTCGATGCTGAGTTGCAGATCGGGTCCGTCGACTGGCGAAATCTGCTCGCCCACATCCTCTACCACCCGACCCAAACGGTCCTTGATGACGCGGCGCGAACCATTGTGACCCGCGAGTTGCTTGTTGAAGGTCAGCTCCACGCCTTCCTGTCCGATGTCTTCGACGTTTGTGAAACCCACCACGTGTGCCGCCGCCTCGCCTTCGGGGTACTGGCGTTTGTATTCCTTGCGCTGGTAGACGCCGGTGATACCGAGCGCCATGATCTCCTGCGCCACCGCATCGTCGACCTGGCGCTTGAGCCAGACAAAAGTCTTGTCTTCGTCTTCGAGTCGCTTGTTCAGTTCTGCCAAAGGCATTTCCAGCAACTTGGCCAGTTGCGCCAGTTGCACCGGATCGCGGTCAATGTCCTCCGGAATAGCCCAGATGCTGGGCGCCGGCACACTGGAGGCCAGGATCAAACCATTGCGGTCCAGAATGCGGCCGCGATTGGCCGGCAGTTCCAGCGTACGCGCAAAGCGCACTTCGCCCTGTTTCTGAAAAAAGGCGTTGGCAATCACCTGAATGTAAGTGGCGCGCGCTGCCAGACCCACAAAGCCGAGCGCGATGGCCGCGACAATGAACTTGCTGCGCCAGACCGGTGTCGGACTGGCCAGCAGCGGACTTGAGGTGTAGTTGATGCTGCGGCTCATTGGACCCGTCCGCTCACGGCCACGCCCGACGCTGCAGCGCCACTGGCAGCCTGCGCCGGCACCGTGCCATAGCTCACGTAGTGCGTGATGGCGGGCGTGGTCGAGCGCATCTGCAACTGTTCCTTGGCCAGCTTCTCCACCCGCAGCGGCGTCGCCTGCGCCCGCTTCTCCACTTGCAGCCGCTCCTTGTCGGATTCAATCCGATGCGCCTGCGAGCGCGCCTTGTCGAGTTCCGAGAACAAGCGGCGCGACTCGTACTGCACATTGACGAGGTAAAGCGCACTGGCCAGCACGGCCAGCAGCAAAAACAGGTTGACTCTGCTCATGCTGCCGTCCTCTGTGCCACGCGCATGATGGCGCTGCGAGCACGCGGATTGGCCGCGACTTCGGCGGCGCCGGGCTTGATGCGGCCCAGCGCCTTGAGCTTCATGACCTTGGGCGCGGCAAAGGGCGCGCGCCGGTCATAGACCTCGCGCGAATGCTCGGCAATGAACTGCTTGACGATGCGATCCTCCAGCGAGTGGAAGCTGATCACCACCAGACGTCCGCCGGCCTGCAGCACCGTCAGACTGGCTGCTAGCGCCTGTTGCAGCTCTTCAAGTTCGGCGTTGATGAAAATCCGAAGAGCCTGAAATGTGCGCGTTGCAGGGTTCTGGCCCGGCTCGCGGGTTTTGACCGTGTCAGCCACGAGCTGGGCCAATTCAGTGGTGGTTGAAATGGCGCCCCTTTCATGTCGGCGAGCAACAATCGCCTTTGCAATCGCCCCAGCAAACCGTTCTTCACCGTAATCACGTATCACCTCCGCTATTTTTTCTGTTTCGGCTGTCGCCAGCCACTGTGCCACGCTGATGCCGCGCGTGGTGTCCATGCGCATGTCCAGCGGGCCTTCGAACCGGAAGCTAAAACCACGCACCGGGTTGTCGATTTGCGGCGAACTGATTCCCAGATCCAGCAGCACGCCCGCAACGCTGGCGTCCGGCAACTCCCCAAGCTGGGCAAATCCCTGGTGCCGGATTGAAAAGCGGGCGTCATCCAGCGTAGCGGCTGCGGCCAGCGCGTCGGGGTCTTTGTCAAAAGCGATCAGGCGTCCCTGCGGCGACAGGCGCGACAGGATCAGCCGGCTGTGTCCGCCACGGCCGAAGGTGGCATCAACATAGCAGCCGCTTGCTGCACTGGCATCATCGCCTGATTCGGCCTGCGGGTCGCTGAAGAGAGCGTCAACTGCTTCATTCAACAGGACGGTGGTGTGTGTCCATGAGGTGTTCACCGCCGGCCTTCAGAAAGAAAAATCTTTGAAGACTTCGGGCATTTCGCCGGCCATCGCCTTGGCCTCCTGCGCTTCGTAGCTCGCCTTGTCCCACAACTCGAAGTGCTGACCCATGCCCAGCAACATCGCGTCCTTGGCAATGCCAGCGGCTTGGCGCAACTCGGGCGACACCAGCACGCGACCAGTGGCGTCCATCTCCACATCCATGGCATTACCCAGAAAGATTCGCTTCCACCACTGGGCCGACATCGGCAACGACGCAACGCGTTCGCGGAACTTCTCCCACTCGGGTCGCGGAAACACCATCAGGCAGCCATGCGGATGCTTGGTGATGGTGAGTTGACCGGCGGCGGTCGCGGTCAGGACGTCCCGATGCCGGGTCGGCACCGAGAGGCGGCCCTTGCTATCGAGACTTAATGACGATGCCCCTTGAAACACGGCAGCAAACCCTTCTTTGGCAAAAACAGCAAGAAATGGAAGCGCGAGGGCACTTTTCACCACTTAATTGCACATTTTTGCACTGTACCAGCAAATGAGAAGTTTGCAAGCCAGCTCAGCAGAATTTATTTCAATGAAATCAAGTACTTAGACGCTGTTTTGGATGAAAAAATTCATACAAAATCGTTCTAAATTAAGCACTTAGCGCAGGTTATGAAAGTGATGCGTGAAGGATGAGCCTGAAATGTTGGGGTCAGAGCAAAATTGCTGCGCAATTCTTGGTCTGACCCGCAAGGTTACAGGATGTACCTTGAAAGATCTTCGTCGCGACTGAGCTCACCGAGTCGCGCGTCCACATAAGCCGCATCGATGCGGATGGTCTGCCCACCCAGATTCGCGGCGTCAAAACTCACTTCGTCAAGCAGGCGTTCCATGACGGTAGACAAGCGCCGTGCACCAATATTCTCGGTGCGCTCATTGACGTCAAACGCAATGTGGGCCAACCGCGTGATGCCTTCGTCAAGAAACTCGATCTGCACGTTTTCCGTCGCCAGCAAGGCCTGGTACTGCTTGACCAGCGAGGCATGCGTCTGCGTCAGTATCGCGACAAAATCCTGCACCGAGAGCGACTGCAGTTCAACGCGAATCGGAAAGCGTCCCTGCAACTCCGGAATCAAATCGCTGGGCTTGCTCAGGTGAAAGGCGCCGGAGGCGATGAACAAAATGTGATCGGTCTTGACCATGCCGTATTTGGTGGAGACCGTCGTGCCCTCCACCAGCGGCAGCAGATCACGCTGCACACCCTGGCGCGACACCTCGGCACCGCTGCCTTCGGAACGCGAGGTGACCTTGTCGATCTCGTCAATGAAGACGATGCCGTTTTGCTCCAGCATGTGCAAGGCCTCGGTCTTGATCTCTTCCTCGTTGACCAGTTTGGCCGCTTCTTCATCGATCAATAGGCGCAGCGCCTCGGCGATCTTGAGTTTGCGGGTCTGGCGCTTGGTATGCCCCATCTGGCCGAACATGCCGCGCAACTGCTCGGTCATTTCTTCCATGCCGGCTGGCCCCATGATCTCAAGCTGGGGCGGCGTCTGTGCCAGGTCGATTTCAATTTCACGCTCGGCCAGTTGGCCCTCGCGCAGCTTTTTGCGAAAAGTCTGCCGCGTCACGCTTTCGGTTTCGGCTTTGGCGTCCAGGCCGAACTCGGCGCGCGGTGGCGGAACCAGAATATCGAGTAAACGTTCCTCTGCCGCATCCTCAGCACGTGCACGCACTTGTTTCATACCGGCAACACGGGTTTGCTTGACAGCGATGTCGGCCAGGTCGCGGATGATGGCGTCGACATCCTTGCCGACGTAGCCCACCTCGGTGAATTTGGTGGCCTCGACCTTGATGAACGGTGCGTCAGCCAGGCGTGCCAGGCGCCGCGCAATTTCTGTTTTGCCCACACCCGTGGGGCCAATCATCAGAATGTTCTTGGGCGTGATCTCGGCGCGCAAACCGGGCTCGACCTGCTGGCGACGCCAGCGATTGCGCAGGGCGATGGCCACCGCACGTTTGGCCTGCTGCTGGCCAACGATGTGCTTGTCAAGCTCAGCAACGATTTCCTGGGGTGTCATGGAAGGGTTTCGATGGTGTGGTTCATGTTGGTGTAAATGCACAACTCACCAGCGATCTCAAGCGATCGCTTGACGATGTCGTGCGCCGACAACTCGGTGTGGTTGAGCAGCGCAATGGCAGCGGCCTGGGCATACGCGCCACCCGAGCCAATCGTGACGATGCCGTTCTCGGGTTCGAGCACATCGCCGTTGCCGGTGATGATGAGGGAGGCCTCGCTGTCGGCCACCGCCAGCATGGCTTCGAGGCGGCGCAACACGCGATCCGTGCGCCAGTCCTTGGTCAGTTCAATGGCCGCGCGCACCAGATGTCCCTGATGCTTTTCCAGTTTGGCCTCAAAGCGCTCGAACAGCGTAAAGGCATCGGCGGTGGCGCCGGCAAAACCGGCCAGCACCTTGCCGTGGTAGAGCTTGCGCACCTTGCGCGCCGTGCCCTTGACGACAATATTGCCCAGGGTCACCTGGCCATCACCACCAATGGCGACCGTGACACCGGCTGGCGTCTGGCGTCGCACGCTGATGATGGTGGTACCGTGAAATTGTTCCATGCCTGTTCACCCCTTGGATCCGCCGGATCAGTTGTTGCGCAACAGGACCTTGGCGTGTTCGTTGATGCCGATGATGTTGAAAAACGCCGCCACCAGACAGGGCACATCATTGAACCGGATCTGGGTACCCTCGGTCTCACGCGCCATTACCCAGTTCAAAATACTGCCAGCTGCAGAAAAATCGACACGGATCAGACGATCGCAGGAAATATCGACCAGCGCGGAAGCGGGCAGCGCGGCCTGCAGCCGGTTCAGTGCCTCGGTCGCGTCGCCCCGGATCTCACCTTCCAGACTGAGCTGTGGCGCCTCATTCGGTGACGTGCCGAATGAATCGGCGTCGGCCCCCGCATATACGCAAAGCACCTGCTGCCAAGGCGGCGGGGCGAGTTCATGGATGACGCAAAAATCGAGCGCGGCCAGTTCAAATGCGTCCTGCAAAGCCATGACGCGCAAGGCGTCAAGACGCAGTCGCCACCAGAACATTTCGACCCGCCGGTCGCCAGCCGGCGTGCACGACTTGAGCACACGCTCCAACTGATCGGCGCCGGAAAAAATCAAACTCACGCTCTGCTTACACCACTGTCCAAACAAATCGGCCAGTACCGAGCCGGCTGGCGGCATGATCGTGCGCAAGGCACGCCAATCCAGATGCCAGGGCGCTGGGCTTGTCGTCAACACAGCCTGCAAGGTTTGCAGCGCCGCCAGATCGAGTTCCGCCGGGCTGCTCCAGACGATGGCGGGGGCAGGCGCATTGCTGCGCAGCAGATCGGGGGTGGAGAACCAGGCTGGCGCCGGGTGGCCAAAACGCTGCGCGCATTCCATCCCGAATTGCGCGTAGCTGTCTTCCTGCCCGGTTGCACGGTACAGGTCGAACAGGGCGGCAGCCCAAGTTTCGGCCGATTCCGGGCGCACCTTGCCCGAGCGCAGCACAGCCAGCAAACCAGCTTCTGCCTGCGCATCCTCACCATTGGCAAAGCGAATAGCGGCCTCTTCCATGTCAGGATCAACCAGGCTGTCACCGAGATCGATTGAAAACAGGCCCGACAGCGAGAATTCCTTGTCGCCGCCAGCGGCTGGGGCATCGGCCATGTTCCCGAATTTCATCATCTCCTGCGGCTCGACGGGCGACACCGGCGCACGCCCATGCCATTTGTCCATCGGTTGCGTTGATGCGTAGGCGCGGCCTTCCCCGAGTTCGGAGCGGGAGACCGATTGCGGCGGCAGCGTCTGGGAAAACTCACCGCCCGGTGCGCCCATTGGCAGCGTTGTCTGCTGCTGCGTCTCTTGCGTCGCAGGCGTTTCGGTCGATTTATGGGCCGGTTCGCCCTGCTTGCCCTTCCACCACTGCTTGGACATCTGGGCTTCGATGTCATCGATCTTCTTGATCGTGCTGGCCCTCTCCTCCAGATGGGAGGCATTGGTACTGGCCAGGAAGAACGACGGGCGCTCGTTGCGGTCCGAATTGTCGATCGGAGTATTGGCGCGCAATTTTCGCAACTGGTCGAATTCGCGTCCTCGCACGAAATCGTTGCGCCGCTTGCGCTCGATCATCTCCTTGAGCGCCTCCTTGCTGTAGCCCTTTTCCTGTTCGGAATCGGGCGCCGATTCGACTCCGATCTGGTCAAGTTCGGACCAGTCCTTGGTTGGGTGGCGAACGAACTTCGCCATCTTCGACAGCAAACCCGAACCGATGCTTTTCGTCGCCATGAGATCTCAAAACAGGGGGCAGACGCGGGGCAGACCGAGCGTCAGTCCCCAAACATTTTTTGCTTGAGTTCGCGCCGCTGTTGCGCCTCGAGCGACAGATTGGCCGTTGGCCGTGCCAACAGGCGCCCGACGCCGATGGGCTCGCCGGTTTCATCGCAATAGCCGTAGTCACCCGAATCGATGCGTGCAATCGACTGTTCAATCTTCTTGAGCAGTTTGCGTTCGCGGTCACGTGTGCGCAACTCCAGCGCGTGCTCTTCCTCGATCGTGGCACGGTCAGCCGGGTCGGGTACAACCACGGTGTCCTCGCGCAGATGCTCGGTGGTTTCGCCGGCATTGCTCAGAATATCCTTCTTGAGTTGGATCAGCTTGCGACGGAAGAACGCAAACTGGGTCTCGTTCATGTACTCGTCATCGGGCATGGCGATCACTTCGGCATCCGTCAACTGCTCAAGCGGTTTCAATTTCCAGTTGTTCGCCAGCTTCGGATCCTTCTTGATCGCCGATGCCAGGGGGGGAACGATCAGCGGTGATGAAACGGTTTGCGTAAAACTGGCCTTGGCAGCGGTTGACGCGACCGATTGCGCCATGGACGGAACCGTCAACTGCGCCAGCCGTGAAGAGGGGCGTCCGGCCCGGGCCGGCACCGGCACACTGCCCGGCGCCGCCGGTGCCAGCACCGGTTTATCCTTTGGCGCAGCCACAGGGGCTGCAGAAACTTTCGCGATCATTGCTTTCACTGAATCCTTTGCTTTGACTTTGACAGCCGCCTTGGCGACTTTGACGGGAACCGGTTTGGGCGACTTGGGCGCAACTTTTGCAACCAGCTTGCCGACCTTGACCGCTACCGCCTTCTTTGCTGAAACTTTGGCCTGCACCTTGACGGGTGGCTTGGCGGATTTCGTCGCCGCAGCCTTGACTGGCGGGACTTTCTTGACAGCCAACTTTTTGCTGACAGGCTTTGCTATAGCCTTGCTGACGGTCTTGGCCACCGGCTTGGGCTTGGCCACCGGCTTGGGCTTGGCCACCGGCTTGGGCTTGGCCACCGGCTTGGGCTTGGCCGCCGGCTTGGGCTTGGCCGCCGGCTTGGGCTTGGCTACCGGCTTGGGCTTGGCTACCGGCTTGGGCTTAGCTACCGGCTTGGGCTTGGCTACCGGTTTGCCCTTGGGTTTGGCCGACACTTTCACAGCAGGTTTGACCTTGGCAGGCACCTTGCCTGCACTTTTGGCATTCTTGTTGACCACTTTGATCTTCCCGGTTTGTGCTTTCACTTTTTGTCTCCTCGCAGGATCTGTCGGCGCATCTGCAACGCCACCCGATCCGCTCTTGCTTGCTTCTTTGGAATTCAGCGAAACCAACTTTACCCCTTCACGACCGAAGTTTTCGACTCCGCTTCGCTGAACATCGCTGGCGCGCGAGTGTACAGGTTTAGCAAGTGGGAATCCCATCAGTTGCAAAATCGAGACAAACATGGCTTATTCAGGCAGAGCACAGATTCTGATCAAACCAGGCACTGCTGCAGCCCCTGCATGAAAATATCCTTTGGCAAATCAATGCCAATGAACACCATCTTGCTGCTGCGCGCCTCATCGGCAGCCCAGACCGGCCCCAGATCACTGCCCATCAGTTGGTGCACACCCTGAAAAATCACCTTGCGCTCGGCCCCCTTCATCGACAGCACGCCTTTATAGCGCAGCATGCGCGGACCGTAGATATTCACAACCGCGCCCAGAAAGTCCTCCAACTTCGCGGGGTCAAAGGCGCGCTCAGACTTGAAGACAAAGCTCTTGACGTCGTCGTCCTGCGCATGATGATGACCGGCACCATGCTGGTGCGACGGATGATCGCAATGCTCACCCGGCGCGTGATCATGGTGGGCGTGGTCGTCATCCTCTTCCTTGAGAAAGTCGGGATCAATGTCAAGTTTGGCATTGAGGTTAAAGCCGCGCAGGTCAAACACCTCACTCAGCGCCACTTCGCCGAAATGAACGGTTTTTTGCGGCGCGCGCGGGTTCATATGCGTCAGGCGATGCCGCAACGCCGCCACTTCATCAGACGGCACCAGATCGGCCTTGCTGATGAAGATCTGGTCGGCAAAACCGACCTGGCGCCGCGCCTCCTGGCGTTCATCGAGCTGCGTCTGCGCGTGCTTGGCGTCTACCAGCGTCAGGATCGAATCCAGCAGGTAACTCTCGGCAATTTCGTCGTCCATGAAGAAGGTTTGCGCCACCGGGCCGGGATCGGCCACACCAGTGGTTTCGATCACGACGCGGTCAAAGCTGAGTTCACCCTTGCGCCGCTTCTCAGCCAGGTCCCGCAATGTGGCACGCAGGTCTTCGCGGATGGTGCAGCAGATGCAGCCATTGCTCATCTGGATGATTTGCTCCTGGGTATCGGAGACCAGGATGTCGCTGTCAATATTTTCTTCACCGAACTCGTTCTCGATGACGGCAATCTTCTGCCCGTGCGCCTCTTGCAGCACGCGCTTGAGCAGCGTGGTTTTGCCCGAGCCAAGAAAGCCCGTCAGAATCGTTGCCGGAATGAGATTGGTCGTCATGTTCGAAGGATTGTGGAAATCGTGAAGCAAGGGAGTTTAGCGGTCTATTGCGTCAGGCTTGTTTGCGCATGACCTGCAAGCCTTTGAGGTACTCGCCTTCCGGGAAATTGACCGTCATCGGATGGTCCGGCGCACCCCCCATGCGTTCGACGATATAGCCGTCAACGCCGGCGTCGATGCCAGCCGAAGCCACAATCTTGTGAAACAGGTCGGCGCTAATGCCGCCCGAGCAGGAATAGGTGAAAAGGACACCCCCGGGCGCCAGAATCTTGAACGCCAGCCGGTTGATGTCCTTGTAGGCGCGTGCGGCGCGTTCCGCGTGCGCTACGGTCGGGGCGAACTTGGGCGGATCGAGCACGATGGCATCGAAAGTCTGACCCTGTGCGTCGAACTGACGCAGCGAGGCATTGACATCGGCATCCAGGAAGGTCGTGCGGCTCGCTTCAAACCCGTTCAAGGCCACATTGGCAGCAGCCTGCGCCAACGCCGGGGCGGATGAGTCGATGGAGGACACATGGGCGGCGCCGGCACTCAGTGCGGCCACGGTAAAGCCGCCGGTGTAGCAGTAGCAATTGAGCACGCGTTGGAACTTCAAGCGGCGCGTCGTCTGCGCGAACTTCTGGCGGCTGTCGCGCTGATCGAGGTAAAAACCAGTCTTGTGGCCACTGGCAATGCTGAGCCCCAACTTCCAGTCGTGCTCGCGCAGAATCAGGTCGGTCGGGCCTTCGCCGCGCAGCCAGCCGCTGACTTCGGGCAAGCCCTCTCGCACGCGGCCGCTGGCGTCAGAGCGCTCATAGAGCTTGTCCAGACCGGTGGCCGCCAGCAGGGCATTGACCAGCACCGCTTTCCAGCGCTCGGCGCCACTGGAGAGGAACTGCGCCACCAGCGTGTCGCCGTAGCGGTCCACAATCAGACCCGGCAGGCCATCGGATTCCCCATGCACCAGCCGCATCGCATCGCTCTGGATGTCAAACCGGCTTCTGGCATTGACCGCTCGTCGGCAGGTTGCTTCAAGGAAGGCTGCGTCGATGCGCTGGGTCTCGTCAAAACTCCAAGCCCGCGCCCGGATCTTGGAGACCGGACTGAAGGCGGCCCAGGCCAAAAAGGCGCCATCGAAAGACTCGACGCGCACCGTTTCGCCAGCATCGGCGGTGCCGCGAGCGATAGCAGACTCAAAAATCCAGGGATGGCGGCGCAGCAGCGAACGCTCTTTGCCCGCTCTTAATCGAATCGTTTTCATGGCCCGATTGTGGGGCCTGTCGGCCGCGTCAGCGAAGCAGCCGATCCTCATTCCGTTTCCAAATCATTCCTGTCTAGGGGCGACGCCGAAGACAGTGCGCCAGCACGGCAAGGCGTAGCAACAACGACAGGGATGGTTTAGAAATGGAATCAGTAGGTGACGGCCATGGCCGGAACATCGACCTTGATCATCGGCTTCTTGAGTGCCCCGTGAACCGCCTTGACATACTCAGCAGCCCATTTTTCGTTCTCGAACCAGCTCGCGCCGGCGGCCTCGGTCACACGCAGCACCTTGTCCGCCGTCAGCACCTTGCCACTGGCGCGCAGCGGCTCGCACTCCAGCGCAGTGAACTGCGCATCGAGCCAGGCGCGTGCGGCGTCGCTCGCCAGTGCCGGGCCCTCCTCGACGTGAAAATGAAATTCAACCCCTTTTTCCAGAAAAACCAGTACCTGACTGCGCATGAAAAACACCTCTTATGTTGATAACCGAGAGTTTCGCCGAATTGGCAGCAAAAAAATAGAGAAAACGCTCCTCAATTACTTAATTTTGGCACGCGGATGCGCTGCATCATAGGCTTTGGCCAGATGCTGGAAGTCAAGCCGGGTGTAGACCTGCGTGGTGGTGATGCTGGCGTGTCCCAGCAACTCCTGCACACCCCGCAAATCGCTGCTCGACTGCAGCACATGGCTGGCAAACGAATGGCGCAGCATGTGCGGGTGCACCGGCACCTCCAGCCCGGCCTGCAGACTGCGCTGGCGCAGGCGCTGCCAGATCGACTGCGCCGTCAAGCGCGTACCGTTGCGCCCGATGAACAAAGCGTCCGAAGTCGCACGCCGCGCCGACTCTGGAGCCTGCGCACGCAACACCAACCAGTGCTGCAGCGCCTCCAGGGCCTTGGCGCCGACCGGCACGCTGCGGCGCTTGGAACCCTTGCCCAGCACGTGCGCCTCAGCGGCTTGCAAATCAATCCAGCCGCGGGCGCCGGGGCTGGCAACGGCGTCCAGCCCTGTCAACTCGCCCACGCGCAGACCGGCGCCATAGAGCAACTCAACCATGGCGGCATCGCGCGCTTCGAGCCAGGGATTGCTGCCCTCGCTGCTAAAACTCGCCAGTTGCACTGCCTGGTCCACGCTCAGGGCCTTGGGCAGCGGCTTGCCAGACTTCGGTGCGCGCACATCCTGCACCGGATTGCTGGCGACCCAACCCTGACGCCCGAGCCAGACGTAAAAACCACGCCAACCTGAGAGGATCAAAGCGATGCCGCGGCCGCTGCGCCCGCCGCTGTGCATTTGCGCCACCCAGCGCCGGATATGGCTGTTTTGCACCGCCAGCAGTTCGACATTGGCCTGGGCTGCGTACGCCGTCAGCTTCTCCAGGTCCAGCGTATAAAGTTCCACCGTGCGCTGCGCCAAACGCTTTTCAACGCGCACGTGCGCCAGGTACTGGTGGACCAGTGTGTTCAAGTGCTTACCTGAGTCGGGACAAAGCCGCACTGGCGAGTTCGGCGATGCGCGCCAGAAATTCGGTACCCATACCGCTATTGAAGCGCTGTGCGTCGGGCGATGCCAGCACCAGCAGGCCAAAAGCCGGCTCGGAACTGCCCGGCGGCCCTTTGCGCAGGGGCAGCAGGGCCAGCGAGGTGGCTGAGAGCGGATCGGGCAGCCAACGCGCCGCTTCGAACCCGGTGTTCACGCCGCAGAAGGGCTCGGTCAGCGATGAGGCGAAAAGACGGGCGTCCTCACTTACACCGGTGGCGAATTCAGCCTGGGCAAATTCCGGCGCAACGTCCCAGACCTTGATGCCAACCTGGGGCACAGAGAACTGGTCCGCGATCTCATCTGTGATCTGCCCCGGCAAATCGGACGGTTCGCTCGTCAGGAACAAGGTGCCCGCCCAGCGCAGCAGCTTGTCCGACAGCATGACGTTGTCGTTGCCGTGGCGGATCATGTCCATGATGCGCAACTCCAGACCCTTGATCTTCTCGCGCAGCATGCCGGCTTGCCGTTCCTGAAGACTGACCGCACGTGCGCTGTGCGGGCTGCTCAGTTGCACGGCGGCCAGCAGTTCGGCGTGACGCTCGAAAAAGTCCGGCGTATTGGCCAGGTAATTGGCGATGTCGTCTTCGGTGATGGAGTCGGTAAAAGGTGTGCTCATAGTGTGTCCGGTAAGTCGATTTCGCCCTGAAAGACGGGGGTGGCAGGGCCGGTCATCATGACACTGGCGACCCCGCCGGCCCAGGAAATGGAAAGCGTGCCGCCGCGTGTCTGCACCGCAACGACTGAATCGAGCAGGCCCAAACGGATACCCGCCACCACCGCTGCGCAGGCACCCGAGCCGCAGGCCAAGGTTTCGCCAACGCCGCGCTCAAATACGCGCAGTTGGATCTGGTCGCGCTGCACGATCTGCATGAAGCCGACATTGACGCCGCGCGGGAAAGCCGGGTTGCGCTGGATCAGCGGGCCCAGCGTGGCGACCGGTGCCGACGCCACATCGGCGACCTGCAACACCGCGTGCGGATTGCCCATTGACAACACCGCAAGCGATGCGGCCTCCTGTTTGCCGGCGTCGACCCGCAACAAAGGCCATTGTTCCCAGCTGCCACTGCGCTGCGGCTGCAGCCCGTGACCATTAAATGGAATGTCGGCCAGCGCAAAGACCGGTGCTCCCATATCCACCGTGACGCGGCCATCGGGCAGGATGCGCGGCTCGATCACACCGGCGCGGGTCTGGACCCGGATCGTGTCCTTGCTGCACAGGCCCTGGTCGCGCACGAAGCGCGCAAAGCAGCGCGCGCCGTTGCCGCACTGCTCGACTTCGGCGCCGTCGGCGTTGTGGATGATG
>Ga0194060_10001420_pt1 | contig 17127 bp, 6 predicted proteins | sample SepL225m_MetaG_FD_163427 | JGI IMG/M metagenome (GOLD analysis project Ga0194060, IMG submission 163427) | Anoxic zone freshwater microbial communities from boreal shield lake in IISD Experimental Lakes Area, Ontario, Canada - Sep2016-L222-5m | ecosystem: Environmental > Aquatic > Freshwater >...
CGACTGCACAATATGAAACTATTTCCGCTGTGCATCCCAAAAAGCAGCAGGGTATCGCACTGGAAACTATCGAGATCTACGCTCCAATCGCCCATCGTTTGGGTATCAATCAAATCAAATGGCAGCTTGAAGACTACAGTTTCCGTGTACTGGAGCCGGAAAAATACAAGGAAATCGAAGAGGCGGTGAAGGAAAAGAGACAGCATCGGGAAGAGTATATTCATAAAATTTCTGAGAAGCTGCACTACCATCTGAATAAAGAAAAGATTGAGGCGGAAATTTCCGGCAGACCGAAGAATCTCTACGGCATTTATCGCAACGTGTATATTGAAAAGAAAGATCCGACGGTCAATGATGTGCTCGATATGTATGGGCTCAGAGTTATCGTTGACACTATTCCTGCTTGTTACCGCACGTTGGGTATCATTCATGCGCAGTGGAAGCCGCTTTCCAATCGGCTGAAAGACTACATCGCTGTGCCAAAATCGAATGGCTATCAGTCGCTGCACACCGGTGTGGTCTGTGATGGTGGAAAAATTGTTGAGGTGCAGATCAGGACGCACGATATGCACTATACTGCGGAGTATGGTCTGGCTGCGCATTGGCGATACAAAGACCAGTCGAGTCAGGATGCGCAGGTGGATGAGCGTATCGCTTGGATCAGGCAGTTGCTGGATTGGCAGAAGGAAATGCAGGATGCGGAGGACTTTGTTGAGTCGCTGAAGTTGGATCTGTTTCAGGATGAAATTTTTGTGTTTACACCAAAAGGTGATGTAAAAAACCTCCCGCTTGGCTCTACGCCGGTTGATTTTGCTTTCGCAGTGCATACCGATCTCGGAAATCGTTGTATCGGCGCGAAGGTGAACAACCGCATGGTATCACTGGATTACCAGCTCAAATCTGGTGATATCATCGAGATCATGGCGTCGAAAGCTGCTCGTGGTCCGTCCCGCAGCTGGCTGGAGTTTGTGAAAACATCGAGCACGAGAAATAAAATCCGCCGCTGGTTCCGCAAGGATGAGCGTGAAGAGAATGTGAAGACTGGGAAAGAGATTTTTGAGCAAGAGTTGAGGAGAATTCTGGGTGTTGGCATTAGTGCTATTCCAAAAGATAAAGCGAAAGAGTTGTTTGAAAAATTCAAAGCCAACGATTGGGAAGATATTTTTGCCGCGATTGGCTATGGGCATTTCACTGTCCGGCAGGTGCTCGATCAGGTGATTGAGCGCGAAGCTGATATGATTTTGAACAAGCCTTCCAAAAAGAAGGCTCCGAAAAAACAGATAGCAAACCGCGCTGGCGTGCGAGTTGAGGGTGTGCAAAATCTGTTGATCCGTCTTGCTCCTTGCTGCAATCCCGAACCAGGACAGAAAATCGCTGGGTTTATCACGCGTGGGAAAGGAGTGACCATCCACCAGATTGACTGCAAAAATCTGCTTGGGCTTTCCCCTGAGGACAAAGATCGCGTAGTGAAGGCATATTGGGAAGAGGAAACAGTGACGTTTTATCCGATCACCTTCGAGATGACGGTATGGGATCGTGTTGGGCTGATGCGGGATATTGTGACCGGTATTTCTGATCTGGGAATTAATATCCATCATATCGATTATAAAAAGATGAATGATAGCAAGGGCGTTTTGCGGTTGGTGCTGGAGATTAAGGACAGTAAGGTGTTGAATGATGTGTTGAGGAGTATGGAACGGGTGCCGGATATTATGAAGATTGAGCGGGTGTAGGGTTGTTGGGTAGATGATCACAAAGCCTAGCTCAAGTCTCTGTTTATTGGTTTAGTTACTCTTTATAGCTACTCATCTAGTACTAGGTTTTGATAAATATAAAAATGCCGTGATGTTACTTTAGCAATCTGAAAATTACAAGTTGCTTTTCCATACCAGTACTTACCAAGAAGCCATTAATCATTGCTGCTTACGGGCTCGTGCTAGTAAATCTAGCATGTGCCGAGAGAGAAGGATGCGAGAGTTAGGTCTGGTTATTGCAGTCCCTTTCCAACGTTCAAGAATGTTATATTTTTGTTCTAATTCAGAAAGATTAGAAATGGTATTTGTTAGCATTAGTTGTAGATCTTCAGTTTTTGCTTTCCTATTTTCTTCACTACTAAGCCACTTTTCAACAGTTAACCCCTCAAAAAAACCTAGAAAAATGCCTTTGCCTTGCTCAGTAATCCTCATATCCTCGAAAGATTTCGCAGTGGGTTCTTGTTGTTCAAAGAGTTCTGGTAGCGCAGAATACATTGCAGTCACAAGAGCCCTAGCATTTCGTAATGCAACAGTATCTCTAAGCTCCATTCTTGTAAAAACTGCTGGCACAGAGACAGGAAAAGTTTCTATTACAGGTTCAACGCTGCCAAGCTTTAGCTTCTTCATAACATTCTCGATTTCGGTTTTCGCAGAACCAGCTATTCGATGACGATTTGTGATAACAACTATTCTTCCATTGGGTAAAGTTATTTCTTCAACTATGCTGGCTTTTCTAGCATTTGGTGATTTGATTATCTTTCCATTATCAAAAATAGTGCGTCCTTGAGCATCAGGAGTTGACCCAACTAGTGTTAATGCTTGCCATAATAACGATAGCTCCCACGATCTTTTTTTCTTCTTGTTTTCAGTCAACCACTCTAGAACTGTGCTTCCTTTAAAAAGGTCCAGTACTACCTGTTCACCTTCGGTGGATAGGGTCCAGTTCAGGGATTGCCCAGAATTGGGGCAAACTAAATCAGTAATGTCTAAAAGCCCATGCAAAATGTCGTCGGATTTTATTCGGTCATGGCAAAGGTTCTGCCTTTTATATACTTCAGAAACCTTGTGCGGAAATTTATGATCAAGAATGCCTTGAACTTCTTGCCTTATTGTGGCTGAAATCTGTTGATCAGCAAACCACTCTTCATCAATAAATACTATCCTACCAGAGTCCCTTTCACTTTCCCCTATTGCTTCCAATATCTTGCTTGAGGCCTGATCAACGGCATCTATAAATGGCGAACTTTGACCTTTGATAATTTGACTTCTGCTTGTTCCTCGCATCAATGCATCTAATACATCTAGCATATCATCTGGCACGATAGAGCTATAGGGATTTATAGTTTTATTGAAAAAAGGTGGGTGTTCCCATAATGTCACAGTTGTTCTATCTTTCCATCGAGGTAATCTAGCAAGAGCAACTACCAGTTTAGTAGCTTTTTCTGCTTCTATACCTGGGTTCACGATACCATGCAATCTTGCATATTTTGCAAAAGATGATTCTGCAGCATCTCCCTGTGAAGTACCTGCACTTCTTAGAACATTGCTAGGTCTTTGGGGCTCGAATGTTCTTTCTTGGCGAACGTTAGAAACTACCTGGGGTGAAAAACTCAATGAGTTTCCTGAAAAAAGATTCTGAAGCGTTTGCAGAGTACGAGCGGCTTGCTCTCCAAAAGGTATCTGGTTATCTTTCCAGCCTTCAAAACGTTTGAGCAACGTACTACAAAAAGTTCTTACACGTGTACCAGCATGTTCCAGTTGTTCAAACGTCGTTTTTCTGATCATCCACTGTTCCTACTTCTCAATAAAATGTCCTTTGTGGAGAGTAGAAATATAGCTATAGTTGCTAATTTTGTCAACTTTCGAGAGTTTTTTCATGCTTGTTATTAACAGAATATAGAGCAACTATTTTATAGCGCGGTTGGTGTTGGAGATCAAGGACAGTAAGATGCTGAATGATGTGCTACGCAGTATGGAACGGGTGGAAGATATTATGAAGATTGAGAGGTGGAGGGTTAAAACTTACTCATTTCTTGGGCAATTTTTCTCCTAATTGCTGCTATTTGTTCTTCAAGCGCAGCTCTTTCTTCTCCAGTTGCTACACTAAGTTGTGCTTCTGCTTGTTGTACTGCAGACTCAGCCTGTGCGAGCTCCTCCCTAGTGAATCGCTGGATTCTAACCATTTCTTCTCTTGGGTCTCCCAAGTTTAGCAACTGAGCAGTAATACGTTGCCCTTCCCTTTCTAATGCAACTTTAATTTTATCACTTGCGGCAAGGAGTTCATCTCCTATTTGTTGAGATTGGGCGTCAAGTACTCTACGAATTGGTCTTGCTCCTGCGTGTTGTTCAATTGCCGCTGCTGCTTTTTTTCTGGTGCTAGCTGCGTATCGATCACTTGCCGCTTTCAGTGCTTGATCGGATTGTCTCATCTGAGCTGCTAGGCCTGAGCCAAATGCGCTTGTTTTTCCTCTTTGAGTTCCATTTTCTCCACCACTACTTCTTCTTTCACCACCTGAACCTGTTGGGGGTGAAGAGTTGCCGTCATCTGGCCTAGAGCTAGATACGTCTCCCCCATCCCAGTTTTTTCCAGCTAGGAGCACTCTGGCTTGGTCAATTAGTGGTAGTCCTCTTACAGAAGCTTCCACTATTAAGTAACCACCGTTTAACCACCGCGTTGGTAGCGCGACGGGAATACCTAGCTCTGGATTTACTTCAGAAGTTAGCTGTAATGAAGAGCTCCTATCCCCCTCATCACCCGTCTTTGTTACAACAACTCTATAGGTAATAGGTTCACTCATTACTGTTACACGAGTAATTGGCAACGTTCTTTGTACGATGGCCATTTTACCTGTACTATTTTCTCTTTCAATAATGCAGGGAGTAACGATCCAGACACCATCTGTACCTAAATCAACAGTTGCTAATTCTTGGAGATTCATTTCTGTTAGGTACGTTAGAGTTGTTCCATCTTTTTTTGCTATGTCTTGAAGTGCAAGCAATACTCTTTCAGATAATTTCTGAATTCTAAACCCTTTTCTAAACGCATCATCAACAGTTACTCGTCTTCTACTAAGCTCATCTTCTAGGACTCTTTGAAGAAATGCTTCAGTGTTGTTTAGTAAATCCTCTGTCCCTCCATATTTTTCAATCATTGGCTGAAGAAAGTGGTAAGGGTTTTCTGGATCACGAAGGGCTGGAAGTGCATACCTACTGATAAACTCACGAGAGAAATTACCATCTCTAGTTGTTGCAAGATAACAACGTATTGCTCCTTCATGGTAGAGATCTTCATGTTCGGACATTGTCACTATTGAAGCTAAAAATCCACATTGCTCTCGTTTTGCTGCTAGATCACTAAGAAGAATTCTTCGTTGATTTTCACGCATTTCTTCCAAACTACCTACACCAATTCCTGATTGAGTTGGATTAAACTCTTCTGGCACAGCGAGTAACACCCGTGTAATTTCGTCTGTAGTGAGTGCTTGTCTTAGAAGCGCCTCTGAAATTAGTATTCCGTCAGGAGCTCTGCTTCTGCTCGGCCTGCCGAGACCTGAAATTTCATTTGTATATGGGCGAAATGATAAACCCGTTTGCCCAGTTATTGACCTCATCTGAAGACTGATTCTGCTAAGATATTCTCCGCTTGGATCAGGCTGTTGTACATTTAAGTACTGAACTCCGCCAACTGATACAGGGTGAAAAAGTTGTGCTCCGAATACTCTTCTCTGCAGTAATGCAATAAATGATGGGCGCTGTGTAGTATTTCTCCAAAGTTTCCCAAGAGCTTCCAGCTGATGTGGCTCGAGGATAAGCCATAAATTTCCAACGTATCGTCCTTGATTTCTTAGTTCAGTTAGTCCTTTACCGAACTCTGGAGGAAGCTCTCCTACTCGTATTTCTGCTAAGGCTGCTCCGAGTATGGTATTGAGACATTGCGCAAACTCTATCGTTGAGAGTTTACCAGCTATATTCGGGAGCGTATCGGGAAGGTCTCTGCCTTGCGCTTGACGGTAGCGGCAGTAGCGCAGTACGAACTGCAGTTCCTGGGGGACTGTACCAACGAGTTGCTCGTAGGTGGGCGGCTCTGATGCTCTTTTCTCAACCCGATGTCCATCTGTTCGTGGAGACGCAGACACATCGGCAGGGGGGGCTGGTGCTTCCTTTACAGTTAGATGTGGAGGTGGAGGTGGAGGTGGGGACGCTTTAGGAGCTGGAGCTTCGACAACATGTGGAGGCCCTGCTGGTAGAGCTGCAGGATCAGATTGTGACTCTATCGCAGCTGCAGGGACTTCAGCTACAAGCTCTTTCCAGCTGCCATCCTCCTGTTTTTGACTGACTGTCAAACCACGACAGTAGAAAAAGACGAGCAAGTAGGAGAGTATGTCTTGGGTTGTGGGTAGCAAAGAACTGAGCTCTTTCGATTTAGTATCTTCCCTCAACGTGGCAACTGCATTTTTTGTTGTCTCATGATCACCAGCTTTGATTGCTTCTATCGTACTGGCTATAGTTGCTGCGTCTTGTTCGGTAAAGGCGCTCAAATCGAACTTTTTATTATATCCTCTGAACGTAGGATGTTGCCCACCAACATACCCAGAAAATCTACTGACATCTGCAATCCGTATCCCACTGGATTCAAGAATCTGCATAATTTCTTCAAATGAAAGTTGTACTCTTCTTCTCTCATCGATCGATAACTCCGCTGCTAGTGCTGTTGCACCTTCAGGGCTCAAGCGAAAAGAACCATACTCAGGGTCGAAGACTACTTCAGCAATACCTCGAGGATGGTTGGCGAACAGAGCACATCTGATGGCATACATGAGGTTTGTAGCAAAACTTTCATCACGCATCTCTGTTGCTTGTATGGTTGCCCAATTCCTCTCATTCTGAGGTGGCCTTTGATGATAACGAAGCAGAACTGCCCTTTGCGCGATACTGTACACCGCTGCTGAGCACCATGTTTGAGACCATCTGTTGCTGTCACCGGTTCGTTGCACACACCCCCATTCTAGAAGTACAGCCGTTACATCAGTAATTGTTTTTTGCAGTCTTGCTTCATTGGTGCATTGACTCTGCAACTCCTTGTAGAGTGCGCCAATTGCTTTCTCGGGAGATCGTATTTGCACCTCGAACATCCTAATCAAAGATTGCCATCCTTTTTTTGTCACTATGAGGTGTTTATTTGCGCTCTCTACCATACCTTGAATACCATCAAGGGTTGCCTCTTCTTGTAGTTGTGTCATAGTTTCTGCTGCATGCATGATAGCTACCCAGGTCGGAGAATCCTTTGGGATACCTTCTTCAGTGAGGAGTGACGGCACGCTTCTTGCTATCCCCATACGAAGCAGAAACTGGAGAGAAGTGTTGCTCACTTCCCACGAGGCTATACCGCTTGGATGTGCTGTCGCTGTGGTTACTAAACGATCATCATTAATTTCTGGAAATTTAGTTGATTGGCACCAAAGTAGAAGATGTCTTGCAGCTTGATATACATATCGTTGTACTGTATCTCTACGATCACTATCCATTCTATCCGCAACAACAGCCACGATATCTGCTAAAGCAGTGAATGTATCACGTTCGTTCAGTTTTCTTTCCCTTTCAGTTCTTTCCCAAGCTTCATACGCTACATCAAGTTTAGTAACAACAGATCTGGAAAGCTGATCGGTTGGCCAAATTTCAAGTTCAGCTTTTTTTGCCACTAATAATCTAGTATCTTGCGCTCTCACTTTTGTTTGACAAATTGCTGCAACTAAATCATCTTTTTCTTCTGCTAGTAAAAATTCAAGCATAAACTTGGCTAGTTGAGCACGGTCTGTCGCTGACTTTTTTGCCATCCAATCTTTAACAGACATACCATTCCACAGGTCATTAAATACTTTTACTCCCCCTTCATCATTAAATACATACACTGTTGTTCCTGGTAGCAAACTGGTATTTTTAGCATTTCGCAGTCGGCCCTTTCCTTCCAGGGCAAAATATATGTTGTCCGCGCGGGTTCTATCGTTTCCATTTATACCTAGTTCTTCATAGAGGAGCTCTTGCGGGCATGGGTATGGTCTTGCAAACTCCTTCGCTTTTCTTCCTTCCCTGATCCACCGTTTATACTCCTCTTCAAGTCTAGCCACAATAAATTTATCGGCCCTGAACCCTGTTGTAATCAACAACGGTTTACCACCACAGATACCAACCGCACAGATTTTTGGCAATGTGGTTCCATCTGAGTAAGGGATGCACCTTTTTGTTTCGAGGGGATTCTCGTTATTACTATCTTTCTCATTCAGTATCTCTGTGATCGTGGCAATGAACCACTGTTGAAATCCGAGATCTTTCTTTTTCTCACCAATCCATTCATATAGTATCCGTCCACCCAAAAGATCTTCTAGAACTTCAACACCAATTTCTGTTATCCGGTTTTGTTTACGTTCACGCCATGAAAGCCCCAGTGCATTTAGGATATTACCTACTACTGTCTTTTTACCTCCTTCGGCTCCGAGTCTTGCATAAATGCTCTGATCAAGAGCTTGGGGGTGTGCAGCCTCAACTATCTCTTTTCCTCTGAATGTTAGCCATTCACTGACTTTGCTCGTAAAACGTACATAATGTTGTCCGTCACGTTCAACTTCCACGCATTCAGCCAACAGCTCCGGATTTTCATCTCTCAACAATCCAAATGCTCGTTGAAGTGGTGTTAATGCCTCTCCCTCAGTACCGTAACAGCTTGCACGTGGTAGTATCCTACCATTGTAAAGACGTTTTATGAGATCACCTGCTTTACCTGTTACTTGAACATTGAAAAAACTCTCGATTCCTGGCTGATAGCCAATGATCTCTCGTTCCCAGTGAGCTCTTTTCAGCAAGGCCTGCACTATTTCGTTTACGTCTGTTGCAGTCAAGCATGCGGACAATACGTTGGACAGGGTAACTATTCTTCTGTCCCCCCCGTCGCCGCCTGCTGCCATGCGAATCTCAGCCCGACCTCTGCCATCTGGCGCCGTGTGCTGGTGATGTGGGTCTCCTGCATTACCTGCGGCTTCGTATCTCGATGAGGGAGGATTTTGGGATCTTGCTTGAATAGGAATATGCTGGTATACGGGAATACCATCTCTGACACCGGGAATTCGTCCTAACTGGGCAAGAACATCCATTTGTTTTAATCGTTTAATAAGAGAATGTCTTTGTGGCTTCCTTCCAGTTTCTACTTGTCCGCAAGTATCTGATGGTATTCCAAGTTCTTTTCGCTGTCTGAAAGGCATAATAACCATCAAAAATAGTAGAACGATAGCATACCATAGAAAGGAAAAATGTCAATTGGTGGATTAACAGAAATTGATGCCGGTTAGTATAAAAAAAGTGGGTGTAGGGTTAAAACTCTTGAATTTGTCTCATGAGCAGTGTTCTCAAATCTGCTAATTCTTCTAGAAGTTCATGGCGCTCACGAGCGCTTGCCTCTGTTAATTGTAGTTGAAGATATCTTACCCTTGACTGAGCGTCAGTTATTTCCTTTGTTGTAAGTCTGTGTTGACGATGCCTTTCTTCACTAGGATTACCAAGCCCACTCAATTGCCGAGCAACTTCATCACCTTCCCGATAGAGATCATCTGCTAATCTATTAGCATCAACAAACAACTGTTTAGCAACTTCGTCACTAGGATCTCTCCTCCTTTGATCAATTTGCCGAGCTTGAGAAAATGCAGGATCTATACGTTCGTCTGTTCGTGTTAAGGTCTTTTTTCTGTATGAGTCTGCAGCTTGTGAGTGACGATCATCGCTTTCCTTCAACGCTTGTAGTTCCGCGTCACCAAAAGCAGCAGAGGGACGCCTACTTTGATGTGCATCAACCGAAATCCTACCACCTTGTTGAGGATCTATCCTGGAGGATATATCACTAGTATGTCCAGTTGAAAGCTGCTTTTTTCGAACGACCATGATAACTGTATTTCCATCATCTATTCCTTGAGTTTTTCCCGTTCTACTCTGAATAAAGGCTTTATGAGAAACCATTTCTACTTCGTATCCAAGCTGCTCCAATGCCTCCGCAGCTATTCCAAAATCATCAATATGAAATACTGCAATGGGACCAGTTTTATTGATCATATGGCCGTTTTTCTTGACTGGAGCGCTATAACCCACTTCTCCCATAATTACTATTCCATCATCATCAAGGCAGCTTGCAAAAGCCTCTTGTATTCTTTTTATGGCTGTTCCAGGAGAACTAACGTTAACATTTTGCATATGCTTGTATCGTTTTTCAATAATTCTTCCATATGGCACATCTTCAAGATCAATAGGAAAATAGTCTATATCGTACGTACATTTTTCAAGAAATTTTCTCCCTGTTTCCCAGTCAAGTCCTGCAACATATTTTTTTAATGCTTCTAAAGTAACGGGGCCATCCGGATCAAATGCAATTTCAGAATCGTCCTGTGCTGTGGGAAAACGAAATCTGTAGCGGGTTTCATGCCATATCCCTTTGATTTTGGCATATGATTTATCATCTTCACCCCACACTGAATCGAATCCATAGGTCACCATCATTGCATTGAAGCGTTTGTTTTTCGACACAAATGGTAATGGCTCTAGAATATTGTACTGAGCATGTCGAATGGTACATTGCGTTCCTTCGGAAGGTACAGTAGGGGCATCACGAAGAACGAAGTCAGTGCGAAGTACTTGAATTTGCCTATCGGGCAAGAAACTAGCTATAGATTTCCAGCGTTCATCGATTCCTGAGCAGAGCTCAAGTACGCGTACTGGTCTATCTTTAGGTAATCTTCTTAATGTTTCCGCAAACGCATGATGAATATCTTTTGCGTTGGCAAAGTATCCTGCAAGGTGTGATTTTACATGGTCAAATACACTAGGATTAGCATAATAGAGAGTGTTCAGAATATTCAGCGCATCGGTTGAGAAGCGTTCATGATTTTCCACTGTGTTCGTGTCGTCAGCAGTAAGAAGGGAATGCAACTCAAATCGCATTGGAACTAGGTTATCCGCACCCCCATTTCGTCTTACAAGATTTGCTAGGTCGAAGACTGTGTTTCGGGGAACACGAAAAATACCTGCAGCAACACTATTGTACGCAAAAGGAAGCTCTACGAAAGGCCCCGTATTGGCGTCTGTAAGATAGTGTAGGAGTGAGTGCCCTTTCAACGAGGGATTGTCGTAGTCACTACCCCACCAGGATTCTGGGTTATCATTATTGATTAACAAACCTCTTTCTTGAGCAGACCTTGGGACAATTCTCCTTATTATCGATTCTCTTCCATCTTCCTTAGCTGCGACAGGCCTTCTTCTTGCATATGCTTCACTTAAAATTTGCTCGACTGTAACAACCTCTGCTCCGTCTATCATCGCTCTCATCCTGCGAAGATTGGCCTTAGGATTTTGAAATCCAGCTAAGGTGCTCGTTTTCATGTGCTTCTGCTTGTCTGCAGTTGCCCAACGAGGTTGAACCTCTGTTTCGATCCAAGTTATGCGATTTCTGGCAAAAACCATAACTAAATCCTGTACTTAAAAGGGACAATGTACATTATCAACAATATTTTGTCAATTGTTTGCGTAGATTACTTACATATGCGACAAGTGAGCATGTTCACGAATGCGCACAAAAGACTTTGCATATTACTCACCTTATGTATAAGTTTTGTTATGCAGATTGAACGGGTGTAGGGGTGTTTCTAAGTACGTGATTTCGTTATAAAAAGAGCCTTTGTTGAACGAGTTTCATCTCAAACTACTGTTAATTCTCATAATCATCAGGATTCTCATCGCCAAATGGTTGAACGGGAAGAATCCTTTTTCCATTCGCTGTTCTTTCAATTGCTAAGCTGCTCTCCCCGTTGCTTTTTTTTATTGCATCTGCAATTGCTTGGGAAAGATTTTGCTCATCGCTTCTCATTGGGACGGGATAGATAATCACGGCTAGCTCTACAAAACGTTCCAAAACCATTCCCACTACTTCTGGACGAGGTTTTTTACCATCTACGGTTAATCTGCTAACAACTGTTGTTAAAAGCTCTTGTGTCAATTTTTCTACTTGCTGAGGCGACGCAATAAAAGCTTTTGTATCCTTTTTGGCACCCGGACCTTTTGTTCGAACTAACAGATATTGACCACAACCATTTATAGTCACTTCATAATCGTTATAGCTGAGCACTACATCATTTTGATCTTCAACCTTTTCTGGTGCTGGGCTAGCTCTATCTACGATTAAATCATTAGTTGAAGCAACTTTTATCAATTTTGCTAATAGTTCTGGGTCAAAACCAAAGGTAATGCCAGCAACTTCTTCTTCTGTAGCTGTTGCAGATCCTTTCGGTTGTCGCCTGTTATTTGCAATTTCATGTAGCCTCTGATCGTCACCTTGAGGAATTGCAGCATCTCCATTAATAAGACTTCTCATGCTCTTTGCAGCAACCCCTTCATAATGACACTCAATAAGCAGTGCTATTGAATCTGAAATAGGTCGCAACCCCCTGCCCATCTGCTGCATTAATTCTCTCCAAGAGTACGTGGGATCAACTTTGATAATATTTTTTACTCTTTTCACATCCGTACCCTCCGCCCAAATACCTGCATTTATTACAACGCTGATTTTTTTCCCTTTATAAGGGGTACCATTGTTTATAGCCTCTCTTATTCTTTTCTGCTCAGCACGGGAAGTTTTTCTACTGATAGCAATGGCAATTTCTTCACCGTTCCAACTGTTAAATTGCTCAGCTAATCTTTTTGACTGGTCAACCGTAGCACAAAATACGATTGTTGGATCGTCTTGGCAATATTGTTGCCATGTTAAAAAAATTCCTCTGTGCAAATCGTCATTCGTTAGCTCTTTACCTAGTTCGACTTTGTCTATCTGCTCCCGATCCTGGAATCTGGTAAGATCCACCAAAGACTTGCTGACTGCCAAATATGCGACAATAAATGGACTAACATATTTATCACGCACACCATTTAGGAGGTTTCGACGGTGCGCAACATACACATCATTAAGATCAGCTAGATGCCCTCTGCCAATCATTGGCGTTGCAGTAAATCCAATGGCTGTAGCACCATTTTTTAGTATTTGTTGCAATCCTTTGAACGCAATTTTTTTTCCTCTTTTACTCATCCTGAAGGGATCGTCATTTGATACTACTTCAGCTGCAGCATTATGGTATTCATCAAGCAGAAATAACGTATCAGGAGAAATTTCCAAATTTCCATTTATCACTGCTTTTCCGAATGTTGTGTAGTGAACAACAGTTATGGGGCGTTGGTATTCATCTGTTCTACCAACTTCAGTCGAAATTATGTTGTTTCGATCTTTACTGTTTGGAATAGTTCGTTCTACTAGGTCGTCAATGAGGTTACTTCTGGATGTGACAATAACTATTTTTTTTCCTTTTGCAGCAAGAGTTCTTGCTATTGCTGCTATTTCGTAGGATTTTCCTGAGCCTACAGGCTGCTCACACATGATGTGATTGTGCCCTTCTTTTAGAGCTTTACCGATTTCTGTAAGTGCCTCGACCTGATGAGGCATGAGGGTGTGGGGTTCTTTTAAAAGGTCTAACACTATTTCGCCGATCTCCTCAGCGTTATGCCTAATTGTCAGATCGCCTTGAGATTCTCGCCTTTTCACACCTCCTTTCCCAGCTAAATTTTGTATTGCTTCCGCTGTACGCTTCTGTTGCGCTGACAAAACAACTCGATATGCAGAATCTGCAGGCTGTTGACTACTATCAGTCCTTCGCCTTGAAACCTCAGGATGCAGTCTGGTTGAGAGTGATTGAAAAATAGCTCTAGGAAGTATTCGAGGATCAAGATATTCACGAGTCCTCTCCCTCCAGAGGTCCAGTTTCTGAGAGAGAACAAGTCTAGTTGCTTGATCATCATGCGTCCGTTGTCGTCGTTGTGTTTTTGCAATTGCTTCGTAGTACCTTTGTTGTCCACCTAGATCTCGCATGGGGAATGTAACTCTTGCTGATCATTAGTACTACATCATTTTCGAAATTTTGTCAAGAGTCGTTAAGCAATAAATATCATTTTCCTTTATTACTCTTCCGTTTTCGTAATGGTATCCTCAACACCAGTAATCATCTGAAAATACTGTCCAAGCGACTGCGCATCACCCTTTGATACTTTTTCCCGGAGCACTTCCCTTCTACCAAACATAAATCGGACAGCAGACTCAATTTCCGAGGCTGAAAATAGTTGTGTTCCAGGTTGTTCGAGATTCAGTAGAAGTTTTAGTAATAGACCAGAATAGTCCTCATCTTGCACCTCATCAATCGCTTTCTCAAGATAGGCTTTTGTCGTTTGCTGGATGGAGCGTAGTCGACCTGAGATACTATCCTCTTGTCCATCCCTGATCCCTGTGAGCGCCCTAAGCACGAGGGTTCCGTAATCTTGTTGATTTCCAGTACTTTGTGCTGTAGCAGCTAAAAAACCAAGAAAGGCTCGGTAGTCTGGAAATCTTGCCGTCCAAGACTGTGAAGTTGACGCAATCCCCAAACGGTACGCCGTATCAATTTCTAAGATACGCTCGGATGGTTTTCCTAATCCAGTAATATCTACTCTGGTAAGGGCATTATGAAGAAATATGTCAAGCAAAGCCTGATCAGGATGAAGTTGGAGAATACTAAGAGGTAATTCTCTGTTCCCTCCGTTTTGTGTCACCACTTCAGCGCCGAGAATGTGGCTCTGATTTTCAAGTTGATCCGGCGTTACTGTAATTGCGATCAACTCATCAGCAGCTCCTCGACCAGTCATGATCTGGTCAATCTGTTGAGGAGAATAACCAGCTAGTCTGAGTCCCCGACGTGCATACTCAGCATAAGCACGGAGCAAAGAACTATGAAAATCCCTTAGATTCTGAGGAGAACGTAACTCTGGAGGGAATGTTTCTACTAATAAAGCTCCATGCTCGTTCAGTACGGCAGAAAGGGATAGTTCATCACTAACGGCATTAACGTCCCAGAGAGTATCCTTTTCCGCATTTCGTGGCTTCATTGAACATGAAAATGCTCTTTCTAGCCCTGCCCTACCAATAACCTGTTCTGGCAACCCAGATATTCTGACCATTCTGAGGGCTTTGAATTGCTCCAGTACTGCTATTTCATCGCTTTCTAGTGCCTTTTCGAGAATTTTTCTAACAGCAGCTGAGATCTTTCCATAAGTTGCCTCTGTCATGTTCAATCCAGGGAGATAGATATCTCCTGTTAGTCCGTTTATGTAACCTATATTTGCTTTTTGTCCTACAAAGTTGAGTTCACAAAATGGTGTTGTTGCTTTTGCAGCTCCCAGTTCAACAGCAACACTGCCTTCTTGCACTCTTCCCGCTTTAATCATTTCTAATGGGCCAATTCCTTTCAGTCGCTTTCCCCACGTACTCCTAATTTCTGCTCTTCTTTCCTCGAACTCTTGTAATGCTTCTATCGCAATTTCACTTTGTTCAGCGGTGGCAGGAACGTATGTTTCTTCAGCTAGAGTCTCAACTCGTCCATCACCATGTATGCGAAATCTGTCCGCATTTATTGCTAGAGCAATGGGGTTCGGGGAATCACTGGTTGAAGGATTAACAATAAGTGAATACGTAGCGTCTGGACGTTTTCTTGATTGGATCTGTAGTGTGATTGGTTGTCCGATGAAGGGCTTGGCGGCGGCTTCCACATTTTTTCTTACTGTTTCTTGCGCTTCTTTAGCCTTCCTTTCCGCATTCTGACGAGCAAGCGATTCTTGCAGTTCTCTTGCTTGTGCTTCTTCAAGCTGTCTTTCCGTTGCTAGTTGTGCTTGCCTTGCACGCTCAGCATTTGCTTGTTGCTCCCGCTTTTGTTCTTGTTCTCTTTTTGCAAGTAATTCGATCCCCTGAGTGAGTGCCGATGCAATGGCATCTACTCTGGCGGGGAGAGCAGCAATAACTACTGGATGTTCTACTGAGCTTTCTGGAAATGTGAGTGCAAAGCGTTCGTTGACTTCAATCTGCAACAGCTCAGGGTTATTTCCCCCACGAATACTGCTGGTTATTTGCGTTGTTCCTGACTCTGGCTGAGTGACTGAAATCTGCTCTTGCTGTTGGGAACTCGCAACTGATGCGAGAACAATAGCTCTTTCTTCAGGTTCCATGGCTGCGATGAGTAACGCTGATTCTTCGATCTGTGCTCGTCTAGTTTGTCTTGCTCCATTTGGTCTGATTTCTAAGGTATCCAGTAATGCTTGCTGAACTGCTTTTAGACTTGCAACTTGGCTTTCAACATCAATACTATGTTCATTTTCTCGCCTAATTGAAGCTGTTTTCCCTGCACTTCCAGATTCGATGGATACAAGTACCCCGTTTGGGAGCAGAAAGCTGCCATCAGGAAGATTCCTTGGGAGCAAGGCTCTTTCTTCGAGTAATAACAGTTGTTTGCGCTCGTTTGCAGCTCGTTGTTCTAATGTGGAAGCGATTTCATGCAATGTCTCTAGTGTTGCTTGCTGAGTTGTGAAAAGTATTGCACGTACTTCCTCAGCAGTAAGAAAAACAACTTCCCCTCCTCTAGGTAGTGTCGTCACGAGATAGCAACCAAAGAGCTAAGCATCGTATTTGCACGATAGCAAGAAAAGAAGATGCATTTTTTGCGTATCGAGTAGCTATACCCCTCCATCTCTTCAGATAGAGAAATGCATTTTCTACTAGGTGTCTCGCTTTGTAGAGCTCTTTGTCGTACTCTCTTTGGATTTTTCTATTCTTTTTCGGTGGAATTACTGCTTCCATTTCTTGTTCTGTTGCTTGTTCAAGAAGACTATTTGTGTCATATCCTCGATCCGCAAGTAAGTGGCTTGCCTTTATGTTTTTTATAAGACCCTTTGCTTGCGTGCAATCAGCTGTGGTACCTGCTGTAATAAGCACTCGGATTGGCAAACCATGCGCATCCACGGCCAAATGTATCTTGGTGTTGAGCCCCCTTTTGTTCTTCCTATTGCTTGGTTTCCTCCTTTTGCTCCCGCTGCATGAGGATGAACCTTGCTATGGCTGGCATCTATCAGAAGCCACTCGAAGTTAGGCTTATTCATTAGCTGCTCCAATAGTTTCTCCCAAATCCCTTTATCTCTCCATCGACAGAAACGACGATGAGTATTTTTCCAATCGCCATACTCGCTTGGTAAATCTCTCCAAGGAGCTCCTGTTCTGAGTATCCAAAACACGGCATTGATAAATAATCGATTATCTTTAGCAACTCCGCCCCAAATACCAGATCGTCCAGGAAGATGTGGCTCTAAAAGACTCCAGGCATGATCTGAGATATCGTGCCTTCTTTGGGTGTTTTCTTTCATGTAGTATTTCTATTTTACGACAATTCTATTATACACTAATTCTCGTGACGACACCACCTAATATAGGGAAAAGAGTGGTATA
>Ga0194060_10001421_pt1 | contig 17112 bp, 14 predicted proteins | sample SepL225m_MetaG_FD_163427 | JGI IMG/M metagenome (GOLD analysis project Ga0194060, IMG submission 163427) | Anoxic zone freshwater microbial communities from boreal shield lake in IISD Experimental Lakes Area, Ontario, Canada - Sep2016-L222-5m | ecosystem: Environmental > Aquatic > Freshwater >...
AGTCTACCGTTGCCTCGATTGCGGAATTGATCAGCTCGATGACCAGCAGCAGCAGCACGCAACTGATCATCAGAGCCCTGCCGAACATCTGGTCCTCGATCAGAAACGCCAGCGGAATCAGAACCGCAGCAAGTAGTACTTCCTGACGGAACGCGTCTTCATTTCGAAACGCCTCCTTCAGACCAGAGCGAGAATAGTTGAAGGCGTTGAGCAGGCGTCGGATGCCAGTCTTGCCCTTGTGTGGACTTTCCATGCACGAAGCATCGCATGGAAATATTTCAATAGCGTTACAAAAAAATGACCTAAATGATCGAGTCCATTCGCACGCGATTCGAGCCAATGATGTTTCCTGAATTCGAGGTGCCTGTTTGCGCCAGCGTGAGGCTGCTGGTCACGAAAAACAGTTACGCTGACGAAAGCGTTCGTCCGCTCCATTCTGACTGACTGAATTCCTTATGGCCTAGGGTGCAACTGCGCCATCTGCAGAGAAAGATCAAACAAGCGAACCTTGCCATTGGCGTAACGGTCAAGACGCCACTCATCAAGAATCTTCAGGGCCAACTTGAAGCTATCGAAATCGAGCTTGTAAATATCAGCGATCGCGAAGTCTGCGTCCGACTCCAATGCCAGTACCAGTCTGGCCAGTGTCTTTGCGGAGTCTGAGTCTGGGTGTTGTTGAAAGAGTTTGCGGGCGGTTTTGATGGCGTGCATACGGTGTCGCTCAACTATTTGATTGAACCCTGATGGAACTTATCGGTATGAATTGTCTATGGCCCGCAGCGGACCAAGGCGCAGTGATTATCAATGGTTTTGCTTGCGCCGTCTGCGTTCCAGATCAGGAAAAAACTGGGGCACGCGCATGGGTTGAACGGGCGCAAGGTGTTGCGGTGACCGTCATCATTCTGCAACAGTCGGCGGTCACAATTTCAGAACAAATTCGTCACAAACAGAAAGTGTCCATGCGCCAGGAGAACGCCATCGCCGCACTGGGTCCACAGCCAATTTTCATGCCTGCGCCGGACATGCGACGCCAATGAGAACCGGCATGGCAGACAGCGCAGCCATCGACCGCAAGGCGCAGTTCCGTACTTTCTTTCTGGTCATCGCGGTTCAGTTCATTTCAACAGCGGCCGACAACGCGCTGCTGATTGTGGCGATTGCGCGCGTTATCGAACTTCATGAGCAGGCCTGGATTATTCCCGTGCTCAAACTCAGTCTGACGTTTTGCTATGTCCTGCTGGCGCCCTTTGTTGGTCCTTTTGCAGACTATCTGCCCAAGGGTCGGGTCATGCTGCTGGCCAATTTCCTGAAGGCCACTGCCGTCTGCGGTTTGCTGCTGGGCACTGATCCAACTTTGGCGCTGGCCCTGGCCGGTTTGGCGGCCGCCATTTATGCGCCCGCCAAATATGGACTCATTACTGAATTGCTGCCGGCAGCGCAACTGGTGCGGGCCAATGGCTTCTTCGAAGGGGTCACGGTGTCGGCGGTCGTGTTGGGCACCGCGCTGGGCGGGTTCCTGATCAGCCCGATGCTGGTCACGCAAGCCATGCCTGGGTGGTTGCTGCAACTGCCGCTGGCCCGTACTGGCATGTTGCTCGGCCTGTTCACTTTGTTGACTTTGTACGCAGTCGCAACCTTGCTAAACATTGGCGTGGCCGACAGCGGTGCGCGCTATGCCAGCCATTCGATACACCCGATACGGATGGTTCGCCGCTTTTTCGAGGAAAACAAAATTTTGTGGACGGACCCCTTGGGCGGTCTCTCGATGGCGATAACCACCCTGCTCTGGGGTGTTGGTGCCACGCTGCAACTGATTGTCTTGCGCTGGGCCAACGAAGCGCTGGGTTTGCCTCTGGCACAGGCGGCGTATTTGCAGGGGGTGACCGCATTCGGTGTCGTCGGCGGGGCCGTTCTTGCCAGTCGCTATGTCAAGCTTGCAGATGCCATCAAACTGCTGCCCCTCGGTGTGCTGATCGGACTGCTGGTGCCACTGATGCTCGCTATCGGGTCGGTCACCTGGGCCTGCATTCTGCTCTTGGCTGTGGGCGCTATTGCCAGCTATTTTGTGGTGCCGATGAACGCGTTGCTGCAGCACCGTGGGCACCATTTGCTAACAGCCGGGCGCTCCATTGCGGTTCAGGGTTTCAATGAAAACGGCGGCATATTGCTGATGTTGGCACTCTACGCTGGGGCTACTGCGTACCAGATACCCCTGCAGACGCTGATCATTGGTTTTGGAATACTGATTACCGTCACCATGTCGCTGGTTTGGTTCGTGCAACGCCAGCTGCCGGTAACCCGGGTGGCGCTGCAATGCCATTGAATACCGAGTCGCAGTTTCCGTCTTGAAACTGTCAAAAAAAGATCATCAAACTGTTGCGTTCGATCGGTAGCCTCAGTTGCATGCACGATTCAAACGCAAACACATCGCAGTCCTGCGGCTCTACAGTGCCACGCCTTCGCGTTGCAATCGTCACGGAAACCTATCCGCCTGAAGTCAATGGCGTGGCCATGACTTTGGGGCGGGTTGTTGCTGGGTTGCTGCAGCGGGGACATCTCGTCGAGCTGATACGTCCGCGTCAATTTGGGGAAGCAGACCCGCCAGCACACGATGCGCTGACGCAGGTCCTGGTTCGCGGCATGCCGGTCCCAACCTATCCGGAATTGCGCCTCGGATTTGCTTCGCGCAGCAGGCTCCTGAAACTCTGGCAGCAGAGACGACCCGATGTCGTGCATGTCGTCACAGAGGGCCCGCTGGGCTGGTCGGCCGTGAACGCTGCACAGGTGTTGCAACTGCCAATCAGTAGTTCGTTTCACACCAATTTTCAAAGTTACTCGCGTTACTACGGTGTGGGTTGGTTCAGGACGCTGATCGAAGGCTATCTGCGCCGGCTGCACAACCGCACGCTCGCCACCATGGTGCCGACCAAGGCCTTGCTGCAGGAATTGCAGGCACTTGCCTTTGACCGTGTAACGCTGCTGTCCAGGGGTGTTGAGACCCGGCAGTTTTCATGCGACAAGCGTTCACAGAACTTGCGTGAGAGCTGGGGTGTGGGACCTGATGATCTGGTTATCCTGAATGTAGGGCGCATGGCGAAAGAGAAGAATATTGGCGTGGTGATTGCCGCCTTCAAGGCCATTGCGCAACGCCTGCCGACGGCCCGACTGGTCTTTGTAGGAGACGGCCCGGAGCGCAAGCAGTTGGAGGCACACTGTCCGCATGCGATCTTTGCTGGGGTTCAGGAAGGTGAAGCACTGGCAGCCCATTACGCATCCGGGGATCTGTTTCTGTTTCCGAGTCTGACAGAGACCTTTGGCAACGTCGTGCCAGAGGCGCTGGCCAGTGGCTTGGCAGTTGTTTCCTATGGCCGTGCGGCGGCGCTTGAATTGATTACGACGGATTTGAACGGCGTGCTGGTCCCAGGCAGTGCGCAAGCCGACTTCGTTGAAGCAGCGCTGAGCCTGGCACTGAATCGGCAAGTGCAAGTCATCGTGCGAAAGAATGCCGCAGCGAGTGTGGCGCATCTGCACTGGGACGCAATTTACGACCGGTTCGTTGAGGTTCTTGTCGATGTCATGCACCGCCATGGCCAGCAACACGCGAGCGCAGCGGCTATTGAAAGTCGTGTGCTGGTCAAGCAGTCCAACGCATGAGCGCCTGGCCCATGCGTATGCCTGAGCCTTGTTGCAAGTCGTCACGCAGGGTGAAGCCTTTCGCTGCCAACATGATCACGGTGGAGCCATGCTGAAACCACCCCATCTCCTGTCCTTTGGTGAACATCGCATTGCAGGCGAAAACTCTGCGTCCGGAATATTTCAAGTGAAACAAGACGTCCAGAAAATGCAGGCGAATGCTCGCGACCAAGATGGCTGCGACTGGCACCAGCGCCACCGGTTGCCCCTGGCATGGACCGGCGCCGGTGAGCCGAGTTCGAATGAAGGCGCGCTCGTTCTTGCAAAACAGTTTCTCGACCCGTTGCAAGGCAATCGGATTCACGTTCCAGGTGTCGCCGGAGAAATACCGCACCTGCTCGACTGTGCAATCAAAGGGCGCATGAAAGCGGTGGTACATGCTGGAGGTCAGGCGCAGGGTTACAAAATAGCCGTTCCGCCAGTCCTGCATGTCCTCGTCTGGGCCAAGCAAATCTTCGATCGCGTAGGGGAAACCTTTGGCCTGAAAGACCTGCGTTCCGCGAATCGGGCCGTGCGCGCCGATGATGGCGTCCACCGGGCTCGCCAGCGCCAGCACATCGACATCAATCGGTCTGGCACCATCTTTGAGCTCGCGCGTAAAGCAGTCGTGCATGCTGCGAAATTCAGTCTTCTTGGCTTCGCTCAGGTCCAGCTCAGAAAAGAAAGCCCAGATGCGAATCGACAGGTCGCGCACCCAGGGTGTTTCGATTTTGCTGAAGCGCCCCATCCATTGGCTCAACCAGCGGCGCGGCAAGCGGTTCGTCAGCAAAAAGTTGAGGTCCTCCTGGTGCACCAGCTTATGAATGCGCTGACGCAAACTCGTCTTTTCAAATATGGTGTTCGGCTTCAATTGGAAGGTGCCCGATGTGAATGATTGGATCGGATTGAATCCGCTGTTACTCAGTGCGCTTGGCGCGGCACTTCTCTTGACTGTGGCGGCGCGCCTGCGCAATCGCCTGGAACTCTCGCTCGCCAAACATCGCTCCATGGCCGGGCATCCACGGATTGCGAAGCGCATTTCGGCCTGGCTGCCCGGCTACAGTTACCGGGAGGCAGATGCGTTTGAACTCGATGGTGCAACGCCTGCCGTCGCTGAGGGCCGAAGGCGCGCGTTCAGCGCGCTGGTCACGCAGTATGGGCAGCGCTTCCAAAAAGGACGACAAGCCAGTCTGGAGATCGACACTTCGCTGTCGGACCTGCAGTTCGTCAACGCCTACCGGATGCCGTTTCAGTTCCGCCAACTCGCGGGCGAGCAACTCAAGGCCGGCTCTTTTGTCAAGTCCAGCGCCGGCGTGACGCTGACAGATCTGGATGACAACTGTTTTTATGACCTGACCGGCTCCTACGGCGTCAACCTGTTTGGCAATGACTTTTACAAGGATTGCATTGACCAGGGTGCCGACAAGGTGCGGGCGCTGGGGCCGGTGCTGGGTTCTTATCACCCGGTGGTTGCAGACAACGTGGCACGCTTGAAGTCGATCTCTGGCATGGATGAGATCAGCTTCCATATGTCCGGCACCGAAGCTGTGATGCAGGCGGTGCGACTGGCGCGCTACCACAGCAAGCGCGACAAGGTGCTGCGCTTCTGCGGCTCCTACCATGGCTGGTGGGGCGATGTGCAGCCTGGTATTGGCAACCCGGTTGCGGCCCGTGATACCTTCACCCTGGCTGAAATGAGCGCTGCCACTTTGCGCGTGCTGCGGCACCGCAACGACATAGCCTGTGTGCTGGTCAATCCACTGCAAGCGCTGCACCCCAACGCTGCCGCCCACAGCGACTCGGCGCTGCTGGACAGCTCGCGCAGCGCCGGCTTCGCGCGACCCGCCTACGTTGCCTGGCTCAAGGAGTTGCGTCAGGTCTGTGATGAAAAATACATCGCCCTGATCTTTGACGAAGTGTTCGTCGGCTTCCGGCTTGCCCCGGGTGGTGCGCAGGAATACTTTGGTGTGCGCGCTGACCTGGTGACCTACGGCAAGACACTGGGCGGCGGGCTGCCCATTGGCGTCTTGTGCGGCCGCTCCGGCTGGATGAAGCGCTACGACGACACAGCGCCGGCAAACATTTGCTTTGCCCGTGGGACATTCAATTCGCACCCTTATGTCATGGGCGCCATGAACGTGTTCCTGCGGCAACTCGACAGCCCTGAGATCAGTCGCCTTTACGTTGCTCTGGACGAGACGTGGAATCAACGAGCGCAGACGCTGAACCGGCTTTTGCGCGATGCGGAGGTGCCGGTGCAGGTAGCCAACTTGTCTTCGATCTGGACCGTTCTCTACACAAAACCGGCCTGCTACAACTGGTTGTTTCAGTACTACCTGCGGCTGGAAGGACTGGCATTGAGCTGGGTCGGCACTGGGCGAATTATCTTCAGCCTGAATTACACGCAACGCGATTTTGATGAAGTCGCTGCGCGCTTTGTCAGGGCGGCACAAAACATGGCGCACGATGGCTGGTGGCTGAGCGATCCTGCCATCAGCAACAAGAGCATCAAGCGCCGCATCCTTCAGGAACTTCTGAAGGCCCGCTTTTAGCATCACGGTCGGCGCTGCCGCATCAAACCCGGCTGGGCTTGTGTTGCGGGTCGAGCATTTCACCGCGCAACAAGGCGAGTGGCGATTTGTAGTACAGAACAACATCGTTGAACGGATCCGTCAGGATCTTGGTCATCCAGACCAGACCTGCCATGACACCCTTGATAAAGAAGAGGTGAACGGTCCGAAATGCCAGACCGCCAACGCCCAGGGCCAACCAGAGCAGACCGGTGTGATGGATGAAACCGGCCATGCTGCCATCGGCCGCAAACAGACCGAACAGACTCGGCTCCAGCAGCAGCAAAACGGGCAAAGCCAGCCAGACGGACAACAACACCACTTTGCGATGCAGGTTGTAGCCGACCTTGATTTTTTCCTTGTATTCGTTGCTGACCTGGTTGACCTGGTCGTAACCCAGGGGTTCGAAGAAGAAGTGACCTGACTGGCGCGTGACCATGCCAATCAACCAGCCGACCAGGGCCGCGTTGGCTGGCTGGACGAACAGCAAAACATAGGCCACCAAAAAGCTCACCGCACTGATCAAATGCAGCACCTGGTTGATGCGGCTTTGGTGGTAGTAACGGTGGTCGTCCCAACGCTGAATGGCCAGTTGTTGAAAGAATGCGGACATGGTCGAGGTCTCCTTTGAAATGGTTATGAAACTTGGCTTGTGCAAAGCAGGCGCACGAGTTGGCGCGCTGTGAGAAGTGTGGACAAGGCTGCTAGCGCCCGATGGCGAAATACTCCAGGCCCAGTCCCCGAACGAAATGTGGGTCGTACAGGTTGCGACCATCAAAGATGACGGGGCTCTTCAGCGCCGCCTTGATGGTGGAAAAGTCAGGGCTCTTGAATTCTTTCCACTCGGTCACGATGACCAAGGCGTCGGCGTCTTGCAGCGCCTCAATCGACGAGCCGGCGAAACCCAGACCGCACCCATCGGAATAGACGGCTCTGGCTTGTTCCATGGCAACCGGGTCGTAAGCCGTAATCGTGGCGCCGGCCGTCAACAAATCATTGATCAGGGTTTGACTGCTGGCTTCTCGCATGTCATCCGTATTGGCCTTGAAAGCCAGCCCCCACAAGGCAAAATGCTTGCCGCCCAGCGCGTCTCCAAAGCGTGCTTTCACTTTGTTCCCCAGAACGTGCTTTTGCTTCTGGTTGGCCGCGTCGACCGCCCTGAGAACCTGCAATTCAATGCCAAGCTCGTCGCGGGCTGAATTGATGAGTGCACGGACGTCTTTCGGAAAACACGAGCCGCCGTAACCGGCGCCCGCATACAAAAAGTCATAACCGATGCGCGGATCGCTGCCGATACCCTTGCGCACATGTTCGATATCGGCGCCCAGTTTCTCGGCCAGATTGGCCAATTCATTCATGAAGCTGATGCGTGTTGCCAGCATTGCGTTGGCAGCATATTTGGTGAGTTCAGCACTGCGAATGTCCATCAGGATCAGACGGTCGTGATGGCGCTGGAAAGGTGCGTAGAGTGCCCGCATATTCAAGGCCGCTTGTTCATCATCGCACCCGAGCACGATACGTCCAGGCCGCATGAAGTCGTCAATCGCTGCGCCTTCTTTCAGAAACTCGGGATTGGAGACCACGCTGAACGGGGTATTGACACCCCGCAGCGCCAGTTCATGCGCTATCAGCGTCCTGACCGCATCGGCAGTGCCGACTGGCACCGTACTCTTGTCAACAACCACCTTGTAGTCGTTCATGTACTTGCCAATGTTCTTTGCCGCCTCCAGCACATATTTGATATCAGCGTGGCCATCTTCTGCAGGTGGCGTACCGACCGTTATAAATTGGATGGTGCCAAAGTGCGTGGCCTTTTCGATGTCGTCGGTGAAGTGCAGTCGACCACCGTTCACGTTGTGCCGGATCATCTCCGTCAAGCCCGGTTCGTAGATCGGTATCGCACCCGCTTGCAGCATTCTGATCTTCTCGGAATCGGTGTCAAAACAGATCACATCGTTGCCCACTTCGGCCAGACAAGTACCGGTGACGAGACCTACATAGCCGGCACCGATGACCGTAATTTTCATGGTTTGATTTCCCCAATTTTGAATTAGCAGTGGGGTAGTCTGGCGCGGCAATGCGAATGTTTGATGACAGCAAGAAGTCACTCGAGTGCCGACAAACCATCGGCCACGCTCGCTTCACAAAACTGTCACCTCAAGCCCCGATGATCGGAGTTGCGCATGAAGAAAATCGATCTTGTCTACTTTAACTTTGGTGGCGGCCATCGCTCGGCAGCCTTGGCACTGCAGGAAGCGATTCGAGAGCAGCAACGACCATGGCAGGTTCGTCTGATCAACCTGGTGGAGGTTCTTGATCCCAAGAACTCCTTTCGCAGGCTGACCGGCATCGCCCCCGAAGCCATCTACAACAAGCGTCTGGAGCGTGGCTGGACCTATGGCCTGACTACCGAATTGAAGTTGTTGCACGGAATGATCCGTTTCAGTCACGCCGGCGTAGTGAGCAGGCTCCTGGAACATTGGCGTTCGACCCGACCGGACCTTGTCGTTTCGCTGGTGCCGAACTTCAATAAGGCCTTGTGCGAATCAGTAGCTGGTGCGTTGGGCGAAGTTCCGTTTGTAACGGTCATGACCGACATGGCGGACTATCCACCCAACTTCTGGATTGAGGCCGGCCAAACCCAGTATCTGGTTTGCGGCACTCAGCATGCGGCAAGCCAGGCGCAACTCGCCGGTTATGCGCCTGAAAAAATCCGCCTCACCTCCGGCATGATTCTGCGGCCGGCGTTCTACCATCAGACGCCTTTCGATCGCGAGGCGGAATGCCGCAAACTGGGGCTGGACCCTCAGCAGCCCATCGGCATCGTCCTGTTCGGTGGTCACGGGTCGATGCAAATGTTGGCCATCGCCAAAGCGCTGGCAGACGTGCAGTTGATCCTTTTGTGTGGGCACAACAGTACTTTGCAGGCGCAATTGGAAGCGCTTGCGCCGCCCGCCAAGCATCTTGTCATGGGCTTTGCCTCGAACATCGAGACCTATATGCGCCTGGGTGACTTTCTGATCGGCAAACCTGGCCCGGGCAGTCTGAGTGAAGCGGTGCAGTTGGGCTTGCCGGTCATAACTTTCAGCAGCCGATCGACCATGCCGCAAGAGCGCTATAACGCGGTCTGGGTGCGTGAACAAGGTGTTGGCCTGGTTGTGTCTTCGCCGCGCGCCATCCGTTCGGCGGTGACGCAGATGATTCAGAAATTGCCTGAATTTCGTCTGGCGGTCAAGCGGATCAACAACCGGGCAGTATTTGAAGTAACCGATACCTTTGAGCAGTTGTTGAATCTGCCCCTGCTGCGCTAACGGGCAGGCGGTTGCCTGAACCGTGCCGGCGCGCCAATTACTGCTTGAGCTTGGCCGGCTTGCAGTCCAGGCAAAAGAACAGCAGTGAGGTCAGGTAACGTTTGAAGACGCCATTTCTACGCAGTTTGTGGTGGCCGCACTTGATGCAACTGAGTGTCTCTCCGCCGCCTGCCATACCTTGAAAGGGTGAGCCATTTTCTTTGGATGTGTAGCGTAAGCCGTTTTCGGAAACCTGTGTCGCTTCAAATTTGTACATTGCGGTGCGGAAGTGGTAGCCAGGCTTTGATTCTTGCGGGCCAAGATTTCAATTTGATGACGCCCAGCGCAAACCGGGCGGGGTAAACTCAAACCGTCATTCCATTCAACAGAGCCACGCCTATGTCCCTCGAAAAAGTCTCTGAAATGCTGAAGAAGCAGAAACGGGTTGAAGGCATGGTCCACGGCCAGAGCATGCCGCGCCAGGAGATTGTTGAAACCCTGGTCCAGCGAACCCATCTGGCGGAGTTGCACAAGCTGCTGCAACAATTGCCCGCCAGCGAGATCGGCAGCATTCTTGACGCCTTGCCACGTGAAGATGCGGCCTTGCTGTGGCAGCAGATACCCACGGAGCGCGAGAACGACGTGCTGTGGGAGGTTTCCGATGAGCGCCGCGAACAGCTGGTCGGCGAGCGTGAGCCGGCTTTCGATGAAAGCCAGATGAATGCGTTTGAACTCAAAGACGGCAAGCTGCGCCAGGTTCCGATCGAAAGCCGCAAGGACCTCGAAGGCGTCACCCCGATCTGGATTGACCTGCTGGGCGCCAGCAAAGCCGAGCGGGCTTACGTTGGCGCTCATTTTGGGCTGGTACTGCCTGATCCGGGCGACGTCATGGACCTTGAAGTCAGCTCGCGCTACCACATTGAAGAGAATGGTGAAATCCACCTGCTCTCGAATTTTTTGCTCGACCGCGAAGGCAACTCGCGCAGCGTGCCGGTTGCGTTCATCCTGCACCAGGGCATTTTGTTTTCACTTCGAAATGAAGAACTGCCCGTGTTTCGCTTGCAGCGGCGCCGGGCGCGAACACAGGCCGGCTATGTGACCGATTGCACCGATGTGCTGCTCGATCTGTACGGCGCCGATGTTGAATACTCAGCCGACTCGCTGGAAGACATTTACGCCACGCTCGGCAAAGTAGGGCGCCAGGTGCTGAGTGAAACCATCAGCGACACCGAAGCCGCTGCCATTCTGGGTGATATCGCCGAAGAAGAAGACCTCAATGGCCGCATCCGCAGCAATATCCTCGACACCCAGCGCGCCATCAATTTTCTGATGCGCGGAAAAATACTGTCGCTGGCCCAGTTTGATGACGCCAAGCAGATTCTGCGCAACATCGAGTCGCTCAACAGCCACACCTCGTTTCTGTTTGACAAGATCAACTTTTTGATGGACGCCACCATCGGTTTCATCAACATCAACCAGAACAGGCGCATCAACCAGTTGACGGTCTTTGGCGTCGTCTTCATGCCCATCAATATTCTGGCCGGCATGGGTGGCATGTCGGAATTCTCGATGATGACCCAGGGCATCCCCTGGCCCATCGCCTACGGTGTGTTTCTGCTGGGCTGCAGCCTGATCGGCGTTGCGACCTATGTTGCGTTGAGACATTTCGAGAAGCGACCGGCAAAGGCCAAGAAGACCGGGTGAGTCGAGCGTCATCGTTCTGATGCCCCGGCCGCCTGGCCCGTTGCACTTTGGCACAACGGGGCACTGCCAGGCAAGGCGTCACAGCGTCGTCATATGTGCTACCTATTATGGAAAGTTGACTAACTTAGGCTTTCCCATGCGCACCAACAATACTTTCAACAGCTGTCATACCCGCCAACTTGCTTTAGCCCTTACGGTCTTGACCAGTGCGATCCAGATCGCCTACGCACAAGAAGCGGCACCTGTACAACTGGCCCCTGTCAGCGTCACGGTCAAAGCGGGGGCCTATGGCACCGCTGCGAAGGGCACCGCCTCCGCGATTGCGCCCACACAGGCCAGCCTGGACGCCACGCAGCCACAGTCCATCATCACCCGCGAATTCATCGATCTGTCGGTCGCTCCAACAACCGAGTACAGCCGCATTGTCAACATCGCACCCAGCATGTCCGGCGAAGCTGCGAACGGCCCCGGGCTTGGCGAGACCAAGGTGACCTTGCGTGGCTTTACTGATGACCAATACAACATCACCTTTGATGGAATTCCGTGGGGCGACACCAACAATCCGGCCCACCACTCGACCTCCTTCTTTCCAGGCACCATCATTGGTGGTGCCACCGTAGAGCGCGGCCCCGGCAACGCCAGCAATGTCGGTTATGCCACGTTTGGCGGGTCAATCAACCTGTTCTCCAAGAAGCCCTCGCAAGAGCAGTCCAGCAGCGTGTTTGCAACAATGGGTTCATGGAACACCCGACTGGTGGGTGTCGGTTATGAGAGCGGAAAGATTGCGCAAGCTGGCGACACCACGGTGCAACTCAATTATCAGAATCTGCAATCGGACGGTTACCTCAGCTACAGCCCGATCAAGTCACAGAATCTGACCTTAAAGCTGGAGCGCAACGTTGGTGACAACTCGGTTTTGACGGCGTTCTCATCGATCAACAACGCGAAATATCAACAGCCTGACAGTAACAAGGGCGCAACACAGTCGCAGATCGCAAAGTACGGGCGCGAGTTTCAGTTGGATGCTGACCCAAACAGCATGAATTACTTCGGCTACAACTACACCAACAAGGACACGGATTTTGACTATCTGCGTCTGCGCAGCGAACTTGGTGGTGGCTGGAGTACCGACAACACGCTCTACACCTACGCCTACAACAACCAGACCATCTCCACCAACGACCCGACATGGACGGGTACCACCGTCCTGGCAGGCCAAACCGCAACCAAGGATCCGCGCACATCGGTGGCCGGTGTGGTCACTGTGATCCCTGGTATTGACAAGCAAAACAAATACCGCGTCTATGGTGATATTTTCAAGGCGGCCAAACAACTTGAATCCGGTCTGGCCCGCGTCGGACTCTGGTACGAGTACTCTTCGTCCGATCGCCATCAATACGACATCAACGTCATGAACATGGCGTACAACCCAATCGAGAAGGCTATCCCTGGTGTCGCATCGACCGCCACCATGCCCAACAGCAGCCGGCCACTCAACAGCGTCCTGTTTGATCAGCAGTCCAGCATCCGCTCGGTCCAGCCGTTTGCAGAATATGAGTGGGAGTTGTCACGCAACACACTGGTAACGCCGGGTGTGAAGTACATCAACATCACGCGTTCACAGACTGCCGCAGTGGGACAAACGACGCGTATCGCCAACGACTCCGGTTCACTGACTTACACCGCGACCTTGCCGTTCCTGACGGTCAATCAAAAGCTCGATGCCAATACATCGCTCTACGGTCAGTATGCAAAGGGCTTTCAGATTCCTGACCTGAAGACGATGTATGTCGCCAACCCCACCCTGAACAGCACCGTGCCCCAAAAGACGACCAACTTTCAGTTTGGTGTCGTTTCCCGCTCGGACCGCATGACTTGGGACGCCGATGTATACCGTATCGAGTTCACCAACAAGATGGTCTCCAATGGCCTCTCTGGTGCCGATGCAGCGTACCTCAATATTGGTGGCGCAACCTACCAGGGCGCAGAGGGACAAATGACCTACGTGGTGGGTGGTGGTCTCTCCGCCTACCTCAACGGCTCGATCAACCGCGCGACAGCCGTTGATACCGGTTTGCAGATTGCCGGTGCGCCTGAATACACGGCCGCGTTAGGCGCGCTGTACAGCGAGGGCGGATGGTCTGGCTCACTGGTCTACAAAGTGAACGGACCCGTGCGTCAGAAAGACTATTCCGCGACCAAGGGCGCCATCAATGGCGTTCCCTATTTTGACTACTACCAAACTGCCGCTTACGCCACGGTGGACTTGGCATTGGCCTATACATTCACAGGCCGCAGTTTGATTGGCAAGAACCTGAAGCTGCAGCTCAATGTGTTCAACCTGGCTAACAGCACGGCGGTGACTGCAATTAGTACGGGCACCAATACTTCTTACGACGCCTATGTCTATCAGACGCCACGCAGCTTCCAGGTGACAGCGAAAGCCGACTTCTGATCGACGTGCGCAACTCCTGTTGCGCCAGGCTGGCCTTGCCAGCCCTGGCGGGTCTCTTTATTCTGACCACAGGCCTGACTCAGGCTACGCCCGCGGTGCAGCCCGAGGCCGTCTTCACGGTGCAGGCCGAAGGTCAGCGCGTGCTGGTGCGGGCCTTGACCCGCGATGCTGGCTGTCCGGCGATCACGTGGGACACCCAGGCGGCGCAGCCGATGACCGTGCGTGTTGGTCCGGCGACCGTTGCGCTGCGTGGCGACAGTGCCCAGCAAGACAGCAAGCCCGCTGTATTTGATGTGCTGACCTGCGAGGCGACCTGGCCTCCAGGCGTCAAACAGGCGCACGTTGCAGGCCGTGCTGTTCCCGCGCCTGCCAGCACAATTCAACGCATCGTCATCATTGCCGATACCGGCTGCCGCATGAAGGCTTCCGAGAATGCGTTTCAGCCCTGCAACGACCCGGTCAAATGGCCGTTCGCCAAAGTGGCGCAAAGTGCTGCTGCGCTGAAACCCGACCTGGTGCTTCACATCGGGGATATTCATTACCGCGAGAGTCCTTGCCCGCAGGGCAACGCGGGCTGTGCCGGCAGTGTGTGGGGCTATGGCTATGACGCCTGGAAGGCCGACTTCCTCACGCCTGCCAGCCCTTTGCTGGCCGCCGCGCCCTGGGTCTTTGTGCGTGGCAACCACGAGGCGTGCTTTCGGGCCGGCCAGGGCTGGTTCCGATTTATCGACACGCAGGCCTGGCGTGAACAGCGCGCTTGCAACGATCCGGCGCTCGATGCCGACGCTGACTATTCGGTACCGTATGCGGTTCCTTTGGCAGTCGATACGCAGTTGATTGTTTTTGATTCGTCACGAACCAATGGCAAGCCATTTGCCACCACCGACAGTGCGTACGGCAAGTACCTGCAGCAACTGAAGACGGTGGCAGAACTGACGCGGCAAAAAACCAACAGTTTTTTCATGAGCCATCATCCCTTGCTGGCCGTGGCACCGGTTAAAAAACAGAATCAATTTAAACCCGGTGGCAATGAAGGTCTGCAGTCGGTCTTTGGCGCCTTGTATCCGCAGCGATTATTCCCAGACGGCGTCACGGTGGCGATGCACGGCCATGTGCATTTGTTTGAGTCCATCAGTTTCAAGAGTGACCATCCCTTGTCGCTGGTAATGGGCAACTCGGGTTCGGCCAACGAAGGGCTGGTTCCTGAGGTGTTGCCGCCCGGTGCGCAACTGTACCCAGGGGCCGAGGTCGATGACTACGCCGGGCGCGCCGATTACGGTTTTGCAACGCTCGACAGGCTCGACGCCAGCGCTGCGAGTGGCTGGTTGTTGACCGAATACACGGTTGACGGACAGCCCGTCCTTCAGTGCACGATCCATGGCGCCAAGAGTCGCTGTCACAAACTCAATGCGCCTGCAAAAGCGGATTGATTGTGGCTTTGTGCCGTGTCATCAAACTGCCATTTGGGTGCCATCAAAGCGTCATCACGGTAAGCCAATATTCGTTCATCCAACAACACGGAGAACGAATTGAAAGAACTGCCCAATCCGACTTTTCCCATGTCGCAGCTGAGCTTGCCAAAAGGCTTTTTGCAACGGCCGCTGGCTTTCTTCAAGAGCCCCATTCCAGCACCGGTTGCGCCCGCTGAGCGCACCGGTCTGACGGTGACATGGGCCAAGCACGCGGATGAAGTCGCCCAGGCACAGCGCCTGCGCTACCAGGTGTTTGCGGATGAAATGGGTGCGCGCCTGAATACGAACGTACCGGGGCACGACATTGATCTGTTCGACAACTTCTGCGAACACCTGCTGGTGCGCGATGCGATCACCCGTGAAGTGGTTGGTACCTACCGGCTGTTGACACCGGCGCAGGCCACGCGTGTCGGCAGCACTTACAGCGACCTCGAGTTTGACCTTACCCGTTTGCGCGGCCTGCGTGAGCGCATGGTCGAACTGGGGCGCAGCTGTGTCCATCCGGACTACCGCACCGGCGGTGTCATCATGGCCTTATGGGGCGCGCTGGCGGAGTTCATGGTGCGCAACAAGCTCGACACCATGATTGGCTGCGCCAGTATTCCCATGCTGCACAACGGAATCGTCAGCGGCGATGTGGCCGCCAGCATCTGGCAGCAACTCAAGCAAACGCACCTGGCACCGATCGAGCACCATGTGCGCCCGCGCCTGCCGCTGCCAGTCGACAAGCTCGATTGCACCCTGACCGTGGAACCACCGGCTTTGATCAAAGGCTATTTGCGCCTGGGCGCCAAGGTGCTGGGCGCGCCGGCCTGGGACCCTGACTTCAACACCGCCGATCTGCCCATGCTGATGCGGATCAATGACCTGCCACCGCGCTATCGCAAGCATTTTCTGGGCGCGTGATGAAGCTCGGTTTCGATTTTTCGGGACCATTCTTCAGCGGCCATGGCGACGGTCCGATTGAGGACGGCGACGAGGATAGCGGCGCCAGGCGCTACCGGGCCATCTTCATCTCGGACCTGCACCTGGGCACGCCGGGCTGTCAGGCCGATGCGTTGCTGGAATTCATCAGAACCCATCCCAGCGATTACCTTTATCTGGTGGGCGACATTGTGGACGGCTGGCAGCTGCGCCGGCGTTGGTACTGGCCGCAGTCGCACAACGACGTGGTGCAGAAGCTGTTGCGCCGGGCCCGCAAGGGCTGCCGCATTGTTTATGTGCCGGGTAACCACGATGAGTTCGCACGCGGCTTTATCGGGCACCAGTTTGGCGGCATCGAGGTGGTGGACGACGCAGTGCACATCACCGCCGACGGCCGCAGATTGTGGGTCACCCATGGCGACTATTTCGACGCTGTCATCCAGTGCGCCAAGTGGCTGGCCTACCTGGGCGACAACCTGTATGAATTCACGCTCAGGCTGAACCGGCATCTCAATCACTTGCGCGCCCGTTTGGGCTTGCCCTACTGGTCTTTGTCGGCCTACCTCAAGCACAAGGTCAAGAAGGCCTTGAACTACGTCACCCAGTTCGAAGTTGCAGTCGCCGCCGAGGCCAAAAAGCGCGGTCACGACGGCGTTGTCTGCGGCCATATCCACCGCGCCGAGATGCGCAGCATCCACGGCATCCTGTACTGCAATGACGGCGACTGGGTTGAGAGCCGCACTGCGCTGGTCGAGCATCCCGATGGGCGGCTGGAATTGCTGCAATTCGCTGCTGGGCACGAGAGGCACAAAGTTGCGCAGCAGACCCTGGCACTTGCCACACATTGAGAATTTCCATTGAGTCGCGTCATTCCGGATCGTCATTGCGGGCCCCGACCCGCAATCCATGCTGCACGTGGCACAGTCATAAGGCATGGATCCCGGATCGAGTCCGGGATGACAACCGGTATTTGTCATTGCGGGCCGCGACCCGCAATCCATGCTGCACGTGGCACAGTCATAAGG
>Ga0194060_10001422_pt1 | contig 17108 bp, 20 predicted proteins | sample SepL225m_MetaG_FD_163427 | JGI IMG/M metagenome (GOLD analysis project Ga0194060, IMG submission 163427) | Anoxic zone freshwater microbial communities from boreal shield lake in IISD Experimental Lakes Area, Ontario, Canada - Sep2016-L222-5m | ecosystem: Environmental > Aquatic > Freshwater >...
GGAAGTAGCCACACGCTTGATCCATTTACTCAAGTAGTCTTAGCGCCTTATGTTTGAATCCCTCAGCAGCAGATTTAGCTCTGCATCTTCAGCTTTGCGCTCTCGTGGGAAATTAAGCAAATCTGATATCGAAAATACATGTTCGCAAATTCGCCAAGCATTACTTGAATCCGATGTTGCGCTTTCGGTAGTTGAAAAATTTGTAAGCCAAATTCGCGAAAAGTCTCTTGAAGTTTTACCAACATTGCAATCAGGTACCAATCAAGGTCAAGCCATCTTTGAGATTGTAAATTCGTCACTCGTAGAAATTCTGGGCGGATCGGCTCGACGAGTTCGCTTTGCAAAGAATCCTCCAACTGTAATTATGTTGGCAGGCCTACAAGGCGCAGGAAAAACAACGTTGGCCGGCAAGCTTGCAAAGTTCTATTTGGATCAAGGTAATACTCCGTTATTGGTTGCATCTGACTTACAACGTCCCAACGCAGTTACTCAACTGCAAATTGTTGGCCAAAGCATAGGTGTTCCCGTTTTCGCACCTGAATCAGGGAATGGAGTTGGAGACCCTGTAAAAGTTGCTAAAAGTGGAATTGAATTCGCAAAGTCAAAGTTATACAACATGGTAATTGTTGATACTGCTGGTCGACTGGGTATTGATGATGTATTAATGAAAGAGGCAATAGCTATTCGGGATGCGATAAATCCCGATGAAATTCTCTTTGTAGTTGACGCGATGATTGGACAAGATGCCGTCAGAACCTCGCAAGCCTTTTTAGATGGTGTTGGTTTTGATGGCGTCGTTCTTACTAAGCTTGATGGAGATGCGCGCGGAGGTGCAGCACTATCGATTGCCTCTATTACAAAGCGGCCAATTATGTTTGCATCCACTGGGGAAAAACTCAACGAATTCGATATTTTTTATCCCGATCGTATGGCATCACGAATTCTTGGCATGGGTGATGTCGCAACACTTGCAGAACAAGCTAAGAAAGCTTTTGATGGAGAGAGTTCGGCAAAATTAGAAGCGAAATTTGCAAGCGGCGAAGATTTCACTTTAGAAGATTTTTTAGAGCAATTACAAGCAATGTCGAAGATGGGTTCGATGTCGAAGATTTTAGGAATGCTTCCAGGGGCTGGAGCAATGAAGAAGCAGATTGAAAATTTCGATGAAAGCGAAATCCTTCGTACGAAAGCAATCGTGCAGTCGATGACTCCGACAGAGCGCCGCGATCCCAAAGTTCTCAATGGTTCGCGGCGGGCTCGCATAGCCCTTGGTTCCGGTCGTAAAGTTTCGGATGTAAATAATCTCGTTGATCGTTTTTCAGCGGCACAAAAAATGATGAAGCAGGTCAGAAATGGTGGAATGCCCTCTGGAATGCCAGGAATGGGCCTTCCAGCCATGCCTAAGGCTCCTGCAAGGGCGGTTGTACACAAGAAGAAGTCAAAATCAGGCAATCCTGCCAAGCGGGCGATAGAAGATGGCCAGTAGCTAGACGATTTCACGAATCGGCCGGCAGATGGCAGAATTACGACCCTGTTGATGGGGCCCTCTACCCCCGTTCAACATCCACGACCGATAGTTGTATGTAATTGATTGCGCACCCCGCTGCGATTAATTTTTACGACACACATAAACAGGAGCACAACCTCACTTGGCTACAAAAATTCGTTTAATGCGCATGGGCAAAATCCGCACACCATTTTTTCGTGTAGTCGTTACAGACTCACGCAAGGCACGTAATGGTCTATCAATTGAAGAAATTGGTCGCTACGTTCCTGGCCAGGAACCATCACTTATCGAGATCAATTCAGAGCGCGCTCTGTACTGGCTCGGTGTTGGTGCACAACCTTCAGAAGCTGTAGAGGCTCTATTGAAGGTCACTGGAGATTGGCAAAAATTTAAGGGACTTCCTGGAACTGAAGGAACACTTCGTGTTGCAGCGCCAAAAGTTGGTAAGCATGTTGCTTATGAAGCCGCGATGAAGTCAGCAATGGATGAACCAAAAGAAGGCGCAACTACTCTTAAGAAAAAAGCCCAAGAGAAGTTAGCTGCTAAAGCAAATCCAGTTATTGAAGAAGCAGTAGTTGAAGCTGCCGTTGTGTCCGAAGAACCTGCAATCGAAGCAGTGTCTGAGGTTGCAGAGGTAGAAGCAACTGTTGAAGCTGTAGTTGAGACACCTGCTGAAGAAGCGGCTGCCGAATAACAATGATGGATGAAGCCCTCGAGCACCTAGTTAAGGGAATCGTAGATAATCCTGATGATGTAGTTGTTGCAGAAAAAAACCATCGTCGTGGAACAACTCTTGAGGTTCGTGTGAACCCAGAAGATATCGGCAAAGTTATTGGTCGTAATGGTCGTACTGCAAAAGCACTTCGTACGGTCGTAAGTGCAATTGCAGGACGAACAGTTCGCGTCGATCTCATCGAGACCGACGAAGCGCGCTAACAATGCGTTTACTCGTGGGGCGCATTGGTCGCGCCCACGGAATTCTTGGAGAAGCGACGATTGAGGTTCGAACTGATGAACCTGATCGTCGTTTTGCCATTGGCAACAAAGTTCTGACAGATGCTCATGGCGAATTAAAGATAATTTCAGGCCGGGTGCATAACGGGATTTTATTGCTGGGCTTTGATGGAATCACCGATCGTAATGGCATCGAAAAGCTACGTAATGTCTTAATTTATTGCGAAGTAGATATTAATGAGCCAGGTATCGATGAAGATGATTTCCACGTTCTTCAATTAATTGGATGCACCGCCCAACTTGAATCAGGTGAAAGCATCGGTGAAGTAACCGATGTGATTAATTTGCCTGGCCAGGATTTATTAGCAATTGCTGGTGCAAATGGTGAGATTCTTATTCCCTTTGTGCGCCAACTCGTACCAACCGTAGATATCGCAGCTAGAAAAGTTGTAGTAGTTCCGCCTGAAATAGCAGGTGCGATCTAATGAAAATTGATGCGATCACGATCTTTCCAGATTATTTCGCACCACTTAAGTTGTCATTGCTTGGCAAGGCGGCGAATGCTGGCTTAGTTAACTTTGAGATTCACGATTTACGCACGCATGCTACGAATGTGCACAATCAAGTCGATGACACTCCATATGGAGGCGGTGCGGGAATGGTCATGATGCCCGAAGTGTGGGGGCAGGCATTAGATCCAATTATGGAGCCAGAAACGGATTTAATTATTTTGACTCCGGCTGGAAAACGATTCGATCAATCCATGGCTCAAAAATTCTCAATAGCCTCACATCTAGTTTTTGCTTGCGGACGATATGAAGGTATTGATGATCGAGTTCGCCTGCATTATTTGGATAAGGGATTTCGTGTACATGAAGTCTCCATTGGTGATTATGTTCTTGGCGGCGGTGAGGTTGCATCACTTGTGATGATTGAAGCAATCACGCGATTAATTCCAGGAGTGCTTGGAAACCCGGACTCTCTTGCCGAGGAATCGCACAATGAAGAGGGTTATTTGGAATATCCAAACTATACAAAACCAGCAATTTGGCGAGATATCTCGGTCCCTGAGATTTTATTAAGTGGAAACCACGGCGAAATTGCAAAGTGGCGAGCCACACAAGCAATTGAGCGTGCGAATAAGAATTTATAACTCGTCAGTAACACGAGTTCTACCGTAGCGTTGCGCCCATGACTTATGACAGCAAAGCAATTCAAGCCCGACTTATTCGAGATCTCGAACCAGTTGTTGCTGTCGAACTTGATAGACACTTAAAAGTTCAAAAAAATTGGTATCCACATGAGTATGTCCCATGGTCAGAAGGCCGCGACTTTGCCGGTCCATTAAATGGTGATGCGTGGGAAGCTAAAGATTCACGCCTGACTCCGGTTGCGCAAGATTCTTTGGTTCTTAATCTTTTAACTGAAGATAATTTGCCGAGCTACCACACCGAAATCGCGCTTTCGATGGGCCGTGATGGTGCATGGGGAACGTGGATTGAACGCTGGACAGCAGAAGAAGCTCGGCACAGCATTGTGATCCGTGATTACTTAATGGCTACTCGTGGCGTCGATCCATACGAGTTAGAAGATTTGCGTATGGCACATATGTCTCTTGGATATCAGACTCCATATGAAAATGACATGCTTCACACCATCGCCTATGTATCTTTTCAAGAGTTGGCGACAAGAATTTCACACCGCAACACTGGCAAGATTTCAGATGATCCAATCGCTGAAAGCATGATGCAGCGCGTTGCCTTGGATGAAAATCTTCACATGCTTTTCTATCGCAATACTTTAGGTGCCGCTCTTGATATGGAACCGAATGCATCAATGCGCGCGATTGCTGATGTTGTAACTAATTTCGATATGCCAGGTGCAAACATGCCAGGTTTTGGTCGCAAAGCGGTACAAATTGCCTTAGCTGGAATTTACGACATGCAACAACACCTTGAAGAAGTTGTTGCGCCAGTACTAAGAGCATGGAACGTATTTGATCGTACGGATCTAAGTGGTGATGGTCTGGCTGCGCGGGATGAACTTGCCGCGTTCTTAGCCAAGACAACCGAGGAATCCAACCGATTTAATGAAAAGCGTGAGATTTATTTTGAACGTTTAATCGCGCGCGGACAACAGCCACTGCGTATTCAGAAGTAGTATTGCCCGCATGTCTAAACGCGTCATTTTCATTGAACACGATCACGTTTCAGCAGGCGGGCCAATCTGGAAACAGTTTGAAAAACGTGGCTACGAAATTACTCGCTTTATAATTGTTGACGAAGAACATGCAAGTAAACCCAATGTCACTCCAATCTGGCCGAACCTGCTGGAGTTCGATGTCGTTGTAGTAATGGGTGCACCGTATGCCGCCTATGACGATCAAGGCATCGGAAATTGGTTAATACCAGAAGTTGAAAAAATGCGCGAAGTTCATAACGCTGGAATTCCAGTGTTAGGGATCTGCTTTGGTGGACAACTCATGTCGCGCGTTCTTGGTGGAAGCGTTTCGCGTTCACCACGCGCCGAACTTGGCTGGTATCAAGTTGAAAGTGATGATGAAACTTTGATTCCACAAGGTCCGTGGTTTCAATATCACTGGGATCGATTCACTGTGCCTCCGGGAGCAGTTGAAATTGCCCGTACCGATCTTTGTCCGCAGGCTTATCATTTCGGTCGCACTCTGGGTCTTCAGTTTCATCCTGAAATAGATTCGCAAGTATTGGATATGTGGCTTGCAATGGATGGTGGATGCACTGAAGTTGAATCTGAAGGTGTTGTTGTAGACAAGCTCCGTGCGCAAACTCAGGAATTAGAGGCAGGAAGCAATCAGCGCGGCTACGACTTAGTTGATCAATTTCTTGATCAAATCGCAACCGCGCCAATACGCACCATTTAATTACTCGTTAGAGATAAATACATTCTTTAGTTCAGTGTAAGCATCAACGGCATCTGGACCAAGACCTCGTCCGAGCCCAGATTGTTTGAAGCCGCCAAATGGTGTCCAGAAGCGAACAGATGAATTTGAATTAACAGACAGCGCACCGCTTTCAATGGCGCGCGAAACTCTTAGCGCACGGCCAATATCACGACTCCAAATTGATCCAGATAATCCATATTCGCTGTCATTGGCTAGAGCGATTGCTTCGGCTTCATCCTCAAAAGTTAGAACTGAAACAACCGGACCAAAGATTTCTTCACGCCATGATTTTGCTTGTGCATCTTTTGCGAGCAGTACCGTTGGTGGCATCCAATATCCCGGGCCAGATGGCGCAGATCCTTGGAAAGCGATTTCCTCATCTAAATATGAGTTAACGACATCAAACTGCTTCTTTGAAATAAGTGGACCCATATCCGCAGTTACTAAATTAGGATCTTCAACTCTAAATTTCTTTACGGCAACTTCAAAATGTTCCATAAAGGATTCAAAGGCAGATTTTTGAACAAGTATCCGTGATCGTGCGCAACAATCTTGTCCAGCATTATCAAAAACGGCCCCTGGTGCACTTGCGGCGGCTTTAGCAACATCGGCATCAGCAAAGATGATGTTGGCACTCTTGCCACCGAGTTCTAGCGTTACGCGTTTAACTTGATCGGCGCAACCAGCCATGATTTGTTTTCCTACAGTTGTGGAACCAGTAAATCCAACTTTGCGCACTAAAGGATGAGTGACAAATCGATTTCCAACAACACTTCCTTTACCCGGCAAAATATTAAGAACTCCTTCAGGAATTCCTGCAATGAGAGCAAGTTCGCCAAGTCGAATCGCAGTCAGTGGTGTGTATTCAGCAGGTTTTAATACAACGGTATTTCCTGCTGCTAAAGCTGGGGCAAATCCCCATCCCGCGATCGGCATTGGAAAGTTCCAGGGAACGATAATTCCAACAACACCAAGTGGTTCCTTGAAAGTTATATCTACGCCACCAGGTACTGGAATTTGTCTTCCAAATAAACGCTCAGGAGCTGCGGAGTAATACATAAGTGTATTTGCAACGTTATCTGCTTCCCATAAGGCGTTGCCTCGAGTGTGCCCTGCATTGGTAATCTCTAATTGTGCCAACTCTTCTCGGTGGTCAGTGACAACTTGAGAAAAAGCACGAAGTAAACGTGCGCGCTCACCCGGTGCAACATTTCGCCAGGTTGAAAAGGCTTTATGCGCCTTTGCAATGACGGCATCGGTTTGTTCCAAATCTAGATGAGAAACATTTGTAACGATCTGCTCATTGGCAGGGTTGATTACATCATATGAAGTAGACACGTTTGATTTAAAACCTTTCGAAGTTGCGGAATAATTCCCAGTCGGTGATTGCTTTTCCGTAAGCGGCAATTTCAATCTTGGCCATATTTGCATAGTGTGCTTGTACTTCTGAGCCAAAAACTTCTTTAACCCAAGCAGAATTTTCCCAAAGCTCTAGCGCTTCGGGCATTGATGATGGGACACGTTGAGAATCAGAAACGTAAGCATTTCCGGTGAAAGCGGGCTCTAGAACCATCTTGTTCTTAATTCCATCTAATCCGGCGGCAATAATTCCAGATACTGCTAAGTATGGATTTACATCACCGCCAGCTACTCGATTTTCAAGGCGCAAACTTGGACCTTTACCGACTAAACGTAAAGCACAAGTTCGATTATCGCGTCCCCAACGAATAGCTGTTGGAGCAAAAGATCCTGGAACGTATCGCTTATATGAATTAATGTTTGGTGCAAATAATAAAGACATCTCGCGCATATGTGCGACCTGTCCGGCAATAAATTGACGACCGAGATCGCTCAGGCCTTGTTCTTTATCAGAATCATCGGCCATCACCATTGAGCCATCTAGACCACGGAAAGAAAGGTGAATGTGTGAAGAGTTACCTTCTTTTTCATTTGGCTTAGCCATAAATGTAAGTGCGTAACCATCTTGAGCGGCAATCTCTTTTGCACCATTTTTATAGATGACATGGTTATCGCAATTAGAGAGTGCATCAGAGTATTTGAAAGCAATCTCATGTTGGCCAAAGTTACATTCGCCCTTAACGGACTCGACGGTCATGCCTGCTTTGGCCATAGCTAAACGAATTTTTCGAAGAAGAGGCTCGATGCGAGAGCCACCCATGATTGAGTAGTCGACGTTATATTGATTTACTGGAACTAAGTTTTTGTAGCCCTTGTTCCAAGCCTCTTCATATGTATCTTTGTAAACAACAAATTCAAGTTCAGTTCCACACATCGCTTCCATGCCAGCATCGTTGAGCGCTTTGACTTGCTTGCGCAAAATCTGTCGGGGAGATGCCACAACATCAGTGTGATCGAGCCACTGCACATCGGCTAAAACAAGGGCTGCGCCTTCTTGCCAATCAATCATTCGAAGTGTGCTCATGTCAGGAACCAGTGCGAAATCGCTATAGCCGCGCTCCCAGGATGACATTTCATAACCATCAACGGTATTCATATCAACATCGACTGCTAGTAAATAGTTGCAACCTTCAGTTCCATGCTTGAGAACTTCATCGAGAAAAAACTGTCCATGGATTCGTTTACCAGTAAGGCGGCCCTGCATGTCTGTCATGGCCACTACAACGGTATCTATCTCACCGCTCTTAATTTTGCTGGTTAACTCTGCAATCGTCATTGATGTCATAAGGTGCAGACTACCGATTTGCCGCCTTAAAATCTACGGGTAAAAAAATCCCCCCGCACTTTCGTGCGGAGGGATTTGTGAGAGTTGTAACTCTTTTTATAGATTGCTCTTTGGACCCGTGAACCATTTCTTTGCAGATAAGTTCCACCACATCCAGAGAATTAACAAGGCACCACCAGTGACGATTGGTGCATAGTTAACGGCCGTCCAAGTAAAGTCCTTATTTCCAGGAGTTCCGGCCGGTGCAAATGGAAGAACAAAGTAGACAGAAATGATTGCGATTTCTGCAACAGCAATAATTCCCATCCACTTGTATTTCGATCCAAGAGTCCAAGCTCCAGCCTTGAAACTATCGCCAGCCTTGAGACGATAGTAAATCGGAATCATGAAAGCTAAGTACAAAGAAATTACACAAACAGAAACAACTGCGTAGAAAGCAGTTGGTGCTCCTGATGGTGACTTCCAAAGTGCTGGCAGTGTAAGAACTACTCCACCGACAGCAGAAGCTAATACAGCATTAAGAGGAACATGATGCTTGTTGACTTTCTTCCAAAGATTTCCCCCTGGAACTGCGCCATCGCGTGAGAATGCATACATCATGCGTGAACATGAAGTTAGGCATGCAGTCACACAGAAAATCTGGCCAACGGTTGTAATAATCATGACCAACTTAAATGCAATACCGCCACCAAGTGCGGTGTAAAGAATCGCAATTACTGATCCACCACCAAAGGGATTAACTTTTGGATCAAATGAGTTGATGACATCAACCTTCGTTGCGGCAAAAAGAAATGCCATCAGAAGGATATATCCACCAATTGCTGAGTAGAAAATCGATTTCCAGATTCCCTTAGCAGCATTGATATGCGCATCATGAGTTTCTTCCGAAAGGTGAGCGGATGCATCGAAACCTGTAATTGTGTACTGAGTGAGCAAGAAACCTAGAGGTAGAACAAAGAACCAGTAGGAATGATCACCAAATCCAGAATTGTTTATGCGTGTTGTGTACATCCAAGAAAGCGTTTGGTGATTATCTGGGACGATTAGAAGGATTGCGACAACAAGTGCTGATCCGAATACGTGCCACCAGACAGAAATGTTGTTGAAAAGCGATAGCAAGTGTCCGCTATAGATGTTGATTAAGGTGATTAAAACCATGATCATCATGAAAATTGCGAACTGTTGTTTAATGTAATCGCCACCCATGAAGCTAGTTGAATAACTTGGCCATTGAATTCCAAAGATGGTATTCAAATAAATTGCGGCTCCGTAACCAACTGATGCGGTAACAGAAACAAGACCAATTAAGTTTAACCAACCGGTATAGAAGCCAGCTTTTGCTCCACCAAGCTTTGATGCCCACCAGTAAATACCACCTGATGTTGGATATGCAGAAGCTAGCTCTGACATGCAGAAACCAATAATTAGAATGCAGAGTGCAATAAGTGGCCAGCCAATAGAGATTGCAACTGGTCCACCGTTATTCCATGCTTGGCCAAAAGTTGTAAAGCAACCCGCCAAAATTGAAATGATTGAAAATGAAATTGCGAAGTTTGAAAAACCAGACCAACTTCGATTGAGCTCTTGTTTGTAGCCGAGTTCGGCTAAGCGTTGTTCATCTGATAGTGCCAAGATGTTCTCCTCCTTGAGTCATTTGGGGTATCTTTCTACTCACAGTCTGACTCAAATGGAAGAGGTTTTCTCAAAAATGTGCCGTCTAATGGGCTACGTGTCTCAGGCTGAAAGCTCATTTCCCGCTCAAGTGGGCAAAGATTTTGAAGAATTCATAGCCCTGTCCTCGGTTCACTGTGACGGATGGGGGATCTCGACAAATGATCGCCAGAATGCCCATGCTGTTCTAGAGAAGAAGGTTGAGGCCGCGGCCGAGAGTGCAACTTTCCAAAAAGTGATTTCTGAAAATGAGGCCGATGGCGCACTTTTGCATTTGCGATGGGCCACTAAAGGTTTGTCTATAAGTGAGAATAATACTCACCCATTTGTGTATGGGGATTATTCCTTTATTCACAATGGTTCGATTTTTCCTCCCGAATCAATCATTGACTTTATTGATGAGAAGTTTAAGAATCTAATCATTGGAGATACCGATAGTGAGCGCTATTTCTATCTATTGATGACAGAGATAGAAAAACGTGGCTTGATTGATGGAATCAAATCGGCGATAACTTTAATTAAGGAAAATGGTAAAACTACTTCACTAAATTTCATGTTGATGAATAAAGAAAACTTCATCGTTGGTAGCGAGCATAATTCAGAGAAAAAACCTGATTGGGCTCCAGAGGATTACTACGTAATTAAATACAAAAAGAACTCTGATGGAGTCTTATTTGCATCAAGTGGCTGGAATCAACCAGGCTGGCATGTTCTTGAAAACCACCATATTGCGATAGTTAATCGCTCAAACTTTGAGATTAACGTAATAAACCTCTAATTTCCCCCGTTAGGATATGCGCATGAGTCGCACCTACACCGTTGAAACATACGGCTGCCAGATGAATGTGCATGACTCAGAACGTATTTCAGGGCTGCTAGATGAAGCAGGCTTCATTCCTGTATTACCTGGAGACCAAGCAGATATTGTCGTTTTCAATACATGTGCCGTCCGTGAAAATGCTGACAACAAGTTGTATGGAAATCTATCTTTCTTAGCCCCCATTAAAAAAGCTAACCCACAGATGCAAATTGCCGTTGGGGGATGCCTGGCACAAAAAGATCAAGCGACAATCCTTAAGAAAGCGCCTTATGTTGATGTGGTCTTTGGAACACATAATGTTGGTTCACTCCCAGTTTTGCTTGAGCGCGCTCGAATTGAAGAAGCATCACAGATAGAGATTCTTGAATCGCTCGAACATTTTCCTTCCACACTGCCCGCCCGTCGGCTGTCCGCATTTTCTTCCTGGGTATCAGTGTCAGTTGGCTGCAACAACACCTGTACTTTTTGCATAGTTCCGACTTTGCGCGGAATAGAAAAAGATAGATCTGCTAGCGACATTTTGGCCGAAGTTAAGACCCTTGTTTCTCAGGGCGTCATTGAAATAACGCTACTGGGACAAAATGTAAATGCTTATGGAGTTGATTTTGGGGATAGAGAGGCATTTGCGAATCTGCTTCGTGATTGTGGGGAAATTGAAGGTCTGGAGCGAGTTCGATTTATGTCACCGCATCCTCGCGATTTCACCGATGATGTTATTGAAGCAATGGCGCAAACGAGCAATGTAATGCCACATCTGCACATGCCATTGCAATCTGGCTCAAATTCAATTCTTCAGTCGATGCGCCGTTCATATCGCACTGATAGATATCTCGGAATTTTGGGGCGCGTAAGAGATGCAATGCCACATGCCTCAATTACTACCGACATCATCGTTGGCTTTCCGGGAGAGACTGAAGAAGATTTTCAGGCAACGATGGATCTATGTACCCAAGCACGATTTGCGGCGGCTTACACCTATCAATATTCCAAACGTCCGGGAACTCCTGCAGCAACGATGCCGAATCAAATTGAGGCTGAAATAGTTGGCGAGCGTTATACGCGTCTTCATCTTCACCAACAAGAGATTTCCTTATCTGTAAATCAAGAAGCAGTTGGGAAAACATTTAAAGTATTAGTTGGAGATTACGAAGGTCGCCGTGATGAAGCGCAGGAGCGAATGACTGGCCGTAGCGAAGATTTTCGTCTAGTTCACTTTTCAAATGCGGCAAAAGCACGCCCCGGAGATGAAGTGGAGGTTTTAATCACGCAAGCATCAGCTCATTACTTAATTGGGACTCCCGGGGCAGTCCGAGCAACCCGTGGGGGAGATGCTCACGCTGCACGTAATGAAGAGCGGGCAAAATCTGCAACCATGCTGGGAATGCCAACAATTCAACGATGAAACTAATTGTTATTTGCGGTGCAACCGCTACGGGGAAAAGTGATTTAGCAGTTGAATTAGCTCAGGCAATAAATGCCGAAATCATTAATGCCGATTCAATGCAAATTTATCGTGGTATGGATATTGGTACGGCAAAATTACCCGTTAATGAACGAGGAAATGTCGCTCACCATATGCTCGATGTCTTGGATGTGACCCAAGATTCAACTGTGGCTTGGTATCAAGATCAAGCGCGTGCAGCTGTAACCGAGATCCATTCACGTGGAAAAGATGTAATCGTCGTTGGAGGAACTGGGTTATACATAAAATCTATATTGGATGATTTAAATTTCCCTGACACAGACCCTGTAGTGCGTGCAACTCTTGAACTCGAACTGGCAACAATTGGTTTAAACCCTCTATTTGAACGGCTTGAAAAACTTGACCCAGCCGCAGCAATAGCTATAGATAGAGCTAATGCACGGCGAGTAATTCGTGCTCTTGAAGTGATCAAAATAACGGGTAAACCTTTCACAGCCAATCTACCTAAAGCGGCCAGCACGCGATATCCAAATGCAATGCAATTTGGATTGAGTGCTGATCGCGATGATTTAACAGAGCGAATTTCAAAGCGCGTGGATCGAATGTGGGAAATGGGATTTGTGGAAGAAGTTGATCGACTAATTGCTTCTGGAATCACCAGTGCGAGAACGGCGCAATTAGCCCTTGGCTATTCACAAATTATTGCCATACGAAATACTGGCGTGAGTGAAGAAGCAGCTAAAGAGGACACTAAAATTGCTACACGTCAATATGCCCGGCGCCAAGAGACATGGTTTGCTCGAGATGAGCGAATATCCTGGATAAGCAAGGATCAACCGCGCCTTGAATTCATCCTAAAAGAGCTAGAGAAGATAAACTCATAACAATGATTGCAACTTATGGCCATGGTACAGAAAATGACTTTGTACTTGTTTTTGACCCAGATAATCAATTTTCAATTTCCACTGCCCAAACTGCCGCGATTTGTAATCGTGAAAGTGGGATTGGTGCTGATGGATTAATTCGAATTAATAAAACTGACGGTAAATGGTTTATGGATTATCGAAATGCTGATGGCTCACTTGCTGAAATGTGTGGCAACGGTATCCGCGTAATGGCACGCTATTTAGTTGAGCGTGGACACGAACCCGAGGGAATTTTCGCCATCAATACCCGCGATGGCATTAAACATCTTCGCGTGCCAAAAGTTGGCGACATCTCAGTGAATATGGGAAAAGTCCAGGATGAATCCGAAGCTATTACGGCTTCAACAAATGGTCATATTTGGAATGGTTTCCATATAAGCATTGGCAATCCTCATGCAGTCGTCTTCGTTGAGAACATGGACGATATTGGTGGCCTTAGCGAAGCCCCCGTCGTGCGTCCCAAAGAAACTTACCCTGAAGGCGTAAATGTTGAATTTGCAAAGATAACAGGAAATCGTGAAATACAGATGCGCGTTTTCGAAAGAGGAAGCCGCGAAACGCGTTCATGTGGAACCGGTACTTGCGCAGTAGCACTAGCTGCCACGATTTATTCTAAGCAATCTCTGCCTGCTCACTGGGTGATCTTTCCACCTGGCGGACGTCTTGAAGTTTCAATTGATGGACATTCGAATGCAACACTTATTGGCCCTGCAGTATTAATCAAGGATGTGGATATTTCGGAGTATCTCGTTGTCTGAAAAAGAGTTCGACGAGGAATTTGAATCATTACTCGCAGAAAGTGCCCGAGTTGCTGCCGAATATGATGCAAACGAAGAAGACCAATTAGTAGACCCAACACAGGAATTATCCGAACGTAATTCGTTGCGCCGTGTTCAGGGTTTTTCTACGCAGTTACAAGATATTTCAGAGGCCGAATACCGCGAACTTCAACTTGAAAAAGTTGTATTGGTGGGCGTGTGGACCGAGGGCACATCTGAAATGGCCGAAAACTCTTTGGCCGAATTAAAAGCTCTGGCTGAGACTGCTGGCTCTGAAGTAATGGATGGATTAATTCAGCGCCGAGATAAGCCTGATCCCGCAACTTATATTGGTTCAGGAAAAGTGGCAGAACTTAAACAAGTTGTAATTTCAACTGGCGCCGATACGGTTATTTGCGATGGAGAACTTTCTCCCTCTCAACTTCGACAACTTGAGGAAAAAATAAAAGTAAAAGTTGTGGATCGGACCGCGTTAATTTTGGATATTTTTGCCCAACATGCCAAAAGCAAAGAAGGTAAAGCACAAGTAGAACTCGCGCAGATCGCTTACTTACTTCCACGCCTTCGCGGTTGGGGAGATTCTCTTTCACGTCAAGCTGGTGGACGTGCCGCTGGCGGTGCTGGTATTGGTGGTCGTGGCCCGGGCGAAACAAAAATTGAAACTGATCGTCGCAAAATCCGTGACAAGATGGCAAAACTTCGCCGTGAAATTGCTGAGATGAAAGTTTCCAGAGATACCAAAAGGCAAGAGCGCCGCCGATTTAATATTCCTTCGGTTGCAATTGCTGGATATACAAATGCCGGAAAATCCTCATTGCTCAATCGCTTAACCGATGCCGGAGTTCTTGTAGAAAACGCGCTCTTTGCCACACTAGATCCAACAGTTCGAAAGTCTCAGACAAGTGATGGTCGCGTTTATACCCTCAGTGACACGGTTGGTTTTGTTCGTCATTTACCGCACCAATTAATTGATGCTTTTAAATCTACTTTAGAAGAAGTCTCTGGTTCAGATGTAATTGTTCATGTTGTCGATGGATCGCATCCTGATCCCTTTGAACAGATTCGAGCCGTCAGAGAAGTTATTACAGAAATTGGTGGAGGAGATATTCCCGAAATTATTGCAATCAATAAAGTGGATATTGCTAAACCGGAAGTCGTTATGGAGATTTTGCGAAAGGAACCCAATAGTTATGCATTCTCAGTACGTACTGGTTTTGGAATTGAAGGTTTAGTTCACGCAATTGAAAATTCACTGCCTCGCCCATCAGTAGAAATACATGCCGTTATTCCATATGAGCGTGGAGATTTAGTTCATTCCATTCATGAGCGAGGCGAGATTTTTTCTGAGGAATACCTGGAAAATGGAACCTCAATCCATGCCAGAGTTGATGGCACGCTTGCTGCTGCGATTGAGAAGGTTCAAGTGAGGGGGGAATAACTCCGACACGCCGTGCGTTATAGCAACAGTAAAGCCCAAGGTGCGCCATGATGCGCCCGCAGGCAACTACTAACAAGGAATCGAGGTGAGAGCAGTGGCAACAGATTACGACACCCCCAGAAAAACTGATGAAGAACTCCACGAAGAGTCGCTAGAAGAGTTAAAAGCTAAGCGTGTCGATGCTCAATCCGGCCAGATCGATGTTGATGAAGCTGAAGCAGCTGAAAATCTAGAACTCCCTGGTGCAGATTTATCAGGTGAAGAATTAGCAGTTCGCGTAGTTCCAAAACAGGTCGATGAATTTACTTGCTCACGATGTTTTCTAGTTCATCATATTACGCAATTGGCTAAAGGCGAAGGCGCTAAAGCTGTTTGTAAAGAATGTAACTAATTCGAATTTAAAGCTTTAGCAAGTTCAACAGAGTTATTGCTTGTAATTAACCAATACGGGGTTTGATCTCTTGCATCTTTAACATCGACTTTTATGCCAGTTGATGACCAAAAGCGAATTGCAAGAAAAGCTTTGACATTAGCATCGCGAGTTCTAGTTTGGCGCATCTCTAGGCTATTCAGGACTGTTGCATTTCCAAGATATTTACGTTCGATGTGGGCACGCCCAATTCGTAATTCCATTTCATTAACTTCTATTCTAAGCGCGCTTTTTCTATACATTAATATCAAGAGGATGCTCAAAGTTATTAAAGTGCCAATTGCGGCGTTATTTCCAAGTGCGGCCCACACCGAGAGAACAAAAGATAGAAAGAAGAAGTAAATCAACGATAAGAGCCAAAAAGGCATTCGGATTACTTCTTGGAAATGCATAGGTCTTACGCTATCGGATACGCTTGCACCATGAGCCGAATCGCTTCGACAACACCTCCAGATGGAGCTCTTATTCCCGAACGCCATCCAAAGGCACCTCCAATTGGAAGTCGCATCCCCTCACACTTTGGACACTGCTTTGGTTGCGGAGATCTTCATCCGACTGGATTGCACTTAGCCGCATATGCCGGTGAAGGTGCGAATATAACGGCGCAATTTACGGTGACTGAAAATCATCAAGGCGCACCCGGACTTGCTCATGGCGGATTATTGTCATTAGCTTTTGATGAAGCACTCGGAAAATTAATGTGGCTACTTCGCGCACCTGCAGTAACGGCGCGTCTTGAAACTGATTTCTTAAAACCTGTACCCATGGGATCAACTCTGCATATCAGCGCAAAAATAACCGGGCAAGTAAATCGTAAAGTTTATTGTGCGGCAGAAGGTCGGCTAAATTCCGAAGATGGTGAATTAGCCGTACGCGCCGCAGCATTATTTGTAATCGTTCCGATGGATCATTTTCTTAAAAATGCTCCTAAAGAATATTTGGACCATATTTCAAAGAGCCCCGAGATTCTTGCATTTGTTGACCCTGACTTTGAAATTAATCCTTAAATGAGCACACTCAAAGTTTTAATCAAACGCCTTGATCCATCTGTCCCGCTTCCCTCGTATGCAAAAGGCGGAGATGCCGGGGCCGACTTAACCTCAACAATTGATTTCACTTTGGAAGCAGGTCAACGTGCCTTGATTCCTACCGGGATTTCAATTGCACTTCCAGCTGGTTATGTAGCACTAGTTCATCCACGTTCTGGGCTTGCACTCAAACATGGAATTACTCTTGTTAATACGCCAGGGACAATTGATGCGGGTTATCGCGGAGAAATTGGATGCATTTTAATAAATCACGATGCCACTCAATCAATTTCCTTTAAAAAGGGAGATCGCATCGCTCAACTTGTAATTCAAAAAGTGGAACATGCAGAATTTATTGAAGTTGAGGAACTTCCAGGTTCAGGTCGTGGCAGCGGTGGTTTTGGTTCAACGGGGCAGGCATGAGCGAACATAATCAAGATAAAGAAACGGTAATCAATGCCCTTGGAGGAAAAAAAGGGCTCATAGATTCTGGTCTTCCCTCTGTAAT
>Ga0194060_10001423_pt1 | contig 17108 bp, 20 predicted proteins | sample SepL225m_MetaG_FD_163427 | JGI IMG/M metagenome (GOLD analysis project Ga0194060, IMG submission 163427) | Anoxic zone freshwater microbial communities from boreal shield lake in IISD Experimental Lakes Area, Ontario, Canada - Sep2016-L222-5m | ecosystem: Environmental > Aquatic > Freshwater >...
CTCGGCAACGAGGACGGTAACCGCGTCCGCAACGGCGAGCTGCCCGAGCGGAACGACAGGTAGCCCCGTCACTAAGACGGGGACGGCAACAGCCACGGCAACCTCGTCGGCCTCGCAGGCCGATGCGGACGCTCAGGCGAACGCGCAAGCGCTCATCTTGGCAACCGCGAACGCGCAAGCCAACGCGAATGCATCCTTGGCTTGTACTACCGTACAGCCAACGCTCTACTCCCTGACCGTGAATAACGGCTCAGGCAGCGGCAGCTACGCCGCTGGGACGCTGGTCACCATCGTCGCCAATGTGGCACCGGCGGGCCAGCGATTCGACGTATGGGCGGGCAATATTTGGAATCTCGCGGACTTGAGTTCCGCGAGCACGGCGATAGTTATGCCCGCCTCCGCCGTGACGGTCACGGCGACCTATCTCGTTGTCACGCCACCGACGGCGTGTACGTATGGAGTGGTAGCGTCCTTGCCGGACGTTCCCGCTCAGCCAGTGAGCGGTGGGAGCTTCTTGGTGAATACGTCACCAGGTTGCCTTTCGGCAACGACGGTTGACATGTTTTGGGTTGGTATGAAAGCCAGCTCGAATGCGGGACCTGACATCACAGTTACGTCTGGCAACGGGCCAGTGTCGGTGTATTACCGCGTCGCGAACAACGCGAGCGGGGCGATTCGTATCGCCACCTTCACCGTTAGGTTCCCTGACGGAACTAGCAAACCGGTGACACTGAGGCAGCTGGCCCAGTAGTCACGTTTATTTATTCAGTTTTGAAAGAAAGAGAGGTATCACACTAGGGGAGTTTCGCTTCGGCGAGACTCCCCTAAAAATTTGCCAATTTTTTAAATTACACTTATATTTTTAATACAAATACAAAAACACTAGCAATTTCTTGCTAGTGTTTTTGTATTTCTCTGCACTCTACAAAAATATAAAATAAATTACTTTATAACTTTGTAGAGTGCAGGAGGGAGAGGTCCTTCCGGCACTCTACCTCCTGCATTATTTGATCGTAACAATCGTCACCGGCGACGATTCGCTTATGTTGCGACCCTTTCCAAGGATCGCAGCTGTGGTGCCTGCCACCGCAACGATGCCGAGGGTCCACAGCAGGCCCTTGTGGGAATGCCCAACTTTGGGCGCCGTGGGCGGGACTTTCTGTTCAACTGTGACGGCCCCCCCTACCTCGACCCTTTTCACTGAGTCGGTGATCGGTGTGGCAGCTGGTGCTGACGGCGGTTGAGGGGCGGGTGTAGGTGCGACAACCATCGCGGTTGCGACCGAGAGCTTCTCGTACGGGGAGTTCCCGCATGACAAGCTGAACTGGACTTCGGCCCTGTTGTTGTCGTAGAGGCACATTTCGCCTTTGGCGAATGCACGCTCCCAGCGGCGCCCTTCCTTCTCGTGAAGGATTTTCCCGCCGACCTCGCGATTGAGCGTCGTCTTGCCAACGGGGCAAGTGACCACGTTTAGCGTTCGAATATACGCGGCCATCTCTGCGCTGTCACGGATGCTGAGATCCGCGCGATGCGCGTTGAGCCACGACACCACTTCGTCGCACGTGGTATTGAGCAGTTTCGCCGAATCGCCCTTCTCGCAGGCAACGGCAAACGCTTCCTGAGTGAACGGCTTCCTCGATATGCCGTGTGCGGTTCCCTGCGCGCTAGCGACGGAGGCACACAGAACCGTGAAAACCAACGCGAGTGCGAGAATCGTGGTACGCATGTTGACCTCTTTCTGTGAGAGTTGTGAGGAACGTGGCTAGGCAGATTGCCACGCCTTTCTCCTTCATAATGCCGTGTTAACCGGCAATCTATGACGAGGATTCGTTTGTTATTACATCACACTTCATGTAAAATAGCAAGGTTTCTAAAAACTAATTTGAATTTTTAATTAAAAACTGTTAATCTAAATTGTGAGTAAAGAGCCCTCTTTTGATGTATGTTAGAATAATTTAATAAACGCCCTCATAGTTTAATGGATAGAATGCGAGCTTGCGGAGTTTGCGATGTAGGTTCGATTCCTACTGAGGGCACTAGACTGAAAGTAAGTAAATTTATTTACTTATGTGTAGGAAGCGAAAAGCTTTTGCTTATATTCTGAAAGAATATGCAAAAGATATACTGTTCTCGTAGAGAAAGATTACCCTACTGAGGGCACCAAAATATAATTAAAACCCCAGCACATCCATAATTTTATCTGATGGATGCTCTTTCATTTCAACTTCCGCAATATTTTGAGATGACATTATAAAATGAATATCTTCTGCGAGTGCAGTTTCTATTGGTATTGTCAGTATTGGCATAAAGATTCTTTCTGAATGTATAAATAGCATTGGCTTTGGTTCGACTTGTACCCAGAAGGATTTGATATTTTCATAAGGGTAAAGACGGTTTCTTATTTTAAGCCCAGAGCTGTTTAATTCATAGGTGACCATTTCTGGTTTTTTAATTGCAAAAAATCCTAATAGTAAGCCACTCAAAACAAGTAATGCTGCAAAAAAATAATTATTAAAAATAATTGAAGCAATAGAGCTTGTTACAATAATAATACCTAATGCCCAAAACCAATTTGGATTTCGCTCTTTTTCTTCGTATTCTAGTGCAGACCATTCTAGTTTTTCATTTGCGTCCATTTACTAATTATATCACTTGGCCGCACTTCTTTGCAAAGCAAATGTGCATATTTTTGTATAAGAATAAAATTTATTAGAAAGCTTCATTTACTTTTCATCTTATATTTGATAAGATACTTAAGTATTTAGTATCTTACTTATTTTTATGGTCACAAAAAAGCAAAAAATTGAAGAAATGTTGGAAAGCTTTAGCTCGTTACGTCATTCGATGGCTTTTTATGCTCTTGGCACAGAAAAAATGCCCAGGATTACTTCCTCTCAATGGGGAGCATTAATGCTTATTGAAAAACATGAGGAGATTGCTGTAAAAGATATTGCAAATATACTCGGCATAACGAGTAGCGCTACCACCCAGCTCATCGACGGGTTATTTTCAAGTGGTTATGTAAATAGAAAAACTTCGGTTCTCGATAGGCGCACAGTTATCCTGACTCTTTCGAAGGACACTAAGATACACATAAAACAGAAAAAGAAGCAGGTCTTAGAAAAGTTTATAAAAATCTTTGAGGTATTCAGTGAAAAAGAATTTGACCAGTATTTATTACTAAATAAAAAAATTGTCGATAAACTTTTAACAAATAAAATAAAAAATTAAAAAAATGCCACAAAAAATATTATCAATTACAAATACTTTAAAGAATATATTTAAATCAAAAATAACTATAGGAATAATGGCAGTTATAGCTTTTTTTGTAGTTGTATTTTTTGTTTTCTTTAATAAACCACCCATATATAAATTTATTGGGGTAGAACGTGGTTCCATAATTGAGTCAGTATCTCTCACGGGGAATACCACACCAGCAGAAAGTGTTTCTCTTTCTTTCGGCAGTGGGGGAATAATTTCTCATACTTATTCTTCTCTTGGAAAACAAGTATCAAAAGGGCAAGTACTAGCAGAGCTTAATATGAGTGATTTAATTGCTCAGTTACACCAAGCACAAGCTGCTTATTCTATTGCAGAAACAACTTATAATAAATTAGTAAATGGGGCTACCTCCTCTGATGTAGAAGTAGCCAAGGTTTCTCTCAGTAATGCAAAGAATGCATATGATAATACTGTTGCACAGCAGAAAGTGTCTGTGGCAAATGCACTTTTAGCAATGCTTAATTCTGGACTTGTCGCGACTCCAACAATAAGTGGTGCAAGTGTTGCAGGTCAGCCGACTATTTCAGGTACATATAATAGCGCCCTGCAGGGAACCTATACTATCAATATTTATGCAACAGGGAATGGAGCCTATTTTTCCTTCTCTGGGCTGGAAGGTGGGAGTGGACAAGTCAGCACTGTGTCTGTTCCATTAGGCAGCCGTGGATTATACATCCATTTCCCAAGTAACAATGTTTTATCTTATGAAAATACTTCATGGACAATTTCTATTCCTAATACTCAGTCTTCTGGCTATCTTTCTTCTTATAATGCATATCAATCGGCGTTACAAAATCAGACACAAGCTCTTGCTTCAGCCCAGGGAGTAGTGGACTCTGCACAGGCAGCTCTCGACCAAAAACTGGCCGGAGCTCGTACTGAGGATTTGACTATCTCTCAAGCTCAAGTCATACAAGCACAAGCGAGCGTAGAGAGTGTAAATGCAAAAATACAAAATGCAAAAATTATTGCTCCTATTAGTGGCACAATTACTATTTTTGACGCGAAAATAGGACAATTAGCTTCTCCAAATGCACCACTTGTTTCTATCATGGCGAGCGATGGTTATGAGGTTGATGCAGGTGTGTCCGAGATTGATGTTGGAAAAATTTTGGTTGGGAATAAAGTCACCATGACGCTGGACGCTTTCCCAAATGAAACATTTACAGGTTTGGTGTTTTATATTGCCCCAGCAGAAACAAATACTCAGGGAGTTGTAAGTTATAAAGTAAAAATTTCTTTTGACAAAACTGACCCTAGGTTAAAGAGTGGCCTTACTGCAAATATAGACATACAAACAAAACAGAAAGATGGTGTGTTGATTCTTCCCCAGTATGCAGTATTGCAAAATGACCAAGGAACATTCGTAGAAACTTTAGAAAAAAATAAAATTGTTCAAAATCCAATAGTGCTTGGTATTCAAGACCAAAAGGGAAACGTTGAAATAGTTTCAGGTGTGACAGAAGGAGAGCAAGTTCTAAACATAGGACTTAAAGTACAATGATTGAAATTAAAAATTTAAAAAAAGAATACAAAGAGGAAGAAACATCTACTCTGGCATTGCGGGATGTAACTTTTTCTATTAAAAAAGGAGAGTTTGTTTCTATTATGGGACCATCGGGCTCTGGTAAGTCCACCCTTCTACACATATTGAGTTTTTTGGATCGGCCTACTGGAGGTTCATATAAATTTCAAGGGAAAAGTATTGATGAAATGACCGACCACGAGCTTGCTCGTGTCCGCAACAAAGATATGGGTTTCGTTTTTCAATCATTTAATTTACTTTCTAGATTGACTGTATATAACAATGTTGAGATACCTCTCCTTTATTCTGATATCTCTCCAAACAAACGTAAGGCTCTTGTAGAAGAAGCAGTTTCTTCAGTCGGACTTGAAGATAAACTATACACTGAAGCAGGAAAACTTTCTGGGGGTCAAAAGCAACGTGTTGCTATTGCAAGGGCATTAGTGACTGATCCAAATGTTATTTTTGCTGATGAACCTACTGGGAATCTGGATTCAGCTTCAGGGCTTCAAGTAATGGAAATACTGGAAATGCTTAACAAAAAAGGACGCACTGTAATACTAGTGACGCACGAAACTCAGACTGCCGAATTTGCAAACCGTATTATTAGAATAAAAGATGGAATGGTCGAAAGTGATAAGTTAATTACTGCGAATCATTTAAATCGTGGTGCCATATTAAAATAATATGCTTTTTAGAGATGCATTTAAAACAGCTACACGTAGCCTAACGCAAGGAAAAATGCGTTCTATTTTGACGATGCTTGGCATTGTTATTGGTATTGCCTCAGTCATTATTCTCATGTCTATAGGGCAGTCAGCGCAGAATTTAATTTTAGGTCAAGTACAAAGTATTGGTTCCAACCTAGTTATTGTAATACCGGGCCCACCTGACAATGGTAAATTTTCTTCTCCTCCATCTGCACAAGGGATAGTTATCACTAGCCTACAAACAAAAGACCTAGATGCTCTCTCTCGAGAGCCCTCAGTGGATTCTGCTGCTGGGTTAGTCAGTGGACAGGCTGAAGTTGTATATGAAAATAAAAATAAAACCGTTACTTATCAGGGTGTGACTGAGAATATGTTTGCGGTAAGAAATCTTTTTGTAAAGGAAGGCATGATTTTATCAAAAAGTGATGTTGATTCTGCAAATCATGTGGCAGTCATCGGTCCTGACCTCGCGACTTCACTTTTTGGTCCTTCTCTCAGTCCCATTAACAAAACAATACGTTTAAAAAGTGTTTCTTTTCGCATAGTTGGAATATTAGAAAAGGGTGGTATCGGTGCTTTTGGAGTTGATCAAGGAAATTTAGTTGTCATACCCGTTACTGTTGCTCAAAAACAAATGCTCGGTGTTAGTTATCTCAATACCATTCTTGTTCAGGCGAATGCGAGTTATGATATTAACTTTGCTAAGTCGCGTATTACATTTGCCTTGCGTCAAAGTCATGGTATCACCGATCCAAATAAGGATGATTTTAATATACGAACCCAAGCCGACGTTCTTTCTATTTTGGGGAGTATTACGTCTATCCTTACTTTATTTTTAGCGGCAATTGCATCTATCTCATTGGTTGTAGGGGGGATTGGGATTATGAATATTATGCTTGTCGCTGTGACAGAGCGTACTCGTGAAATAGGACTACGTAAAGCTGTTGGTGCGACAGATAGCGACATCTTGCAACAATTTCTTATAGAGTCAGTTTTGCTTACTTTCGCTGGGGGGATAATAGGTATTGCTATCGGGGCTGCGGTCGTTGGTCTGGTATATTTTGTAATTTCTACATTCTTCTCTGACCTTGGCTGGGTCTTTGCTTTTCCTATTTCATCAGTAATTCTAGGGCTTGGAGTTTCTGGTGTAGCAGGTATTGCTTTTGGTATTTATCCGGCGCGTAAAGCTGGTAAGAAAAATCCTATTGATGCTTTAAGATATGAATAAAAATGAAACAAAAAATACAAATCAATCCAATTTATTTTCTTTACTAAAACCATACTGGAAAATAATTACGTTGTTAATTTTCTTAGCACTTTTTAGTAATGTGCTTAGTTTGTGGCTGCCACGATTACTTTCGTTTGGCATTGATGGTTTTTTGCATGGAAATTCGCTTGATAAATATTTGTGGGAATTTTCTTTTGCAACTATTGGTATTTTTTTTCTTATTTTTTTACAAAATATTGTGCAGACTTATGCAGGAGAGAGGGTGGCGAGAGATTTAAGAAGAAATCTTTCGGAAAAAATTTCCAATTATACTTTTAAGGAAGTACAAATGATAACACCATCAAAGTTATTGACTAATTTGACTTCGGACATAGATTCAGTCAAAAATTTTATTGCTCAAGCTATCGTAAATATTGTGTCTTCATTTTTTATAATAATTGGAGCAGGAGTTTTACTTATTTCTATTAATTGGCGTCTTGGCTTGGCTGTTTTGTCTGTCGTGCCTGTAATTGGTATTACCTTTTTTATAATTTTTGGTAAGGTAAGGGTCTTTTTTCTACAAACTCGCGAGACTATTGATTGGCTGAATAAGGTTATAAATGAAAGTATTTTGGGCTCAGCTCTTGTCCGGGTTCTAAATTCACAAAGTCTAGAACATGATAAGTTTACCGAGGCAAATAGTAAAGCTAGAGATATAGGAACAAAAATTCTGAAACTTTTCTCCGCGATGATTCCTACTATTACACTTGCTTCCAATTTGGCAATATTAGTAATTTTAGTTCTTGGTGGAAAGTTTATCATCAATGGAACAATGTCTCTGGGAGATTTTGCATCCTTCAATAGTTATTTGGTTATATTAATATTCCCCATACTGCTAATTGGTTTTATGAGTAATATTATTGCCCAGGCACAGGCTTCTTATGAGAGAATAGTAGCGGTATTATCGATGCCAGAGCGAAAAGACGAAGGAACAATTACAGAGTCGCTCAAAGGTAGTATACAAATAGAGAAGGTAAACTTATTTTTTGGAGAAAAGGCAGCGTTGAAAAATATTTCTATTGAAATTAATCCTGGTAGTAGGGTCGCAATTGTTGGTCCGACAGCAGCAGGCAAGACGCAGCTTCTTAATTTATTAATCGGTTTGATAGAACCCTCATCAGGTGAGATAAAATATGATAATCATGATATTAGTGAATATAAAAAAGAGAATCTGTATAAACAAATCGGGCTTGTTTTTCAAGATAGCATTATTTTCAATATGAGTTTGAAAGAAAATATTGCTTTTAATACAAGTGTGTCTGAAGAAGACGTTAAAAAAGCTATTGATACTGCAGAGCTTTCTTCTTTTATTAATGATTTACCAAAAGGCCTAGAGACTATTGTCTCTGAAAGGGGGGCTAGTCTATCTGGCGGACAAAAACAGAGAATTATGCTTGCCCGTGCTCTTGCCATCAAACCGAAAATTTTACTACTAGACGATTTTACTTCCCGTGTTGATACAAATACAGAAAAAAAGATTTTGGAAAATGCTTCAAAAAATTATCCAGGTCTTACTTTGGTCTCTGTAACACAGAAAATTTCTTCAATCGAAAGATACGACCAGATTCTCGTATTGATGGAAGGCGAGATTGTCGCAGCTGGGAAGCACGAGGACTTGATGAGAACGTCTCCAGAATATGTTCAGATTTATAATTCACAGCAGAGTACAAATGCTTATGAAATACAATCTTAATAAATTAAATACCTCTACAAAAAATTCTGCCCTGCAGGCAGTGAAAAAACTGTGGCCACTTATCGTAGAGGAGAAGAAAATTATGATTGTTGCTCTTATTGCGATAGTTGTTAATTCCGCTTTGAGCCTCTTGGCTCCTAGATTGATTGCTCATACTGTGGATGTGTACATTATTCCACATGACTTTAGCGGAGTGATATTTTTTGCATCAATAATTTTAGTATTATATTTATTTGGTTTGGTGGCGAGTTATCTTCAGATTCGGCTCATGGGAGGAGTGGGGCAGAGAGTTCTTTATCGTTTACGTAATCAAATTTTCAACAAGCTCCAATCATTACCGGTAGCATTTTTTAATCAAAACAAAACTGGTGATTTGATTTCGAGAATTAACAACGACACTGATAAAATAAATCAATTTTTCTCACAGGCATTGGTGCAGTTTATGGGAAGTATATTTCTCATGGTGGGGGCTGCTGTGTTTTTGCTCAGTATTAATATCCGTTTGGGGGCTGCTACTCTCGCGCCAGCCGTACTTTTATTCTTTATTACTAGAGTTCTTTCTCCATGGGTAAAGAAAAAGAACTTATTTAGCTCCCAATCATTGGGAGGTTTAAGTTCTGAAATCCAGGAAAGTTTAAATAACTTTAAAGTTATTATTGCTTTTAACCGCCGGGATTATTTCAAGAAACGTTTTCAAGAAGTTAATGATACAAATTATTCTGCTTCCATAGACGCTGGAATTGCAAACAATGTATTTACCCCAATTTATAATTTGGCTTCGAATGTAGGGCAGCTGATTGTTCTTGCTTATGGTATTGCCCTTATTTCATCTGGGTCTTTTACTATTGGTTTGCTTATTAGTTTTCTTGCTTATGCAAATAATTTTTATAATCCACTACGACAATTGGCAGCATTATGGGCAAATTTTCAGACAGCTCTTGCTAGCTGGGATAGAATTCATGAGATATTAGTATTAGAAAATGATTTGCCTATTCTTGCTGATACGATTTCTGGCGACGCGAATACCATACTAGAACTTAAAAATGTAAATTTTAAATATGGAGAAGATAAAGTAGTGTTGCACAATGTGAGTTTGAGTTTACAAAAGGGTAAAACGTATGCGCTAGTCGGTCCGACAGGAGGGGGGAAGACCACGACAGCGACCCTTATGGCAAGACTCTACGACCCGACATCTGGGATAATATTTTTGAATGGGAAAGATATTCGGAGTTACTCTCCAGGGGAACGAACTAAAAAAATAGGTTTTATTTTACAAGAGCCTGTTTTGTTTACTGGGACAGTTCGAGAAAATATTTTGTATGGCAATGAGGAATACGTTTCTTTTAGTGATACACAACTCGAGGATACTATAAAACAAGCAGGTTTAGGAAAATTATTGGAGCGTTTTGATAAAGGGCTTGAAACCAAATTAACCGCGACAGGGGATGCTGTGAGTTTAGGGCAAAAGCAATTGATAGCATTCATTCGTGCCGTTCTGCGTAAGCCGGAATTACTTATTTTAGATGAAGCTACTGCAAATATTGATACTGTGACTGAACAACTCTTGGAAGATATTTTACGTAATCTGTCTTTATGTACGACCAAGGTTATCATCGCGCATCGATTAAATACTATAGAAAACGCAGACGAGATATTCTTTGTGAATGGTGGTGAGATAAAAGAAGCAGGCTCAATGGAGCATGCGATGGATATGCTGTTGAATCAGTCGAGGAGTAGTTAAATTTTTACGGGAATGGTTAGATACGTTCAGAACTGTTAACTGGAAAAAAGCGAAAGAAGAGTTAAGATTTCTATCTTGGTGTTAGGTTGTAAGTTAGTATTTGAATTAAGAAAATTGGCACAAGAAGCCAGATAGCTAAATTTGTATACTGAAACCAGATAAAAGTGGTAGTCAGCATTGTAATAAGATGGATATACTTGATATCTCTACTTAATCCAAAAGCTATGGGTAGTGTATTGAGATTTTCTTTTTTGTCTTTAATCACATCTCTCAAATCACCACAAAAGTTTCTGATGATAATTAGAATTAGAGCTAACCAAGCAAGTTTATTGTTGTATCCGATTATTCCCGCAACTAAGAAAAAATATTGAAGCCCTCGCATAATTGGTGCAATTGGTGCAAAAAACTTTTTTGTTTTTAGGACATATAAATAACTACATACCACAAATAATATTCCTTCAATGTGTCCATAAAGCAAAAGACCAATAATACCAAAAATAATCCAAAGATATTTTGGAACTTTCTTGCGATAAGAATGCTGGTGTTGAGTCTCAAGATAAGCTAAAAAACCAATATGTAGAAAAACCACACCTATAAATTCTACACCCATTGCTTTTGTGGCAATAAGAAGAATAAGTAAATCAAGAAAAGAATATAGTCGTAATTGTCCCAAATAATTTAGCATTAAATAAATTTTATCTTTTACTAAGTACAAAGTAAAGTTTAAAATCTTTTTGATAACCAAAAGAACCTTTAAAAATAAGGTTTAAATTCATTTGCGGAGGCGGTGAGATTCGAACTCACGAAGGGTGTAAACCCTTAATAGTTTTCAAGACTATCTCCATAGACCGCTCGGACACGCCTCCCAACAACTAATGTAATATACTCTATTTTAGAGATTTTTCAACCTTTTTTTGTTTTACTTTTTACAAGAGATGTTCTTCATAATGGCAGTTTGGACAAATTAGTTGTAGGTTTTCTAGGTTGTTGTTTTTTCTGTCTCTGTCTTTATGATGAACTTGTAGTATTTCGTATTTATTATAAGTGCAAAGTTCACAATTTTTTCCTTTTTCTTTCATCAACTTTAATTTTAAACTTTTAAACAATCTTGCCTTGTCGTGTGGTCTTCCAATTTTATATTTTATACCCGTTCGGTATTTGTTTGAGCAACTTCTGCTGCAGATTTTTTTATTTAAACCAGATAAAATTAATTTTCCACAGACTAAACAGGGGATTTCTTTTCTGCAGTAGAGACCATGACAGATTAAACTACAAAAAAATCGGCCATTACTTATTTGGCTTGGTCTTTTATAAATTTCTTTTTTGCAGATAAGACAATTAGTATTTGGCCTTCTTTTGTATATCTTGGGCACTCAACCAGTATACCACTTTATTTAAATGACGAGAACGCTTTTCTAAAATCTTCTTTAACTTCCTCCCAACTTTTCTTTTCAATCTTGAAAATATAAAAAATTTCTAAAATACTAACGGTGCTTAAGATAAGTAATACAACAAACCATCTCTTTTTATTATGTTTTGCGGCCAACCAAACTGCATAAATCTTCCAAGGAATGGTCCAAACAGCCAATATTAATAAAATAAGATTTACATTTTGTGGATTATACATATTTGGGATAATACCAGAAAAGCTATATTTATGCTAGTATTTTTCTTATGGCTAAAGGAAAATTTTTAGGTATAGATTTTGGGACAAAAAGGATAGGAATAGCTATTTCTGACGAAAATTGCACCTTGGCTTTTCCTAAGGAAATTGTTTTAAATGATTCTAATACTCTAAAAAATATTGGTGAGATTATCAAAAAAGAAAACATAGAGCAGATAGTAATAGGGGAGTCAGTTGATTTTTCTGGTAAATTGAATGCACTATCTGCGAGGATAGAGGTCTTCATTTTAGAGTTAGGTGAGAGATTTAATTTACCAATTCATAAACAAAAAGAATTTCTGACATCGGTTGAGGCAAGAAAATCAAAAAATGACAAAAGTAGCTTGAACCAATCTCAGGCACATAGTAAAATTAAACAAATAAAGTCTGGTCGCGTTGATGCTTCTGCCGCTGCGTTAATTTTACAGAGATATTTAGATAAAATAAACAAGCAAAAATGATAAATATAGAAGATTTTAAAAAAGTTGATATTGTTGTGGGGCAAATTTTATCTGCTGAAAAAGTGCCCGACACAGACAAGCTTTTAAAGCTGTCTGTAGATTTGGGTGAAACCAACCCACGACAGATAGTTTCTGGTATTTCTTTATATTTTTCTGATTGCTCTGTTTTGGTAGGGAAGAAATGTATGTTTGTGGCTAACCTAGAACCTAGAACAATTCGAGGCATAGAAAGCGAGGGCATGATACTCGCTGTATCTACAGAGGATAATAAATTCTCCTTGCTTGCACCAAATGATGAAATCCCCGTTGGAACTCGAGCAAAATGATAGCGATAATAATTTAGATATTGTATAGCCCCGTAGTAGAGTTTTGTTAAAACTTCACTACAGGGTATAATATTATTATGTTTAGGAATTCATTGAATAAGTTTTTTTCATTAACTTTTCCATATCCTAGTTTTTTAATGCCTTCATCTTTTGGTTTAGATATTTCAGATGAATCATTGAAATTTATAGAACTCGTTACAACCCAAAAAGGTATTAGAGTAGGGCGGTATGGAGAACGTTCTATCCCACCTGGAGTTATAGAGTCAGGCAGGATTAAAGACTCTAAAAGAATGGAAGAAATCTTGTTAAGTTTAAGAAAAGAAGTAGGAGTAAAATCTGTTCGTGTCTCTTTGCCCGAGGAGCAGGTATATCTTTTTCAGCTTCGATTGGAAAAACAAGGATTAAAAAATGTAAAGGAGGGGATAGAATTTGCTCTCGAAGATCATGTACCGATACAAGCAGAAGATGCAATTTTTGATTATGATTTGGTTAAAGAAGATGAGCAAACTCTAGAGGTCCAAGTCGCCACAATACCAAAAAATATAATTGAAAATTATCTATCTATTTTTAAACGTTCTAAAATATTGGTACAGTCGTTTGAGCTTGAGGCGCAAGCTATATCACGATCAATTATTAAAAAGGGTGATATGGAAACATATATGATTGTTGATTTTGGGAAAAAACGCACAGGTATTTTTATTGTGTCTAGTGGAATTGTGATGTTTACATTTACTCTTGATCTGGGTGGAGAGACATTGAATAGAGTGATTCAAAAAAGTTTTAGTGTAAGCGCGGAAGAAGCCGAAAAAATGAAACAAGAGTATGGCCTAGAACGCAACGCACCAAACAAAGAAGTATTTGCGGTACTTTTGAACAGTGTTTCTATTTTGCGTGACGAAATATCTAAACACTTTATATATTGGCAGACACACAAGAACGAAGAAGGTAATAATAATCCGCCCATAAAAAAAATAATTTTTTGTGGTGGTGATTCGAATCTAATAGGACTTGTGGACTATATTGCTATTAGCATCAAAAGTCCTGTGGAAATGGCTGATGCCTGGATCAATATTCTGGATACAAAAAGTTATGTTCCAGAAATGAGCTTGAGACAAGCACTTTCATTTTCTACTGCGCTTGGTCTTGCACTGGGTAATTTTGAAGCTGATTAGTGTTGTCAATTAATTTTTTATGATAAATTTAATTCCAAATCAAGAGAAAAAAGAAATGACTACTGGTTTTTATTTTAGACTCGTAGTTCTATTTCTCGCTACAATTGATTTTTGTGTTTTGGTAATTATTTTTGGGATAGCACCATCTTATTTTTTCTCTAATGTTAAAAATGAAACCATAAACACGAAATTAGAAATTCAAAAAAGAGAACCGATACCATTATTGGGTGAGCAATCTCTGGCCGCGATTAATGACATCAACAAAAAACTCAATATTATCGAGAAGGCTGAAGATGGCAGATTTTCTATTTCAGAAAATGTTATAAATTCTATTATTGTTGGGAAAATGGCAGATATTAAAATAAATCAAATTTTATATGATGTTGATCCAATTTTGGGCAAGAAAATAAGTATTAGAGGAACAGCACCCTCTCGCGAGGTTTTGTTGTTGTTTCGTAAGACACTCGAGGGCAACCCAACTTTTAAAAGTGTTGATTTACCGATTTCAAATTTTGTTAAGGGAGCAAACATTCAGTTTTATTTAAGTTTGATTCCTGCATAAATTATATGAAAAACAATTTCCCAAAAATATCACTTCTTCTTTCCATAATATTTTTTATTATTTTTGTATTATATTTTTTCTTTTTATATCAAATTATAAATGACAATAATACAAAAGAACAACAAAACTTGTTGGCGTGGCAGACAGAAGCTAGCCGCCGTGATGACATAAGGCAGTTGGCTCGTTTTGTTGAGCAGATGGCTCCAGAGAGAGCCCTTCTTGAAACTCATTTTGCTAAGACTTCAGACGTGGTGCCTTTTCTAGACACAATTGAAAAATCAGCAGCAAAAGTAAAAGCCTTGGCAGAAATTGATTCTGTCAATACACTAGATGATGGTTCCGGATTATTGGTCGGGCTTAATGCAACAGGTACTTTCGAAGCTATATATAAATTTCTGAGACTTTTGGAAAATTCCCCATACGAGCTCGCTTTTCTTTCTATGAATATGGGGAAATCAACGGCCAACAGTATCTCTGATATAAACATTAATAATCCACAATGGGAGGTCGTATTTAAAATAAAACTTTTGAGTTTTACACCATGAGAATAAAATTTTTTAATAGGAGAAATAGTTTTAAGAAAAAAGGTTTTGTTTTTAACCCAAATTTTTACTGGAGGATTGCTATTTTTGTGGCGATTCTTGGGGTCATATTTTCTTTCTTTTTCGGTTATAGTCTTTTTAAACAAATAAATCAAGAATCAGTTGGATCATCGACTGCAAATGAATCTGCACAAACTCCACCAATAAATAAAAACCGCACTGCAAAAGCCCTAGAGTTCTTTTCAAAAAGAGAAAAAAAGTCAATTGAAATAATAAATTCTCCAGCCCCAGTTGTTGACCCATCGTTATAAATGTTTTGTGCCCTTGGTAGGATATCTTTCCTTACAGGAACAGTATACCTTTTCCATTTTTTATAAAAAAATAAGGAAAAGCTTTTCGCTTCCTACACATAAGCAAATAAATTTGCTTATTCTCGGTCTGGTGCCCTTGGTAGGAATCGAACCTACATCAAAGCCTTAGAAGAGCTTCGTTCTATCCATTGAACTACAAGGGCAATTGGATGGCATGTGCGCGGTGTAGGACTCGAACCTACGACCTTCCCGGTGTAAACGGGTTGCTCTACCAACTGAGCTAACCGCGCAGCGTACAAATAGGTTGATGCCTTACAAAATAGCATAACCACAAAACACTTGTTATTGTAGAACATTTCCACTAAGATTTCAATATGATAAAGATTTTATACGAAGACACTAATATTTTAGCGATAGATAAACCAGCAGGTATTTCTGTGCACCCCGATGGACGAACAAAGGAAAAGACTGTCGCAGACTGGGCCATAAAAAATTATCCAAAGATGAAAAATGTTGGTGAAAATGAAACTTATGAAAATAAAGGAATTAAAATAGAAATAAAAAAACCAGGAATAGTGCACAGATTGGACCACGATACTTCTGGGGTAATGCTATTGGCAAAAAATGAAAAAGCGTATCAATTTTTGAAAAGCCAGTTTCAAAACAGAGAAATAAAAAAAACTTACCATGCTATTGTTTCTGGTTGGCTGAAAGATGAGAGGGGAATAATAAACAAACCAATTGGTAGGAGCCCAAAAGATTTTCGTCGTTATTCTGCTACTCGTGGTGCACGAGGAGAAATGCGCGAAGCGATAACTCAATATAAGGTTTTAAAAAGATTCACCTCACTCCAACCCTCTCCTTATAAAGGAGAGGGGGTTAAATTCACTTACCTCGAAATTTATCCAAAAACCGGGCGGACACACCAAATTCGTGTGCACATGAAAGCCATTGACCACCCTGTTGTCTGTGATTCTCTATATAATCCAAATAGTGTTTGCCCGAAAGGAATAAAACGCATGGCGCTGCATGCAAAGTCCATAGAATTTAAGAATTTAAAAGGTGAAATTATAAAAGTAGAATCTCCACTACCATCTTGTTTTAAAAAAGTGGCAAAATAAATAATTGCCTTTAAAAATCTTTTATGTTAAAGTGTTTTTACTATGGCAGGAAATAAAATCAATAAAATAAAGTTTAGTCCAGTGGACATCGAAGAGCGAAAAAAGCTTGATTTTAAGGCTGGCGACACCATAAATGTCTCTTCAAAGATCTTGGATGAGAAAGGCAAGTCCCGTTTCCAGGCTTTTGAAGGTATCGTGCTTGCAAGAAAGCATGGCAAAGAGGCAGGAGCTACTTTTACTGTTAGAAAAATTGCGTCTGGAGTTGGAGTAGAAAGAATTTTTCCTTTATATTCTCCGATGATTGGTAAAATAGAAGTTACTAAAAAATCTCGTGCTCGTAGGTCAAAACTTTATTATATTCGTACCAAAGCTATTAAAGACGTTCGCAGTAAAATGCGTTCAGTCGCAAATAACCAGGAGGAAGCAGAAGAGGTTGTAGAAAAAGCTGGAGAATAAATAATAACAAAAAAATCCATTTCACAAAGATGGATTTTTTTGTTAGAGTTTATATTATGCGCGGATGGCGAAACTGGTAGACGTACTACCTTGAGGTGGTAGCGCCCGCAAGGGTATGAGGGTTCAAATCCCTCTCCGCGCACCAGAATAGAACTAGACGGTTTTTTAGAAGCTGAAATGCGGGACGCGCGAAGCGCGTCCCAAGGATTCCCGCCGAATTCCCCCAACGAATTCAGAATTTTTGGCGCGCTTGCGCGCACTAATTTTTCGCCAAGA
>Ga0194060_10001424_pt1 | contig 17107 bp, 18 predicted proteins | sample SepL225m_MetaG_FD_163427 | JGI IMG/M metagenome (GOLD analysis project Ga0194060, IMG submission 163427) | Anoxic zone freshwater microbial communities from boreal shield lake in IISD Experimental Lakes Area, Ontario, Canada - Sep2016-L222-5m | ecosystem: Environmental > Aquatic > Freshwater >...
CCGTCACAATTAGTTTCAAAAATTGCAAAACACTTCGAATTGATTCTCCTCGATGAACTAACATTTTTTTCACCCACTGGTAAAGCAGGAGAACTTTTTGAAATTCCTGTAAGTGCAACCGATTCAGAAACAGAGCGAATCTATTTAGTTGGCTTAGGCGACAAAAGTCTTGCTTCAATTCGCCTTGCAGCAGCTGCAGTTGGTAGAAAAGTTCGCGGAAAAAATATTCAAGTCTTTGCAGCCTGCACTGATGGCGTAGATGAGTTACATGCTTTTGCTGTTTCACTGACTCTAGGTTCATATGTATGGAATCTAAAATCCGATAAAGAAATAAAATCTCCGACTTTTTTTATCGCAACTAATGATCAAGAGACTCTCGATGATGCAGTCGTAATTGCTAAAGCAATCTGTACCGCTCGCGACCTTGTTCATACGCCTGCAAATATCAAGAATCCAGCGTGGATGGCAGATCAAGCTACAAAGCTTGGAAAAGAGCTTGGATTCGATGTCAAAATTCTTGCAGGTAAAGAGCTTGCACAATTTGGTGGATTGCGCGCTGTCGGAAATTCTTCACCAAAGCCTGGTCCTCGATTCGTTGAACTTTCTTATCTGCCACGTAATTCAAAGAAGAATGTCAACGCCCTCGAACATGTTGTTCTCGTAGGCAAAGGAATCACTTTTGATACTGGCGGGGTCTCTCTCAAACGCCCGTATGACACGATGATTGCGATGAAGAGCGATATGGCTGGAGCTGCCGCAATTCTTGCAATGGTATGCGCCATTGCTCAATTACAGCCGAAAGTTCGCGTTAGTGCACTCTTGATGTTGGCAGAAAATGCTTTATCGGGAACTTCACAACGACCAAGTGATGTCATTACACACTTTGGTGGAACCACTGTAGAAGTAATAAATACAGATGCTGAAGGACGATTAGTTCTAGCTGATGGACTTGCCTATGCAGATGCGAACTTAGATCCCGATTATTTAGTAGATATTGCAACCCTCACAGGTGCTGCAACACTTGGTTTAGGCCGTCAATATGCCGCGATGTACACACGAGATGACAAACTAGCAAAAGAATTGGTTGCAATCGGAGAAGAATCCGGTGACAAAGTTTGGCATATGCCACTGATTGATGATTATCAAGATTCACTTGAAAGCGATATCGCTGATTTCAATCACACGGCAGATAAAGCAAAATATTCAGCAGGATCAGTTACTGCAGCTCTCTTCCTCGAAAAATTTGTAGGAGAGCGTCGATGGGTGCATTTAGATATTGCCGGAACTGCGCGCAGCGAAGTTGATGCAGGAGAGAATCCAAAAGGTGGAACCGGATTTGGTGTTCGACTACTTACGGATTGGATAATGAGTCTGTGATGCGACAAGACCCACATGATTTTTCAGAGAATTTCATAGCTGAAGATTTCGAAATGAGCCAAGCACGAGTACGCGGCGTTGAACTAGGCGTAGTCGATACAACACCTGGCGCTGGAGCGTATCTTCGTTTTCTTGCACATCTTCTCAAAGCACAATCAGTAGTTGAGGTCGGTACTGCCTCTGGTGTTGGTTCGCTCTGGTTACTCAAAGGAATGATGAGGAGTGGAACCCTTACTTCTATTGACGATGAAATGGAACATACTCAAATTGCAAAGATTGCTCTACAAGAGGCAGATATCGAACAATCTAGATACAGATTGATTACAAATTCCATTCCCGATGTAATGACAAAATTGACCGATAGGGCATACGACCTTGTTGTACTTCGCCATAACCCTGAAGATCTCTCCTTTATTATTGGAGAAGCACATCGCATTTTGCGAAGTGGGGGAGTATTAGTAATAGATAATTATTTCGGCGGAGCAAAAGTACAAGACCCCGCTCAAAGAGATGCAAAAACGGTTGCATTGCGTGATGCTGGGAAGATTATTAGAGCGGGAGCAGAAGATTGGGTGAGTTCACTCATTCCAACAGGTGATGGTTTGTTACTTGCTACGAAGGTGTAGCAGAATTAGATAATGAAGTTTCCTCGCAAGAATAAAGTCAGCACCCCAACATCATGGTGGGAATCTCCAACGAAGAAAAAATCTTCAAACCGTAATCTGCTTTTTGTTGGAGTTATTGCTGGAGTTATTGGCGGAATCTTGGGCTCAAATGCGGCCACTGGTTGGATCCCCTATCGCGCAAATTTAGTGAGCTCAACTAGCACAATTGAAAGAAAACCAGATTCGGTAGCAGGAATTGCTCAACGTGTTTTGCCATCTGTTGTTTCGATTGCAACGCAATCAAATGCAGGCAGTGGAACTGGTTCAGGTTTTATCATTGATAGCGGTGGAATGATTCTTACTAATAATCACGTAGTTGATGATGTTGCAATACATGGTGGCGTAATAAGAGTAACTCTCAATAATGGAGAACAATACGAAGGCACGATTGTCGGCCGAGATGCCTCATATGATCTTGCTGTTGTAAAAATTGCTGCGTCGAATCTTCCTGCACTGCAATTTGGAGATAGCGACAAAGTTGCAGTCGGAGATTCAGTAATTGCAATTGGCTCTCCACTTGGACTTTCAGGAACAGTAACACTAGGAATTATCAGTGCCAAAAATCGTGCCGTCACTGCAGGAAGTGGTGGCACCGAGAGTTCATTTATTAATGCGATTCAAACAGATGCTGCAATCAATCCTGGAAATTCTGGTGGCCCACTCGTTGATGCAACAGGTGCTGTCATTGGAGTGAATTCAGCGATTGCATCTCTTGGTGCAGCATCTGGGTCACAAGTTGGATCAATTGGACTTGGCTTTGCAATTCCGATCAATCAAGCACGCCACACTGCAGAGCAACTCATCAAAACAGGTAAAGCAACATATCCAATGATGGGGCTCTCATTGAATATGGCATCAACTGGACGAGGTGCCCAGGTAGCAACAACACCAACTGCAATTCTCAAAGGTGGGCCAGCCGATAGAGCAGGAATTCGTGCGGGCGATCTCATAACCCAATTCGAAGGCAAAGTAATCACTTCTGCCGATCAACTCATCGTTGCTGTTCGCTCACATGAAATTGGCGATACCGTCAAGATTACATATCTGCGCAATGGTAAGAGCGCAGAGGTTTCACTTACTCTCGTTGCTTCCACACATTAAATGTGTGGTTCTGAGAAAGTGCGGATAGGCTAACAACATGTTCTTTGATATTGGTGCAGGCGAAATATTGGGCTTAGCAATACTAGGAGTCATCCTTGTTGGTCCAGAACGTTTGCCACATGTGGCAGCAGAAGCTGCAAAATGGGTAAAGAAATTGCGCGCACTTTCTCAAACTGCAACTGCGGAACTACGTGAAAATCTAGGACCTGGATTTGAGAACTTACAGCCAGCAGACTTGCATCCAAAAACATTTATTAAAAAGCAATTAGCAGATGCTCTTGACGAAGGTGAAAAACCTGCTGCTAAGAAAATCAATGCGAAGATAGATCCTGACCTTCTATGACAATTGTTGAACAGATACATGCAGCGCTAGCAACAGTTCAAGATCCTGAACTTCACCGCGCTCTGCCTGATTTAGGAATGGTTGAATCTGTTACCTTCGATAAAGGTGTTGCTTCCCTTACTATTTTGCTCACAATCTCTGGATGCCCAATGCAAGACCGATTGCGCACGGATATCACTAAAGCAGTCGACGCAATCAATGAAGTAGAAAGCATTACTCTGACTTTTGGTGTCATGTCTGAAGAACAACGTAACAATGTAAAAAAATTACTTCGTGGTGGACGAGAAAAGTTCATTCCCTTTGCACAGCCTGATTCACTCACCCGCGTACTGGGTATCGCTTCCGGAAAAGGTGGAGTGGGTAAATCTTCATTGACATGTAATTTAGCTATCGCTGCAGCTAATAAAGGATTGAGAGTTGGAATACTCGATGCTGATGTTTATGGACATTCAATTCCACGTTTGATGGGATTGATGAACCAACGGCCAACCGCTATTGATCAAATGTTCATTCCGTTGGAATCCTACGGAGTAAAGACTGTGTCGATGGAGATGTTCAAACCTGAACGCTCCGATGCAGTTGCATATCGCGGCCCACTTCTGCATAAAGTGTTAGAACAACTGCTCTCTGATGCTTATTGGGGCGATCTCGACTTACTCCTTATCGATTTACCACCAGGAACTGGAGATTTAGCAATCTCCCTAGGGCAACTCATTCCATCTTCAGAAGTATTAGTTGTGACGACTCCACAAGTTGCAGCAGCTGAAGTTGCTGAACGAGCAGGAAGAATTGCCCATCAAATGAAACAACATGTTGTCGGCGTAATTGAAAATATGTCTGCATTTCCATGCCCCACATGCGGTGAAACTATTTCACTCTTTGGTACAGGTGGGGGAGAAGAAACTGCTCGTCGACTTTCAGAATTAGTTGGAACCAATGTCCCACTACTTGGAAAGATTCCATTTAGTCCCGACCTTCGCACCGGTGGAGATTCAGGTAAGCCGGTAGTAGTGGAACATCCAGAGTCAGCTGCTGCAATTGTGATTAATGAGATTACAGAACAACTTATTGTAAGAAGTAAATCCTTGTTAGGAGTTCGACTGGGGCTTGCTACGTAACTCTTTGATCATCTCTTCAAGAAGTTCGGCCATTTCGCTTCGCATGAAGTCACGTGTTGCAACTTCACCTAGTGAAATTCTCAGGCTAGCCAATTCTCGCGTCAGATATTCGGTATCTGCGATGCTTCTATCATTTCGAGCACGATCTTCATTGAGCTGAATACGATCACGGTCTGCTTGGCGATTTTGCGCAAGCAAAATTAGCGGCGCAGCATACGATGCTTGAAGTGAAAGAATGAGCGTCAAGAAAATAAATGGATATGTATCCCAACGCATACTCATTGGTGCCAAGGTATTCCAAAGGACCCAGAATCCAACGAAGAATGTCATGTAAACCAAGAAGCGAGCAGTTCCTAAGAATCGTGCGAAATTTTCTGACAAACGACCAAAAGTTTCAGGATCAAAATTAGGACGCAGTGAACGACGTGTCTCGCGTGGAGTATCTAATTGATTATTGCGTGCCATTGTGAACGCCCTCCTTCTCCAATTGAGCAATATCTACTTGGGTGCGCGAAGTTTCGCGATGATCATGGCGCCAGTTTTCAGGCAACAGGTGATCGAGCACATCATCGACAGTAACTGCACCAAGCAAGCGATCATTTGCATCGATAACAGGTACAGAGAGCAAGTTATAGCTTGCTAAATATGAAGAAACTTCGTTGAGTGTTGCATCAGGGTTCAGGCCCTGTGTATCGGTATCAACAATCGAGCCGAGTAACGTTGAAGGTGGTTCGCGCAATAAGCGTTGGTAGTGAGCCATTCCAATGAAACGTCCAGTTGGCGTTTCTAGAGGTTGGCGACAAATAAATATTTGAGAGGCAAGTGCTGGAGAAATTTCACTTTGTCGAACAGCAGCAAGTGCGTCGGCAACTGTTGAATCAGCGCTCAAAATAATTGGTTCTGTTGTCATCATTCCACCTGCTGAATAATCTTCGTAATTCATCAAGCGAAGAACATCTTCAGCATCTTCTGGTTCCATCAAATCAATCAGTGCTTGCGCACGCTCAGCTCCAACTTCACGAAGTAAGTCAGCTGCATCATCTGGATCCATCTCACCGAGTACATCTGCTGCACGCTCTCCTTCTAATTCGGCAAGGAGTGCAACTCGGCTTTTCTCATCCATTTCTTCAAGTACATCTGCAAGTCGTTCGTCATTGAGAGCGCCAGCAACTTCAACTCGACGCTTTGGGGCTAAGTCTTGTAACACTGCGGCAAGGTCAGCTGCACGAAGATTGGAAAGCGTTGAAAGTAAATTAGTAACACCCTGATTTGGTTCATGTGATGCAAATCCAGTTACTTCTTCCCACGCAACGGTAGAAGTTGCACCTTTACGACGCAGACCATGGCCTTTGCGCATAATATGAACTTTAGTAATTAGCCAATCACCAGTGCGATTTTGCTCCATACCCATATCTTCAACGACAACGTTTTCATTTGATTCAACAAGTGTGATTGAACGATCTACAAGTTCACCGAGAACTAACAATTCTCCTGCACGAGTATCGAATCGGCGCATGTTGAGTAAACCAGTAATAACTACAGTGCCACTTTCAATTGAAGTAACACGAGTAATTGGTACAAATACACGACGACGTAATGGAACTTCAACAACTAAACCAAGAATTCGTGGTGGTTGATTATTAGAACGCAGGGTCGCGACAGCATCTCGCACCTTACCTACTGGATCACCATTGGGGTCGAAGACCGCTGTGCCTGCAAGACGGGCGAGAAATACTCGTTTTATCAAGTTTCCGCTCATGGGCTAAGGGTAACCTCTAAAGATGAACTCCCGCTTTCGTATAAGTGACGAGCAATAGATACCGTTGCCCCATGCAGCCTCACGCAAGAGATAGCCATATAGCCATCCCTGCTCGCCCAGATCTCATTCGATTAGGTCTAGGAATCATTGGAATTGGAACATCAGGCCCACTCATTGCGATGAGTTCGATGCCCGTGCTCTCTCTAATATTTTGGAGAAATCTTGGCGGATCTCTCATGACTCTTCCTTTTGCTATTCGACATACACATCTCAAGAGTCATCGTGAGGGAATGAAGTGGGCAGCTATTGCCGGAGTAACTCTTGCACTACATTTTTATGGATTCTTTTTAGCAATGCGAATGACAAGTGTTGCTGCAGGAACAGCCATTGTCGCTCTGCAACCAATATTTGCTGCCCTCTTTGTAAAAATGAGCGGTGGACATATCCCTTCGCGAGCTTGGTTTGGAATGATTGTTAGTTTTTCCGGCGTGCTTCTTATTTCTGGAATTGATTTACATATCTCACTGAGAAGCTTCCTTGGCGATATTGCATCATTGATATCAGCGGCATTGGCTGCTCTATATATGATGGCGGGATCTAAAGCACAAAGAACTATTGAGACCACCACCTATACGACTATTTGCTATTTCGTTTGTGCAGTAACAGCGCTACCTATGGCAATAATCGCCGGAGATGAAATTTTGCATTTCTCTGCAAAGCAATGGTGGATTGTTCTTGGTCTAATTCTTGGCGCTCAACTACTCGGCCATACGATGTTTAATACTGCACTCAAGCGAGTCTCACCTGCTGTGGTTTCTCTAATTGTATTTTTTGAAGTTCCAGTAAGTTCTATTCTGGCAGTGTGGTGGCTTGGACAAAAACCTCCTCTTGGAATAATTCCTGGCATTGCACTCATTCTTTTTGGTTGCGTGTTAGTTGTACTTCGCACACGAGTTGATCGGGCGGAAGCGCATGATTGATCTACATACTCACACCACATGTAGTGATGGAACAGATACTCCACGCGAACTCATCAATAAAGCACTTTCGCAAGGCGTGAAGGTTTTAGCAATCACAGACCATGACACAACTTCGGGTTGGAATGAAGCACGTCAATCGCTGCGCGGTGACCTAGAACTAGTACTTGGTGCTGAAATCTCATGCCTAACTCACGATGGAATCAGTGTTCATATGCTCGGTCTTCTCTTTGATGAAAAGAATGCAGCTATGCAACAGTTATTGGAAGAAACCAGAGATGGACGAATTCCACGCATGAAAAAGATGATTGAACTCATGCGTGCAGAAGGAATAGATATTTCTATCGAAGATGTTGAGGCGGTAAAGCCAATAGGTGCAACGCTGGGCCGCCCACACTTAGCGGATGCACTTGTAAAAAATGGTGTTATCTCGACGAGGGATGAAGCATTCCAAGAATTACTTCACAATGAATCTCGATTCTATGTTTCACATGCAGCGCCAACTCCCGCTGATGCAATTAGAGCAATTCGATCTGCTGGGGGAGTTGCGGTTATTGCACATGCATTTGCATCACATCGAGGCAAAATTCTTGTCAGTGATGATTTCGAAGAACTATGTGAAGCGGGGCTCAATGGAATTGAAGTAGATCACAGAGATCACAGTCCGGCAGAGCGTGACATGTTGCGCGTAATTGCAGTTGAAAAGAATTTAGTTATTACGGGTTCGAGTGATTATCACGGCACAGGGAAGATGAATTCATTAGGTGAGAATTGGACAAGCCCAGATCAATGGCTTCGACTAGAATCAGAATCTGATCAACGAAGGGTGGTAAGGGCATGAATCTTGTAGAAACAAGTGCGCTAACTTTTACCATTCAATCTTTCGTAACTCTCCTAGTGATTATGGATCCACCAGGTGCAACTCCTATTTTTCTTAGCTTAGTTGCTGATAAGAGTCCAAAAGTTCGCCGTCAACTCGCAGTGCAAGCTGCCCTCGTCTCACTTCTTGTTATTTCTGTTTTTGCACTTTTTGGTCGATTCATTCTCTCGTATCTCAATGTATCAATTGGAGCACTACAGGCAGCAGGAGGATTGCTTCTTCTTCTTATCTCACTAGAACTTTTGACGGGACGAGGTAGCGAAGGTTCAAAATCTGAGAATGCAAATGTTGCATTAGTTCCACTTGGAACTCCATTATTGGCAGGACCAGGTGCCATCGTTGCAACAATGCTCTTTGTTCAAGATGCAACAACTCCTTCTTATAAATTCGGCCTAGTTGCAGCTGTCGTTGCAGTACACATAGTGATTGCGCTTGTGCTGCTATCTTCCACAACAATTCTGCGTGTTATTCGTGAAGCTGGTGTAACTCTTTTTGCACGAATTGCGGGACTGTTACTTGCCGCAATCGCGGTTCAAATGATTGTTGATGCGATCCGTGGGTTTATCAGCGCATAACATGATTAGACCAGGTCTTTATTCACCAGAAACAGTTGTCTGGAAAATTCACTCTGATTCTTCTATGGCCGTCGGTGGAATCCGTGCACTTCTCGAACAAGCATTACACCCTGCGGCTATGGCAGGAGTGGCTGCACATTCAAATTTTCGAGATGATGCATGGGGCAGATTGCAGCGCACAGGAGATTATGTTTCAACAATGACATTTGGTGAAGTTGCAGAAGCAGAAAAACTTGCTGCTCGCGTACGTGCAATACACACAAAATTAGGTCTCGATGATCCTCACTTATTGTTATGGGTTCACATGGCTATGGTGGATTCATTCCTTGATACAGCCATTCGCTCGGGCTTAGAATTAAAAGAGAGTGAAAAAGATAAATATGTAAGCGAGATGCGTACGTTTGCCGAATTAGTTGGTATTCCAACTGCTGATGTTCCAATATCAGTACAAGAACTCAGTAACTATTTCAATGAAATACGTCCAGAACTTAGTGCATCTGATGATGCAAAACGTGCCGCTCTCTTTCTATCTATACCGCCGATGCCAAAAGTAGTTCGTTTTGCAACACCTGCAGCCCCTGCATGGGCAACACTTGCAACTCTTGCAACGTCATCCCTCCCGCACTGGGCACGCTCTCTTTATGGTTGGCCAAATCTTCCTGGTGCACAATTCGCAACTTCGATTGCTCTAAGGACTACACGAAAAACTCTCTCACTAATCCCTCCTGCAATTATTGAGCCACCGTTGCTCAAGAAAGCGCGCGTTCGTTGGAGCCTCGAGGAGAGTGCATGAGAAAGATAGTCTCAATTGCAAATGTTGCCGGGGGTACAGGCAAATCAACAACAGCTCATGCATTAGCTGTTGCTTGTGTTGAGTATGGCAAGAAAGTATTGCTATTAGATTTTGATGTTTCTACATCATTGACATTCAAACTTGGTCTAGAAAATGAACGGATAACTCTTACTGATTTTGTGCTTGGTTCATCTATAAATGAATCTCAAATTACAACTGTTGCAGAAAGATTTGATTTCATTCCTTCTGATTCAAGAATATCGAGCCTGGTTGAATCAGAGAGTTTTAGCAAGTTTATTGATTCATTACCTAAAGAGTATGACTTAGTTTTAATCGATACTCCCTCAACTATTGATCCACGACTAGTAATGGCAATTGAAATTTCTGATTTGATTCTCATTCCAGTAGCTGCGAACGTGCACTCATTGCGGGGGGCTCACCAGGCACGCAAAATAGCCCAGAATAATTCCTCTATTTGTTTCAAAATTGAAATTGGTAGTGGAATGTGGGATGAATCAATTGAATATGTGGATGCACTCATACCTAATTCAGAGCTAGTCGATGAATCACTAATTCAGAGAAGTTCCGTTATTACACAAAATAATCGAAGTGAGATTGCAAGCGCTTATCGCGAACTCGCTTATTCTCTACTAGAGAAGCTAGAACTAATTTAGCTCTCGCTCTTAAATTTCTTGTTGCGAGTACGCACGCGTTCAGTCTTTTTAGCCACTTCAACTTTTTTAGAAGTTTCTACTTTTCTAGCTGATTCTGATTTTCTTACTGGCGCTATTGCAGCCTTAGCTTCATTGATTCGACCTGTTGTACCTGCAGGAATTTTCATAACTTCGAATAAGTGTTCGGAGGAAGAGTAAGTCTCTTCTGGTTCTGGTAAACCAAGTGCTAGTGCGCCATCAATCATCTTCCAGCGAGCAAGTTCATCCCAATCAACGAATGTGACTGCAATTCCATCTGCGCCAGCGCGAGCCGTTCTACCAATTCGGTGAACATATGTTTTCTCATCTTCAGGACATTGGTAATTGATTACGTGGGTAATTCCATCAATATCGATTCCACGTGCTGCAACATCAGTTGCAACGAGAACATCTGACTTCCCTGCTTTGAAATCTGAAAGAGCTTTCTCTCGAGCACTCTGTCCAAGATCTCCATGAATCGTGGAGGATTTGAAGCCACGTTCTAGAAGATCATCTGCAGTTTTTTGGCAAGTTCGCTTAGTACGGCAGAAGACAATTGTTGGTCCACGCCCGTCAGCCTGAAGGATTCGTGCAAGCATTTCAATCTTATCTAGAGCATGTGCACGGTAGACGTGCTGTTCAATTCGTGAAACAACTGCGCCTTCATCTTCATTATCTTGGGTACGAATATGAATTGGTTGATTCATAAAGCGACGTGCCAGGGCAATGATGTCTCCAGGCATTGTGGCTGAAAAAAGCATTGTCTGCGAACGCTTTGGTGTACTGGTAAATATTTTCTCTACATCTGGCAAAAATCCAAGATCTAACATTTCATCTGCTTCATCGAGAACTAAGCGAGAAACTTCTTTGAGCTTGAGCTGACCTTGACGATATAAATCTAAAAGTCGGCCAGGTGTACCGACAACAATCTCTACACCATTTGCAAGAGCCTCGATTTGTGGTTCAAATGCTCGTCCACCATAAACTGCAAGAGTTCTAATTCCACGGTTATTCGCTAATTCATCAATATCTTTTGTTACCTGCACACATAGTTCTCGTGTTGGAACAACCACTAATACCTGGGGAAGTCCTTTATTTTCAAAATCAGCCCATTGTGAATCAAGCGGTGCAATAACTTTTTCAATAAGTGGAATTCCAAATGCAAGTGTTTTTCCAGTTCCTGTTTTCGCTTGCCCAATTACATCTCCATCGCTTAGCGCGATTGGTAGAACCATCTCTTGAATAGGAAATGGCGATGTAAAACCGTGAGTGTTGAGTGCCTCTATCGTTTCACGGCGAAGTGGGAGATCAGCGAAAGTTTTAGTCACCTTAGAGTGCGCCGAAGCCCACACGACGTGCTGCAGGGTTACCAACTTCAACAAAAGCAATTTTGTCAGCAGGAACAATAATTTCATGTCCGCGAATATCAGTTAGTTCTAATGGCTTACCTGAAGAAAGCGCAGCAGCTACGGCAGCACGAATATCGGCTGGACTGAGTGGGCATTCAAATGTTAGGTCGCCACTGACGTAGGTAACTGCGATACGTACTTCGCTATTGTGGCTCGTTTGGCTCTTCTTTGTTGTCATAGTGCTAATCCTATCGGTGGTGAGTATCTGCAATTACCGTACTTTGCGCACGAAAAAATTATTGATTACGTGGAAATCCTGAAATCCCGCGCCACATTAGATTTTCCACAAGATCAACTGCCTGTTGGCGAGTGAGTTTGCTATCGCGCTCTAGCCAATGACGCGCAGTCACTTGGGCATATCCAATCATTCCAACACCAAGAAGCATTGCAGCCTCTTTTGGTAATCCAGTATCAACTGAAATTACAGCACTTGCTGCTGCAGCACAGTCATAAGTCATTCGCGTAAGGCGTTCGCGTACTGCTGGCTCAACACTCATATCGCTTTCGAATAGAAGACGAAATGCTTCGCCTTCACTTTCAATAAATGCGAAATAGGCAACAACTGTTGCACGAACTCGACTTGCATTATCTGGAGTTGATGCAATTGCTTTTTGTATTTCAAAAACTAAAGAATCTATGTGAACATCAAGAACAGCTAAATAAAGCTCAAGCTTTGAGGGAAAATGTTGGTAGAGGACAGGCTTACTTACTCCTGCACGATCAGCAATTTCATCCATTGCGGCGGCGTGATAGCCAGCAGCAGTAAAAACTTCAAGTGCTGCGGAGAGCAAAATTGCGCGTCTCTCATCGCGTGGAAGGCGAGCTTTATCCTTAGGGATATCGTCCTTGCGCTCTTGTGTGCTTGTCATCGGGGTAATGGTAGAGCCCAATTACGATAAAACGCTAATAAAAATGCAAATGATTCGCAATCTTCTAATTGGCGGTGCCTACTCTTCGCGTGGCAGAATGGCACATAATGAAAATTCCTCCGCTTGTTTCTCCTGGTCCAGCACTTACCGTTGATGAAGTGCGTCGTTATAGCCGACATTTAATAATTCCTGATCTGGCTATGGCAGGACAGCAACGACTTATGAATGCAAAAGTCTTATGTGTAGGTGCAGGTGGTCTTGGTTCGCCAGCGCTGATGTATTTAGCAGCTGCGGGAGTAGGAACAATTGGAATTGTTGAATTCGATACCGTTGATGAATCAAATTTGCAGCGTCAAATAATTCATGGCCAATCCGATATTGGAAAGAGCAAAGCACTCAGCGCTAAAGAAAAAATTGCAGAAATAAATCCTTATGTAAATGTAATGACTCATGAATTACGGCTAGATGTTTCCAACGTCATGGAAATCTTCTCTCAATACGACATCATTGTTGATGGCACGGATAATTTTGCAACACGCTATTTAGTAAATGATGCTTGCGTGCTACTAAAAAAACCATATGTATGGGGTTCTATTTATCGCTTTGATGGTCAAGCTAGTGTTTTCTGGGCCGAATACGGTCCGTGTTATCGATGCCTCTACCCAGAGCCACCACCTCCCGGAATGGTTCCAAGTTGCGCAGAAGGTGGAGTACTTGGAGTTTTGTGCGCATCTATTGGCTCAATTCAAACCACCGAGGCAATCAAAGTTATAACTGGAATTGGCGAACCACTTATTGGTTCGTTAATGATTTATGACGCACTTGAAATGTCGTATCGCAAAATTAAAGTACGCAAAGATCCAAAATGCCCATTGTGTAGTGATACACCGACCCAAACTGCCCTTTTGCCAGATTACGAGGCATTTTGCGGCGTACTAACAAATGCAGCTGAAATGGCTGTCAAAGATTCAACCATTTCTGTAACAACGCTAAAAGAGAAGATGGATAACCACGAAAAATTCTTCTTGGTCGATGTTCGCGAACCGAGTGAATGGGATATTGTAAGAATTCCTGGCGCGACTCTTATACCTAAGCAAGGATTTATCGATGGCAGCGCACTTTCGAAGTTACCTCAAGATAAGCCAATAATTTTGCATTGCAAATCTGGCGTGAGATCTGCCGAATGCCTTGCAGTATTAAAAAATGCTGGATTTAGCGATGCAACACATGTCAGTGGAGGAGTTGTTGCATGGGTCAAACAAATCGATCCATCACTTCCGATTTACTAATTTCAACGAAAGAAGACTATGCGCACTTCATATGAGGGTTATCGACTACTTCTAGTACATGCACATCCTGATGATGAAACTATAAATAATGGTGCAACCATGGCTCTTTATGCTGACCTGGGAGCGCAAGTAACGCTTATTACATGTACACGCGGAGAAGAAGGTGAAGTTTTAGTTCCCTCTCTTTCGCATCTTGCTAGTGGAGTAGAGGATGGATTAGGCAAGCATCGCGAAATTGAATTAGCAAATGCGATGAAAGCACTTGGCATCAATGATTATCGTTTCCTTGGAGCACCTGAAATGAGTTTTCGAGATAGCGGCATGATGGACACGGAACCAAATAAGCGCCCAGATGTTTTTTGGCAAGCAGATCTAGATACTGCTGCCCAACTTCTTGTGAAGATAATTCATGAAGTAAAACCCCATGTAGTCATTACATACGATGAAATTGGTGGTTACGGACATCCAGATCATATTCAAGCCCACCGGGTGGCTATGCGAGCAGTAGAACTTGCTGATAATTGGAAAGTTCAAAAAGTTTATTGGAATACGATGCCAAAATCTGTACTTGCAGAAGGTATTAAGAAAATGAAAGAACTAGGTTCAGATTTCTTTGGTGCAGAGAGCGTGGATGATCTTCCCTTTGCTAAGGATGACAAATTTGTAACGACTCTTATTGATGGTGGAAATTATGTGCAACATAAGTTAGATGCAATGAAAGCTCATGAGACTCAAATTTCAACCGATGGCCCATTTTTTGCTCTCTCAAATAATCTTGGTCTGCAAATTTGGGGAGATGAGTACTACACGCTTGTTCAAGGTAATAAAGCAGAGCCTTTCAATGAGCAAGGCCGCGAAACAGATCTTTTTGCAGGCGTGATTTTGTAGATGAGAACAATCTATTCAATTCTGATTGGCGCATTTCTTGGAATTGGTTCAATTTTCTTGCACTTAGTATTACCGCCATTCGGTTTCATATTTGCAATTATTTCATCCGTAGTTGGAATTTGGGCTATTGGGCGAATGTGGGGAAAAAGATATTTGAAGGCCATTGCTGCATGTGCGTGGGTATTTGTCGTGATGCGCGGGGGTAGTCCAGGACTTAGTAACGAGATATTGATTCAGGGTGATGCACTCGGTAGTGCTCTAATAAATATTGGATTTATTGCAATTTTCGCAGCAGTTGCACTCTCAGTCTAAATAAAATCCCATTCTTGCCCCTGTGAAGTATCACTAACAAGAATTCCAAATACTGCTAATTCATCTCTAAGCGCATCACTTCTTGCCCAATTCTTATTAGTTCTCGCTATTTCTCTTTCTGCGAGTAGGGCTTCGCAATTCTCGGGAAGAGTGGAAAGCGCCTTAGTGACACCTAAATCTAAAGCTAAGACTTGATCTGCATAAAGAAATATTGCTCTTTTCATCTCATCACTTATCTCGAGATCACGTTCAATTGCACGCAATCTTTGAATTACACGAGGCGTATCAAGATCATTCATAAGTGATGAGAAAATTTCTTCATCCTTCTTCACAATCTGGCTCGAACCCCACGTTGCCATCTTCTTATGCCATCTTTTGAGTGTGCTAGATGCCGAATCAATGGAATCCCAGGTCAAATCCATTTGTGAGCGATATCGGTTCTCTTGGATAACTAATCGAAGTGCTAAAGGATCAATCCCTTTAGCAGTGATATCGGAAAGCAATATTACATTTCCTGCACTCTTTGACATCTTTCTACCCTCAAAAAGTAGATGTTCTCCATGTATCCACAACGCAACACTTTCCGTACCAGTTGTGGCATTTGATTGAGCTCTTTCATTTTCGTGGTGAGGGAAACGTAAATCAATTCCACCAACATGCACATCAACGTGATTATCTAAGAGATCCATCGACATTGCAGAACATTCAATATGCCATCCTGGAAATCCTGGCCCCCACGGTGAATCCCAAATCATTTGGGTTCTCTCCCCAGCACTTTTCCAAAGCGCCCAATCAGCATGGAAAAGCTTTCCGCCTTCATCAACATATTCATATCTGTGACCAGGTTGCAGCGATTCAATTCTATTTCCACTAATTGCACCATAGCTGGGAAACGATTTTGCTGAAAAATACACATTTGAATCAGTACCGATATATGCGAAAGAATTTTCAATAAGTTTTGAAATCATATTTTGCATCAAATCAATAGTCTCGCTAGCACGAGGATATTTCTGTGCAGGTTCGATATTGAGTAATGCTAAATCCTGATGGAACTTTGCTTCATATTTGCGTGCAATTTCAAATGGATCAATATTTTCTTTTTTAGCTTGCTGTAAGACTTTGTCTTCAACAGTCACGTCATCGGCCATATGACCGACGTCAGTAATATTTTGAATTAGCTTTACGGTAGATCCTTGCATCTTGAGGGTGCGTTGAATCAAATCTGAAAGTATGAACGTGCGTAGATTTCCTACATGGGCATCCCTGTAGACCGTAGGACCGCAGCAATACATTGAAATGGAATCTTTACCCGGCGCAATTTCTTGCACAATTCGACTTGCAGTGTCATACATTGAAAGTCGCATCCTATGACGCCTCACTTTGTATCACATATGAATACTCATGATGTTTTCTAAACCCCAAACTCTTATAAAGCGCCATGGCTGGTGCATTAGAGTTATCGACTTGAAGGGCTGCCTTCGTAATACCTGCTGACGAAAGATCATCTAATGCTAAGAGCATTAATTCCTGACTAAATTTGAGTCCCCGATATTCTGGCTTTACAAATAAGCGTGAGATTACTGCCCAGTCATCTTGAATTCCTGCACGAAGAACAGCCACAGGATTGCTATCTCTTTTTAGAATGTAATAACGTGCTGGAGTTTTGTCCATAAGATTTAGTAATTGCTCATCACCTTGTACCGAAAGCCATACTGGATTACACGACGTACTTATTTCAAGAATCGAATCAGATTTGATTTCTGATTCTCCTATGTCGGCAACTTGAACTTGTGCTCTGAGTTTCTCTCTCCACCCGTGCGCTAATAAGTAAGTGAACAACTCTTCATAAAGTGGCAAAGGAAGATGGAATATGGGTTCAAGGTCACGATGCGCATAAAAAGTAATTACATCCTGGATTGCTTCGTCAATATTTTTTTCTGGTTCACCATATGGGGGAGCGCCTTGGGGTAATACTGAATTAGCCCGCATCGTGTATTTGCCACTTGCACGAAAAAGCCATTCTCCATGCATGATCTGTTCGGTTGCACTCCATGTTGAAT
>Ga0194060_10001425_pt1 | contig 17098 bp, 15 predicted proteins | sample SepL225m_MetaG_FD_163427 | JGI IMG/M metagenome (GOLD analysis project Ga0194060, IMG submission 163427) | Anoxic zone freshwater microbial communities from boreal shield lake in IISD Experimental Lakes Area, Ontario, Canada - Sep2016-L222-5m | ecosystem: Environmental > Aquatic > Freshwater >...
GGCAAGCATGTCGCAGTGGCCTGCGCCAGTTGCCACATCAACGGCAGATTCACCGGCACGCCGCAGGCCTGCTCGAGTTGCCACCTGTCGGCCTTCCAGAAGACGACCACGCCCAACCACGTGGCCGGCGGCTTCCCCCAGGACTGCGCGACCTGCCATACGACCGGCGCCTGGCGGCCCGCCAGCTTCGATCACTCGGTCACCCGCTTCGCCCTCACCGGCAAGCATGTCGCAGTGGCCTGCGCCAGTTGCCACATCAACGGCAGATTCACCGGCACGCCGCAGGCCTGCTCGAGTTGCCACCTGTCGGCCTTCCAGAAGACGACCACGCCCAACCACGTGGCCGCCGGCTTCCCCCAGGACTGCGCGACCTGCCATACGACCGGCGCCTGGCGGCCCGCCCGTTAGAGACGCCTCTCATGGGTCCTATCGTCCCAGCGCGTGTAGATATGGCACGCGCGGGATGTCCGCCAGGGTCAGCAGGCATGATGGCGAAGCCGACACAGGTGCCTCGTCCCCGCACCGGCACCAGGCCCGTCTGCTGTTGATCAGGAATCACTGACGATGGGTTCCGTCGGCCCTCTCGGCCGTGAGCGTCTCACCCATCCTCGCGATCATGGAAACAGCGCATGATGACCTCAAGCGGCCGTACGCAAGCGCGGGTGTGAGAAGTTCCCGCCAGCGTATAATCGCTCGGGTTTCCCATCTTATGCCCCTGGCCTCCGGCACCCGCCTCGGCCCGTACGAGATCGTCGCCCCGCTCGGGGCCGGCGGGATGGGACAGGTGTATCGTGCCCGGGATACCCGCCTCGGACGCGCGGTCGCCATCAAGACTGTCAATGCGACGTTTACCGAGCGCTTCGAGCGCGAGGCTCGAGCGATCTCGGCCCTCAATCACCCGCATGTCTGCACGCTCTATGATGTCGGCTCCTTCGAAGGCACCGGCTACCTCGTCATGGAACTGGTCGAGGGGGAGCCGCTCCGGGGCCCGATGCCGTGGAAGGAGGCTATCCGCCACGTTGCCGACGTGTGCGACGCGCTGGAGACGGCCCATCGCAAGGGAATCGTTCATCGCGACCTGAAACCCGGCAACCTGCTGCTGACCCCGCTGGGAGTGAAGGTCATCGACTTTGGACTCGCCAAGCAGGAACACGCCGGCGAAACCACGGTGGCGGCAGCGACAGCGGTCGGCACCGTCCTGGGAACCGTGGCCTACATGGCGCCGGAACAGGCCTCCGGCGGGCCGACCGACGCGCGATCGGACCTGTGGGCGGTCGGGGTGGTCCTCTTCGAGTTGCTCTCGGGCCGGCTCCCGTACCACGGACGAAGCGCGGCGGCGATACTGGCCGAGCTTGTGGATCCCTCCGCTCTTGCGCTGGAGTTCCCGACTGGAGTTCCCGCCGAGGCCGTGCGAATCGTGCAGAAACTGCTGGCCAAGAACCCGGCAGAGCGGTACCAGCACGCCGACGATGTCGCGGTCGATCTGCGCGCCCTCAGGCGTGAGGTGCCGCAGTCCTTCACGGCCGTTCCGCAGGCGCTGGGGTCGCCCGCCCGGAAACGTGGCTGGCTGTGGCCCGCGCTCGGCATCGTGGTACTCGCGGCGGGTGCCGTCCTCGGCGTGCTGCAGTGGCGGGCGCTACGCACCCATCCGCCGCTGCCATCGAAGGTTCCCGAGGCCAACGAGTACTTCGGCAGGGCGCTGCTGTCCCTGGGCGCACAGCAGGACTTGCCTCGAGCCCGCCAGTTATTGGAGAAGGCGCTCGCGCTCGACCCCGCCTTCGCCTACGCTCGCGCGTGGTACGGCTTCACGCATGTCTTGCTGATCGACTACGGCCAGTCAAACGACACAGCGTGGTTGTACAAGGCGGAGGCAGAGCTGCGCCGGGCCCTGCAGGACGATCCCGAGTCGGCCAGAGCTCACGCGTCGCTGGCCTGCGTCTATCTCTACCAGGGACGAAAAGAACTGATGTCGCAGGAGGCCCGGAAGGCCATGGAGCTCGACCCAAGCGAGCGAGACGGCCCCATGCTGTTGGCGATGTACCACCAATGGAGCGGCGAGTACGAACAGTCCCAGGCGTTGCTGAAGGCGCTCGTGACTGCCGACCCACTGTTCGTGCCGGCTCGGGTCAATGCCGGCGAGAATCTCCGGCTGATGGGCGATGCGGCGGGCTCGATTCGCGAACAGCAGAAGATCCTCGATCAAGACCCGAAGAGCTGGTACGCGCTGACGGCGATGGCGATGGCCTGCATGACGCAGGGGAACGTTGCCAAAGTCCGGGAGATGCTGACGAAGGCCCGCACCCTGGATCCGGAGAACTACCAGGGGCGGGTGCTGTGGGCGCTCCAACTCGCCATCGAGGGCCGCCGTGCCGAGGCGCTCGAAGCGATGAACGCGGAGGTGCTCAAGTACGGCGAGCTGATCAGTGTTGCCTCCAACGTCGCCGAGTTCTACGCGGCGCTCGGAGACCGGGCGAAGGCCCTCGACTGGCTGGACCGCGCCGTGCGGGTCGGCGACGAGCGGGCGGACTGGTTCGAGCGGGATCCACTCTTCGCGAGCATCCGGCAGGAACCGCGCTTCCGGCAAATCGTCGACGGGATTCGGTACAGGCAGGAGCAGCGCAAGAAGACGGCGCGCTGAGCGCGCCGCAGGTTCAGCGCGCGGCGCCGTCGCCCGCATTCGCTGACGGCGGCGATTTCGAAACGCACGCCTGACGTACTCTCTTGCAGCCCCCGGACCCTCAAGAACGCCCGTGGGAACCCGTCAACTCTCGCCGTCAGAATGCCGCCCTCTACCCCGGATGTCGAGTAGACTACTCCCATTTTCCAGACACGCGCGTTCAGACGAGGAAGACCACCATGGCCCGCACGGATAGGCATCCCGGAGACTGGCTAGTCGGAGGCGGAGAACTGGGCGAACTGATCCGCTCGATGGATTGGTCAGCCACGCCGCTGGGAGCGCGAGATGCGTGGCCACAATACCTGCGCACCGTGGTCAATCTGGTCGTGTCCTCCAACTTCCCCATGGCCATCCTCTGGGGCAGTGACCTGATCTTCATCTACAACGACGCCTACAGCGTGATCGCCGAGGACAGGCATCCACGCGCGCTGGGGCGATCGACCCGCGACGTCTGGCCGGAGGCGTGGGCGTTCAACCGACCCATTTTCGAGCGCGTGATGTCACGGGGGGAATCGGTCGCTCTGAAAGGCCAACTGTTTCGCATTGTCCGACACGGCGAGGTTCAGAATGCCTACTTCACCCTCTCCTGCAGCCCCATCCGCAGCGAAGCCAGTCAGGTCGCCGGCACGATGGTGGTGCTTCTGGAAACGACGCTCGAGGAGTCGCAGCTCGCGTCGGCGAACCTCGATCTGGCCGCGCAGAACGCCTTCCGAGCCCTCACCGACCACTCGCCCGACTCGGTAGACAGGTTCGATCGGACGTTTCGGCACGTCTACATCAATGCCGTGGCTGCGGCGGTCGCCGGCAGGACGCCGGAGGAGGTCATTGGGAAGACCAACCGTGAGATCGGCGTGGCCGATGCGACGGCAACCCTCTGGGAAGAGCGACTCCGTCATGTCTTTGAGACGGGCGAACCCCTGGAGGTGGAGGATACGTTTCCCTCCAGCGGTGGGCTGCGGTTCTACCACACGCGCTGCGTCCCGGAGACGTCAGCCGATGGCGTCGTGCAGACGGTGCTGGCCGTCTCGCGCGACACCACCGACCGCAGACGGGCGGCCGTTGAGACGCTGCGCGAGCGCGAGGAGGGGCGCCACGCCATCCTGCAGACGGCCATGGACGGATTCTGGCTGACGGACCTGCAAGGCCGTCTGCTGGAAGTCAATGAGACCTATTGCGGGATGAGCGGCTACAGCGAGCAGGAACTTCTGGCCATGCGCATCCCTGACTTGGAGGCGACCGAATCGTCAGCGGACACAGCCGGCCACATCCAGAGAATCATTGCGCAGGGCATGGATCGGTTCGAGTCGCACCACCGCCGCAAGGACGGGAGCATCTTCGACGTTGAAGTCAGCGTCCAGTACCGGACGTCCGACGGCGGGCGGCTGGTGACCTTTCTGCGCGACATCACCGAGCGAAGATCCCTGGACCATCAATTGGCCCAGAGCCACCTCCTGCTTTCGAACCTCGCCCGGCTCGTACCTGGCGTGATCTACCAATACCGCCTGTATCCGGATGGGCGCTCGGCGTTTCCGTATTCGAGCCCTGGGATGAATGACATCTATGAGGTGACGCCCGACGAGGTGCGCGAGGATGCCACCCCGGTGTTCGGGCGGCTGCATCCCGACGACTACGACGACGTGGCACACGCCATACAGGAATCCGCCCGTACGTTGCAGACCTTCTACTGCGAATTCAGGGTCGTCCTGCCGAGGCAAGGTCTGCGCTGGCGCTGGTCCCAGGCCCAGCCAGAGCGGACGGAGGATGGGGGCACCCTCTGGCACGGCATCATTTTGGACATCACCGAGCGGAAACGGGCAGAGGCAACCCTGATCCAAGCCAAGGACTTCGCCGAGAATCTGATTCTGACCGCGAATGTGATCTTCGTCGAATTGAACATCGGCGGCGAGGTCGTCCGGCTCAACCCCGATGCCGAACGGATCACCGGCTACAGCCAGGCCGACGTCGTGGGGAAGAACTGGTTCGAGGTGCTCGTCCCCCGGGTGCGATACCCCCACGTCTGGGCGGAATTCGAGAGGATCACTGCTCGCGGCGAGGTGCCCAGGACGTTCGAGAACCCGATCCGCACCAAGTCGGGCGAGGAACGCCACATCGTGTGGCAGAACAGCCTCGTGCGCCGGGGCGGCGGGGTCGCCGGCACCATCTCGTTCGGAGTGGATATCACCGACCGCAAGCGGGCGGAGGAAGCATTCCGCCTCAGCGAGGAACGTCTGTCGTTGGCCATGATGAGTGCTCGGCAGGGGTTGTGGGATTGGGACATCGCCCGTGACGAGGCCTATCTGAGTCCGGTATATCTTGAAATGATCGGCTACGGGGAACACGAGCTTCCACAAGGCTCCGTCCTGAGGCTATTCGAGAGCCTCGTTCATCCAGATGACTACGCGAAGGTTTCCAGGGCCATGCAAGCGCTTCTGGAGGGAACGAGTGAACACTCGATTGCCGAATACCGACTGCGGACGAAGTCGGGCGAGGATCGATGGGTGCGTGGCATCGGCAGGATTGTGGCCCGTGACGACAAGGGTGCGCCACTCAGAATGGTGGGAACAGTCACGGACATCACGGAAAACAAGCAGGCCGAGGAGATCAGGGCCAGCCTCGAAGGGCAGTTGCAGCAGGCCCAGAAGATGGAATCGGTGGGGCGTTTGGCCGGCGGCGTGGCGCACGACTTCAACAACATGCTGGGTGTGATTCTCGGGCACACAGAGATCGCGATCGACCAAGTGGATCCGGCGCAGCCGCTCCGCGCCAGCCTGGATGAAATCCACAAGGCCGCGAAGCGGTCCACGGACCTGACCAGACAGTTGCTGGCGTTTGCGCGCAAGCAGACGGTCACGCCGCGAGTGATTGACCTCAACGAGACCGTGGCCGGGACACTCTCGATGCTGAGACGACTGATCGGCGAGGACATCCGCCTCACGTGGCACCCGGGGGCAGGCCTGTGGCCCGTGAAGATCGACCCGTCCCAACTAGACCAGATACTCGCCAACCTGTGCGTCAATGCTCGGGATGCCATCGCTGGCGTCGGCACGATCACCATTGCCACTCGCAATGATGCCTTCGACGACGATCGCTCCGCCGGTGTCCCTGGCATGGTGTTCGGTGACTACGTGGTCGTGGAGGTCGCTGACGATGGTTGTGGGATGGACGTGGAAACACTGGACCACATCTTCGAACCGTTCTTCACGACGAAGGGCGTCGGTCAGGGCACCGGGTTGGGGCTCGCGAGCGTCTACGGTGCCGTCAAACAGAACGGGGGCTCCGTTGATGTCCGCAGCACGCCAGGCTCGGGAACGACATTCACGATCTATCTGCCTCGGACGAGCGACACGGCCAAGTTCTCTGACGCCGAACACGCCGCAGGACCGGCGGTGCGGGGGCACGAGACCATCCTGTTGGTAGAAGACGAACCGTCCATTCTGAATCTGACGACGATGGTCCTGACCCGGCAGGGTTACAACGTGCTGGCCGCCAGTACGCCAGGCGAAGCCATCCGATTGGCCGATGAGCACGCCGGACGGATCCATTTGCTCATGACGGATGTGGTAATGCCCGAGATGAGCGGTCGCACGCTCACCAAACAGCTGCTGTCCGCCCGCCCGGACGTCAAGTGCCTGTTTATGTCCGGCTACACCGCCGATGTCATCGCCCACCGCGGCGTCATGGACGCTGGCGTGAGCTTTCTCCAGAAGCCGTTTTCGATAGCGGCGGTGGCAGCAAAGGTGCGGGAGACGCTGGACCGGGAATAAGCGCCGTCGGCAACAGCACCGCGAGGCGCCTTCCCCGCCGCAGTTCGTCTCGAATGCAGACGAGCGAAGGCGGACAACCCTCCGGTTAACAGGCGCGCCGAAACAGCGATCTGTAGCGATCAGACGCTGTCTCTACTGACGGCCCATGGATCAGAAGCGATCTCTCGCGATCCCCTGCGACGCCCGCACAAACCCACATCCACCCAAGCGGCGCCACTCGCCGCAACCGAAAGACGACGCCTTCTGTCTCTCGTCGATGGATCGGCCCCGCGATCAGACGGCTGGCCGGATCTTCGCGAAGAGCGCGGGCAGCGCTTCTCTGTATGCGGCGCTGACGCTGGACTCGATCGCGTCCAGGGGACGTACGGGAATCAGGTCCATGACACCTGCCGGCGGGAGACCACTCTCAAACAGAGTCGCCATCGCCCCATCGAGCATGTGGCGCAGCGCGTCGTCGACTCGATCGGCAGACAGCCCCATCTGACCCGCGACTTCCCGCAGCGCCTGCCACTGGAACCAGAAGTACGTGGGCCCCATGCCCGTGAGAATGGCGTAGGCTTCGAGGTCACGCTCCTCCACTTCGGGCCAGTCACCCCAGGACGCGAACAACGGCGACAGGATCCCGCGAGCCGCAGAATCGAGACCACCGGCGAAAGCGACCGGATTGTAACCACGCCCAATGACCGAGGGAGCGTTCGGAATCATCCGGACCACGCGTTCGGTACCGAGGCCAGCCGTCAGAGCGCTGATAGGAATCTTGGGTGCGAGCGACACGACAATGGCTTGCGCATTGAGACACGGACGAGCGACTGCCATGACCGACGCCAGCACGGGCGGGTGCAGGGCCAGAAACACAACATCGGCGGCCGCGACTTCGTCCAGCGATGCTCGATGAATCTCCGGCCACAGGTCGGCGAGTCGCGCAAACGTCGCGTCATCCGGCTCGGTCGCAAGAATCTCGCCAGGAACCACACCCTCGTGGCGCCATCCGCCCACCAGGATCCGTGCGACCCGACCGCCACCGATAAACCCAACCCGCTTCTGTGTCTGGCTCATGTTGCCCTCGCTCTTCGTGGTTTACTGGACGTTTGGGGGCGGGACAGCAGTCTGGCTGTTCAGCCGACAACGGCGTCTGGGGCGTCGTGTCCAAAGAGGACCGCGAGCCTCCGCCGCAGTTCATCACGCGTGCGCCGGAAGGCGTTCGATCTGTCCGCGTCGGAGCCGCCGACGTCGGCAGGGTCTGGCAGCCCCCAGTGCAGGCGCCGCGCGCGGCCAAGAAACACTGGGCACTCTTCTTCACCGCACAGGGTGATCACGGTGTCGACCTCGGCAGCCGGTATCTGGGCGACGTCCTTTGCACGGTGATGGGAGATGTCGATACCGATCTCCGCGAGTGCGACGATGGCCTCCGGTCTGACCCGCGTGGGCTTGGATCCCGCAGACCACACGGTGACGTCGGGCGGTGCAAGAGCTCGCGCGAGGCCTTCGGCTATCTGACTGCGTGCGGAATTCGCCACGCAGAGAAACAGCACGCCGCGCGGAGACAGCGCCCGCAGGACCGCAGCCTCGATCAGCCACTCTGGCGGCATCCCGGTGCCGCCTTCGTACGTCCGGCAAGCCGGATGGCCCTGGGTCGTCGTCTTGCCTTCGATGTCCAATCGGTTCACACGGATGGAAGGCGAGCCCAAGAAGCGCAGATCAGCCGCCTGCTCGGCCACGTTGATATCAATACGCTTGACCGAGATGCCGGGTCCCAGCCGCTCCGCGACCGCGTGCGCCAGCCGAAGTGCGGCGTCCGCGTGCGGACACCCATCGAACACCAGCACCTCCACCTGAATCGTCTCGTCCGTCGTCATGCGCCACCTCGCGCGGCACTGTCCCCACGTCGTGCACGGAGAACAGGCGTTCAACTGGCCCCTGGTTCAGGCTGTGTGTCTTGGGGACACGCCGCCTGCCAGCACGCTCACTTCGGATGCGTATCTGAGGTACGTCGCGCCTCGCGACGCGTCGGTGCAGCGCAGGTACGGGCCGCCCCTTCGACCACTACGCGCCGTCCACACCTCGGTCCATAGTCACAGCGGCAGTGCCGAAGTACCGCCGTTGGAAGTAGAGCGCCACATTGACGAGCGCGATGAGGGCCGGCACTTCGACCAGCGGGCCGATGACGGCGGCGAAGGCGGCTCCGTGATTGATCCCGAACGTCCCGACCGCCACGGCAATGGCCAGTTCGAAGTTGTTCGATGCGGCCGTAAACGACAACGTGGCCGATTGGCTGTAGTTGGCTCCGACGGCCTTGCTCATGAAGAACGACACGACGAACATCACCACGAAATAGATCAGGAGCGGAATCGCGATTCGGACGACGTCGAAGGGCAACTGGATGATCGTCTCGCCCTTGAGCGAGAACATCACGACGATGGTGAAGAGCAGCGCGATGAGCGTGATGGGGCTGATCTTCGGGATGAAGCGCTGGTGGTACCAGGTCTTGTCCTTGAGCCGGATCAGCGTGAATCGGGTGAGTACGCCGGCGATGAACGGGATACCCAGGTAGATGAAGACGCTCCCGGCAATCTCGCCGATGGTAATGTTGACGGCCACGCCATGGAGGCCAACCCAGGCCGGTGCCACGGTGATGAACACCCAGGCGTACACCGAGAAGAACAGCACCTGAAACACCGAGTTGAACGCGACCAGACCGGCGCAGTATTCGGTGTCGCCCTTCGCCAGTTCGTTCCACACGATCACCATCGCGATGCACCGCGCCAGGCCGATCATGATCAGGCCGACCATGTATTCGGGTTTGTCACGCAGGAAGATCACCGCCAGCGCAAACATCAGGATAGGACCCACCACCCAGTTCTGCACGAGCGAGAGCGCCAGCACTTTGCCGTTGCGGAACACCTGCCCCATCTCCTCGTAGCGCACCTTGGCGAGCGGTGGGTACATCATCAGGATCAGCCCGATGGCCAGCGGGATCGACGTCGTGCCGATGCTGAAGCGGTTGAGCAATGGCACCACACCCGGGAACAGGTATCCCCCGCCCACCCCAATCGCCATCGCCAGAAAAATCCAGAGCGTGAGATAGCGGTCGAGAAACGACAGTCTGCGACCAACACCTGGGAGTGCCTGGCTCATGTGCGCCTCCGAACAGCTGACTGACGGCGATTGACGCGTGTCTTGGTGGGAGTGCGGACAGGCCGAGCCGGTGCTGGCCCGACTCCAGTATTGCAGAGCGTGGCGAGGGGGATCTTACGGAGGGCACGCACCGCCTTCACGTCCTGCCCCAGTTGATCGTCTGCCTCCGCCAAGCGCAACGCGTGACGAGCCAGGTCGGCAAGTGGCCCGGCGTCAACCAGGTGGTAATGCACCCACTTGCTGCGTTTGCGTTCGGTCACAAACCCGGCGCGGCGAAGGTCACCGAGATGGGTCGAGACGGTCGAGGCAGCAAGGCCGAGAGCCGCGGTGACCTGACAGACGCACAGATCGCCACTTTGCAACATGGCGAGGATGCGCAGGCGGCCCGGATGCGCCAGGGCCTTCACCGCGTCAATGACGATCGGAAGCGTGGCACGCGTGGTCTGAGTCATGTGATGTCTCCGCCTGTGTGGCGACCGAGAGGGCCGCTGCGACTGACCGGCCGGTCTACTGGAGCCAGCGTTTGACTTCGTCAGGCTTCGGAATCCGCCCCGACACTTTGATGACACCGTCGATGCTCACCGCCGGCGTGGCGAGTACACCTGCCGCGGCCATCGCCTGGTAGTCGGTGACGTGCTCCAGATCCGCATCATGCTGCAATTCCGCCAGCACGTGGCGAACCACGCGCTCCGTCTCGTGACACCGTGCACATCCTGGACCGTAGACCGTGATCACCATGACCGTCTGTCCTCCTCGCCCCGAGCTCGCGTGAGTCGGGCGCCTCCACTGGCCATCCGTCCTCAGATGACAGAACCCGAATCGAGACACCGGTCCCGACTCCAACGAGTCGACGGGTCAGAAGATGGCATTGAACACATATCCCACCATGAGGATTCCCGTCCCGACCACGCCGATGAAGACCGCGATGAGTTGGGGACGCAGCACTTTCCGCAAGATGATCGTCTCGGGTAGCGACAGCCCGATCACCGCCATCATGAACGCCAGGACGGTGCCAAGCGCAGCGCCTTTCGCCAACAGCGCCTGCACGACCGGAATGATGCCCGCGGCATTGGAGTACATGGGGATGCCGATCAGCACGGCCACAGGCACCGCCCACCAGGCGCCCTTGCCCATCAGGCTTGCCATGAAGTTCTCAGGCACGTAGCCATGGATGCCGGCCCCTACGGCGATGCCCGCCAGTACGTAGGGCCACACTCTGCCGACAATGTCGCGCACCGCATCGAGGCCCGCGCGCAGGCGGTCCAGCGAGGAGAAGCGCTCGTCGGATTCGCCAGCTCCCGCCGGTGGGACGGCGAACACCCACGGCTCAATGAACCGCTCCAGCTTGAGCCGCCCGATCGTCCATCCAGAGCCGATGGCGATAAGCAATCCCATGCTCATGTAGAGCGCGGCCACCTTCCAGCCCAGCAGCCCGAAGAGCAGCACGAGCGCCACCTCATTGACCATGGGCGCCGAGACCAGGAATGAGAAGGTGACGCCGAGCGGCACGCCGGTCGTGACGAAGCCGATGAACAGAGGCACCGCCGAGCACGAACAGAAAGGGGTGACCGTACCGAGCAGCGCCGCCAGGACATTGCCCACCGATTCCCGGCGGCCGGCCAGCATCCGCCTCGTGCGTGCAGGCGTGAAGAACGAGCGGACGATGCCGACGCCGAACACGACGAGCACCAGGAGCATCAGCACCTTGGGTGTTTCGAAGCAGAAGAACTCGACCGCCAAGGCCAGATGGGTGCCGGGAGTGATCCCCGCGACGGTGTAGGTGATCCACTGGGCTGCGTACGCCAGATTGAAATAGACCGCGACCCACGCGACCAGTGCGACCAGGCCTCCGAGCGCGTGCGACCACCAACGGCGAGTGCCCATGACCGGCATGCTACTACATTTCGTGATATATCGATATGACGTGGCGAGGCGGCGCACCCGGGCGCACACCTCGCCTTCGTGCTCTCATCGAACGGGATCTCGTGCGTGTCGCGTGATTCACTGCTCTACATCGCCGACATCGTCGCGGCTGGTGTGACGCCGTGCTCCGCTTCACGCGCCGCGTGACGTTCGAAGCGTTCGCGGCGAACGACGAGAAACGTGCGGCGGTTAAGCGGCAGGTGTTCGTCATCGGCGACGCGGCCGCGCGCCTGCCCGAGGAGCGGTCGCGCCGTCTCACTTCGCGCTTGTGCGAGCGGGGACGCGAAGGGATTCCGTTCTCGCGCCGCTACTGAACCACCGCCGGGCCCGGCGGGCCCGGCGCGCCCGAACTCGTCCTACTTCAGGTACACCACGCGTCCGTCGAAGATGGTCGTCGTCACCATGCCTTCGAGCAGGCGTTCCCGCGGCCGCGAGAAGATGTCCTTCGAGAGGATGACGAGGTCGGCGAGCATGCCGGCGGCGATGCGCCCTTTCGATGTCTCCTCGAACGACGCGTACGCCGCGCCGCTCGTGTAGGCCTCGATCGCCGACTCGAGGCTGATCGTCTGCTCGGGCAGCCAGCCGCCCTCCGGCTTGCCATCAGCCGTCTTGCGGTTCACGGCCACCTGCAGCCCCATCCGCGGATCGGGCGTGACCACCGGCCAGTCGCTGCCGAATGCCAGCCGCGCGCCCGTCGACTGCAGCGTCTTCGAAATCCAGCCGCGCGACGCGCGATCGGGGCCGAGGTTGGCCGACCACACCGTCGTCATGGCCGGGCTCGGGTTTGCGTGGAACGGCATGTAGGAGGCGATGGCGTTCAGTTTCGCGAACCGCGGGATGTCGGCGGGGTCTATCGTCTCTGCGTGTTCGACACGGTTCCGCCGGCCGCGCGCCACGGCCGGGTTCACCTGCGCGGCGTGCTCGTAGGCGTCGAGTGTCATCCGGACCGCGCCATCGCCGATGGCGTGCGTCCATATCTGCCATCCCCGCCTGTCCACCGTGTCGACCAGGCGCTGCAACTGCTCGGGCGTGTAGTTGGCATGCCCCGACGTGGCCTTGTTGGCGTACGGCGCAAGCATGGCCGCCGTGTGCGCCTCGATGACGCCGTCGAGCATCACCTTGATGGCCCCGACGGTGATGAGCGGGTTTCCGATGAAGCGCTGCCGCAGCGCGTCGAACTCATCGGCCTTCGCGTCGGTCGGAGGGGCGTCGACCGACAGTGCGGCATAGATCCGAACGTTCAGCTTCCGCTCGGCTCGCACCTTCTCGAACACGTCGAGTTCGGGGCCGCTGGTGCCGGCTTCGTGGATGCTGGTGATGCCGACACGGTTTGCCTCGACGACCGCCTTCCGGACCGCGCGCAACTCATCCTCGCGCGTCACCTCGGGCAGTACCTTGGACATCAGGCCCTTGGCCGCTTCCTTCAGCACGCCGGTCGGCTCCCCGGTCTTCGGATCCCTGACGATGACCCCGTCCTTCGGGTCGGGCGTGTTGCGCGTGATGCCGGCCAGCTTCAGCGCGATCGTGTTGGCCCACGCCGTGTGCCCGTCGTAGCATCCGATGTACGCGGGCCGATCTGGCACCAGTTCGTCGAGCATCTGGCGTGTCGGGAGACCGCCAGGAAACGGCGAGTAGTACCATCCGCGTCCCCGGATCCACGCGTAGTCCGGATGCGCGGCGGCGAACTCGCGGATCCGCCTCTGAATCGCATCGAGCGTCTCATCGTCGAGCAGATTGACCCGTTCGAGGTTGAGGCCGCCGCTCATGAAGTGGATGTGCGAATCGGTGAAGCCGGGCAGCACAGAGCCGCCGTGCGCGTCGATCACCTTCGTGTCGGCCTTCGCGGTCCGCCTGATATCGGCGTTGGTCCCGACCTCGACGATCTGGTTACCGCGGATGGCCACCGCCTCGGCCGGCGTCTGGCCGGCGCCGGTGAAGACCTTCCCGTTGAACACGATGAGGTCCACCGGACCGATCGCGTCATCGCGCCCCTTGCCGACAGAGAGGCCGACAGCCACCGTGATCGCGAGAATGACGACGACAATCAGCGTCGCGAGGCGAGTTCCCACAGGCCCTCCCGGAAGCCCGGATTGTAGCAGGAACCGTGCGCCCGGACGAGACACGATTGGAGCCGTGCGTCAGGTGTTTCCGGGAACACCGGGGCGGACGAAGTGTCCGGGTACCCAGCCGTCGGACCGGCGTCGAGGCCTACCCGGACCGCTACTCGGACATGGTGTCCGGATAGGTAACCTCCGCAGGTTTGTGATGCCGTTGGGACGGCTCGGAGGTGATCGATTCCCTCGCCGGGGGTGCACGCGGGTCACCAGCGGCGAGGTCGAACTCGGCTGGTGTGGCGGCCAGTTGGACGGTTCGGCCGCAGGGTTCCCAACCCACATGCGTTGGAATGCGGTGAAGTTCTGGAAGGGGCTGCCGAAACTGGACGACGTTCCTAGAGAACGGGGCTCCTCATCCGCCTTCGCTTCGTCCCTCGACTACGCACGGGACGACCCTGAACCTGTCGAAGGGTCGCGCGATGGCGGGATCTCGCCGTAGCTCGCTAGAACCTCAGCGAGCGAAGACGGACAACCCTCCGATTAACAGGCGCGTCGGAACAGCGATCTGAAGCGATCAGACCTCGTCTCTACTGACGGCCCATTGATCAGAAGCGATCTCTTGCGATCCCCTGCGGCGCCCACAGAAACCCCAATTAACCAAAGCGCCGCCTGTCGAACTCGTGGTGCTGCTGGACGAGCAGGGCGCCGAACCGGCCGAGGCTCCGAAGGTTGCCCCTGGTCGCGCGGCGGACGATGGGGCCCGCTGCCTCGTCGCTCATTCCGGCTTGCTCACGCCCAGGCTGCGACAAACCTCCAGGCATCTCAGCGCCCGGCCATGGATCGGATCGGCCTGACGTTTTCGCTGGAGGAGTACGTGGCACCGCAGCTCGCGAGCGGCGCGCCTCCTTGTGCTGGGCTTCGAGCTCGCGGATCACAGCCTCGGTCCTGTCGTCGGGGACGGCCGCGACCTCTTCGGGGGCCTCTTCCGAGTAGTCTGAGGAACCAAGCGGCCGACCGAGAGACCGCCGACTTCATGGCCGTCCCACGCTCGCGCCCAGGGTGACGAGAAGCTCGTCCAGTTGCTCGAACGTCTCGCTACACCCACCTGTACTCCCGGAGGCGATGGCACCGTCGAGAGCGTCCTTGGAGGGATAGAGGTCGTGCATGACGACCAGGGTCTCGGCACCTCGTTCTTCGAAGGTCACCGTGGTGACGGCCCCACCTTCACCACCTTCGTCATTCGTCCAGACGAGGCGGGAGTGCGGCGTCACTTCGATGTACCGACCGAAGAACGCCATAGGTTGCTCTGAGGCGGGGTGGCCGAACACGAAACGGTAGGTGCCCCCCGCACGAACATCGGCGTCGCAGGAAATGAAGGACACCCCAAATGACTTCGGTGCCCACCAACGCTTAAGCAGCTCGGGTTTGGTCCAGACCTCGAACACGATGCGCGCAGGGCCGTTGAACGTTCGCGTCACGACGAGCTCACGCTCGGACTTCCGTTCCACCGTCGTGCGGTTCTTCATGGGTGTGGGCTCACTCTCTCTTTTTGCGTCCATCGACCTTCTCCTTCCGTTTCAGTTTCTCGACAACCTTGTCCAACTCGTCGAAGCGTACGTCCCAGAGCTGGCGGTACCTCTCGATCCATGCCGCCTCTTCCTCCATTTGGCACGGGCCGAGCTTGCAGGTCCGTACGCGCCCGATCTTCTCCGTGATGACGAGCCCCGCCTGCTCCAAGACGCCGACATGCTTCTTCATGCCGGTGAGGGTCATGTGGAACTTCTCGGCAAGGTCCGTGATCGAAGCGTCTGCACGCCCGACCTGCTCCAGAACGCCGCGTCGGGTGGCGTCCGAGAGCGCGGCGAACGAGGCATCGAAGTGGGTCCGTGAAAACTGAACCATATGGTTCAGTATTTACCACACGGATTGGCGGCATGCAAGGCCTGGCTGGCCCGAATCAATGTTGCACCAGTGAGCGCAATACGCCTGTGTCCGGTCGTCGGCGTAAAGGACTGGCCGCCTGTGGGATGACGGCGTTGGCCGAAGTGTTGACCAGGAAGCGCCGCGCCGGACGGCCCCGTCGTCCGGGGCGGCGACGCCCCACCACGGCGCCGTTCCACCCGGGTTCAGCCCCCGGAATAGACAAACGGAAACCCACGCAGGCGCTTTCGATCATCTGGACGGGGGCAAAACTCGCCCGCCGGAAGCCAGGAATCGCAGAAAACGCTAGGGATTCGAGGGAAGGAGTTGGCTCCTCATCCGCCGCCGCGCTTCGTCCCTCGACGTCGCTCGGGACGACCCTGAGCCTGTCGAAGGGGCGCGCTATGGCGGGATCTCCCCAGAGCCCGCCAGTCTGATCGGCGCGAGCGAAGGCGGACAACCCTCCGGTTAACAGAAGCGGCCCTGGAGATCTACCAGGTGCTACCAATGACGATGAAGATGATGACAGTCAATGAGTTGCGGCCCATCGATCGAACAGCCATAGACACCCATCGATCAGCATAGAACAGGGTGTTTCGAAGGGGTTGGGTCACAAAGCGTGTCACACGTCGTCGGTATCGTCTGGCTTATCCATGTCGTCGTTGTGAATCCGCCTCACCGTCTGAGTTCACCGACGCGCTTGGCGCCGTACCCTCGATTTGCTTGTTGGCATCTTCGTCGTCGACCTGATCGTTCTCAGATACTCTGCGGGCCTCACAATCACAACGCCTTTGTACTGTCCGAGATCTAGCAAGTGCCGGTCCCCGGACACGATGAATGCCGCGTTTGCCGAGACGGCACATTCCAGAATCATGTTGTCATCCGGGTCTGATGTGAGCACGCGGACGCGATCGCCGGGATCAACGACATCGCAGACGGCATGCAACTCCTCAATCACCCGCAAGGACTGCTCCAGAGAGAACCCGAACTTCGGGCGACACAGAACATCTCGAAGTTCGTCCAGGATCGACGGCGACAGCGAACAGTGAATCGTGCCGCTGATGACGAGTTCAAGAACGTCCCGCGGAGGCCCCCCGAAAAGGATCGCGGAGACCAGGACATTCGTGTCCAGAACGACCCGATGCCGTTTCATCGCTTTGCGGCCTTCTGCTTACGATAGGACTGAATCTCCGCCGCAACGTCCTCCTCTCTCAGGTGTCCGCGCGCGGCGAGGGTCTTGCCATACGCGAAGAGTCTGTCCCAGCGTCGCTTGCGGTCGATGTACAGCCTGGCGGCTTCCCGCAGCAGTTCAGAACGCGAGCGCGATTCGGCCTGTGCGACTCGGTCGATCTCGGCCAGTAGGCTTCCCTGAAACGAAACATTCACGGTCGTTGTGTTCATGAGCGTCTCACCTTCACCAGGATACGATATACAATCATTGTACATTGTCAAGGACGGTCGTGTGTCCTGATGCGACCGTGTGCGGCGTCAAAAGTGATCCGTGTGCCGTGTCACGGTAAGCCAAGCTCTCGGCCCAGGACGCGGGCGACGACGTTCCCTCTGTCCTGAGCGGAAATCGCTATCCGGCGGATGTCCGCTCGCAGTTCGCTGGCCTTGCCCATTCG
>Ga0194060_10001426_pt1 | contig 17096 bp, 11 predicted proteins | sample SepL225m_MetaG_FD_163427 | JGI IMG/M metagenome (GOLD analysis project Ga0194060, IMG submission 163427) | Anoxic zone freshwater microbial communities from boreal shield lake in IISD Experimental Lakes Area, Ontario, Canada - Sep2016-L222-5m | ecosystem: Environmental > Aquatic > Freshwater >...
TATGGCCGACTGCAGGGTAGGAGTACTGTGGAGTACGTCGTACAGTCCCTTTCCTACGGTGCCAAAGCCAAACAGGCCAAGGGTAAGGGTATCGGTTTTTGGATTGATCGGTTTATACGTTGCCAAGGTTCTTCTGTTTACGGTGAATGATATTTTTTGAATGGAATTTAACTATGTAGACTAAACGCTAATTGTTGATGCATTTATTTTTTCTGATTGTTTAACTTTTTCAAATGCCTGGTCAAGATCGGCGATCAGGTCGGCAACTTCTTCCAATCCTACGCTCAGTCTTACGAGGCTATCAGCCACTCCGGCTGCCCTGCGTTTTTCTGCCGGAATGCTTTTATGGGTCATTTGTGCCGGGTGACAGAGCAGACTTTTTACGCCACCCAAGCTTTCGGCCAGTTTAAAATAGTGGGTACTGGTTACCAGTGCAGTGGCTGCAGCTTCGGTATCATTTTTCAGGGTAAAAGAAACGATGCCGCCGAAACCTTTGCTTTGTTTTTTGGCGATGGCATGGTTGAGGTGGGTAGGTAAACCCGGATAGAATACCTGGTCGATGGCAGGATGGGTTTGTAACCATTCTGCCACGGCTTGTGCATTAAGACAATGTTGTTGAACACGAAGGTGCAGGGTTTCAATGCCACGGATCACCAGCCAGCTGTCGAACGGTGCCAGTATGGCTCCACTGGCATTCTGGATGAATTTTATTTTTTCTCCCAGTTCCTGTTCTTTGGCCACTACCAATCCGGCGATGAGGTCACTATGACCACCTAAATATTTTGTTGCGCTATGGATTACCAGATCAGCTCCCAGCGTGAGCGGTTGTTGTAAGGCGGGTGAAGCAAAAGTATTATCCACGCAAAGTAAACAGGAATTGGCCTTGGCGATTTTTGCGATGGCTTCAATATCACTTACTTTCAAAGTAGGATTGGTGGGGGTTTCCAGCCAGATCAGTCGGGTATGGGGAGTGATGGCATCGAATACATTCCCGGCATCCGTGGTATCCACATAATTCACTTTGATGCCAAATTTTTCATAGATATGGGTGAACAGGCGAAATGCTCCTCCGTAAATATCATCCACCGCCAATATCTCATCTCCGGCCTTCAACAATTTAACAACTGCGTCTATGGCTGCCAGTCCGCTACCAAAGGCAATGCCCACTGAGCCTTTTTCCAATTGTGCGATCACGGTTTCCAATGTAGCACGGGTAGGGTTGTTGCTGCGGGCATAATCATATCCTTTGTTCACACCGGGGGCTTCCTGAACAAATGTGCTGGTTTGATAAATGGGAACAGAAATGCTTCCTGTTAATGGATCTACGGGAATGCTGTGGATCAGTTGTGTGGCGTTGCTCATCTTACTTTGTTTTTTGGTTTATTGATGTGTTAATTTTTTTTAAATGCATCAACTTACCAAGAGCGCGGCTTATCGGAAAAGCATTTTTATGTGATACCTGGGATGGAGGGTATGTACATAAAAAAAGCTCACCCGAAAAATCAGATGAGCTTACTATTTTTTAAATAATGTATTAAGCTTTGGATCTGACTTATCTCTCCCGATTTTACTCGAGATGGAATTGGCACCTTTTTCTTCTTTCCCATTGGAAATAAAGAATAGGTTGTCAAGGCTTCATCGGGCCATTACCCTCTGCCTTTCTTGATAAGTGATAAATAAAGAACTGCTGCAAATATAGGACTGCAAATTTCAAAGTTCCAAATATTTTTTATGAAACGCTGAAATACTTTACTGTATTGTGTTTTAGAAAAAAATTATTTTAAATTATTTTTCAACCAGACCTCCTGCGAATGGCCGCCAAGATCTACACCCCCGGTTTGTGCAGCAATTTTTTCCTGACTGCGGGCAATGGATTTGGTTACCAGTTCATGTTCAATGGGCTCATTGGCTTTCATGCCCATCATCTTCATCACGGGAATCATTTTTTCGCTGCCAAAATGTTTGAACAGGGCTTCATCCATGGAACTAAACACGAGCAAGGATTGCTGATTCCATGTACTGGCATAAGTTATTTCCTTTTCGGCTAGCGGATAGTGTTCAAGAAAAACAGGGTAGCAGTTCGGTAAGTGCCTTTGCGATCGAGTGGCTTCAACAATGCGCGCAGTATCGAGATTATTTTCTTTGAAAATGGATTGAAATTCGGCAACCGTATCCGGGAACCAGGCTATGAAAATACAATTCGGATCTTTCGTGGCCAGTTCACAAATGGCCCTGAGTTTATCTTCACGGGTCATATATACCTTATCGGTAAAAAGCCGGCCCTCATTTATTTCCCCTTTTTTTCCAAAAAGATTGAACATGCAGAATTTTTCTGCAATGTACTATATCAAGGTCAAAAACGGATTCATTTTTGGCCCAAATTTTTAGATTTGGTTATGTAATCTTGATATATTTCTGTACATTCATTGCAGCACAACATTCACTTATGAAAAGAATAATTCTATCCCTGGTCATCATGGGCTGTATAGCTGCACCCACAGCACATGCTCAATTGCTAAAAAAATTAAAGGACAAGGCCAACAGTGTACTGGAGAAAAAAACAGACACTGATCCTAAGGAAACTGAAAAGCCGGTTTCGGGTAACAACAATTCCAATAACAACAGTGGCAGCAGCACGGTAAAAGCACCGCCCAATGCTTCAGAATGTACGCTGGCGGTTACGTTGGAGGCAGGTGAAGTACTGATGTATGACGAAACTAAGGTTTACCTCACCGACGGTAAAACAGTGGGTTGGAAGATGGTAACCCAGAAGGATAAAAAATTCTACCTGATCGACAATGGAACCCGCACTGGTCCGTTTGATGAGCCTCCACTGAATTCAATCAGTCCGAATGCGAAACACAGCAACGATCTGGAAGGCAGTGATGCTACTGCAAAAAAATATACAAAACTGGAGAATGGGAAACCCACTATTCAATTTAATGGGAAAACCTATGGGCCATATTTTATGATCACGGAAATGGTGGTGAGCGAAGACAAGAAACATTTTTTTGCCACGGCTATTGAAGGCAACAATATGGCCGCTGGTGGAGTATTGGTTAGTGAAAACTCGAAGCAAAAATTGCCCGGCATGGCAGCTAAATTAAAAGTGAGCTACAATTTCAAATATGCCATGTGTATGGCGATGGACGTAAGTAATGGAGGCAATGCCTATTTCATTACCAATACCGGTAAAAAAACAGGCCCTTATGATATGATGGCCGCTATGCAAATGTCGGAAGGATGGCTCGATGAAAACGGAAATATTATTACCATTCCGCAACAGAGTCCAACAGAATTGCTGGTGAATGGTGTAAGCGTGGCAAAATTCGACATTGAAATTGATAAGGATAAACTGATCATATCTCCAGACCCTGCAAAATCAGTTGTATTTGATAATGGGGTCGTGTATAAGGGTGATGGTACCAAGGTTAAGGCCGACCATGTATTGTATCCGCATTTCGTAACCCTTAACAATGTGATCCAAATTTGCTGGTTCCAATTGTATAAGAATCCACAAACCAATAATAAAGAAATATATGTTTGTAAAAAACCTTTATAAGAAAGTACTGGCAGCTTCGCTGATCATGATCAGTTTAGCCGCTACAACCACACAACTTTTCAATGAAGATTTTGGACTAAGCTTCGGCAATAAGTATACGAAGGCCCAGCAATACCTGAATCTTCATCAGGATGCTTTTACTCCGTATACCGCCATGGTGGGCGTGAATGAAAAATTCATGAAGGCCATTGTATTTCCTGAAGTGATGCGCTACAATGAAGTGTATGATGGCATTCAAACAGAAAGCCTGAAAGTGTTGTATAAAGAATGGGGAACTGATTATGCCAATTTTTCTATCGGGCATTTTCAAATGAAACCAAGCTTTGCGTTACAAGTGGAAAAGCAAATGACAGATTTACTGACCCCAGGGCAGATCCGGGATATGGGTTTTGATAAGATCTTATCTGCTCCAGAAACAACGCAGCGTAGTTTACGGCTTCAATACCTTGATAACACCGCATGGCAGGCAAAATATCTTACTGCATTCATCATGATCTGTAATGCCAGGTTTGAACATAAGATCTGGGCTTCCGATCAGGAAAAACTGGCCTGGTATGCCAGTTTGTATAACCGAGGAATCAATTGCAGTGATGCCAGCATCAAGCGCAGTGTTCAGCAAGCATCATTTTATCTTGAAAAAGGAATGCCAGGAAAAAAATATTGTTATGCTGCCATAGCACAATATTTCTACATGCATTGATCTTGGTAAAAATATATTTGGATTACCGGACCTTGGTTCGGTAATTTTTTTGCCCCTGCATTACCCAAGGGCCATATCAATTGTTTGTATCTTTACTGCGTTAGCAAGAATTATGGCAAAAACTAAAAAGACGAAGGCCTCCACAGCAACAGAATCCGTTCCATCACGCGATGTTATTGAAATACTGGGCGCCCGTGAGCATAACCTGAAAAATATTGATGTATCGGTGCCCAAGCACCAACTGGTGGTTTTTACCGGCGTAAGTGGCAGTGGAAAATCTTCACTGGCATTTGATACGATCTATAATGAAGGGCAGCGACGTTATATGGAAAGTTTCAGTGCCTATGCCCGTCAATTCATGGGTGATATGGAGCGGCCGGATGTAGATAAGATCACCGGGTTGTCGCCTGTTATTTCCATTGAACAAAAAACAACAAATAAGAATCCCCGAAGTACAGTAGGCACCGTTACCGAGATCTATGATTTTTTACGATTGATGTTTGCCAGGGTTGCAGTGGCCTATAGTTACCACACCGGAAAGCCCATGGTGAAATTCAGTGAAGAAGAGATCGTGAGCAATATCTTGTTGAAATATGAAAATAAAAAGATCAGTATTCTCGCTCCGTTAGTGCGTGGAAGAAAAGGTCATTACCGTGAACTATTTGAAGACATCCGGAAAAAAGGCTACCTGAAAGTTCGGGTTGATGGTGAGGTGCTTGACCTAACCGCCCGCATGCAGGTAGACCGATATAAGATCCATGATATAGAAGTGGTGATCGATCGTTTAGCCGTTACCGAAGAGATGAAACTCAGACTGAGTCAGAGTGTGCAAAAGACCCTACAAGTTGGTAAGGACCTGATGTTCCTGTTGGTGAATGATGATAATAAACTGGTTCAGTATAGTAAACAACTGATGTGTGAAGATACCGGCATTAGTTATGAAGCTCCATCACCCAATGCTTTTTCTTTTAATTCGCCTTATGGTGCTTGCCCGGTTTGTAAGGGTTTGGGTAATGTGTATACCATTAGCATGGATGCTGTAGTGCCTGATAAATCGCTATCGGTAAAGGAAGGAGCCATTGCTCCATTGGGAGAAGAAAGAGATGCCAGCGTTTTTCAGCAAGTAGTAAGTTTTGCAAAAAAACATAAGATCAATCTGGAGAAATCCTTGAAGGATATTCCCGACACACAACTAAACCTGTTGTTGTATGGCGATCAGGAGATCAGTCCCGACTTGGAATTAGACCTCAGCGATGAATCTGTTCCCAATGAATTTACCGGAAGCTATGAAGGGATCATACCGATGTTGAAAAGATGGTTCAGTTCATCTCAAAGTACCGATGTGTTGAGGGAGTGGGTAGAGAAATTCATGGAACTGAAAACCTGTGATACTTGTCAGGGTACAAGACTGAAAAAAGAGAGTCGTTGGTTCAAACTGGATAACCGGAATATTGCCGAGTTGAGTCATATGAACCTCGATAATCTGGCGGCTTGGTTTGATGGGATAGAACTTCGACTCACTGATAAGCAAAATATCATTGCCAAGGATGTGTTGCGCGAGATCCGGGATCGCCTGCAGTTCTTATTGGATGTAGGCCTTACCTATCTTTCGCTCGACAGGCCCTCTAAAACCCTGAGTGGAGGCGAGTCGCAACGGATCAGACTGGCTACTCAAATTGGTTCTCAGTTGCAGGGCATCACCTATATTTTGGATGAGCCCAGCATTGGTTTGCATCAGCGCGATAACCAGCGACTCATTGGCGCATTGCAACATCTTCGTGATATCGGGAATAGTGTGCTGGTAGTGGAACATGATAAAGACATTATGCTGGCGGCAGATTATCTGATTGATATTGGCCCAAAAGCGGGTAAGCATGGGGGTGAGATCGTAAGCCAGGGTACTCCTGATGAAGTGTTGCACTCCGGATCCGAAACCGCGCAATACTTGTTGGGTACAAAAAGCATACAGGTGCCTGCAGAAAGAAGAAAGGGAAATGGAAAATTCATTGCATTAAACGGTGTAAAAGGGAATAACCTGAAAAATGTTTCGGTAAAATTTCCCTTGGGAAAACTGATCCTGATCACTGGTGTAAGCGGCAGTGGTAAATCTACCCTAATCAATGAAACCCTGTATCCGCTCATGAGCAGGTTTTGTTACAATTCTAAACAACAACCGCTGGAATATGCATCCATCGAGGGTTTAGAACAAATTGATAAAGTGATCGAGATCAACCAGAGTCCGATCGGGCGTACACCACGCAGTAACCCTGCTACCTATTGTGGTTTTTTTACGGATATCCGAACCTTGTTCGCTTCTGTACCCGAATCCAAGATCAGGGGTTATAAAGCAGGCCGGTTTTCTTTTAATGTAAAAAGTGGTCGTTGCGAAGTATGTGAAGGCGGTGGCATGCGGGTGATTGAAATGAATTTTTTACCCGATGTGTATGTGCATTGCGAAAAATGCAATGGCAAAAGATATAATAGAGAAACCCTGGAGATCAGGTATAAGGGGAAGTCGATCAGCGATGTGCTGGATATGACCGTAGATGAGGCGGTAGAATTTTTTCAGGCCGTGCCCTATATTTTCCGCAAGATAAAAGTGTTGCAGGAAGTGGGGTTGGGGTATATCACCCTGGGGCAAAGTGCGGTTACCCTTAGTGGTGGTGAGGCGCAGCGGGTTAAACTTTCTACCGAACTCGGAAAAAAAGATACAGGTAAAACATTTTATATCCTGGATGAGCCAACTACGGGATTACATTTTCAAGACATTCAGCATTTGCTGGAGGTGTTGAATAAACTGGTTGAAAGAGGCAATACCGTTCTCGTGATAGAACACAATATGGATGTGATCAAAGTGGCCGATCATATTATTGATATCGGTCCGGAAGGAGGCGATGGTGGTGGCCTCGTGCTATATGAAGGGGTACCTGAAGGGCTGCTGGGTTGTAAAGCAAGTTTTACTGCCCAGTTCCTTAAACAAGAATTACCGGCGCATTAGTTTTGCGTGATATCTTTTATAGCTTATCATTTCTTTCATAAAAAAATCCATGTCTCATAAACATGGATTTTTTAATAAGGTGTAAAGGGTACGAATGAAATCGTAAGTGTGGTTTCAGAGGTTACCCGCACATCTTGGTAGAAGTTCAGGCCCTTTGGAGGTTGATTTCAATCTTCCCTTACACACCTTAGTTATTTTGGTGAATGATCTTTGATCAATCAGCTTAACACATGTAGTACCAATAGCAAACAGGTTAGAAAAAAAACCGCCGCCTTGCATGCAAGAGGATTCAATGGTAAATTATTATTCATACGCAAGTTGTTTTATTATTAATATACTGATGGGCATCTTGTTTGACGTGCGGCCCTTTTAGCGAAAGAGCTCGATTCAATAGGGCCTAAGCGGATACCGACTTTTGCCAGTACAGAAAAATAAGCGTCGGCATTTTTCATGTCACCTCTTTGTGTTCCTTTAGGCCAGCGGGTCATTCCGGGAAATATGATGGGAATGGTTTTATCTGATAATTTTGCTGCCAGTGTTGCATCCTGTGCCGATAAATATTTTACATAGTCTTTGGCGTCGATATATTTTTTACTTACATCATCGATATAATCGGTAAAGGTTTTCCTGTACAATACTTCAATGCTGAAATTCATTCTGTCGGAGAAAAAATATTTGATACCGCCGCCAACTGGGATATTGAGCTGGGTCAGTTTGTATGGTTTACTGTCGGGATATTCCGCCATACCCTCACCTTCTGTACGCAGGGGTTGCAGGTTGTACCATGTTTTATTTCCATTGGCATCGGCGAGTGAACCTTTGGGGTTGAAATGAAATATTCCCAACCCACCCAATACATAGGGTCTTAAGCGGGGTTCAAATTCGCTATTGCGGTAGAAGAACATGGTTGGAAAAATTTCCAGTGCGCCATAAGCTTCAAATACAGTGGTTTTAAAATCGAGGTTGCGTTGTTTTCTCCAGAGTTCATTGATACCGGTAGTGTTGATGATATCATCACGGCCTTCTAGGTAAGTGACATCGGCTGCAAGCCTTAAGCCCATCCAACTGTTTGGATAAACGGTGATGAAAACACCTTTCATCATTTTTGTCAGATTCAGGTTAAGGTCTTTGAGGTCATTGGTTCCCTTACCGCTATGTCCTCCAAGGTCGCCCAGAAAAAAACTAGGTCCAAAATGAAGTCCGGCTTCTATTTTTGTTTTTTCACCGCCAAAAAGGAATGCCTGGGAAAAGGAAGTTAGGTTTAAACCTATACCGATCAGGAGGATGATAAATGATTTATAAACAGTGTTGCGTAAACCTGTGTTCATCAGATTTGGTTTAGTCTTTCTTTAGATATTGGTGGAATTGAGCCTGATTAAGTAGTAACCAGTTAGATTATGTTCAAAAACAGGATCAACCTAGAAATAACGCTTATAATTTCCCATTATTGTACGAAAAGGGATATTATTTATGCAATAACATTTCAATATGAGGGATACCGTCTTCGAGGAATTCTTCACTACAGGGGGTAAAACCTAAGGATTGGTAAAAATGGAGTAAGTATAGCTGGGCTCCAATGCAGATGGAACTTGTATTGAACTGGTTGAAGGCAAACTCAATTGCCCGTTGCATGAGTGCCCGGCCGGCACCTGTTTTCCTGTAAGCAGGCGAAGTTACCACACGACCAATGCTTGAGGTTTCAAAACTGATCCCGGGCGGAATGATCCGGGCATAAGCAACCAGTTTATTGCCATCCCATCCTGTAAGATGCCAGGAAACGGCATCTTTATCATCAGCATCCTGGTAAACACATTGCTGTTCTACCACAAATACTTCATTTCTCAACTGCATGATCGCATAGAGTGACTCCGGGGTTAAAGAAGAGAATGCATTGCAGGTCCAGTTTAGGGTCATTTATCCATGAAGATTAATGCACATTGGCTGTTAAAAATGCCTGAATCTTATTAAAGGCATCGGTGTAGGTGGTTGCATTCCAATCGCCATGTCCACCGGTTGGATAAAATACATACTGGTTGGTAATATTAAAAAAGCTGAGCCGGGTTTGAACGGCAATGGATTGTGATGGTTGTACCAATGGATCCAATCCGCCATGTAATAAAATGGTAGGAGCTGATCCGCCATTGATAAAATTTACCGGACTGGAACTGATATAGATCTGTGGATCAGCGAAAGGTGTTCTTCCCACAGCCTGTGCAACTCCTGCAGCCAGCAATGGATTGCCACCCACCGGATTGAAATACATCTCCATCATATCGGAAGGGCCAAAAAATGAAACAATGGCTTTTGGTTTTACCGGAACAGAATCTTTGTATCCCTGTAACATGGCAAGATGCCCGCCGGCGCTGGCTCCCATCAGTACAAATTTTGTACTTACCTGGTAATCGCTGGCCTTGCCGTAAATATACCTTACGGCTGTTTTTACATCAATTTCCTGAGTGGGGAATATATTATTGGTTCCATCCGATAAGCGATAATTGATATTGAAAATTGCGTAATCGGGAAGCCTTTTTTTAAGGGTGTCTACAGCTGCAGCAAAATCGGATTTATCGCCGCTCGCCCAAGCACCGCCATGGATCATCACCATTACCTTGGTGCTGTCGGCACGACGGCCTGCAGGAAGATAAATATCCATCACTTGTTTGGCATCAGTACCATAGGCTACATTCAATATGGTTTTAGCAGCAACTGTAATGTCTGAATTAAGGGTATCTGTTTTTTTGCAGGAAAACAGGCTGGCGGCGAGCAGTAAAAAGATGATATGCCTTGTTGGTCTCATGTCTGATGGTTATTTTCTGAATGAAAAGATAGCAAGAAATTTATAATTCAGGTGCATTTTCAGTTATTCGGTTCTATTGAACGAAAAACTCAGGGCTCTAATTGTCCAATGCTTTCTATGACTGAACCCAGAACCGCTTTTTTCTTGGCCGAACGGATCTTCATCAATTGGATTTGTTTGGCTACGATATAGCTGTTGAACACAAGCACCAGAAAAAAATAAATCAGCACAAAGGTTCCGGTGCGATCAGCCGCGGTATAGTTTTGTGGTTTGTTGAAAAATTCTTCATTAGTCCCATACACAGTAAAGGCGAGCAGCAGGATCAATCCGGCCAGTGTAAGGATGAGTAAGCTTATGCTGATGCTGTTGCCGCTATTGGGTTGGATCGATGAATCCAGTATATTCTTTAATGAAAGGAACTGGTAAATACTATTCACCAGAAAGCTGAACAGGATAGACATCGATATGTAAAAGAAAAAATGGAACAAAGCGGGACCTGTTCCTATCAGCCTGGTGAAATAATGAAAACAGGCATAGCTCAGCACAGGAAATAGCAGGATCCAGTTCAATACCGAAATGATCCGAAAGATTTTCCAATGAAATGCCATTCGTTATTTCAGATTGAGTTTTATCTGCAGTTCTTCAAATTGTTTTTCATCAATAGTAGATGGAGCATCCAGCATTACATCTCTTCCTGAATTATTTTTTGGGAAGGCAATAAAATCGCGGATACTTTCGCTGCCGCCCATGATGGCACAGAGCCGGTCGAAGCCGAAGGCGAGCCCACCATGCGGGGGCGCACCATATTCAAAAGCGCCTAACAGGAATCCGAATTTATGCTGTTGTTCAGCTGAGTCCATGCCCAGTGCAGCAAACATTTTCTCCTGCAATTCGCGTTGGAAGATCCTGATGGATCCGCCGCCAATCTCATTTCCATTGAGCACCATATCGTATGCATTGGCCTTGATGCCGGCATAAGGATGGGCAAGATAGTTTGCAGCGTCTTCGATCACCGGGTTATTGTTGATCATGATCTCAATATGATCGGGTTTTGGCGAAGTGAAAGGGTGATGTCGGGCTACCCAGCGATTGCCTTCTTCATCATATTCAAACAATGGGAAATCGATTACCCATAATAGTTTGAAGTCGTCGGGCTTTCTCATTCCCAGTTTATCGGCCATATACATCCGCAGGTCACTGATGGCTTTGCGGGTGCGCTCTTCTGCGCCCGCCAGGATGAGCACGAGGTCGCCGGGTTGTGCAGCGGCTGCTTCAGCAATGGCTTTCAAGCGGTCTTCGGAATAGAATTTATCTACACTGCTCTTGAATGTTCCATCGGTATTGCATTTGATGTATACCAGTCCTTTCATTCCGATCTGCGGGCGCTTAACCCATTCCGTTAGTTCGTCGGTTTGTTTGCGACTATATTCACAGCATCCGGGTAGGGCAATGGCCACCACGGTTTCGGCTTCATCAAATACTTTAAAATCGGCACCATTGATCAGATTGGCCTGGTCGGCTTTATTACTGAACACGGTAGTAGGTTTCTTCAAATTGCATAATTGCAGGTTGAAGCGGATATCAGGTTTGTCGTTTCCGTACTGCCACATGGCATCTTCCCAGGTCATGCGGGAAACGGTTTCAGTATAGTCGATCCCTTTTACATCTTTGAAGATCCTTTTGATCAGTCCTTCAAACATTTGCAAAATATCTTCCTGTTCTACAAAGGCCATTTCACAGTCTATCTGTGTGAACTCTGGTTGACGGTCGGCACGCAGGTCCTCATCACGGAAACATTTTACGATCTGGTAGTACCGGTCGTATCCACTCACCATCAACAGTTGCTTAAAAGTTTGCGGCGATTGGGGCAGGGCATAGAATTGTCCGGCATTCATCCTTGATGGTACCACAAAATCGCGGGCCCCTTCCGGTGTACTTTTGATGAGGAAGGGCGTTTCAATATCCATGAAATTATTTTCATGCAGGTAATTGCGGGCAGAGCGGTTTACCGAGTAACGCAATTCCATATTTTTCTTTACGGCATTTCTTCTCAGGTCGAGGAACCGGTATTTCATCCGGATATCATCGCCACCATCGGTATCATCCTGGATGGTAAAGGGAGGCACCGCTGATTTATTCAGTATGGTAAATTCGCTCACTTCAATTTCAATATCACCGGTAGGGATATTCGCATTTTTATTGCTGCGTTCATTTACTTTTCCTTTTACCTGCAACACGAATTCGCGGCCCAATGGATTGGCATCCAGAGCGGCATTCAGTGATTCGGAGAACAGTAACTGCGTAATGCCATAACGGTCGCGCAGGTCAACAAAACTGATGCTGCCGAATTTTCTAATGGTTTGTACCCACCCGGCCAGGGTAACGGTATTATTAAGGTCACTGATTCTTAATTCGCCACAGGTATGAGATCGAAACATATAAATTGATAATTATTTGTCTTGCGTAATATGATGATTAACATGGATGGGCAATTTAGCTCGCTTCAAATGCACCAAATGTTAAGCGACAAAGATAATTTAAATGCTTTACATCGTCTCGATGTTCCCTTTGTACCGGGGTTTGTACCATAAATAATAATAGATCAGCAGGGATAGTCCGATCAAAAAAGGAACCAGGGCCAGCTGCTTATAGGTAAAGGAACCGAATAGGATAAGGTTATCGAATGAAAAGAATTCGCTGATCATCCAATACGCATTGGCGGTGATCCAGAAACTGATGGCCAGGTTATGGGTGAGTTCCGAAACCAGTTCCCGGGTGCGCCAGGCGATCACGATGGAAATGATCAGGGTTGGGAAGATCATGGCAATGCCCAAGGGTTTCCAAACCATACACCAGCTGATGTCTTTTAATAGCCAGAACAGGATATGGAGATTTTCCATTTTGCGGTAACGCAGCGGGATATTATATACAGTAATAGTTGACATATGAATGACGATAAAAATAAATGAGGGTGAATGTTAAAAATACAAAATTGTAACATTCACCCTCATGTATAATTTACAGATCACTCAACCGTTACCCGAACGCCTTCACTATGACTGCTGAATTCGGGGGCATACATGCATTGAATGCTGGTGATGCCATTGCTGAAATTTCCGGTATGGGTAACCAACAGTTCGTATTCGAACACATAGGTTCCCCGGCTGAGCCAGCTGATGAAGAAATTGGTGCTGGCGTCCTTGGTGCTTTCATAATAGCCCAGGCCATCCTGATATTTGTACTGACTGATCACGTTCACGGGTTCCATACAGGCAGCCCGAAGATCTTTCATATGCAGGTACTCCATATCGCGATCGCATTTCAATTCAATGCGCACTTTTACTTTATCGCCCACGTTCAACACAGCCCCATCGGCCAGCGCTACCAATACCGGACCGGTATCTGAATTTTTTTGCAGGAATAATTTCTTATTCAGTTTAAGTGGTGTATTGGCTGCTGTGATCTTGTCCATGTCCTCAAAATATTGCCAGTACACGCTTCCCCAACTGCTCGAGGTTTTTTCGGTATTGCTGATGCTCACCTGAATATCGCCCATGGATGCAGTAACTTTATCTCCGGCGATGCGTTTTTTGAAATAACCTGTTCCGGCTTCTGTTCCGGCATCGGTGCTGTTGATCTGCATAGGACCCAAATCAATGACCACTTTCCTTTCTGCAAACAACTCATTGGCTGCAACCTTGCTATTGCCATTCAATAATAAGGCATAGCAAGCCTCTGCCGTAGCCCGGGTGGTTCCCCAGTTCTGCGTTTGTTTCTGCTTCAGCAGCCAGGTCTTCAGGTCTTCTACCGTATTGCTGTTCTTTTCAATATCGCTGAAGGCTTCAACCATGAGGGCCTGACTTTCAATCGGCGACTGGTACCAGTAATAACCGCCATTGGCCCATTCTTTCCAGTACATGCCCATTTCTTCTTTGGTAATGGCATTTTCTTTCAACGTCCGGATGATGGCGCCGGATGTTTTTTCATCCTGCGTGCGGTAAAGTGATAAGGCTATCATGGCCTGCATGTATTTGCTGTTGCTTAGCCAGTATTGTTGCGATTGCTTACGGTAATATTTATACGCAGTTTGGCTCGCATCGGCGATCTTGTATTCAGGGAAGAAGCTACGCATATAGAGATACTGGATCTCAGTACTGCCCAAATTATTGTCTTTGAGGATCGCTTTGTGTTTCAACAAGGACTCATAATCTTCCTTTATTTTTTTATCGAGGTAGGGAATGGCCTTGTCGATGATGCCCTTCATTCTTTTATACTGCTCATCAGTAAGGGCATTCAATTTTCTCAGATGTCCGATACCGGTTACAATATACTGGGTAATATATCGATCATCGGGTCCGCCTTTGAACCACACAAAACCGCCATTGGCCGATTGCATGTCGTTGAGCTTTTGATAAGCCCTGTCCTGTTCTTTACCCATCCTCACCATATCAAACAGCAGGGCAATATTTTTCTTCTGTTGGCTTTCATTTTGTGCATCCATCACCCAAGGGGTTTCCTGCAAGAGGGCTGATTTCAATTCCTCATTCTTTTGCAGGTTGCTCAACAGGGCAGCGGTATCCGTGGTTTTCCATTTTTCAAAAATGGTTTTAATGCCCGGTACCGAGCGGCTGATATACGACGCGAGGGTATTGGCATACAACCGATTGAAAGTTTGTTCAGCACACTCGTATGGGTATTCCATCAGGTAGGGAAGTGCCTGCACGGCATACCAGGCCGGATTGCTGGTATACTCTACCGTTAGTGCGTGGTTGTTTAGGGTAGTGCTGTTGCCACTGTTCAGCAATTTATCGAAGCGGAATCTTTTGCTGCTTTGGTTGCGCATATTGATGGGCATACTTTCCGTTACCAGTATGCGATTGCTGAGTACGGGAAAGGCCATTTCTTCTCCATCTGAAAATACTTCTCCTTTGGTATTGGCCTTGGTGATGGCCTTGATGCGGTAACTCAATGCCGAATTGAAATTGAACGGGATCTCTATTGGAAATTTAACCGCAAAACTTTGTCCGGCCGCAATGGTAAAATACTGATTGGGGAACATATTCTTGAACCATCCATCCACCGGGGTATTGGTAGCAGCATCCAGCAATTCCAGTTGTGCGGTTCCGGTAACTTCACTATCCGACAGGTTCACGATCTTGGCACTGAATTCCATCCGGTCGCCTTCGCGCATGAACCGGGGTGCATTGGGTTGAACCATCAAGGTCTTCTGCGTAACCGTGGTTTTTTCTGTATATCCGCTCGCCAGATCCCTGGTATGGGCCAGGGTCATCAGCTTCCAACGGGTAAGTGCTTCGGGCATGGTAAATGAAAATTCCACATTGCCTGCACTGTCTGTATGCAGGTCGGGAAAAAAGAATGCTGTTTCATTAAAATTCTTTCGAACCTGAATGGATTGATCATTGGTTGCTGGATTGGGAGTTACCGTAGTTGAAAAAGCAACTGTGTCTGCAACAACATCTTCTTTATCAGATAGATTTCTTGTCGTTGCATATCCTAAAACCTTCTTCTCTCTCGCCACACCCAATCCCGTTACTACTACTTCTTCAAGCCTTGATGGCACTGGCGGTGGAGGAGGGGGTATTGATTTTGACACCATGCCAAAACGAAAGTTATTGTTTCCTCCATAAATATAGCCGGAGTAATATTCACTCAATAAAGCATCATAGGTTTTTGAAGGCACCGATGAATAATTAGATTCTTTTGTGTTGTATGCCTGGCTGTTCACGATACCAAAATTATTTTCTGTCCAGTATAGTGAATTACTTAGCGAAGGCCAGATATCGAGGGCACTCCATCCGTGGGGTTTAAACTGGTCAAGACTTGCATCGTACATGGCTGCCAGCAATTCGGCATTTACTTTTTCGCCCTTGCTTCCCGTAATTTTCAGTTTCCATTTTTCTGCGCTGCCCGGCAATAATTTATCACGGAAGGTTTCATAACTGATATTGAGTTGTTTGTTCAACCAGGGAATCGCGAAATATTGGTTGCCCTTATACACCCGATTATGCTTCACAAAAATATAATTCATCGTGATACCGCCGCGGTCATCTTCTTTAACCACAGTTTTAAAATCTTTTCCTGTTCCATTGATAGTATAATAGTCGGTGCTATTGGTTTTATCCATCTTATTGAGGGTATGGATCAACCATATCTTATCGAATCCCGTTGCGATCGAGTAATTGATCTGTTCGCCAGGTTGGGCAGTAGCATTGCTTACTAAAACCCTTGCTTCAGTATTTAGTTTTTCTGTTCCCAGATTACCAGTGAGCTCCATAAATATTTCATCCCGAACCGGGTTTCCGTATTTGTCTTTTGCTGTGGCGATAACCTTATACCAACCAGTTTCCCAATGGTCTTTTTTAATTTGCCACTGTCCATTTTCCATTGTGGAATCAGACCGTTCGTAAATTTTTTCACCCAGCGGCCAGTTTTCCATTTTGTCTTCATCCTTGTATACATCATCGGGAAAATAACCATAAAATTCTTCCTTGCTCATGAGGAACTGGTCGGGACTGGTCCATAGTCTGTTCCTGAAGATCCTGTTGGGCGATTGCAGTTTTTGAATGCTGATGTTTACAGAAGATCTTTCAAAAATATCATTGAGGTTGGTACTGCTGATGCTTAGTTTATGAAAACTGTCTGCAGGAATTTGTTGGGGTACACTAAGGTTCAACTGCAGCATATGATAAGCTACGGCAACTGAGGTATTGCCGCTTCTTGTTTCTCCGTTGATATCGGTTACATCGGCATTCACCTCATAATAAAATGTAGGTTGCTCTTTTTTATCAACGCTTTCATCGGGCAGGGCTTTAAAAATAATAGTGAATATGCCTTTGGCATCAGTGGTGGTTGTACCATGACTGATCTCTGTTTCGCTATTATTGGATGGCCTTCCGCGGTAATACCATCCCCACCATACCGGATACCTTAATTTACGCACCACACGGTAAGCAACTTTGGCACCATCTATATTGTTACCGGCATAGGCTTTTGCAGTACCCGTAACCGTAATGCTATC